>JYMV01013794.1_pt1 | contig 42309 bp, 33 predicted proteins | sample 338911 | NCBI WGS metagenome assembly JYMV01 (sample SAMN03354496, study PRJNA234377) | hydrothermal vent metagenome | biome: Deep sea; feature: Hydrothermal plumes at the Eastern Lau Spreading Center, Western Pacific Ocean; material: Seawater | place: Tonga | collected 2009 | depth 2000 m m | reverse complement strand
AAGCGCCTGCTGCTGAAGAGGCTCCGGCTGCTGAGGAAGCGCCGGCTGCTGAAGAGGCTCCGGCTGCTGAAGAGGCTCCGGCTGCTGAAGACGATAAGAAAGAAGAGGAGGCGTAAGCTTTACTTCATCTAAATATTAATAAGGGCTGCCTATATGGTGGCCCTTATTGTTTTAGGTAAATTGCAATTGATTGAGAGTGTTTGAAAAGTAAGAGACGATGAATAAAAAGGACGGATTTATTTTAGGCAAGTTGACGAAGCCGTTTAGATATTCGGGGGAGTTGATTTTATGGATGGACGTTGATGATGCGGGTCCTTATAGAAAGCTGGAATTGATTTGGCTTGAGTTGAGGAAGCAATTAGTGCCGTATTCGATAATAAAACTTAAGCCACACAAGGATAGGTTTGTAGTGCAACTGGAGGGGGTTACGACGGAAGACGGGGCGCGAGAATTGAGTGGTAAGGATATATATCTGCCTATAATTCAACTGCCGAAGTTGACGGGGAATGTCTTTTATTTTCACGAGGTGCCGGGATGGACAGTGGTCGATTTAGAAAGCGGAGTTGAGCTAGGAGAAGTTAAGAGAGTTTTAGATCATGGCCCCTACCCGATGTTAGAAGTAGAGGCTAGAGGAGCCGATCTGATTTTGCCTTTACCGGACAATTTTAAGATTGAAGTTGATAGGGAGAGTAAGATCTTAAAAGTGGAAGTGCCGGAAGGGCTTGTGGATGTGTTTACAAATCCAGGAAAGAGAGAAGATGAAGAGGAAGAATCGGATGGGGTTTGGTCTTAGGGAGAATTAAATAAATACACAAGTAAGATTTTCAACAGAAAAAAAATCTGCATAGTGATAACCGCTGAGTAGTCAGTAAAATATGACATAAAAAGGTTATCATTATGGCAAGTGTGAAAAAGTGGCTTGGGGGTGCTGCGAAAAACACTCATAGTCGGGAGTAACTTTTGAGAAGTATTTAAACGATAACTTTTCATGGCAGCAATCACTCAGTCCCCTAAAAAGGCAACTCCTCCGAAATCTTCAAAGAAGAGGACGGAGAAAGTAAAAACTAAAATATATGTTTTAGACACCTGTGTGTTGTTGTATGACCACAGTGCGTTAAATAATTTCGAGGAAAATCAGATTGCTATTCCGATAACTGTATTAGAGGAGTTGGATAATTTCAAAGTCGGTAATGAAACAAAAAACTTTGAAGCCCGTGAATCTATTAGAATAATCGATAGATTAAGTAAAGATTTTACCTTACAAGAATGGATTCCATTAGATAATGGCCGAGGAGGTGAGATGAAGATAATTCTTGGCGATTCAGAGAATCCTAGCGCCGCAGACAAGGTCTTTGGGAAGAAAACTAACGACCATAGAATTCTTGATGCAGCTCTTTCATTGCAACTCAAAGAAAAGACCTCGAGCGTTGTACTCGTTTCTAAGGATATAAATCTTCGGTTGAAAGCGAAGGCGCTAAATCTACCCGCCGAAGACTACAAAACCGGAAAGGTGAAGGATATGAGATTCGCTTATACCGGGAAAACCACCCTTGACGGGATGGACGCCTCTGTTATTCGTAAGATGTATGTTGCTGGGTCGACAAAGAAGATATCGTCTTTAGGAGATTCTAGATCGAACAACCACTTCTACATTATGAAGAACTGTTCGTCTTCTGCTCTTGGATATTTTAACGAGTCGAAGAAAATCATTGAGCGAGTAGACAAAGGTTATGCATATGGTGTAAAGCCCAGGAATGCTGAACAAGCTTTCGCTCTTCACGCCATCCAGAACCCTGATATTAACTTAGTTACTATTTGCGGAGTAGCTGGGACTGGAAAAACCTTATTAGCGCTTGCAGGAGCACTAGAGCAGCGCAATCAATACGACCAAATCATTCTCGCCCGACCTATAGTTGCCCTTTCAAACAAAGACCTAGGGTTTCTTCCTGGCGACGCTGAGGAGAAAGTGAATCCGTATATGCAACCGCTTTGGGATAACCTCAACTACATAAAGAATCAGTTCGGCCAGCATGAAAGGAAATTCAGAGCGATTGAGGAGATGCGCGAGCAAGGCAAGATTCAGATCTGCCCTCTGGCTTATATCCGTGGACGTTCGCTTTCTAACGTCGTTTTCATTGTAGATGAAGCCCAAAACCTGACTCCACACGAAGTGAAGACAATAATCACCCGAGCAGGTGAAAACACGAAAATTATCCTAACCGGTGATGTTCGCCAAATCGACACTCCATACTTAGACGAACAATCTAATGGACTGACATACGTAATCGACCGACTCAAAGGAAAAGATCTTTACTGCCACATTACTTTAGAAAAAGGCGAGCGTTCTGACCTTGCGAACCTAGCTAACGACTTTCTCTAGTAAGTCATTCCTAGTCTCTCACAACTCGTAGAGATTTAACTCCCGTCCCGTAATCTACTCGGACGATGTAAACACCCTTCGCATTCGGTAGGCGAATCATTTCTGAGCCCTCTTGTCCATTTATGGCGTCTCTGTAAATCAAGGCTCCCGAGGAATTGAATAATTCGTAATCGGAGCATTCCGATAAATTAGACCAAACAAGCTTTGTCTCCCCTTCCCTAGCAGGATTAGGGCTTAAGTATAAAACTGGACCTTCGTCAAGTTCGTCAACGTCACTTAGACCTGATATAAAAGTAGTGTTCGTTGCAACTAGCACAGCAGCCGATCCGTGAGTATTGTAAAGCTCCTCGAAGTCTGCAATTGCCTGAGTGTCGTAATCAAACATCGACTCCACCCACCTTGGTGGCATGCTTTGGTACCAAACATTAACCGTAACTATTCCATATTCACTAGACATCACAGGGTTTGGAAGATTAAAGTCTGGATCAATAAATGCGTATGTAATATTATCTGTACCTGTACCTTCTGCTATCACCTCCCCTGACCAGCCCAAACTTTTATTAAAATCATCATCAAAAAGCACTTCGCCTTCTACTCTAGTTGTATCGTAAGCGCTGTGATTCATACTGAATCCTTTGGGTACTAGCCTGTTATCCTTTACCGTTACATAAGCTTGTTCGAGGACGTTTGTGGGATCATAATTAACGTTGGCGGCAACGAGCTCATAGATTTGGACTTGAGACTCATCATAAATCAAATCGTGGTGACGCTCATAATCAGATAATCCATCGTCGTCAGTGCCTATAATTCTTGCCCCAGATGAATCCATCTTCCCACTATGAAAAAGGGTGTCTCCACTCTCACTCAATACCACGTATAGCTCAACAAACAATCTTCTCGAAGGGTATCCCGACGGAAATTTATGCCCCACTTTATTATGGAGCTTCACATCAATTCCATAACCTTCAGCTGATATAGACTCCCACCAAGAAAAATAACCGCCACCACCGCCTACAAATTCTATTTCCAAAGAGCTTTCGAGTAAACTTCGAGTGCGAACAATAGTGCTATCGAAATGATCTACGGTAGCCGTAAGTCCGAGATCTACGATGTTGTCACGCATAATCTCTAACATAGCAGTATTCGCCCCTACTAAAGTATGGAGACCATAAGGAGTCCTTGGCTCGAGGAATGCATAACCAGATGAAATAATAACGGGCTCGGTAATGCGAGGCATGTGGCAGGTTTGGCATGTGCCGGAGATGCCATTATATTCGTCAGGCACGTCTAGACCTTGCCCCGAAAATGCAGAGTTGAGCCATTCGTGATACGTAGCTTGTTCGACGTACATCTCGCCGGTGAAATTTCCTTCCAAATCAACACTATGAGTGATGAGCGTATGACAATCTGCGCATATTATTGACTCGACGATGTGGTCGCCGTGCATGGGAACGTAGTTAGAATAGGTCTCCATAGGTAAGGTGTAGAGCGGAGGGTCGTCCTTCCCCATCCCGTACGGTCCGTAGATTACAGCTGAGTCGAATTTTAATTGGCCACTAAAAGAAATCCCGGAGCTATCTAATGATTGTTGGTGACATGCTACACAGCTCACTCCGTCAAGAGCTAAAGAGTCAGCAATCAGCATCTCCATTGAATACAGATCTATCCCGTCGTGAGCAGCGGCGAAATTTCCAAGAGGTGCGTGACAAGAAGTACACTTGTCCTCAATAGATGCCTGATGTCCTGGATTTATCGCAACTTCATGAGAAACTTTAGCTCTCCAAAACGGATCTTTTGCAGAATTCGCCATAATCGTACTCCTCCACATATCCGTAGGATTTACATCCCTTGCGTCAGGCATAGGGATCGCGGGGAAGGTTTGACCTACAAGAGAAGCGAAGAAATTCGGATCCGTGCTATGGCACCCAGCGCATTTACCACTACCGGAAAACAGACTGTTCAAAGTATCGGGCAAGCCACCGTAAGCAGATATGAAAATACGGCTGTGATAAGGATTAGCCTCGGTGTGTAAATAGCTTGGACGCAATATGGCAGCAGAAATCAATAACACTACCGAACTCAAAATAAATGCGAGCCTTTTATCCATATGCAAATTTAACGAATCCTTACTCTCATCACTACATCTCTTTTAAGATGTTCATTGAGCATTTTTACGATTTTCTCTTTCTCGTGATTAAATTCTTCTTTCAACGGACCACTAAGTAATGTAACAAGTAGAGTCCCGTCGTGTTGCAACATTAGATGCTTAGTTTTTTTATGAATTACATCTCCGAAAACTTCTTTCCACGCAAGCACCACCTCTACCTCATCGAGTTTAGAGTGCATATTGTTAATCTTCAAGACTTTGTCAATCACCTCCTTAAGAGACTTCATGCTATCTTTCTTCATCATGACTGCAAGGTATTCACTTCGCCGTTATTTATCTCGAAAACACGAACATCCGCTCCAATAGATTTGAACATTTCGGGAATTCGACCTAGATGAGTGTCGGTAATAAAGATTTGTCCGAAAGAACCATCAGTCACCATTTTCATCAAGGCCTGCACCCTTTTATCATCGATTTTATCGAAAATATCATCCAGAAGAAGGATGGGCTTAACTCCCGTTGCCTTTTCTAAAAAAGTGAGTTGAGCAAGCCTAAGAGCGACAAGGAAAGTTTTTTGCTGGCCCTGACTTCCGAATTTCTTTAAGGGATGTCCACCAATTTTAAAGACCAAATCATCTTTATGAGTTCCACACGTCGTCCGCCTAAGCCTCCTATCCTCATCACGTGACTGAATTAACAATTGAAGAAAATCATTTTCCTCGCCTCTCACCTTTGTAGAATAATCCAAGCTCACTATTTCCTTCCCACCACTTATTTCTGCATAAACTTCATCGAATACAGGCGTAAACTCCTTAATAAATTCCACTCTCGCCTTAGCTATATAAATAGCATTCGGGGCTATCCGGGCATCCCAAGGCTCTATCATCGAGGGCTCCCACATTCTATTTTCGGTGAAATACTTAAAAAGATTATTCCTTTGAAGTATCGCTTTATTGTAATCTATAAGCTTCTCGAGATAAGTTCGATCATATTGCGAGATTACGCCATCTAACCATTTACGCCTCACTTCGCTCCCTCCCTGAACTATTTCAGAATCATCAGGAGTAATAATGACCGCAGGAAATCGTCCGATGTGTTCTAAAAGTCGAGAATACGTCTTTTCGTTCCTTTTAAACACCTTTTTCTGACCTCTTTTTACTCCGCAACTCACGATTTCCTCCTCTCCGAGCCGAGAAAAAACTCCTTTTACTAGCATGAACGATTCTCCGTGCGTTATGTTTTGCGCATCTACAGGATTAAAATGACTTTTGCAAAAACACAGGTAATGCAGGGCATCCAGGACATTTGTCTTGCCAGAACCATTGTCCCCAAGCAGACAATTAACTTGATTTCCGAAACATAAATCACCACCTAAATGGTTCTTAAAATGAATCATATGAAGAGAGTTCAATTGCATAGTGCGAATTTCTTATTTTTGCATCCTCAATCCTATTAATAAGGAATCAAAATTACTATGGCTAAGAATAAAGCAAAAGACGATAATATCATCAACGTTGATGAGGTGTACACAAAGACTGAGCAATTTGTAGATAAGAACAGAAATCAACTCACTCTAATTTTAGGTGGGGTAGCTGTTATTATTATTGCATTTATGGGCTACCGTACATTAGTTCAGCTTCCTGCTGAGTTAGCCGCTGAAGAAGCAATTTTCCAAGCAGAATACTATTTCTCTATTGACTCACTAGATTTAGCTCAATATGGAGATGGTTTTGCAGCAGGACTTGAAGAGGTAATGGCTGACCATCCTGGAACAGACGCTGCAAGTCGCGCGGCTTACCAAATAGGTGTAACTAACCGTGACGCTGGACTTTATGCTGAAGCTATCCTGGCATTCGACAACGTCGACTTCGATGACAACGTGATAGGACCTATGGCTCTAGCAGGAATGGGAGATTGCTATGCAGAACTTGAGGATTACACTAACGCAGCTGTATACTTCTCAAAGGCTGCTGACGCTGCTGATGCTGGACTTGCTGGAAAAGTTTTGGCACCTAGCTATCACTATAAGCAAGCTATTACTCTTATTGAGCTTGGCAGAATCGATGAGGCGAAATCTGTTCTTACTCATATAGAAAACGATCACCCTAACAGCCGCATGTTCAGTCCTGCTGTTGCTTTGGGCGCATCTCTATAAATCGACAAACTCGATAACCATGGCTACGGCCGGTAAAAATTTAAGCGCATACAATCCTAAGGATTTGCCAGACGGTGCCCACTACATCGTGGGCATTGCCGTTTCTGAGTGGAATTCTGAGTACACGAACGGTATGCTCGAAGGGGCTCTTGAGGTACTTCGTAACTGTGGGGTTAAGGAGGAAAACATAAAAGTAATTTACGTTCCGGGAAGCTTCGAGCTTCCTTTAGCATCCCAAATGCTACTCGAACACACAGATGCCGTTATAGCAATCGGGAGCGTTATTAGAGGTGAAACTTCGCATTTCGACTATGTGTGCGAAGCCGTTTCTCAAGGTATAAAAGATGTAAACCTAAAGACAGGCAAGCCCGTAGCTTTCTGTGTCTTGACCGACAACACTGCAGAACAAGCCGCTGCAAGATCTGGAGGTGAGCATGGCAACAAAGGCACCGAAGCTGCCGTTGTAGTCATGAAAATGCTCGCTATTAAATCTGATCTACGTTGACATATCTATGCTGACAAAAGCCATTGCCCGCCGACCTCTTATTTCAATACTTCTTCTTGCTTGTTTTTTACGCATAGTTGCATCCTTTATGTCAGAGGGTTATCTGATGCACGATGATCACTTTTGGGTAGTTGAAGCTGCCGCTAGTTGGTCAGATGGAAAAGACTATAATAACTGGATGCCTTGGTCTCAAGAATCGTTAGGTCGTATTCCTGAGCCACATTATACAAACCTCGCGTATTCAAGCCTCCACTATTTGTATTTCTCAGCCATTAAGTCGTTAGGGATTTCTGATCCGATGACTTTAATGCTAATCTTGCGTCTAATCCATGGACTGATAAGCTTAATTTCAGTTTATCTATCATACAAAATTGCAAATATTTTAGGGGGCAAAAGAGCTGCAGGCTGGGTAGGGCTAGCAATGGCAGCACTATTCTGGATGCCCATAGTCAGTGTACATCAGCTGGTAGAAGCGGCATGCATCCCTCCTCTCCTAGCATCAACATGGTTCTTACTTAAGCACACCAAACCATTAAATATACGTTCCCTCCTTATTTCTGGCGCATTTCTCGGTCTAGCAACGGGTCTAAGATATCAAGTTGGAGTCATGGGGCTAGGAATTGTCATAGCATTCTTTATAGATAATTCTAACAGAAATAAAATCACCTCACTGAGGAACTCCTTGATTTTAGGAGGTTCTGCACTTTTCGTGTTCTCTTTAACCCAAATACCCACTGATTTATGGCTTTGGGGAGAACCATTTGCTCAACTACGAGCTTACATCGAATACAATCTTACAGAATCCGGGAACTACCCTCAAGGATCTCCCCTTCAATATCTAGGGCTCGTCTTAGTTCTTTTTGTCCCACCCATCTCGATAGCCATTGTAATAGGATACTTCCGAAACTGGCGTAAACACGCACTTATCGTCCTCCCCTCACTTGCATTTTTGATATTTCATTCTGCTTTCCCGAACAAGCAAGAACGATTCATACTCCCAGCCCTACCCTATATATTAATCGGTGGGACTATAGGTTGGTTCGCTATAAGGGAATCGAGTGAGTTATTAAAGACGAAGGGCGCAAGGTTAATCGAGAAGGGCTCAATAGGTTTGGCCTTGATAATTAACATCACATTACTCGCAGGCCTAACTATTTCATCTAAAAACACGAGTGAAATGAAGGCGATGTATGCTTTAAACCAAATGGATGATGTCCATAGCTTCCTATATATCACCGCAGACGGCCATGCTCTCGCCCCAAGACTATATTTGGGATCATGGGACCCATATACCATTGCAGATTCGTCAACTGATATAGCTGAACAACGGGACAGACACATTAATAGCTTGAGTGAAAGCACCCCTAACTACTTAGTTTTTGTAGGAGATAGTCATTTAGGTGATTTAATCAATGGTTTTAAAGAACACTATCCATCACTATCTTACGTCGCTCAATTCAGTCCTGGAAGGCTGGATAGATTAATGCATTATTTAAATCCTCACAATCCGTTAAAGAGGGTGATGATTTATAAAATCGACTCGAATATTTACATCAAATGAAATATCTTTTCACCATTCTCAGTGCTTTCTGGTTAACATCTACACTGTTTTGTCAATACCCCGGATGGCAGCAAAAAGTGAATTACAAAATGGATGTTAATGTAAACACTGAACTTCACCAATACGCGGGTGAAATGGAAGTTAGATACTACAATAACAGTCCTGATGATTTAGATAAGGTGTTCCTTTATGCTTTCTTCAATGCATTTCAGCCGGGCTCAATGATGGACGTGAGATCACGTACTATTTCTGATCCGGACTCAAGAGTAGGGTCTCGAATAGAGTCTCTTCCTTTAGATGAGCAGGGTTGGATAAAAGACATTGAACTTTCTTTGAACGGGGTTCCTTGTAAAGTAACGATTGAGGAAACCATTATTGTCGCTGAGCTTCCTGACACAATCAAGGCTGGGAAACACGGAGTTTTCACGATGAAATGGAACGCTCAAGTCCCTCGTCAAATCCGACGTTCTGGATGGATGAACAAAGAAGGGATAGAGTTAAGCATGACTCAGTGGTATCCGAAGTTTTGTGAATACGACCACGAGGGCTGGCATTCACATCCTTATATCGGAAGAGAGTTCCATGGCATTTGGGGGAACTACGATGTAACTATACACCTGCCTCCTGGCTACCAAGTTGCTGCGACGGGTACGATGACCTCTACCATTGAAGAATCTGTAGAAACTGGGGTTTGGCATTTTAACGCTGAGAAAGTTATTGATTTTGCATGGGTGGCGGATAAGAATTTCATTACGGAAAGTATCGAAGTAGATGAGAACCTCACGATGAATTTCGTTCGAACTCCTAATAGTGACTATAATGACCAATGGACCGAACTGCCAAGATTTGCCGTACAGGGGATGAGGTTCTTAAACGATTTCGTAGGGCGTTACCCTTACCCACAATATACTGTGGCTCAAGGTGGAGATGGAGGAATGGAATACCCTATGATGACCTTAGTTACTGCGAACAGATCTCTACCAAGTCTAGTCGGGGTTACAATCCACGAAATGGCGCACTCTTGGTTTCAAGCTGTTGTAGCAACTAACGAGGCGTTATATGAATGGATGGATGAAGGGTTTACTTCGTGGATTGAATCCGAATGTTTGGCCGTTATCTCACCTTCTGAGATGACAAAACCCCGAGCTGGCGGAAATCACGCTTATGCTTACTACGGATATATCAAGCAAGCTTTAAGTGGAAACGAGGAGGCACTGAGTACGCATGCCGATCACTACACCACAAATAGAGCTTATGGAGTAGCAGCTTATTCAAAAGGGGAAGTCCTCGTAGAGCAACTCGGAGCTATTATAGGTGATGAGATGCGTAATGAAGCGATGAAGGAGTATTTCAAGGTTTGGTCCTTCAAGCACCCTGGGCCCACTGACTTCAAAAGAATCATGGAAAAAGCTTCTGGGATAGAGTTAGACTGGTATTTCGATTACTTCGTAAACACCACTCACACGATTGATTACAAAATCAGCGGAGTCGATCACATTAAAAACTCAGACATGCTTAACGTGTCGCTTGAGAGGGTCGGAACAATGCCTATGCCACAAGATTTACGAGTTACGTACAAAGATGGATCTACCTCTGAATATCATATACCGCTTGTAATTATGAGAGGAAATCGCGAGTTAATGGAAGGTGAAATGCTTGGAGAAGACTGGCCATGGACGAATCCTAACTACAGTATTTCAATACCCACAAACGGTAGACGAGTTGTAAATGTCGAACTTGACCCGAACTTACTTCAGGCTGATACAGATCGCGAAAACAATTTAGTTGAGTTTAAGGGGTTAAAAAAAGTTCAATTTATTAGCGAATAAAAATTTCGAATGTTTCGATCAAAAATAAATATTTCAGGAAGTCAGATTATAGACGACCTAATACTAATTGCGATATCACTGAGTGCAATTACATTTCTAGGGTCATTCCAATTAGATTTAGTAAACGGCCTACCCATCACTCTGCAATCTCTGTTAGTGGTAGAGTTTGCACTGCTTTTCGGGGCCAGAGTCGGTCTGATTTCCGTTATAAGCTACTTGATAATAGGCGGTTTAGGCGCACCAGTTTTCTCAGGCGGGGCATCCGGCTGGGAGCATTTCACAGGCCCTACTGGAGGCTTCCTTATTGCGTTCTCTATTGCGGCATTGTTTTGCGGTGTGGCGGCTGATTTGGCCTCTAAAAATGAAGCACTAAATAAACACATTTTCATAACTGGAGCTATTATCCTCTTCTTATCCCAAACCTTAATCCTTATTCTCGGTCTAGGTTGGCAAGATGCACTTACCACATCATCTTTTAGTTATTCCGCAGCTATAGACGTTTTAATGCCCGGTCTACTTGTAAAAACCGCAATAGGAACAATTGCTTTCGTACTTTTCGGAAGAGCACTTAACAATCTTACTCCCAAATCATGAATCTGAATTTTAAAAATTTAGCCGTTGCTTTTTTCGCAATTACTATAACCCTTTTTTCAAGCTGTACATCTACGCATGAAACTTCTCCAAGATCTCAAGCAATTCTAAAAATGAAAAGAGCCACCGACCATCATAGTTACAGCAAGCCAGAGGTAGCTGTAGTTAAACATCTTGATTGGAGTGCCATTGTAGACTTTGATAGCCGAATTATTTCTGCTACTGCGTCATATGACATCAATACTTCTAACACTGCAGATGAAATCATTTTCGACATTAGAGAATTAGACATCGAAAGCATTACAGTTGATGGTGTTAAGTCAACTTTTACTATAGGGGAAGAACAAGAATTTATCGGTTCTCCACTTAAAATCTCAATAACTCCTGATGCAAAGAAAGTAAGCATTTCATATAAGACTCAACCAGGGGCTGACGCTTTCCTGTGGGTTGAGGGAGAAAACCCATTCCTATTTACACAAAGTCAAGCCATACTTGCAAGAACTTGGATCCCATGTCAGGATAGCCCTGGAATAAGATTTACATACAACGCTTCTGTTGATGTTCCCAAAGGACTTATGGCTCTAATGAGTGCCGTAAATCCGACAACAAAAACGGATGATGGTCATTACGATTTCGTTATGGACCAACCTATCCCCTCCTACCTACTTGCTCTTGCTGTAGGTGACGTAGAATTCAGATCTGTAGGAGAACATACCGGAGTGTACGCTACTCCAGATTTAATTGATGCTGCAGAGTATGAATTCGCCGAGATGGAGGATCTACTTGTCGCAGCAGAAAGTCTTTATGGAAAATACGCCTGGGAGCGCTACGACTTATTAGTACTTCCAGCAGCTTTCCCTTTTGGCGGAATGGAAAACCCTAGACTCACTTTCGCTACACCCACAATCATAGCCGGCGATAGAAGCTTAGTAAGTCTTGTAGCACATGAATTAGCTCATAGCTGGAGTGGTAATCTGGTTACGAATTCTACATGGGACGACTTTTGGCTTAATGAAGGATTCACAGTCTACTTTGAGCAACGAATCATGGAGTCTGTATACGGTCGCGACATAAGCGAGATGCTTGCAAGTCTAAGTTACAGAGGACTTGTTAACGAGGTTAGCGTGATCATGGACCTCAATCCTAACGACACTCACCTAAGACTCCACCTTCAAGGGCGTAATCCCGACGATGGAATGACAGCTATTGCATACGATAAAGGATATCTCTTCCTTCGTATGATAGAGGAAACTGTAGGGCGTTCTGAATTCGATTCTTTTATCGCTGAGTACTTCTCTAAGCATGCTTTCACAGTAATGGACACAGACAACTTCATTGAATATCTTGAGGATAATCTTCTACAAGACGCTACAATCCGTGAGAAAGTCAATCTAACGGCTTGGATTGATGGTGCTGGCCTTCCTGATAATTGTCCCGTTATTCAGAGTGACAGAATTACTGCTGTCGACAAGGCGGTTGCGCAATGGTCTGAGGGTGAGTTGAGCACTGATGATTTGGCATGGGAAAATTGGCTATACCAAGAGCGTTACCGCTTCATGAAAAACATCCCAGAATCAGTGAGTGTGGCTAAACTAGATGAATTGAATAAAACTTTCAGCATTAGCTCAACCGGTAATAACGAAGTGCTATTTGCTTGGCTTGAGCAGGCGATCTTGAAGCATCATACTGAGTCTTACCCTCGCCTCGAAACGTTCTTAGTTAATGTAGGCCGTCGCAAGTTCCTAACGCCTCTTTACAAGGCTATGCTTGATACAGACCAAACCGAAATGGCTCATAACATCTACTCGCTTGCCCGACCTAATTACCATAGTGTAGCTACAGGAACAATGGACGAACTTTTAGGTGTTAATCCGTAGTGTAGCGCGGGTTATCGTATAAGCATAACATACCCGAACACCTCTTTCCTCCAGCTTTCTTCGCTTAAACTATGTACTTCAACGCGATATGTGTAAGTGCCATTAGGTGAGAAGTACTCTCCATCGGCACCAACTTTTCCATTCCACTTATCGTTAAGGTCTGTTGTTAAATACACAAGCTCTCCCCAACGATCAAATATTTGCATCTCGAATCTTTCAGGATCGATGTCAGAACCTTGTATAAAGAATGCGTCGTTCGTACCGTCGTTATTTGGTGTGAAAGATGTAGGAATAAACAAGTTAAACAGGTCGCGAATTTCAATCTCACGAGTCACCTGATTAGTACAACCGTAAATATCCTCGACCTCTAACTTAACAGCGTAGAATCCTCCTCTATCATAAGGGAAGGTAAATACAGGGTCTTCCACTATCGCAAACCCCAGTGGATTGTACGAGTTGAAAGTCCAAAGCCAACTAATTACGTTGTCACTTTGAAAACCATCGAACGTAATAGTCGTATTCGGCACAGTCGTAGGTTGAGGATTCGCATAAAAACCAACGTCTGGAAGTGGGTAAACGTTAATGTAGGCCTCTTTCGTAGCAGAGTATTCACAACCCCCCGCAAGAGAATTTACTGTTAAAGTGACGTCGAAAAAGCCAGGGTATTCATAAACATGATCCGTATTCATTTCAGCAGAAACGATACCATCTCCAAACTCCCAAACACTAGTTGTAATAAGAGCCGGATCAATCAAATTAGTGAAGGCAAAAGCCCCTGTACCACAAGCTTTAGTAGTATCCGCGGCAAAATCTACTTCAACAGGAGATTCAATCGTCACATCTAAACATGCCATATCTGTAGGTGTCTCACAATTGTCATTTACAATTACACAATAAAGTCCCGAAGAAAGTGGAGTGTCTTCAACCATACTTAAACTTAAATCTCCTAAAAGATTTCCTTCCCACAACCAGGTATATGTATATCCCGCACCACTTCCACCGAAAGATGCACTAGCATCTAGAGTTGCTTCTTCACCACTACAGATGAACTCTGATCCCGCTAAATCAGCAAGTAACTCACCGAAAACATTGACGTTAATTGTTTCATCCTCTGATGGACAACCATTAGGGTCAGTGGCGAACACTGTATAAATCGTACTAGACGGAGGACTAGCCACGAAGTTTCCGTCAACTGTGGTAACCGTATCACCTGTCAATGAATTAACCCAATTATAAGTCCAAACTTCAGCTGGATCTTGATCGGACCACGCCTCGAGAATGACAGCTGCTGTTTGGCATATAATCGCATCAGGCCCAACCTCGATAGTCATAGGAACTAGGTCTAACATCTCGAATTCATAGGTGTAAACACAACCTGAATTATCGAATAGGACTACGCTGTAAAAACCTGGAGTCAGGTTTTGAATAACATGATCACTCCCATCGAAGGCAACCGATTCTAGAAGAAACACCCCGTTAAAAATTTGAATTGTAAAAGGTCCCGCGCTTAACGGTTCATTTATAGAAACGATCAGCACCCCATCGTCAGCCAGGCAAGACGGTTGTTGAGTTTGAATTTCATGAATAAATGCTGGTTCCACTAACATAACATCTGTTGTAGCACAGTTATCAAACCCAATTGGAGATACTGATAGAGTAAATTCAATAGGAGAACCGTCAAAATTCAGCAACGTAGGCTGTTGTAATGTCGGGTCGTTCAAATCTATAGCCGGGTCCCAAATCCAATCAAATCCACAAGCGTTTTGGCCTCCACAGCTCACACACCACTCTAGTTGATCAAACCCGCCAGACGCACAACCTACACTACCATCACTTTCAAACACAAAAGAAATACAACCGTCAGGGTTTGTAGCTGTAAAAGTCATGCCAGGAATGTTCGTGTTGAAATTGGCTATCTGAGCCCCAGTGCCATTAGGTCCATCATAAACCTGAATCCAGTCACAACAAGTTTCTATTGTACCTGCTGAAAAACTCAAGGTCATCATCGTACCATCTCCAGGGACATCAGGGCAATAATTAAAAATAACATTCTCATTATTCCCTCCGCAATAATTGTAGGTGCCTCCTGAACCTCCACAAGGAGAACCTCCACCTCCAGCAGTAAACTCACCTAATAATTGAAGCGGGTCACCACAATATATAAGATCTTCTCCCGCAGAAATACTGTTCTCAGGTCCTTGAATAACTGTAATATTAACCGTTGTATCCCAAGTGCAACCGAAGTTGTTTGTTACTTGGTATGTGAAGTCAAACTCACCAGCATTCGGGAAGTTTAAATCAACACTATTCATGTCATCAGAAATCAGAACAACTCCTTCATCTGCTGTTGTTACCATCCAATAACTCGAATCCAAATCCGCTCCGATTTCAGGGGTGAAAGTTGTTATTCCAGGCACGATTTCAGGATTAAAGTCTATCCCCCACTCAAAAAGGTAGCCATTATCTCCGCCCCACTGGTCAAAAACTGTAAAACTCCAGATGCCATTAAGAGGGCACCCTACGAAATCACATAAATCTCCGCAAGGCAAATAGACGCCAGAAGGAATTGGATCAGCCATGTCAGGGTTATTTGCATCATCCAAAACCCAATCAGCATCCATATTCCATGAATAATCCCAACCAAGAACATCAGCAAGACCAAGATTGTTTGGGTTAACATCATCTGGAGTACATCCATTTGGGTCTGGCGTTCCTGTTGGACCATTTTCCATTAAGATGACTTCTGTTCCATCGGGACAAGTAACCCAAAAAGTAAGATCTCCAACCCAAGTGTGCTCAATATTAGCTGTAATAAGCTCTATGTCTTCACAATTCTCAAGAACTTGATCTTGATCGAAAAAATCGATAAACAAATCAGAAACAAAAGGAATACCCGTGTCATCAGGTAATGGCTCTTCTTCTGACACCCCAACAGGTGGAAGAGCAGTCCAGGTAATTGACTGAACAGGATTGCCATCTAGGAATCCCGGAGATCCCGCGCAAATAGGTGAAGAATATTCAGCATTAAAAATCGGTATTGTACTCACGAGCACTTGATGAGGCTGAAGATTTGTACTAAAACAATGATTCTCGTCTACAACGGTTAAAGTGACTATATACTCCCCAGGTACTGAATATGAGTGAAACACATCAAAACCATCCGATACAGCAGTAATCTCAACTTCACCATCACCCCAATTCCAAACAAGAGAGTCTAAAGCAAACCCATCTGTTCCGGAAGCTGATTGAGCTGAAAACGTGACCTCTTCGTCAGGACATAACCCCACGCTCACAGATAAACCGGGGACAGGTGGAAATGGCTCTGGTGAAACCAGCTCTAATCCCGAAACAGGATATGAACAAGGAGTCACACAACTAATGGACCCTGCCCAACCAACATTACCACCAGTTGCTCCATTATTACAATCAAACATGAAGGTCAAACAACCGGATGGGTTATTAAACGATGCTGTATAGCTCAATCCATTAAAACTATTACCTGTACCTGAGCCTACTAAGGGAGCACTAGTGTCAGCTCCATCAAAAACATATAAAACGTCGTGATTGTTAGGGTTTGCATTTGTTTGCAAACTAAAAACAAGGAAATTAATCTGAATAGCATCACCCGGAACATCTGGGCATAAAGTTATAGTGAAGTTCTGATTAGAGTATGGATCTTGGGGCTCACCTCCTCCATTATCATCTGTAAAAAGCCCCGCAGTGCCACACTCGTAACTCACTACTCCTTCAAGGCTAATTGGGTATAATGCAGTTTCTTGAGAGTAAAAAGACAAAGAAGTAAATACGAAACAAACAAACGATAGAATGCGAAGAGTATGCAAATTATTCATGTTCAAAAGAGTCTGGCTTCAATAAGCTGCAAGATACGGAATCGGACTTACATATAAGGCACTATATTATAGTGTTAAAACCAATCCTCTACCTCTCCACTCTAACAGCGTCCGTATAAAGACGTTGAACACCACTATGGTCTGTACAAACAACTGTCCAATAAAACATCGCTCCGTTTTCTGCTAAATTCCCTGACGAATCTTCACCATTCCAGGGAGAATTAAAATCTTTGGTAGCATACACCTCTGCTCCAAGATCATCAGAAATAACAAGTTCCCAATCATCAACCAATCTATATAATCCAAATGGCATAAAGGAATCATATCTTCCATCATTATCAGGACTGAATCTTGCTGGAGCCCTAAGCGTTTGCCTGTCACCAAATTCTATGTCTTCAAATATGCGGTCCTTACAGCCGAATTTATTTGCCGCGATTAGATTCAGGTTATATGTTCCAGGAACAGAAAATTTCGGCTTATTGTCTCCTGCAACTTCTCCGTCCACTATCCATGTTGAAGAGTTAGCATCTTTCGTGTCGTCGTTCAACTCAACTTCTAGAGAGCCTGCAATTACAATTCTTGGCAATTCGAAACTCATTTTCGCCTCCGGTTGAGAATGAACCTCAATAAGGCTGTCTATGGTTCTGGTTTGGATAACTCCTGCACCTGGAGATCTTACTGACAATGTTACATCGTACACCCCCTCTTCATTGTAAACATGAGATGGATGAGCTTCTGATGAAAAACAACCATCTCCAAAATTCCATAAAAAACTCATATTTTGCTCAGTAATATCTAAGACAAAATCCACCTCTACTCCTACGCAAGCCTCCTTAACAGAAGCTTCGAAAGGTAAATCAACCTCAACTATTGTCTCCAAAGGCATATCCTCAGACCGGTCCTTCTCTTCATCTATCGCAAACAATTCAACGATTATATCTGAACTGTTTTCAATTAATGACGATGTGTTATTTACCGATTCATTGACTATTTCTACGTCATCAACAACAGTTATTGACTCAACATCATTTTCGGAAATACCGATTAATATCGCTTCATTGTTATCATTCTCTAACCCTGACTCATCATCTATGACATTCACTTTTGATTGCTCATTATCAAGAATCTCATCATCATTGAAGAAATATTGCTGAGCAAACCAGAGAGAAGCAGACCCGGCAACAACGGCACAACCTATAGAAAGTTGAGAAATAAGTCTTGACCCCGCGATATCGATGCCGATAGCACCTACAGCAGCAGCAGCAGCAATACGCTCCTTCATTCTACCCCAATTAGGCTGAACGTTGGGCTCATGACCCTCGAGAGTTTCTCGTATTTTATCGTCAAACTTCTTATCAGACATAACCTGTTTTATTCTTCATTTTTAATAAAATCTTCCGAAGGTTTCTTCTTGCTTTCGCAAGGTTCGACTTCGAGGTTCCAACACTGATGCCAAGGTGATCAGAAATCTCCTTATGCCCCATGTTGTCGAAAACGTGGAGGTTGAAAACCATTCGATACATGGGGGTCAATTGAGCCATTGCTAACTGAACATCATGAACCGTAAAGTTTTCATCGTCGTCGTCATCCTCAATCGGGAACACCCCTTCATCAGCTATTTCTTCAAGTGATTCTTCACTTCCAAGTACTAACCCCGTCGCCTTTCGGTGACGAATAGCATCAATAGCGGTATTAACCATAATACGACGCATCCAGCCTTCAAAAGAACCTTTGGAAGTGTAACCATCGATATTTGAAAATATCTTTAGAAACCCCTCCTGAACAACATCTTGTACAGCGTCCCTATCCGAAACATACCGCAAGCACACACCAAACATCAACCGGTAATACCGATTGAAGATCCAACTTCGCGATTTCTCACGATTTTGTCGGCACCCTTCGATGTGAGCGAGCAAGTCTTTGTTTTGCATTATGTTCGCCGATTAAATGACGAACCTTTAGGTAAAAGGTTGCCTCGTGATACTCGACTAAGTTGCAATTACGTTGATTTTATCTCCCAATACAAACCTACTAAGCGCAAAAACGTACCTTTGCCCCCATGCGTATCGTAGTAGGATTATCTGGAGGAGTCGATTCAAGTGTTGCCGCTTTAGAATTAGTCGAGCAAGGTCACGAGGTAATAGGGTTATTTATGCGCAACTGGCATGACACCTCTGTTACAATAAGTGACGAGTGCCCGTGGATAGACGATTCTAACGACGCAATGCTCGTAGCCGAACATCTAGGTATTCCCTTCCAAGTTATTGACTTCAGCAAGGAATATCACGAGAGGATAGTTGATTACATGTTTAGCGAATATGAACAGGGTAGAACACCAAATCCTGATGTATTGTGTAATCGCGAAATCAAGTTTGATCTATTCCTTGATGCTGCAAAAAAACTAGGCGCGGAAGCCGTTGCAACGGGTCACTACTGCAGAAAGTCCCTAGAAGAGCTGTCTAGCGGAAATCAAGAATTTCAACTTATTGCGGGGTCTGACCCGAATAAAGATCAGAGCTATTTCCTATGCCAACTAACTCAAGATCAACTTAAGTATGCTATGTTCCCTATTGGGGATATGCTTAAACCTAACTTGAGAAAAGTTGCAAAAGAAGCGGGGCTACCCACGGCTGATAAAAAAGATAGCCAAGGACTTTGCTTTATCGGAAAAGTAAGATTACCCGAGTTTCTACAGCAGAAACTAAGTATTATCTCTGGTGATATCATCGAAATAGACAGAGGTCACGAAGTGTTCTCAATCGACAAAGACGACTCAATATCTAAACGAGCTGAGCCGTTCAATCTTAAGCCTGAATTGGGCAAAAAAGTGGGTAATCATCAGGGGGCGCATTTTTACACTATCGGTCAAAGAAAGGGACTAAATATCGGAGGTAATCCTGAGCCGATATTCGTCATAGGCACCGATGTGAAATCCAATACGGTATATGTGGGGCAAGGCGATAAGCATCCCGGGCTCCTTCGACGCGCGCTCAAGGTGAACACTAAAGATATCCACTGGGTACTTCCCTCCCACACCCTGGCTGTAGGACAAACTTCACGCTACTCCCTACGATTTCGTTACCGCCAGCCTCTACAAAGTGGCGAGATTGTCATGACGAGTGAGGGGCTTTACTTAAAGTTTGATGAGCCGCAAAGGGGGATTGCGGCGGGACAATTCGCGGTTTGGTATGATGGAGAAAAACTGGTAGGGTCAGGACCTATAAGCGCTTAATCATCCAAGCTTTTCAGATATTCTATAATCCGTTCGAGACGGATTTGTGCGCGAAACCATCTCTGCGATGAATCCTGAAAGAAAAAGCTGAGACCCTAAAACCATTCCTGTTAGTGCCACATAAAACGCTGATATCTCTGTGATATTTTTCGCTTCTAGGCCCTGTGACATTGCGTAAACTTTATACCCTCCAATTGTGGCAAAAAGCAAGAAACTCAGAGCGAAAGTTAGAGTACCTAAAAACCCGAAAAGGTGCATCGGTTTACGACCGAACCTCTGCACAAAGGCAATCGTCATAAGATCAAGCATGCCATTTGTAAATCTCTCCAAACCAAATTTAGTGGTACCGTATTTACGAGCTTGGTGTTCGACAACATACTCACCGATTTTATCAAAACCCGCATCTTTAGCGAGCAATGGAATATATCTATGCATCTCCCCTTGCACCTCAATCGCCTTCACAACATCAAGTTTATAACACTTCAGGCCACAATTAAAATCATGAAGCATAATCCCACTAACACGGCGAGTCATCCAGTTATATAGCTTGGTCGGGATGGTTTTTGTAAGTGGATCATGCCTCTTCTTCTTCCATCCGCTCACTAAGTCCAAACCCTTATCTAACAACTCTTTCTCCATTACAAGAATTTCATCAGGACTATCCTGAAGATCCGCATCCATTGTAAATACGACCTTCCCCGTAGCCTCCTCGAACCCCTTTTGCAAACCCGCACTTTTACCATAGTTTCTCGCAAATCGGATTGCTTTAACCTTACCCGTGTACTTGTAAGAGAGTTGAGTAATCACATCCCAAGAATTATCTTTCGATCCGTCGTCAACAAAAACAATCTCATACTCACGATCCCTGAGAACCCTATCGATCCAGGCCATCAACTCCGGCAAGCTCTCGGCCTCATTATAAAGCGGGATTACAATACTTATGTCCATTCGACAAACTTAGTTGAAATTCGACGTTTTATCAACTCGATATTGAGTTGCGGCAACGATTAAAGCAATTAACCCCCAAAATATAGATCCTATAAAAACACCTTTTATAGAACCTGAAAATGAATATCCATTTATAATGGTCTCCCTAGTTTCCTTCATAGTTTGTTCAAGTAACTCTCCTTCTAGCCCAAAACTTTTCATCATCTCCTCCGCTCTTTCTATACTCATATCAACAACTACTTCAATTAAATCTGGATTAATAACGTTAAAAAGAAAAATGTTAAATAACGCTGAAGCCGTTAATATGCATAAAACCGCGAGCATAATATGCCCCAAGACTCTACCGAAACTAATAAAATCATCCTCCGCTGATCTAATTGCACGACTTACTATAACCATTGTTATGATAATCAACAGTGATTGAGCCATCCCCACCTGCCATCCAATCAACATTTCTACTCCGAAAATATAGGCTACTAAACTCAGTACAACTGATATAAGAGCGGCCATTAATCCATGCTGCCAAACTAAATTATTTATTCGCATGGCCGAAAGGTACGCCTTATCTTTGCACCTGGGGCAAGTCTCTTACGACCAGCTCCCGCTTAATCCCCCAGGGTCGGAAGACAGCAAGGGTATGCGGTTGAGCGGTGCGATAAGAATCGCTTGCCCCTTTATTATTCTCGTTTTTCTGAGATAGATTTCTGCCTGGATAGCTTATAACTAAGACACAACCATGAAAAATCGCACGATTACAAAGATTCTAATTGCAAATCGAGGGGAAATTGCTGTACGTATAATACGTTCAGCTAATGAAATGGGGATTTCTACCGTTGCTGTTTATTCTGAAGCCGATGCTGATGCTCCGCATGTTCTTGCTGCAGACGAAGCTATATGCATAGGTCCAGCACCATCATCTGAAAGCTATTTAGTCGCTGAAAAAGTTATAAATGCTGCAAAAAGCGTTGGCGCAAATGCCATTCACCCGGGATATGGCTTCTTATCAGAAAACGCTGAGTTTGCTGAAGCAGTTGAGAAATCTGGGATAGCATTTATAGGCCCTGGAACAGCTGCCATTAGAACTATGGGAAATAAGCTTGCAGCAAAAGACGCAGTCAAAAAACGCAACATTCCTTTAGTACCTGGAACTGAGGGTGCTATTTCAGATCCTGCAGAAGCGTTAAAAGAGGCGCAGAGAATTGGGATGCCTTTAATAATCAAGGCAAGCGCAGGTGGTGGTGGAAAGGGAATGAGATCTGTTTTTGATGAAAAAGACATAGAAGAAGAATTAGCGAGGGCAATATCTGAAGCAGAAAGATCTTTCGGTGATGGAGCAGTATTTATGGAAAGGCTTGTTATTAAGCCCCGCCATATTGAAATACAGATACTTGCTGATATGCACGGAAATGTAGTTCACCTCTTTGAGCGAGAATGTAGTATTCAACGTAGACACCAAAAAGTCGTAGAGGAAGCACCTTCCGCACTTTTAGACGATGCTCTTCGTGAAGAAATGGGTAACTGCGCTATTGAGGTAGCTAAATCATGTGACTATATCGGGGCCGGTACTGTGGAGTTTTTAGTTGATGCGGACAGGAACTTCTTCTTCCTTGAAATGAATACTAGACTTCAAGTTGAGCACACAGTAACAGAGGAGATTACAGGCGTCGATATTGTTAAAGAACAAATCCGTATCGCAGAAGGCCAAACGCTTTCGTTCGCACAAGAGGACTTGACTATTTCTGGACACTCCATCGAACTAAGGGTGTATGCTGAAGACGCTTCCTCTGGATTTCTTCCTGGAACTGGATTCCTTAAAACATACTCCCCTCCTACGGGAGCTGGCATTAGAGTAGATGATGGAGTCGTTGAAGGCGGGGAAGTGAGTATTCATTACGACCCCATGCTTTCAAAACTAATAGTCCATGCTTCAACTAGAGATGCTGCTATTGAACGAATGATTCAGGCGATTGATGATTACAAAATCCGTGGTGTAAAAACCACATTAGACTTCGGGCGATTCGCTGTAAATCATTCCGCATTTAGATCGGGGAATTTCGATACCGGATTCGTGGATGAGCATTTCACTCCTGAGAAGCTAATAAGAGAGCTGCCTGTTACTGATGAGGTGTATGCTGAGCTTGTAAGTGTTTTGGCCACTAGAATACAAAATGAAAACACATTAGCATCTCAATCAGAGTTTTCATATTCCCCAAGATCGCCTTGGAAAAGGAGAGAGACTAAAAACTGATATTGTATCTTTACGCCTCATGTCACAAAGACAATTTATTATATATGATTTGGAGGCTACCTGCTGGAGGAGTCCTAAGCCGAGAACAGTTGAAATCATAGAGATAGGTGCTGTAAAAGTTGATGAAAACTTAGAGGTTATTGACGAGTTTTGTGCATTTATTAAACCGATAGTCCATCCTAAGATTGATAAGTTTTGTACTAAACTTACAAGCATTACACAGGATGATGTTGAAGATGCCGAACCATTTGATGTGGTCGTTAAGAAGTTTTCTGATTGGATGGATTATGAAGAAACAAGGACTGCATTGTTCAGTTGGGGGGAGTTCGACCATAGACAATTCGTTTTAGATGCAAGGCTTCACAATCTAGATCTTGAATGGTTGAAATATTGGGCTTGTTTACAGAGACATTATAGCAAATTTAAAGGCTCTAAAAATCAAATAGGACTTAAAAACGCATTGATTTTAGAAGGGTTAGAGTTTAACGGTGTGCAACATAGAGCGATTGCTGACGCTCAAAACATGGCTAAGCTATTTATTAAGGTTGCAAAACCGATGAAAATCGTCTAGACAAAGTAGGATTGGGCTCAGAATTAAAGACACGAAAGTTTTGGAAGAGTATCCTAGCCGTGCTTCTATTTTTCGGATTTATTCTGTTTATTCTTGACTCGACCCTGAACTACAATACAAGTATTTATTTTGCACCTGTATTAGTCTTAGTTTTTCTGATTTCCGGCTCTTATTTCTGCCTAGAAAACGAGAAAGGGTTTATGAGGAGTATTCTTTTGCCGGTGCTTGTCTCAATTGCAACATTGTTGGGAATCACAGCTTATGTAACGTTCCAACCTTCCGAATACCCTTCAGCAGTACTATTGTTTACAGTTGTCTTTTCTTTTATATCGAATTTCATTCTATTTCTCAGAGAGGAACCGAACGTGAGTGCGTTGGAAACTGGGATTAAGAAATTTATTATTGGAGCTTCTGTTTTAGTTTTCGGGTACGTGATTTCTGGCTTATCGAATTATGAGGTGGGTAAAACCACTAGTTTACTAGAAAACGAAACTGTTAAAGTGGGAACGTTTTTCGTGAACGTAAACCCTGATGGTGAATTCACTTATTATCATAGAATTGCTTTACGCTATGAAAAAGGAGATATCGTGGAATTTTCTTCGAAGTATTATAAAGCTCTTATCGATCACGAGTCGTCTATAGAATTCGCTTATGACGTCGAGGAATTATGGAATCCCATTCCGTTCCCTAAGCAGAAACACAGGGAGGCAGCAAAAGTTTGGTCTAGTGGCATAGCTGGACAAGAGGCCGCTTATTATTTACTCGAAACAAAAATCACGAAAATTACTGAGGTTTATGGGGGTCAAAAATCATACAATATTGAAACGTCAAAACACCCTTGGAGAGGTTTAGAGTGGGCGGGTTGGTTTATTATGATTATTAGTGCGATTTTTGTGGTGGTAAAATTTTGGACTAATCGGAAATGAAGATGAACCAAAGATGAAATCGAATATTAGGATAAGTATTGTTGGTGCTGGACGCGTAGCAAACATCTTGGGCAAAGCCTGGAGTCATGCTGGGGTAGAAATCGTCGAGATTTACAGTAGAAATTCAGACAAGGCGAACAAGCTTGCTGAGATATTAAAAGCAAAAGTCGCTACTGATATTGGCAATATGGCAACAAACATTGATGCTGTTGCGGTTCTTGTGAGCGACGACGCTATTGAGGCGGTGGCCACTAGACTACCAAAGGAAGTTGCTAGATTTCACTCTTCGGGCATTACTGACGAAGCTGTTATGGGAGGAGAAAACGGTGTGTTATGGCCTATAAAAAGTCTTAACGAAGAATCAGCAACAGACAGTCTTTCAGGTGTGCCTTTCGGAGTAAACGCGAACACTGACAGTCTGAAAACAATATTAGAAAACTTAGTGCTAGCAGTGGATGGTAGCTCTTTTGACGCTCCTAAAGACGTGAGGTCTAAGGTGCATTTAGCCGCTGTTTTTACCGATAATTTCGCGAATCACTGCCTTGCTTTATCACAGCAGATACTGGAGGAATCCGGTCTCCCTCCTGACTTGATGAAACCCCTTGCGGAGGGGATGGCTAGGGGTGCTAACAAGGGGACTTCTTACTCACGCCAAACCGGCGTTGCCTTACGTCGCGACATAGGCAGCCAAGAAAAACACTTATTACTACTCTCTCATTTTAATGATGCAGAGAGTTTAACTGATTTTTACAAATATTTGAGCAAACACATTTCTGACAACCACGAAACATGAATTACAAGATTAAACTCTCTGAAATAGAATTGTTCGTTTTCGATTACGATGGCGTGTTTACAGACGGGCTCGTGTTATTGATGCCTGACGGGAGTCAAGTAAGACAGGCATCAACTCGAGACGGATTTGCTGTTCAATGGGCCGTTAAACAGGGACTACAAATCGCTGTTCTCACGGGCGGAAATGAGAAAGCCGTCGCTATTAGGATGGAGAAGCTCGGGGTAACCGAAGTACACCTCGGATGTTCGGACAAGCTCGAATCGCTCAACACTCTTTGTGCGAAACTGAACATTCCATTAAGCAAAGTCGCTTACATGGGAGACGACATTCCAGATCTCCCCGCTATGAATGGAGCAGGCCTAGCTGTTTGTCCTGACGATGCCGTAGAGGAGATACGAAATGTAGCTGATTACGTTAGCCCTAAATGTGGTGGACGAGGGTGCGTGAGAGATTTGCTAGAGCAGGCAATGAGATTAAAAGGGGTTTGGTCTTCAGAAAAAGCTCACAAATGGTGATAATACGATAGGTTTCGAATAACACTTAGCTAACTTCGCGCCGCAATGGATAAAAACACAATTATCGGATTCGTACTAATGTTTGCGCTATTAATGGGCTACAACTGGTACACCGCACCTACTGAAGAGGAATTAGCTGAAATGGAGAGAGTTGCAGAGGAAGAAGCAGCTATCCAAGACCAAGCTTTATGGGACGAGAGTAGTAAAGCAGGAAATGCACCTTCACAACACGAAGTAACTGGTGCAGTATCCATTGACGTTCCAGAGATTGATTCTTTAGGTACATTAACTATTTCTCAAGAACTTAGAGCCAAGTACGGACCTTTTGCCCTTTCTATTTACGGAGAAAACAAAGAGTACGCTCTCACTTCACACGTTCTTGATGTTAGGATTAATTCTCGAGGCGGATTACCTACATCTGCCACTCTAGTCGATGGCAATCTCCGTTATCGTGACGGGAAAGCAATCGAGCTTTGGGATACTGATAGGAGTTCTATGGATCTTCTATTCGATGTTCCAGGAACTGGACGTCTTAAGATGAGCGAACTAAATTTCTTGCTTACTTCTGAGACAGATACTACAATGTATCTAAGAGCTGTTACTGAATCAGGAGGCGCTATAGAAATCACTCACACGTTAAATGGTTATGAGCTTGATACACGTATCACCTTTAGGGGGTTAGACCGAGAGGTGTTACCGGAACAGCATCTGGTTTGGTCTGCTACTGGGTTAAGAAACGAGAAGGGATTAGAGTGGGAAAGACAGCATACATCAATCTTTTTCAAGGAAGAAGGGCGAGGGCGCGACTACCTCAGCGAAGGGCGTAGCGACGAAGAAATCATAGAATACGACCTAGAGTGGGTTGCGTTCAAACAGGATTTCTTTTCAGCACTTGTTTCAAGAGACGGAGGATTTAAGGTAGGAGCTATACTTACGAATGAACTTTTTGAAGATGACACAACATCTACACTGAGATTCAAAGCCGACCTACCTATGGTCGCTGAGGTGCGTGGAAACACTATGGAACATGAGCTTTCATTCTATTTCGGACCAAACGACCTTAAGCTACTCAACAACACCGGCCTTGAGGAAGCTGGACGTATTATTGATTATGGTTGGTGGATTTTCGGATGGGTAAATAGAAACTTCATCCTTCCAATCTACGATTTCCTGAACACTCGTATCGCAAGTGCAGGACTCATAATTCTTATAATCACCCTTATAATAAAGATGTTCCTCTTCCCTATTACTTGGAAGAACTTCCTTAGCTCTGCGAAGATGAAAATGCTTCGTCCTGATATTGAGAAGATTAACGAAGAGCATAAGGATGATAGCACTGCTCGCCAACAAGCGACAATGGAGCTCTACAGAAAGACTGGGGTAAATCCAATGGCGGGTTGTCTCCCTGCTTTACTCCAGATGCCCGTACTCTACGCTATGTTCCGCTTCTTCCCTGCGAACATTGACTTGCGTGGAAAGAGCTTCCTTTGGGCTGACGATCTTGCCGCTTTTGACAGCGTCATAGACCTACCGATTACTATCCCTATGTACGGAAGTCACATAAGTGGTTTCACGGTATTGATGGCTATTTCAATCTTCTTCTACATGAGGATGACAACGGCGAATCAGCCGCCTCAAGCTTCGCAGCCTGGCATGCCTAACATGAAGGTGATACAGAATATCATCCCGTTCACTATGTTGTTCTTCTTCAATAAGTTTGCTTCTGGTCTGAGTCTTTATTACCTAGCAGCTAACCTTGTGTCTATAGGCCAAATGCTGATTATCAAACGCTATTTCATAGACGAGGACCAGATTCTAGCTACGATTGACGCTAACGTAAAGAATCCTAAAAAGAAATCAGCTTTTCAGGAACGTTTAGCCGAGATGCAACAAGAACAGGTAAAGAAAACGAAAGAGATAAAAGCCTCTAAAAACAAGCGTAAGAAAAAGTAATGTATTTAATTCAGAGCACGACATATAAATCGTTTCAGATCAGTTTGATTTTTTCGATTGCAGCTATTTTATTCAGCTGCAATAAAAACTCAAACGTTCCAGAAGCGTACGTGCCTATTGAAGTATCTATAGCGCTCCAAAAAACGATGTGTTACGGAACTTGCCCGTCTTACAACTTCGAAGTTCTTAACGATGGAAGGGCTACGTTGAGAGTGGGCCGGTTTGCTGAAGATGTTTTGGGAAGAACTTTAGACCAAGGGAATTATGAAGGCACTGTTTCTCTCAAGGAAATTTCGAAAATCATCAAGTACGCCCAGTCCTCTGGCTATCACCTATTAGACGACAGGTACGATAACCCGATGATTATGGACATTCCCGCTACTATATCTACCATTAGTGGAAAAACTGTATACAACAGATACGAAGGACCTGACTTAAATGATCTCTACTCAAAAATAGAAGAGCTCATGAGAAAGGTCGAGTGGAAGGCTATGCCCGACACTGAAAGATAAAAATTAATTTAAAACCTGATAAATGAAACGTATTTTATTAATCGCCATCGTCACACTTTTATTCTCTCCTATCGCTGGAGCTCAAGAAGGAATGTGGCTAATGCACACCCTCGAAGAAATTAACGAGGCTTCTATGCAGAACTCTGGGTTCCGCTTAACCGCAGATGACATATACGACATCAACAACGCTTCTATAAAAGACGCTATACTTCGCCTTAACGGTGGAAGTTGTACTGCTGAAGTTATCTCTTCACAAGGACTGGTCCTAACTAATCACCACTGTGCTTACGGTGCGATTCAAGGGTTTAGCTCTCCTGAAAACGACTATCTAACCGATGGCTTTTTCGCTAAGAGCAAAGACCAAGAGATGCATATCGATGGTTTCGAAGTGAGTTTTCTTGTTAGAGTTGAAGATGTAACTTCTCGTATTCTCGCTGAGATTACAAACGACATGAGCGAAGAGGATCGCAATGCAGCTATCGACTCAGCTAAAAGAAGTTTAAGTACCGAGCTAAACGAAGCTGATACAGAAGGATACGACTACGAAGTAAACAGCTTTTACTACGGAAACGAATTCTACATGTTCGTTTACAACACATACACAGACATCAGACTAGTAGGTGCTCCTCCAGAAAGTGTCGGGAAATACGGTGGAGACACAGATAACTGGATGTGGCCTCGTCACACAGGAGACTTCTCTATGCTTCGTATTTATGCGGATGCGGATAACAATCCTGCTGACTACGCAGAAACGAACGTTCCTTACACACCTAAACGTCACCTGAAAATCAGCATGGAAGGTGTTGAGCAAGGAGATTTTACTATGGTAATGGGATACCCTGGGAGTACAGACCGTTTTTTAAGTAGCTGGGGAATAGAGCAAGCACTAGACCTACACAACCCTAGTGTTGTAGAGGTGCGAGACCTTAAGCTTAAGACTATGAAGAAGCACATGGATGCAGATCTAGGTGTTAGAATTCAGTACGCTGCCAAGTACGCCCAAACCGCAAACTACTGGAAGTACTACATCGGACAGTCTAAAGGTCTTCGCGCATTAGACGTACATTCTCAGAAACAAGCAATTGAAGAGCGTTTCGCTGCCTGGGTTGCTTCTAGTCCTGAAAACGAAGCTGAATATGGTGAGGCTTTAGGTCTTATCGAAAACTTCTACAAAGCGACCGACGCAACTGCTAAAGCTGATGTTTACGCTCTTGAAGCAGGACTTATCGGATCTGACATCACTCTTTTTGCCGTGAGGTTTGGACGTTCGGCGAGCGGACTATTTGCTGATGACTCTGAGACAGTAGAAGCTACTAAAGCTAGACTTTCTGGACTATGCGACAGGTTTTTCAAAGACTACGACATGGCTACTGACCGTGATTTATTCACGAATCTTTTGACTAAGTACCAAAACGATATTGCTGCAGAACATCTACCATCTTTCTTCGCAACAGTTGACTCTAAATTTAAAGGAAGCATCGATCGTTATGCTTCGAAAATGTACGCAAAGAGTTTCTTAATAAACGAAGCCTCTGCTCGTGATTTCATCGAAAACCCATCTGAGAAAGCACTCGAAAAAGACCTAGCTATAAGCGCTGCAATGAGCATCTTACAAGCATACTTCGGTTCGATGGAGAGCAGCGCTCAAGCTGATTTCGATAAAGGATACAGACTATTCGTAAAGGGGCTTCGTGAAATGCAACCAAACAAAGCATTTTACCCAGACGCTAACTCTACAATGCGTTGTACATACGGTCCTGTAGGCGACTACTCTCCTGCAGACGCTGTGCAATACGACTTCGTAACAACTGCTAATGGGATACTCCAAAAAATGGACAATACAGACCCCGAGTTCATTGTTCCAGCTCGTTTAGAGGAGTTACTAGTCGCTCGTGACTACGGTCAATACGCAGATGATAATGGTGAATTAATTATCTGTTTCCTTCACGGAACTGACATTACTGGAGGAAACTCCGGATCTCCTGTTATGAACTCAAACGGAGACCTTATCGGTATTGCCTTTGATGGCAACTGGGAAGCAATGAGCGGCGATATCGCTTTCGAGCCTGCTCTACAGCGCACTATTTCTGTTGATATCCGTTACGTTCTTTGGATCGTAGATAAATTGGCTGGTGCAACTAACATTATTGACGAGCTAGATTTAGTTTGGGATGTGAAAACAACCACAACAACCACAGAAGAAGCTATCTCTGACCCTAAGAATTAATTAGCTTTTCTGTAGAGAAATAAACCCCTCTTTTAAACCCCGAATAATCTCATTGATTGTTCGGGGTTTTCTTTTGTAAAAAGCATCCTACCTTTACATTGTGAGAATAGATATACTTACCGTACTACCGGGACTACTGCAAGGACCGTTCGCAGAGAGCATTGTGAAAAGAGGAATCGACAAGGGCTTAGTCGAGGTACACTTGCACGACATTCGCGACTACACGAAGGACAAACACAAAAAAGTGGACGACACTCCTTTCGGTGGAGCTGCTGGAATGGTTCTAGCCATGCAGCCAATCCACGATGCGATTGTGGATTTGAAGTCGAAAACGGAATACAATGAGATAATCTTTTTAACTCCTGACGGTGAAAGACTTAATCAGGGGCGCGTAAATTCACTCTCGCTTTGTGGCAACATCTTGATGATTTGTGGGCATTATAAAGGTATAGACCAAAGACTTCGCGACCATTTCGTCACCCTCGAAATATCTATAGGCGACTATGTTTTGAGCGGTGGGGAACTAGCCGCAGCAGTCTTGACCGATGCCATCGTACGTCTTGTTCCCGGTGTGATTGGCGATGAGATGAGCGCACTTACAGACTCGTTCCAAGATGGACTTTTAGCACCGCCAGTTTATACTAGACCTGCAGAATATAACGGTTGGAAAGTGCCTGAAGTTCTTCTGAGTGGAGATCACAAAAAAATACAGGAGTGGGAAGAAAATGAAGCCTTAAAAAGAACAAAAGAACGTCGACCTGATTTACTTGACGGATTAAGTTAGATTTTATGCTGTTCACCTTCATTTATTTCGTAATATTGCACCCCGAATTTAGACGGGTTTAAGTACAACACTATGGAGCGAATTAAGGAGATTACGAATATGATGGTTGAGTCACGCGATTGGCCAGAGTTTGGTGCAGGAGACACTGTAACTGTTACTATCAAGATCACAGAGGGGAAAAAGGAGCGTCTACAGGCTTTCCAGGGAGTTGTTCTCCAACGTCGTGGACACGGAATGACTGAAACTTTCACTATCCGCAAAATGTCTAGCGGAATCGGTGTTGAGCGTATCATCCCCGTAAATAGCCCACATATCGATAGCATTGTTGTAAATAAGCACGGTGTTGTACGTCGCGCTAGAATATTCTACCTACGTAACCTTACAGGTAAATCTGCTCGTATTAAGGAGCGTCGTATCTAAGGCTACTTCGAGTTTACTCGGATTTAGTAATCAGATATTAGTAAAGAACTTATTATATTAAAAAGCCGTCCCTTTTATTAGGTGACGGCTTTTTTCTTACGAGGTTAAATGGTCGGAAAAAGAAACGTCCACACTTTTAGACGAGGTGACAGCGTCACCTCATTAAAAGGGCTACGTAAATCCTAGGAGAGTAACTCGTCGACTCGAGCTAGGATTGCCGCTTCTCGTGAGGCAGCGCTAGAAACGAGTTCGACACAGCGGGAGAGCGTAGATTTTACGAATGCTTCGTCTTTGAGGTCGGCCGTATTTACACGGGCGTTTAGGATCGCGCCAAGAACGGCGGTACGGAGACACATGGCTCCCACTCCAGCATCGGTGATGGAATTGGGATTGCCGAACTGAGCCATGGCTTCGGCGACCTCGAATGCGTCGTGAGAGATTTCGGCAACCTGCATCGGGATTTCGATAGCGTGCTTAGTCGCTGCTTGGATGGCAATAGATCGGGCGAGCTTTTGGTCGGCAGTAGATTTCGGAAGGCCGAAAGCGTTCATAATACCGTTGAATGCTGCGGTGTCAGCATCGACTAGTGCGAGGAGGCGGGAGTGATAGTCTTGGCCTTTGTCAGCCCAATCACTAAACTCCTCCCAACGATCATCCCATCCACGCTTGTTCGCGCTCAAGTTTGCAACCATAGTTGAGAGCGCGGTGCCAAGTGCGCCGGAATATGCAGCGATGGACCCACCGCCTGGGGCAGGTGATTCAGAGGCAGTAAGATCAGAGAATTCGCGGAGGTTCTTTTCTAAAAGTGGGAACGCGCCTGCTCCTCCGATTAGATATTCTATAATGCGCTCTTCTGGTTTGAAAGGAGCGAGATCGTCTAGGCCTAAAGATTTAACCGCGATTTTTATTTTTTCGTCTTGAGAAATCCCCGTAGAACGTTGTTGTTTGCGAAGAAAGTAGTCAGCAGCGTCAGTCATCACCTTAAGGGGAACTAGACCTACTAATTCCGAACCCGTTACTCGAATTCCTCTGTCGTGTGCTTTCGCACAAGCTTCGTCGAAAGCGATATGAGTTGGTGTGACGTTTATGTCGGTTAGGTTTAGGGAAAGCTGGGCGATACCGTATTCTTCGATATACCAACCTATTCCCTTAACGGACTTAAGGGTTCCTGGTTCGCGAACTGGCTCGCCTGAGGAATCTAGTACTGGCTTCCCCGATATTTTACCGCCTTCGCGTTTGATTCGACCTGCTTCACGTATGTCGAATGCTATAGCGTTAGCACGGCGCGAAGAAGTAGAGTTAAGGTTGATGTTATAGGCGATAAGGAAGTCGCGTGCACCGATTGCCGTTGCGCCTGTAGATTGTGCGCGAGTGTTGAATTCGCAAGGTCCGAAATCAGGTCGTGCTTCTGGACTCGAGAGCTTTTCAAGTCCTTCGTATTCACCTTTACGGCAGGTCGCGAGATTTTTACGAGCTGGAATAAGAGCGGCAGATTCGTAGTGATATCCAGGAATTCCTAGCTCTTCCCCTACCCTCTTACCTAAAGCGTGCGCGACCGTGATACAGTCGTCCATAGTGACTCCTGCAACTGGAACGAAAGGACAAACGTCAGTTGCTCCCATGCGAGGATGCTCTCCCGAATGCTTAGACATATCAATTAATTCCGCAGCTTTCTTAATTACGAGAAACGCAGCTTCACCAACCGTTTCCGGAGGACCTACAAAAGTGATTACTGTACGGTTAGTACTTTTTCCAGGATCGACATCGAGAAGTCGACAGCCTTCTACGGTTTCAATTACAGAAGTAACTGCGTCAATGATTTCAGGGCGACGGCCTTCAGAAATGTTTGGTACACATTCTATGAGTCTATGCATAAAGCAAAACTAATATACTGAATGTGCATCTCTGACAACTAAGCTATCCAAACTTCACCATTAACATACACCTTTTCAACAACTTTCTCATTCATTCTGTACGGAATCTCCTCAAGCCCCTTCATTTCGCGGGTTAGAATGAAATTAGCACGCTTACCAGGGCTGATAGTTCCTACTTCCGAACTCAGCTCCATCGCAGCGGCTCCGTTAATTGTTGCTGCAGCAATAGCTTCTAGAGGCTCTAACCCCATCTTAAGCGAACCGAGCTTCACGACCTCCGTCATATCACCGGAGGGTGCGGTACCAGGGTTTTGGTCTGTGGCAAGAGTTAGAGGAAGCCCAGCATCAATTAATTTACGGCCTGGCGTGTAAGGAAGACCTAAGAAATGTGAGCACAAAGGCAGTGCGACAGGGAAGGTCGGATGATCGTTTTTCAGGCTTGCTTTGAGCGCTTCAATATCGTCATCGCTAACGACCTCAAGATGATCTACACTGAGCGCATTTTTATTAACGCATGCATTTACTCCTCCTAGTATATTAAACTGATTAACATGTATTTTAGACTTAATTCCTAATGCAGATGCAGCAACCATCAATCTCTCGGTATCCTCTATTGAAAAATACCCTGTTTCGCAAAAAGCGTCCACATAATCGAGAAGACCATCCGACTTAAACAAAGGGAGCATATCCTCTATTACGTGTGTTGTGTAATCTGACGAGTTTTCGAACTCTGATGGAACGGCGTGGCATCCTAGGAAAGTTGCCTTTAACGGAATGGGAGAAACCGCTTTAAGTCGCTTTATCACTCTAAGTATCTTTCGCTCGGCCTTGAGAGTTAATCCGTAGCCAGACTTTATTTCAAGAGCACCGACACCGAGTTTAACAACGGCGAGGAGTCGATCTAAAGTCCTGTCAAACAACTCATCTTCTGGCATTTTCTGTAATGCACGTGCGGAGTTTAGAATCCCTCCTCCTTTAGCTGCTATCTCTTCATACGACAAACCCCTAAGCCTATCTAAAAATTCGCCCGATCTATCATTTGCATAAACAAGGTGCGAATGGCTGTCACACCATGAAGGAATTATATATCTACCAGTACATTTAACAACAGTTGATTTAGGCGCTCCAGCCTCAATCTTAGGGCAGGTAGACATAGGACCGGCTGCGATAATTTTACCCCCGACCACTTCAAGCCAAGCGTTTTCCATCACTGGGAACTGCTTCATTTCATCACCTGCAATAAAGCGTGGTGATTTTTCATAGTAACCAACTAAACCTTTGATGTCTTTAAAGAGTGCTCGCATAGGCTGCAAGTTATACCTTGCAACTTATGTCAGGGAACACTTTCGGTAAGCTATTGCAGATAACTACATTTGGGGAATCCCACGGCTTATCAATCGGGGGCATACTGGACGGACTTCCCGCTGGCTTAACTATTGATTTAGAGCAAGTTCAAAACGAACTAGACAGACGTAGACCTGGAAGCTCCGAGATAACTACCCCTAGAAATGAAAAAGATTTAGTTGAATTTTTTTCTGGGCTAATAATTAATGAATCCGATAATGACCCCTCAAACAAATCGGAAAATCAATTATTCATCTCTACAGGGACACCGATAGGGTTTAGGATTGAAAATAAAGATGCGAAAAGTGAAGACTATGAGCATTTAGAAAACACCTACCGCCCTTCTCATGCAGACTATACATATGATAAAAAATATGGACTACGAGACATCCGTGGCGGAGGACGGGCATCAGCAAGAGAAACCGCAAGCAGAGTTGTAGGAGGAGCCATTGCTAAGCAGTTACTTTATAGGACTCACAAAATTGAAATCTCAGCTTATGTAGAAAGGGTTCAGGATATTTCCGTTCCCTTCTCTCCAGCTTTTTTCGGCAGAAAAGTCATCGATTCAAACATCGTAAGATGTCCTTCAAGCGATATCGCAGATAGAATGATTCAGAGGATTCAGGAAGCTAGAGACGATGGAGATACATTAGGTGGAGCGATTGTAGTCCTTACTAAAAATGTTCCTGCCGGGTGGGGCGAGCCTGTTTTCGACAAGCTTAATGCAGACCTTGCAAAGGCGCTTATGAGCATCCCCTCTGTAAAAGGTATTGAGGTCGGATCTGGCTTCAGCGGGACTTTAATGAAGGGGTCTGAGCATAACGATGCGTTTAATTCAGACAAAGAGGGCAAGGTCTTCACGACTACAAACCGCTCCGGAGGAATTCAAGGAGGGATTTCAAATGGAGAGGAAATAATTGTACGAATAGCATTTAAACCTGTCGCTACTATTAAAAAAGCGCAGGACTCTATTGATAAAGACGGGAATAAAATCACTCTGGAAGGTAAAGGTCGACACGACCCTTGTGTACTTCCTCGAGCAATTCCAATTGTGGAAGCTATGGTTGCACTAGTTTTAGGCGACCATTTATTAAGACAGAGATCAGCAAGATTATAATGACGAAAGAAACAACAAGTAAAGGTTTGGCCTTACACTGGCAAGTAATCATAGGACTCCTCCTTGGAGTTGGATACGCATGGATGAGCGTGCAGTTTGGATGGAATGAATTCACCCTTAACTGGATTCAGCCGTTCGGAGATATTTTCATTAACCTTCTGAAACTCATCGCAGTACCTCTAGTGCTTTTCAGCATTATTAGTGGTGTTGCGAGCTTGGGCGATATGAAAAAGCTTGGACGAATGGGGATTAAAACCCTAGCGATTTATCTAACCACCACGATGTTTGCCGTAATAGTAGGACTGTTTCTGGTTAACCTCTTCAAGCCAGGAGAGCACGCAAGCGAATCCTTGAGAGAAACGAATCGATTGAGATACGAGGTTTGGCGTGATGCAAATGACATTATTCGCCTCGACGATGTGAATCTTAGCTTGAATCCAGAGCTAGCAGCTCAAGTAGAAGAAATTCGCAATGAGACTGCGGTACATAACGACTGGGTAAGCGATAAACTGACGAAAGCTGACAAAACTAAGGCGAGCGGACCTCTCCAGCCTCTAGTGGATGTGGTACCGAAAAACATTTTCCAGTCGTTAAGCGATATGCAAATGCTTCAAATCATATTCTTCGCGATATTCTTTGGGGTCGTGGTGACAGGACTTAAAAGCGAGCAAAAAGGCACAGTCATAAGGGCTGTAGACGCGATGAATGAAGTGTTCGTGCAAATGGTTTGGGTTGTGATGAAAGCTATGCCTGTCTTCGTTTTCGCTCTTATGGCAGGCCAAATCGTTAAAGCCGCCGGATCCGATCCAGAACATTTCCAACAACTTCTGACCTTCCTTCTTAGATATAGCGCAGTAGTGATTTTAGGACTAGGGATAATGGCATTCCTTGTGTACCCCACAATCATAGCATTGTTCGTGAAGAAAATGACTTGGAGAAAATTCATGTCCGGAATGAGAGATGCACAGATAACAGCGTTCTCGACTTCGTCGTCTGTTGCAACTCTTCCTGTTACGATGAAGTGCGTAGAGGAGAAATTAGGTGTCTCGGAACGTAGTTCTAGCTTCGTGCTACCTATCGGAGCTACGGTTAACATGGACGGCACTAGCTTATACCAAGCCATTGCTGTTGTTGCGCTAGCTCAATTTCACATGGTGGACTTGTCAATCGCACAACAAATGGTCATCGTTCTGACAGCTACACTAGCATCAATTGGTGCGGCGGCGGTTCCTAGTGCCGGTTTGGTATTGATGATTATAGTGCTTGAAAGCGTGGGGCTTAATCCCGCTTGGATCGCCCTAATTTTTCCTGTGGACAGGATTCTAGACATGTGCAGAACTGTGGTGAATGTAACTGGAGACGGTACTGTTTGCACACTTGTAGCTTCTAGCGAGGGTGAGTTAAATGCATAAATCATCGCTTGTAATATTACTCGCTTTTGTATTTTCGTATTCTGCAGCCCAAACCTGTCCTATTCCCGAAGACTTCTCATCTAAAGCATCCAAGCTTTACGAAAAGGCTATAGATCCTAAGAAGAAACTATCTGTCGATGATAGAATTGAATTACTGAATGAGTCTATAGAGATTCAAGCTGATTTCGGGGAAGAATTCGGGGGCGCTTATGAGGCTTTATCTAAACAATTATTCAAGTTAGCACGAAGAGACCCCTCGTTTATTTCTGAATGCCGAACCAATACACAGACCTGGCTTTCTATTTGCGAAGGATCAACATCTAGCAACGACGCGTTTATTGCTGAAGGTCATTATATGCTGGGTGTTTTGGAATTCCTTTCCGGAAATGCCGAGATAGCTGTTATAGAATTGGAATCATTTATTCAAGCAACCGAATTAGATATGAATCCTTCGACAAAGCGAAAACGACGCGAAGCAACATCACTCCTGCCTGAAGCTAAATTTGAAGTACAATTCTACGCAAACAAAGATGCATACATTCCTAAACCACTACCATTAATTAGCCTACCAGAAGATGAGTACCTGCCGGCTCTTTCACCTGATGGAAGCATTCTATTCTTCACTCGAGCGATTAATAAAAAGTCGAGAGGAGATGTTATAACTCAACGCGTGGAAGAATTTACTATGTCAAAAAGATCCTCAAACGACGTAGACTTTAGCTCAGGAGAAGCATTAGATTACCCTTTCAACATAGGAAATAACTGCGGAGGAGTGAGTTTATCCATTGACAATAGACTATTAATAGTTGCCACCTCTAACCCCGTTCCAGGAAACCCACAAAATATTGACCTTTTCAGCACCACATACATCGTAGACGGCATGGATGATGATGGTGAGTTTTTTTATTATTGGGATGACCTTGAGCTTCTTGGACCTGAAATAAACACCCCGCAAGGATGGGAATCTCAACCCGCTCTTAGTTCTGACGGTAAAGAATTATTCTTCGCCTCAGCCCGGAAAAATTCTACACTCGACTCAGACGGAAACCCTACAATGGATATTTACGTCAGTAAGAGAGACGAAAACGGCAATTTCGCACTTGCAACTACGCTTCCATATCCAATCTCTAGTGGAGCGCAAGAGAAAGCCCCATTCCTACATCCTGACGGCAAGACACTTTATTTTTCTAGTAATCGCACGCCATCTGGAGGAGGGTACGATATTTGGATGACGAAAAGAGATTCGCTTGGCGTTTGGGATGAACCTGTAAACCTGGGAACTCCTGTAAACACGACTGGAGACGAGCACGGACTTGTGGTTTCTGCTAGTGGTACTGAAGCTTTTTTCGCAAGTCGAAGACGTGGGACGCAAGGGCTAGACATTCTAAGCTTCCCGGTTCCTGAATCTTTGCGACCAGAAGAAATAAAGGTGATTCACGGAGTTGTAGATCCCACTCCGCCAACGGATGATGTACGTATTACTATTGAATACGTTCAAAGTAAACAGGTCGAAGAAATATCACTAAACCGAGATGATGGTTCATTTGCTGCTATTATTCACACAGCTCGAGGTGAAGACGTTATTCTTCATGTTGAGGGCGATGATTTGGCGTTTGAAGCTAAGGTGCTACACATCGTAGATAAAAGTGACAAAGAGGAGGACAAGACGTCTAATTACACTACTCCTACAATCACGTTGAGAGCTCAAAAGATATCCAAAACTGGCACGTTTGAGTTAGAAGATGTGCAGTTCGAGACAAACAGAAGTGGCCTTACTAAAATCACCACTTTGATTTTGAAAGAATTCGCGGATTACCTCGTTGAGCACTCCGAGCTTACTATTCTAATCGAAGGTCATACGGACAACGTAGGTCGCGCTCAAGACAACTTACTACTTAGCCGCACAAGAGCTGAAGTAGTATCACGATTCTTAGAATCTAAGGGTGTAAATCCTTCAAGACTCTCATCTAAAGGTTTCGGGGAGGAGAAACCTAAATCTGAAAACAATTCTCCAGAAGGAAGAGCAATAAATAGAAGAACTGAGTTTACAGTGAAGTAACCTTACTTACAAGCGGCAATCTTCTTTACTCTACTACCATCGTCATAAATGTAGATAAGTGGCTGCATTAGGCGTGAGCTTACACTCGAAAACTCCACCTCTCTTCCAAGTAAATCAACAACTCTAACCAGCTCCGGTTCTCTTATGATGTTTTGCATATGACTATCATAACCAATTGAAACGGTTCCGTATTCCAACTCGCACACAACAAAATCACCTTTGAGCCAATAAGAAAAATAGATTGTTAACGGCTCTACAAAATTTGATTGCAATAAAGGATAGTAATATGATTGTATCGTACCACCAAATTGCACAAATAAATTCATGTTTCCCATCTGTATAGTATCACCATTAGCATCGGTAACTAACTCTACAAACGGATAGTTTAATTGATCATAGCTTAAGTTATTAATCATCACTTCGATTGTAGAATCGGAAAGCAGTACCTCTGAAAGGAGTATTTCAGAACAAACTTGAGACTTAAGAAGCTTAGGAGCTATGATGAACATAGACACAAGGAGGATAATTAGTGCTTTTTTCATATTATAAATTTAGCTTAACATCCAACATGAAACGCAAAACAAAAAAAACCTTAAATAAGGCGCGAATCACTCACAATATAGCGTTGAGAACATCGAGCGAGATGTCTAGTTAGCCGGGATTATAAAGGTATTTTCGTATGGTACGTTGTTGTATTTCGCTTGAAAATTATCGCCATGATTAAAGCCAGACATCTTTTTAAAATATTCACCCACAAAACACCGGTACTACTGATGTTTACGGGATTGACACTTCTACCTTTATCCGATATTTACGGGCAGTTAACACACGATATGATCCCGGCTGAGAGGGTTTGGTCTAAAGCAGAAGACGCATTTAACAAGGAGCAATACGCTCTAGCCATGAAGAACTTCGGAGACTTTATGGAGCTCGAAGCAGACGTTAAGTCCGAAAGATATGTTGCTGCCGCATACCACGAAGCATTATGCGCACTCCACCTTTACCACAGAGACGCCGAGTATAGAATTGACGCTTTTATCACGGCATACCCTGAAAGCCCGTACGTACAGAAAGCACTTTGGGCGATTGCTGACCATCACTACAAACGTAGACATTATAAAAAATCTGCTACTGCATTTGATCAGGTAGATTTGAGACAACTTACTGTTGACAAACAACGTGAATTAAGATTTAAAAGAGGACATAGTTTATTTGAGAGAGAGGATTTTGAAAAGGCTAGGTATGACTTATTCGAAGTAATGAAAAAAGAGGGGGCTTACTGGGCTCCTGCTTCGTATTACTTCAGCCACATCGCTTACTTGAATGGTAACCCCCAGGTCGCTCTTGAGGGGTTTGAATCGATTGCCACTCATGAAGATTTCCATGACATAGTGCCGATTTATATAGCCCAAACCCTTCACGCAACTTCTCAATTCTTGCGTCTTAAAGAATACGGACCTCCCCTTCTAAATGAATCTTCAGGCCTGGAAGACGAAGAAAAAACTGAGATAGCTAGACTTGTCGGAGACGCATTTTACAAAGACCAAGATTTCGATGGTGCTTCACCATTTCTTGAACAAGCTTGGGAAGGAACCAGAGGGCCGGGCCGTAAACCAGAATTCGCATACGAAGTCGGTTACACTAGATATCGCATGGGGGCTTGGCGCAATGCGCTTGACGTACTTGCGCTAACTGCTCGAGAAGACGATAAACTAGGACAAAACGCCACTTACCATATGGCCGATTGCTATATTCAGCTCGGTCAAAAGGACAAGGCACGAAGCGCTTTCGGTCGTGCAGCATCGAAAAATTACGATATCGAAATAATGGAAGACGCTCTGTTTAGCTACGCTAAGCTAGCATTCGAATTGTCTTACAATCCGTTCGACGACGCGATTACCGCCTTCCAGACCTACCTCGACAAGTACCCGAATTCGGTGCGTAGGGATGAAGCGTATCGATTCCTCTTAGAGGTTTACCTCACAAGTCGTGATTATGACAGGGCTCTTAACGCTCTAGACCAAATCCGTGACAAAGACCTCACGGTCCAAGGCTCATACCAGCTCCTCGCCTATAACCGAGGGGTAGAACTTTACCAAGGTGGCAAATACGATCAAGCCTTGACTTACTTCGATAAAGTCCGCACCTACCCTATCGATGCTCAACTAGCAGCCGAATCATTCTACTGGCAGGGAGAGTGCTACTTTTCTATGCGAGACTATAAAAACGCAACCTCATCTTATGCAAAATTCGCAAGAGCTCCAGGAAGCTACTTAAGCAGTTACTACCCAGCAGCTGACTACGCACGAGGATATGCACTATTCAAGCAGAAGAAGTATATCGATGCATTATCGGCTTTCCGATCTTATTTAGAAGCTCATCAAGATGACTCTCCTCAAAGAATTCACGACGCCGAGCTAAGAACAGCCGATTGTTTTTACGCGAAGAAGGAGTTCGATCGAGCAGTAACTTATTACGACCGTTGTTTAGAACGCGACGCAGGAAACGTTGATTACAT
>JYMV01038018.1_pt1 | contig 42376 bp, 44 predicted proteins | sample 338911 | NCBI WGS metagenome assembly JYMV01 (sample SAMN03354496, study PRJNA234377) | hydrothermal vent metagenome | biome: Deep sea; feature: Hydrothermal plumes at the Eastern Lau Spreading Center, Western Pacific Ocean; material: Seawater | place: Tonga | collected 2009 | depth 2000 m m | reverse complement strand
TTGCAAGAAGCAATAAAAGAAATTGATTCTATATTGGAAGACAATAAAGTAAAAGATAAATTTGGAGGCTTTGTATTCTTCGATTTAGATAAAGAAACAGTCAATCTTGAAAATGAAAATTATATTTTTACAACAACATTACTTGATTCAAAAGTAAAGAGTAAAAATGAAGTTAATCTTGAATCTCAGGAATGGTTAGCATTATCAGGACTTGTTCAACGCGAAAGAAACGAATATTAAGGATAACATTATGACAGAAATTAACTTAAGACCTTACAGAGAAAAAGAAGAAAAAGAAATCAACAAAAGTTTTAAAATAACCATCATTGTTTCTTTAATTGTTTCCGCCGCTTTTATTGGTTATCAATACAATGAATACAATAAAACGATGAATAACTATGAAGAACGAGTTGAAATTGTCGAAGAAAGACTAAATTACATCAATAATTATAATGAAGCGAATAAAGATGTTGAGAATGAAAAAAGACTCAATCTTGAAAAGCTTGAAGTCAGTTATTCTTTATACAGTGGCAAACTCAATACGGCGAAAATGCTTGATGAGCTAGTAACTGTTTTTCCTTCTGATAATGGAAAAATCAATAAACTGGTGAAGAATAAAAATACAATCACTATCAATGGAGCGTTAAGCAGTGAAGAAAATTTCCACGCTTTCCTTGATAACATGGAAAAATCAAAAACATTATCAGCTTATACAGTGAATGAAATTAACAACACTAAAGACAACATTCAATTTGAAGTTCAAGTCTTTGAAAGCATAATATAAAAGGATTCAAACAATGAAAAACACGAAACTTCAAGAATACTTAAATGAAATAAAATATTTTAACCTTCAGGATTTAAAATTAGATAATGTCTCTGAATGGCCAACCCTTTTTAGATGGGCTGCTCCGTTCATATTATTCTTTTTCCTGATATTCATTTTTAATTTCTTCTATGTTGATGATTTTGAAAAAGACATTTCGGACTTTAAAAAACAGGAATATTCCGAGCTTAGAAAAATAGACTCTGGGGCTCAGAAAATGGTCAACTATAAAAAAATGAAAGAACAAATTGAGCAGATTAATACCCATTTTAATGAAGTTAAGGCTGAGTTTCCAAAAAGTATCAACATTAACAAATTAAGTGAAAAATTACTTTCTGGACACAATGTTGAAAACCTCAATATTAACAAGGTCAATATTAATGAAAAAATAAACAACGACTATTACAGTGAAACCCCAATTAAAATATTGGCGACTGGTGATTATCATTCTTTTGGTAAATTCATTACACACCTTGCAAACAGTGAAGAAATGTTTAGCATAGAAACCATTGTTATTGAGCCAGCAAGTAATAATCAGACGTTAAATTTTGAATTAACGCTTAAAACTTATGAATCCAATGAAATTAATTCAATAGAAGAAGTCGATAATGAAGAAATTCAAGAAGATTCTGACACTGAGCAAGGCTTATTAAATCCAGAGCTAACAAATACACAATTAAGATAAGGAATTTATATGAACAAGAATACAATTAAAACAGGATTTATAGCGTCAATTATTTTGTTATCAGGGTGCGTTTATGTTGATGAGTCCAGTAAAAATCAGGAAAATCTTGATGATAAAATATCTAAAAGTCTTAACAAGAAAGCTGAAGTTGAAGATATCAATATTCCAGAGATTAAAAAAGGGCAAGAATACACCTATCAAAACTCTGAATTAAAAAGTCCTTTCTCAACAAATAAAGTTGTTAAAGCAAAAGGTGATATATTCCCGGATCTAAATAGACCAAAAGACCCCTTGGAAGAATACGCTTTATCTTCTATAACTATGAAAGGAACTTTAGCGGTTAAAAATGCTAGCAAGAAAGCGATGTTACTAACCAGTGATGGAAAAATACACCAAGCAAAAGTCGGAAATTATATGGGCCAAAACTATGGCAAGATAACCCAAATAACCGACAAATCCATAACCCTTAGAGAATTATTTAAGGATAGTAGTGGTGTATGGTTTATCAAAATGACAACCATCGAAAAGAAATGATATTACAAAGCCACTTTAAGTGGCTTTTATTCTAAAACCTTCAAGCCAGATCAGCAATCTCGTAATTATAATGAGCTTTTTGCCTTTTTGTCATTTTTTCAACACTTAACTCATAAGATTTATCAATCATTTTAAAAATAACGTCCTCACTCAAATCCTCAACTAAAACTATGGTATTCCAATAGGTCTTGTTCAGTATGTTTGATGTTGGAAATATGAAATTAAACTTTTTTCTTAAAGTTTTATTCAAAAGCGGTTCATTTTTTAAAATGATATGTGGATAAATGTCTTCAGAAAGAATTGCAAATATTTTTCCGTTGACTTTATAGATTGTAGTGTTGTCACCTCTATACATAAATATAGACAAAGGTTTGTTTTTTAAATAACTTTTAACGTTATCAATGTTCAAGCACACTCCTAACTTGCTTATTTAAATTATAGAATTAAAAAAATAAAAATCAAGTTTAATATAATAATAATTAATTAAAAAGTTCAAGTTTAAACAATTCCTCCAAATCCAAGACCCCAATAATATCCGCTTTATCATAAAGAGCAGAGCCTTTTTTGGGCATATTCATCTTTGGAACCAATATTTTTTTCATACCATGCTTAATAGCTTCTTTAATTCTTTCTTCACCATTGGGAACAGGCCTTATTTCGCCTGTTAAACCTATTTCACCAAAAGCAATCATATTTTTTGGCAATGCCTTTTCTTTAAAGGATGACAACATTGATAAAAGCAATGGTAGATCGGACGCTGTTTCTGTTATTTTAACACCACCAACCACACTGACATAAACATCATAATTATAAAGATGAACCTTCCCTTTTCTTTGTAACAGAGCCATCATTAAAACCAATCTATCTCTATCAACGCCTAAACTCACTCTTCTTGGGTTATCATTAGGATTTTTAACCAACAATGACTGTATTTCTATTAATAAAGGACGACTCCCTTCTTTGGTAACCATCAATATCGTCCCCGGCGTTTCTTTTTGATATCCGGAAAGAAATATAGCAGAAGGATTTTTGACTTCTTTTAACCCTGATTCCATCATAGCAAAAACCCCAAGTTCGTTTACTTCACCAAAGCGGTTTTTAACGGCTCTTATCATTCTATAACGACTACCTTGTTCACCTTCAAAATAAAGAACAGCATCCACTATATGTTCTAATACTTTTGGACCTGCAATATTACCATCCTTAGTCACATGCCCCACAATAAACGTTGAAATCTTATTCTGTTTTGAATAACGGGTTATATGAGCAGTTACTTCTTTAACCTGAGAAGAGCTTCCGGGTGCGGATGTTGATTCCATTGTATAAAGCGTCTGGATTGAGTCCAACACGATAACATCAGGCTTAAAATCTTTTAATTTTAAAATTATTTTTTCAACATTGGTCTCTGCCAAAAAGCTCAAATTGGAAATATCCAAGCCAAGCCTTTCCGCTCTCATTTTAACCTGATCGGGTGATTCTTCACCTGATATATAGAGTGTCTTTTGTTTTCTTGAAAGATAGGTGATTACCTGAAGCAATATTGTTGACTTCCCTACACCGGGATCACCACCAACTAATGTTACTGATCCACGAACAACCCCATCACCACCTAGAACCCTATCAAGCTCCCCTAATCCAGTAGAGTAACGGCTATAACTTTTCGCATCGACTTCACTCAAATTAACAATTTCAGCCGCTGCATTTCCTGCATAACCACCATAATTCCCTTTATGAGAGTTAACTTTGGTATCTTCTTTATCAATCTCAACAATAGTATTCCAGTTATTACACTTTGTACAATTTCCTTGCCATTTAGGATATTTTGCCCCGCACTCTGTGCACATAAATTCTGTTTTCGCTTTAGCCATTTCAAAACCTCTTTTATAAGACTTATAATGATAACTCAAACAGAATAAAATTCAATAAAGAGAAAGTAGTTTTTTTCAAGCTTTAAACTTTACTAATTCTTTTTTTTTGCTATGGTATAGAATATATAGTTAGAAAATATGAGGACTTATGAAAAGAACTTTTCTATTCAAATCTATCACTGCAACTTTACTAATGGGAACAGCCAGCTTAGGGATGGCCCAATCTGCTCCAATCAACAATCTTGACTGTTCAGAAGAAGAAATAATGAGCTATGCAAGTAAAGATAATTATGAAGAGCCTATCGGAATATCTGTCATGCCAAGTGTCGCAGAATACAAACCAGCTTACACGATGCAAGAAATGACAGAAAAGAAAGATCTTCCTGCGGCAGAAAAAGGATGCCCGACTATTATTCCTGAAGATGCTTGGGATAGTATTGTAGGAGAATACAAGAGTGCTGTTGATAGCATTAAAGCTGCCATAGAGGCACTAAACAATGCCAGCTTCAACCCAAATATCAGTGCTGATGGACTTTCCTCTGCCATACAAGGATTGATGGATAGAATCAAAGAAGAAGCTAATAAATCCGTTTGCACACGAATATCCGAATTGAACCTTGACTCTTACTCTAGTGAAGTTATGTGGGATGTTATTGATGAACGATTTGGTTTTGACGAAAAGGCTTATGAGGCTGGAAATAAAACGGTTATACATGAAATTATCAAAGATCAAAATAGACAATCTGATAGCGAACTTGTTGGCCTACTTGACCAAATGGGGGTAGAAGGCGAGGATGTTGTTGGCTTTTTTGCCGATTCTGGCCTTGAAACTGATGGTATACTAAATGAAGGCAATGACCTTATCAATGATGATATTAGTGATGGCATTGGTGATATCGGTGATGAAATGTTTGGAGACAGTGATAATCCTTTTGATGACACCATTGATGACATAACCGGTGATATTGAAGATGGTGCACAAGAAGGAACTAACATCAATTAATAATGAAATCATCTGATAATAAAGTTGTTGAATGTGAAACTGACCTCTTGAAAGATCATAAATCAAGGGTCAGTTTAAATAGACTAAAAGAATTTGGATACGATATAAAACACACATACCCTGACAACATCTCAATTGCCACTTTAAATAAGGAAAATAAACTTTCTTTCTTGCCAAAAATAGTCGAAGTTCTGGACGAAACAAAAATTGAATGGAAAACTTGGAAGAACAAAAACGATAAAATCCACAGAGAGAATGGACCTGCCGTTATCTACTACCAAAACGATTCCATTATTAATAAAGAATGGTTCCTGAATAATAAAAACTATTCAGGTTTTGATACGAAAGCCTCCTCTCTTGAATTTTATGAAGACAATATGTTAAAAAAAGCAATTTGGACAAACAAAGACGGATTCATGCACTCTCTAACACACCCAGCTTATTTATATTATGACCGAATAAACAAAATAAATAAATTAATGTGGTATTTTGAAGGTATTCCAGCAAGACATTCTGAAATTTTACACTTACCAACTGTTTTATACGTGAAAAATAATGAAGTTGTAGATTTTCAATATCATTTAGAAGGATTCGATAAAACAGAATTAATTAAGCAATGGATGCGTGATAATAATTTTACTTTAGAGTCAATTAACAAAGAGCTTTTTTACATAAACTTTATAAACTAAATTTAACTTTTATACGAATACTTTTCCATTTCGAAAACATCTTCCATTTCCATCGGTTTTGATATGTAATAACCTTGAGCAAAATCGACACCTAACTTTTCCAAAAGCGCTAGAGTTTCATCATCTTCAACAAACTCAGCGATAGTTTTCTCGCCATACTCTTTCGCAACATACACTAAAGACTCAACCAGAATTTGATCGCCTTTGTCATTTTTAAGATTTTTAATAAAAGATCCATCAATTTTCACATAACTGACTGGAAGTTTCTTTAAATTGTAAAAGGATGAAAACCCAACACCAAAATCGTCAAGCGCAAAATCACATCCTAATTTTCTGATATCTTCCATTATTTTAATTGTATCGTAGATATTACGCAAAGCGGCTGTTTCAGTTATTTCAAATATGATCATTCTAGGATCTACATCATTTTTAATAAATATCTCTTCAATTTCTTCAACTAAATTATCATTAGAAAATGATAACGCTGACAAGTTGATTGAAATCTTTTTATTAATGTTTTCTTTCATCATTATAGATATATATTTGGAAACTTCATTAATCACCCACTTATCCACTTTGCTTATATTGCCACTTTTCTCAGCAGCATTAATATAGTTGAATGGATTGATAAAATCACCGTTCGAATCTTTAACCCTTAATAAAGCCTCATAATGGGATATAGACTTCGTTTTGTAACAATAAATCGGCTGACAAACTATCTTCAAAAATTCATTTGTCATAGGCTCCTTAACCTTTTCAGACCAATAAACCCTTTGATTGATTGTTTCCATATCTTTATCATTTTCTTTGAATAGATAAACCGTGTTTCTACCAAGTTCTTTTGCTTTGTACATTGCTATATCTGAATAGTAAATGATGGTATCCAGATCTTCAGCAACGTCTGGGAACATGGCAACACCTATGCTGGCCGATGCTTTATGAATCATATTCTTTCCTAAAACTTCAATATCCGAAACCTGACGACATATTTTATCAGCAACCTTTATGGCGTCTTCTTCATCAATGTTTGTTAAAATAATCGCAAATTCATCGCCACCCATTCTCGAAACAATATCATTTTTTCTACATATATCCTTCAACTTATACGCAATTTGTTTCAGCATTTCATCGCCAACATGATGACCACTTCCATCATTTACATCTTTGAAATTGTCCAAATCAAACATCAAGACAGCACCAGAACTATTACTTCTTTTAGCAATCTTTATTTGACGTTCCAACTCTTCTTGAAACTTTCTTCGATTATACAGTTCCGTTAATGTATCATTGTAAGCAAGGAAACCCAATTCATCGGCACGAGAATGAAGTTCTTTTGCATAACTTTCCAATTGATTACAGACAGCAAGCGCATTTATATTCAATGCATCTGTTTCATCGTAATACAATTTAAAACCAAATTCTGTTTTATTAATTGATTTCTTTATATTCATTCGGGCATTTTTATAATCTGAATTTGCTATTAATGGCAATGAATTTGATAAAGAGTTCAACGCTTTTAATGGCAACCACATAATCATTAGCAACATAAGCTCGATAATAATAAAAGTTATTAATCCCAATGCTATATTTTTTATAATAATTTCACTCTCTTTTTCTTTCTGATCCGTAATATCATCAAGAGCCATAAAATAAGAGTTTGAATCAGCACTATGTGGCATCTCAAAAACAGTAAAAAACTGATGAGTGTTTCCAACTTTAAAATCCGCCTTTTCTTCTAGTAAGAATTCATTAAAATTTTTACTTTTAGAAAGATTATCCAATGATTTCTTATATACATCTTGATTCATTGATAAGGAAGCAGATTCAACTGAAATTGGCCACTCATTCAATTTTTCAGAACTATTACTGGAGTGTCTTAAAATAATAAAACTGGCATCAAATTTATTTTTTAAATTAATAACAGAGCTACTTAAATTTTTTGATATTACAAGTATTGATAAACCTTCAGAATCATCGGCTGACAAATAAGGAACAGCCTTAAACAAAGCACAAAATTTCTGACAATAAATAACCCACTGTGGATTTTCTGTTTCTTTTACTTTTTCTATAAGATAATCAGGGGGTGAAACATAACCTTTGTGAACTTTAAGCTCGTTATTTTTATACAACGATAAGGAAGTTATGTCATAATCCAACTCTAATTCCCACCAATATTTATCAATAACAGAAGACACTAAATCATAATCTTTTTCTCTAATATATCTTATGTATTCAGAATCCAATGATAAAAATGATGTGTAACTTTCGAGCATTGACGCTTCGGTTTTTAAATTTTCAAAAAAACTTTCTTTTACATTCTGAACAAACAATTCCTTGTCTTCATTATAACTTGTTTTTATCTCATAGATATCTAGTCCCAAATTAACACTAAATACAATAAACAATAGTGCAGTAGTCGCTAATACAATTTTCCATTGTAGACTCATGAACTTATTCGCAACCATTTCTTTGGTTGGAATTCTTCTTTTTTCTAACGAATCTGATAATAAGTTTTTATTCGTCAAGATTTTCTACTCCACTTTTATCTTCTTTAAATGAACCGACATTTCATCAGTTAATTCGCTAACATAACCTATTGCATTTCTATCTTTTGATAAAATTTCAACCATTTCTTGTTCAGATACAATTTTGGGAATCTCTCCCATTCCCGAGTATTTCTTTCTTTCCCAAGCACTGTTTATTCTATGGGGAATAACCTTTAAAATATCTCTTGAGAAATCCGAATGAATTTCGCTTTCCCAATCATTGACGTAAACTTTTATTTTTTCACCATTTTCCCAATTCCTAGTTCGCATTAGGAATATGTATCTAACTTTATCAAGCGATAATGATTCGACAGGATTTTCTACATTCACAACTAACTCTACAGCATAAGATTTTTGCTGCATTCCGATAAAAATTAGTGATAAAATTAAAAAAATATATTTAAAATTCATTAAATGCCTTAGTAATAATACAATAGTCTAAAAGATTTTACGACATTTTAAAACACAAGTCAATTAATATCATCAGATTAACAAAAAATGAACGCAACATAGCGTTCATTTTTTTATTAAATTTTAATAAATATTTAACTGGTTAATCTGCATCACATTTTTCTTTTCTAAGCTTGAATTCAGCTTTTCTAAAATAGTTTACCAAATCTTTTATTTTCTCTATAATCCAATACTTTTTCTTAAAGCATATCAAAAGACATGGAGTTAACAAAAGTGTAATGACTGTTGAAAATAACAGACCACCGATGACCATCATAGAAAGCGGTGCCCACCAGTAAGAAGCAGGAGATCCCCAAGAAAGCTCACCACTGAATAAGTTTATGTTTAATTGAATCGCCATTGGAACCAAACCTAAAATAGTTGTGACAGTCGTTAGCAATACAGGTCTTAATCTTTGCACCCCTGTTTCAATAACCGCCAAAAAGGGCTCTTTCTTTTCTACATCCGTTTTGTAATTAAAGGTGTCAATAAATACGATATTATTATTTACCACTATACCAGCCAAAGATATAATCCCTATTCCCCCCATAACAACACCGAAGGGCTCTTTGGTAATATAAAGTAAGAAAAGACAGCCAATTGCCGCAAACACAATAGCACTGAGTATTATGACACCTTGGTGATACTTATTAAATTGCAATATCAATATGAAATACATTATAACAAGCACAATCAGGAATGCATTTTTCAAAAAGTTTGAAGCTTCAGCCTGCTTTTCTATATCACCTTTGTACTCAACCCAGACTTTATCATTTTCACCAATCACTTTTTGAATTGCAGAATTAATTTCTTCAAGTTTTTCATTAACCCCAACACCTTCTATAGTATTAGCACCAATCTGTATTACTTCGTTTCCATTTACTCTGGTTATTGCTTCTACTTTAGGACTATACTTAGTCGTAACAAAATACTCAACGGGAACCATACCACGTTTTGTTTTTATCAAAAGATCACCTAAACTATCAAGGGTTCTCATCTTTTCAGGGTAACGAATTTTTATATCAATGGATTCATCCAAATCTGCTGGCCTGAATTCACCCAATTTTAAACCATGCGTTATCATCTGAACATAATTTGAAATAGCAAAGATACTTGCACCATATTTTGCGGCCTTCTCTCTATCCACATTGATTTCCCATTGCAACCCATTCATTGGTCGATTATCTTCAAGCTCTATTAGATAAGGAAGTTTATTAAGTTCATTCATAACAGGCTCTATACTGCTATACAAGGCACCCTTTTCCAAACCGTTAAGATTTAACTGAAGTTTTTTACCTTTACTTGGCCCACCTTTTTCTTCTTTAATTTCTACTAAAACACCACTAACATCTGATAGTATCTTTCTCAAGTCGTTTGTAACCAAAGCACCCTTCTTTCTCTCTTCCCAGTCAATATAACGAACTCGAATATCTCCAATAATATCCCTATCGACACCAACTTTTGTGTAAACACTCTCAACATTTTTCATAAAGTTATTGTTAGACATAATCTTTTCTTCGACGCCCTTAACAAGCACTTCTTTTTCATAAATTGAGAGGTCACTTTTACTGCGAACCAGAACGTTGGCACCACGCTGCTCTACTTCAGGGAAGAATAACTTTTTAGGTTCACTGTTCACATATACATTCACAATAGTAAAGGAAACAAAACAAATGAAAGCTATTGATAAAATTGGACTTTTAATAGCTTCTTTTAAAATCTTGTAATAAAAACCCTCAAACCCACGTATATTTTTAAAGTCTGATTTTTCTATACTATCGATGTTCTTTTGGGACTTGGCACTTAAACTTCTTTTCTTACCAATGAGAGCACCTATTGTTGGAACAAAAACCAAAGCCATTAACAATGAGGCAGTTAAAGTGCATACAACAGTTAATGGCAGATATTTCATAAACTCACCCGTCAATCCCGGCCAAAACATTAAAGGTATGAAAGCAACCAAAGTTGTAGCCGTTGACGCTATAATAGGCCAAGACATTCTTTCAACAGCTTCCATATAGGCTTGGAACTTACTATAACCTTCAGCAAGTTTCATATCTGCATATTCAGTGACAACGATAGCACCATCAACCAACATCCCAACGGACATAATTAAGGCAAAAAGAACGATGATATTAACGGTTACGCCCATCAGATGCAAAACAACCAGACCCATCAAAAAAGCACCGGGAATTGCTATGCCGACAAGTAAAGCACTTCTAACGCCTAATGCTGCGATAATAACAATCAAAACCAACAAAATTGAGCTTAAGATGTTATTTTGTAAGTCATCAATCATCGTGGTCACTCGCACTGATTCATCTTCAGAATATTCTATTTTAACGGTGGAAGGTAAGTCAGATTCAAATCTTTTTATAAGCGCTCTTACGTTTTCAACACTGTCAATGATATTGGCACCTTGTGCTTTTATAACTGACAAGCCGATTGCTTTTTTACCATTAAAATAAGCTCTACTATGGGGATCTTTATGAACCCTTCTTATTTTTGCAATATCCTGAAAGGTCACAACCTTATTACCCACAACTTTAACAGGAGTGTTATAAACATCCTGAATTTCTTTTAAAGTTCCGGGCATTTTCAATGTATATTGTCCATTTTTACTACTTAAAGTGCCAACAGGGGCCAATGAATTGTTAGCACTGACAATTGAAAGCACTTCATGTTGATCTAATGAGTAAGTCTTAATCTTTTCTGGTGATACGATAATTTCCAATTGCTCATCTCTATCACCGGTAAGGTCAACTCTATTAACTTCTTTTAGGGTTTCAATTTTATCTTGCAACTCTCTTGCTAAAAGTATTAAACTTCTTTCAGGGACTTCGCCACTTAATATGACATTTATAATCGGCTTTCTGTCTGAATAAGACAATTCTTGTAGACTGGGCTCTTCAATGTCATTTGGAAGCTCTTGTTTTGCCTGATTAACCGCCTCTCTTACATCACTGAAGGACTTCGAACGGTCGCTACCAGACTGAAATTCAACTAAAATATGAGCCCCGCTTTCAAAGGCTGTTGAAGTAACTTCCTTGAGATTTTGTATCGATTTAATTTCTTTTTCCAAAGGTTTAACTAAAAGCTTTTCAGAATCTTCTGGAGATATACCGTGATAGACAACATCAACTGTTATCATAGGGATAGGCACATCAGGCTCTGCTTCTCTTGGCATTCCATTATAAGCCACAAAACCACCTGCTATAATCAAGACAAATAGCAGCAGTGTTGTTTTATATCTTGTGATTGCTGCCTTTATAATCGTATTCATTACTTATCCTCCTGATAAGTGACTTTTACTTTCTGTCCTTGTTTCACGAAAGACTGGCCTGAAACTATCAATTGTATACTTTCTTTATCAGACTTTACCCATAGACCATTTTGTGAAGACTTTAGAATTTCGATAGGTAAAAATTCAACTTCATTTTTATCATTAACAATTTTCAGCCCCATTTTATCCTCCTTATCAGCAGGATTTAAGGACAGCATTGCTGGAGAAACGTTGTAAGCATTTACAGTTTCAGTAAGAATAAATACAGAAGCACTAACACCAACATAGTTTTTTCCGGAAATTTCTGCAACAACCTCTATTTTAAAAGTATGGGTCATAGGGTCAGCGACATCGGATATATAATTGATCTCACCCGATATTGTCTGACCATTTGAAAGCTCTATGAAAGCATTTGAACTCTTACTCAAATATTGCTGATAACTTTCTGGAATATCAACACTTATTATAATTTTGGATAAATCATTTATGGACACAATCGGTTCACCGATACCGATAAAGTCGCCAACTTTTAATTCAAAGTTGTCTAATTCACCATCAATTGGAGCACGTATATAGGTATCTTTTATTGTATTTTCAAGCTTTTTTATATTTGCAGAGACTTTTTTATTGGCACTGTAGATTTCCGCCAAATCAATCTTAGATGAATAATCAGAATCATACAATTCTTTACTAACTTTTAATTTTAATTGCAATTCCTTTTGAGTTTGTTTCAGAGCATCCAATTCAGCTTCCATAGATTCTGAATCAATTTTGGCTATAATATCCCCTTCTTGAACATTATCACCTTTCTTTTTAAATACGTCGGATACTTCCCCGGATACTTTCGCCCTTACTGTTGCTGTTTTGTAAGCTTCAGATGTACCATAGGAATTTACGCTATTGGTTATCTCAGTGGACTCAAGTTTTTGCACTGTAACGGTGGGTATTTTTTCTTCGGCAACAACAGTTTGCTGACTCGATTTGTTCAAATCTTCTTTATTAACAGCGCTCTCACCAAACCAGTAAAAAAGTATTGCAATAATCAATAAAGAAATTATATAAGGGTTCTGTTCTAAAATTTTAAAAAGACGCATTTTCGTTCCTTGTTTTATAAAAATTGATACTATTAAATACTATAAAACAAGGAAAGAAAAAATCAACAAAAAATGATTACTTTAATAAATTTTGCGTATTGTTTTTTAGAATTTCACAGTAATCTGTGTGACACTTAACTTTTGAAGGATTTATAAAATATTGGTTTGCTCTTACATCATAAACATCAATTTCAAGGAAGACTTCTTCGTATTGTTCAGTCTTGGGATTATAAAGCTCAACAACCGTAGCATCTTTAATATCGATCTCTTTAGTGTAATAATTCGTTTCATCACCAACGTTTTGAGAGATTTTCATCATATAAGATAAATCAACGTTTAATCCATCATTTAATGGCTCTAGTTGAAATTGAAGCTTGAACTCATTCATTTTGTTAACTTCTGGATCCATGAAACCAAAAGAATGAAATTGTGGCTCAGGTGAATAAACGGTAGTTTCTACTGTATTTGTCGTTGCTAAAACACCAGCCCTATCTTCTTTAGCCTTAAATGACACAGAATAAGACTCTTTATAAAAAGTCGCGTCCATGTCATAATTGAAAAATTCTTTTTCTGGCAATTCAACATGTTTGGGCTCTTCATGATTATCTGAACTCATATTATCATAAATTGCAGTCCCTACCATAATAACAAAAAATCCTATGACAACTTCCATCTTAATTCTCCTGTTTTATATTCTTTAAATCTATTAGTAAATTAATAACATTATATTGAATTCTATTCAAGGTTTTTGTTGTGAATTCATCATTAAATTCTGTTTTTGAATAATGAACATCTTCAATGAGATTTTCTAGCATGTCTTTTGTTATTAAATTTTTTCGAGTAGCTTGATAAAGAATCTTTGGCTTTTCTAAAATATATTCCCAATCGGTTAACTGAAAGTGAATATTTGAAGATATTTTTTCAAAATCTTTAAACCTTAAATCTTGATATATTACTTTATTGATTTCTTTTTCATGAAATTCTTTAACAAGTTTTTCACAATCTTTTCTTGAATACCCTGATATCTTTTTGAAAAAAAGAAAAATACTTTTATTTAAAAAACCGACATCTCTCTTTAATAATTTATTTTTTTGATTTTCTAAAAACTCAATCATATCGGTTTCATCAACTATATGGTTTTCTAAATTCTTAACCTTATACTGTGAAACTCTTTTTTCCATGAAATCCAATAAGAAATTTTCAAACCAAGACTTCGTAATTTTCTTTTTTGCCATATACAATGAAAACAAAAAAACTACCAATAGAAATGCGTAAAGCATAACATAATCCTTTTTTAATACATTCTATAAAATTTTATAGAATAAAATTTTTTTTTCAACATTAAATTGAAAAATAAAAATTCTGATGTTAATATACTACAAGTTAACAAAAGGTATTATTATGGAAAGAAGCACTTTATTTTATCTAAAAGCATCCATTGCTGGACTTGTTACACTCATTGTCGTTCTTTTGCTTTTTTTAGGTATTTACGATTATTCAACATCTGAGATTGTTGAAGGAAGATACGTAAACGAGCAGTTCTACCATCAGGAAAGTGATAATGCTATTCCTGCTGACAATTACCAGCAAAGAACACACTCAGATGGGGACAGTGTTAAATTACTATATAATGAAGTAAATGATGTCATTATGTATTATGGAAGTTTTTATGAGTATTTCAAACGGTTTGTGATTGGATTTGTTGTTATATTTGCAGCTTGGTTTTTTGCATTTCTAGGCGAAAAACGAAAAGAAGAATAAAAAAAGCCGGTAAAAATCTACCGGCAAATATTTTACTTATTCATCGCAAATCATGTTGATAATTTCATCTTCTTCATGCTCTACACTGAATTCTTCATCGGACATGTATTCTTTGAGAATACTCTCAATCTCTTCAGATTCACTGTAATCATAAAGATCCTCGTTGATTTCCATTTCTTCTTCAATGGCATCAAAATCGATATCTTCTAACATAATAACCACCTCTTTTTGTAGTTTTTCTATCTTATATTTAAAACGTATCACAAAAAAAATCATTTGTCACTACATAATAATACTTTTATAGATGTTTTTGTTATATTGATATTGCTTTTTATTATTAATGATTATCTCTTTTCTTTTGAAATTCTCTTCTTAAATGATATAGTTTTAAAAAAAGAATAAGGACTAAAGGATGAAACGCCAATTATTTTATGGAATAATTTCTTCAATACTTTTATTAACAGGTTGCTCTGATACACCAGAGCCTGTTAAAGAACCTGAACAAAATAAAGATGTAAGCTCTGACCCTTTCTTGAATTTCAGCACGAAACAAATTACACAAAATACAAAAAATGAAGCCATTATTATGGGTATCAAAGAAATAGCAAGAGAGTATAAAGATAAAGTTATCAATATACGAGTGGATTCTGAAGAGCAAAGAAATACAATTATTGATCAAACCGAAGACAAAATCGAAAAAAATCAGATAGAGCTTAACAATCAAAGAGACTTATACGGACAACAATGCTTGGACATTAAAAATGAAACACAAGCCAAAGTCTGTAAAGACATTGATGATAGAATTGACCAAGCAACAGCCAACATACAAAAAGCAAAAGAAACTGAAAAAGAAACGATTGATCAGATTAACATTGAAGAAATAAAAAGATTAAGTGTTGTAAAAGATGAGTTTATCAATACCTTTTCTGATTTTGAAAAGAAAAATAACATTGACCTTCCGGATCCTTTTTAATCTGGAAGGTCTTTCTTGGTATTAAAGAAGCTTTGAAACAATAAACATATCCAGAATTTTATTTACTTCCTGTATATCAATTTCTTCCTTAACTTCCATTTTGACACGGGCACCAGACTCATAGTAAACAATCATTTTGTGAAGATTAATATCTTCAACATCAAAATCACTATTTTCTGCAACTTCTTTGTTTGGATTAAACACTACACGATGATTGTCGCAATTTGCTTTTTCTTTTAACATTTCAAGCTCTTTGTAAAGAAGCTCTGTTGGGGACATAGAATTCCACTTAATGGACACTTCAAAAATATCACCTGATTTATGCTGGTGAGTATATTCAAGAGACTTACAGGTTGTAATAGGAATATGAAACTCTTTAAGCTCTTCTTTGGTCTTTTCTGTTTTAATATCTATATCGCTCATCATATCTTTTTCGACATCTTCATCTTTTTTACCACTGATAAAACGATAAAGTTCTTTTGCTAAAGTGTAGCCATATTTGAAATTGACATCTTTATAAACGCTGTCATCAAGGTAAACCACAAATTTTCCGGTTCTTTTATGTATCTCAAACTTAACTTTTTTAGCTTTTCTTGAGTGCATTTCATAAGCAACTTTTGCAAGCTCAATTAAAACAAGTTGATAAGCAAATTTTTTCCAAAGCACGTTCATAACCATAATTCTCTCTCCTTAAATAATAAGCTATTCTACTATAGACTTTTCAAGAAGTCAACGAGAAGAAAAAGTGATTGATGTTGACAATTAAGGCTTTAGATACTATAATTAAAACACGAAAAATGAAGGGGGATTAATGAAACCTGAACAATTGAAAATGGGAAAATACAATTTAACAATTCAAAAAAATACTAAAGCGCTATCAATTTTTTCAAGAAAAAACGGTGAAATTTATTTTTGCATCAATGACAATGAAAATGAAAACAAATACACATTAAATTCAAAGTCGGCAAAAATCATTGGTGAAAAGTTAATTGAGCTATCAAAAAGTGCTGAAATATTAGAAAAATGCCACCAAGCCAAGAATCAGGATAATAGTTATCATCACATTCCTGAAATAACTGAAGAAGCTATCGAAGAGCTTCTTGAATCATTTATTCAAAAGATAGAAAACAAAGATAAACCTTAAATTAAAGGGGAAGTTACATCCCCTGTGCTGCAACCTGAAGCATTGGAAGCATGGTGTAACCGAATAATATACCACCCGATAAAACTAGGAATATAGCAGCAATTAATTGCAATGTTGGCCCTACAGAGCCAACAACTCGTGCATAAGCTTCTTTATAATAAACAGACAAATTACCTAATGTATCAGCAATTTGCTCTCTATCTGCTGAAACCGAAAGAGCCGCTTTGTCGGTTTCTGCCAAACTGTCCATAGCTGCCGCCCAAGGCTTACCCTTTTTTATAGCCGCCACACCTTTTTCCAGATCTTTTCGTAAAGCACCCTTTGGTGATGCTTGTGCTGTTAAACTTAAAGACTGCTCCATAGGCACCCCTGAACGTATCAGGAGACTTAAACCATACAAAGTTGTATAATTATTTTTTGCCAATATCAAATCCTTATAAAAAGGTATTTTCATAACAATCATATCAGAAAAAGCAGGAACGACTTTACGACCGATCCCACCAAGTAAAAGTAAGAACACAAAAACAACGGTCAAAAACAACATGGTAAAGCCAACCACATTTGTCATTGTATCAATGAATGTCAAATCAACCTTATCAGCCGCCATTTTAAAAAAGTCAGAGTCCATTAATTTAGGAGCAACATAAAACTTTGTACCTAATGTTACACCAGCAGCAACAAGGAAACCAGCTATACCTGCACCTATACCTCCTTTTGAATTTTTCTTAACATTTTCTATTTCTTGCTCAAAAAGAGCCGCATCACGTAAAGAACGCCATGTTTCACCTGAACGAGAACCCGCACGTATCAAAGCAAGAACCGTATCCGGAAAATTGGGTGCACCAATTCTTTCAAGCGCCTCAACAATGTCAGCACCAGTTTCCATGTGTCTTAATATTTTGTCTGAAACTTTTTTTACATTTCCGGAAAATGTTCTTCTTATTACCTCTATCGCCTCACTAGCCCCTAATCTAGCACCTAGCATATTGGATAAATTCTGAAGCAATATCTGGCGCTCTGCAACTGTTAAATGACTTTCAAAAAGACTGCTTGCAGCACTTACTTTTTTTACAGTCATTACTTTTCCGCGACGACGGGCTATCATTTTAGCAGTATCGATAGTTTCCGCCTCTATCTCAAATTCAGCTACTCCTTTTCCACTTTTTATGGTTGCCTTATAAGTAGCCATTATTCAACAATCCCCTTAGGACCGATGTCCTCTATTTTAAGGCCATCACTTTCTAATAATTTTTCAGCTTCATGACCAAATACACGTATGAACTCTCCCGGTGAAACATCCCCATCTTGATACTTTTTAAAAGCATCTTCAATCATCAGATCCCAATCTATTTCAACATCTTTTTCTTGTGTGGTTATAATTTTCAAAACGTCCGCCATGTCAGTAAAATACTTAACCTCAGAAACAACACTACGACCAGCATAACCTTTACCAAAGCACATTCTGCAACCATGACCTTTGCAAGTTTGACACAATGTTCTTATCAACCTTTGTGCTAAAACAGAACGAAGAACGTATTTTAATTCGTGAGAATCAACCCCCAAATCTCTTAAGCGGTTCACAGCACCGGGAATAGAACCAGTGTGCAATGTTGCAAATACTAAGTGCCCAGTTTCTGCTGCTTTTATCGCATTACGGGCTGTCTCTTCATCACGAACTTCACCAACGATGATAACGTCTGGATCTGCTCTCATGAATGCTTTAACCGCCCTTGGGAAGTCAAGTCCAACACCCGGATTTATATTTACTTGAGCTATATAGGGAATTCGATACTCAACAGGATCCTCAGCCGTATAAATGGCCTTACCAAATCTATCTAATTCTTTTAGAGTAGCATTAAGCGTGGTAGTTTTACCAGAACCGGTTGGACCACAAATTAAACACAAACCATCAGGACGTGACATACCTTTTTGCCAATCTTTTACATTCGATATACCCAAATCACTGATTTTTACCTGAGCATTTTCTGGATCTAGTATACGAATAACAACGTTTTCCCCATCTGGAGTAGGTATCGTGGCAACTCGCAAGTCAACTAAACGACCGTTAAAGTCAATCTGGAAACCACCATCCTGTGGCTTTCTTTTTTCTGCCAAATCCATTCGAGATAAATCCTTGATTCGAGCCACAAGAGAAAGGTATTCATCTTTTGTTCCCATGGTATCAACATGCCTAACCCCTAAATAACGAAACATGATAGTGTAAGAATCATAATGTGGAATGATATGTATATCAGATATATCCTCCTGAATAGCTTTTCGAATGATTCTTTCAACAACAGAGCCATCATCATTATAGATAGCTTCTAACTTTTCTAAATAACCATCTAATTTTTCTGGATTACAAGGAATAAAAACAATTTCATGTTGAGGAAAATAACGTCTTAAAATTAACTTTGCCTTATTAGCTGATTTCATTGTGGCTGCATAAACCGTTGCATCAGTAACAGCGCAAATCATTAAAGCATTTTCTTTCAAGTCTTCGGGAGATATATTTGGAACAATCGTTTCTTCATCCACAAGGTATTCTGGTTTCAACTCTATCATAGATTCAACTACTTGATCTTGAGTTAGAAAACCGTTTCTAACAAGAATAACACCTAATGACTCACCAGTTATTGTTGTTTCCATCAAACCTGCTTTTAAAGGCTCTATTGGAAGCATTTGCTTCTCATGCAAATGATTATAGAGTTGAGCATCTATAAAATTATATTGTTTTTGTTCTTGTTCTGTTAACATCTAAAAAATTTCCATTTATTATATTTTTATTCTAATCCATTTGTTATTTATTGCAATTCCAATTTGAATTATTACTGAGTTGGTAAAGCTCGTAATTAGAATCATTTGTATTTTTCACCAAAGTAGTAGAGTTATCCTCACCTATATCAGAGACCAATTCTGTTGTTTCTTGAGTGGCTGCAAATATTCTAGGTTCAGATGTTGTAGGACCTTGCCAACATTTATTTCTTGCGTAGACTTGAACAGTCTCAGCACCCGTTGTGTTACCACCCACAAAGGCTGCACCGTTATCAATAATTCCAGTATAGGGTCTTTCTGAAATTGTATCATTACCTACTGATGCATTATTACGCAAAATCAGTTTTGCACCATCTCTTAGATCAATAATAGGGGCAGTTCCTGATATGTAATTTCTGTTTCTTAAGTCATGATCTATCGCTTCCAAGCTCCCTCTTAAATAAATACCAGCCTGCTCTCTTCCTGACAAGCTTAATCTTCCGTTAAAAGCATTGTATTTGGAATCTCCGTCTAAATAAATACCCATGACTTGAGAAGTTGAAGAGTTTAAATAAATATTTGCGTCTCTCATGTAAATTTCACTTTGATAAAAGACAATACCATAATTTCCACTGTGCCCATTATGATTTATTAATAAATTATTTGTAGAGCCGTTTCCTTCCATTATAAGTTGACTCCCGAAACCATATAGACCCCAATCATCAGAACTATCTAGGTTTATTATAAGCTGATTATTATCATCAATTAAAAGCTTGCTATTTTTTAAAAAGACTGAAGATACTGAACCATTTAAAACATCTGATACATTATTTAATGAGGAGGCTAGAACAGTGGTTTGATCTTTAACCAACCACTCACCATTTTCTAAATATGGATTACTTACACTTGTTTCGCCTTCAGTATAAAGATTTCCGTTACTAATCTGTAACCTAGTATCCGTATCAAATGTGACATTTCTTAAAGTAACGTTATACCCATCAAAACTCATTGTAGACGAAGTTGATGAAGAAGTAACAACACTTTCCTCAATTTCAGGGGTTTCTGGATCATCTTCTACTCCTATAAAAATGACTTCTTTTTCAAACTTATCGTCGTTCTCAAATGATATGGAATCGTAAGAATATTCACCATCACCTAAATAAAAGTACACTTTCCTTTTATCAGAGTATGATTGATAGTAGGTTAGATTATTATTAAGCGTGTTGTTATTAACGTTATTAATATTGAATGTATAACCGCTTTCTTCAAGACTTGTTGAAACAGTATTTATTTTGTTATAAGAATCAATTTCATTTTCAAAAAGAGTAACTACTGTCCCTCCTGTTACAGAAAAAACTTCTTCTGAAGATAAATAAGAAATATCTTTGCAGTCTGGAACAACGTTATTTTTATTTGGATATGGTGAAATTAAAAAACCTAAGATGTCATCTGGAATACCATCTGAATTGAAATCTGGGGCGTTTTCTAAAGTTGCATCTCCATTAATATCTATATATTGCGATGACACGACAAAATCTCTTGTTTGCCCGTTAACCTCTGTTCTAAAATCGTTAATGACGCCAACATTATAACTCTCAGAAACGTTTAAACTAATAGAGTCTGTCATTGTTCCTGTAGATTTATAACCAAATGGACAATAAATCAAATAATTTCCCCAAGGATTTTTCCTTTCCATGGACACCCAACTAGGTATTGTATGATAGTTTGTTGCTGTATTATCACCATAAGGAATAGCATACTCACCATTATCCCCCAATGGCTTTGCTGAAACTATGATGTTATTTTTTGTTTTTTGTAAAAGCAAATCATTTTTTTGTGCTTTTAACTGCATGTTTTGGGAATAAATTAAAGTGTAAAAATAGTAACCCCCGGCAACCATTGTAGTTAAAGCTAATGTTAATATGACAATTAATGATATCATTTATTCCTCTTTTTATTATAAAGTAATCCAATAAGTCAAAGCCGCCTTTGCAGGAAACTCTGTTGGTATTGAGTAAGTTGACGAATTTTCATCCGAACCACACGTTTCATTTAAAAATGCATATTCTTTCTGTTCTGATATATTTTTTATCGCTTTAAAAATTGTCTTATTCATTGTTTCATTAGATAAACAAATATAATACCCATTTACGTTACTATTATAAGACCAAGCACTATTGTCTTCAAAAGTGTTAAAACTATATTTAGAAACCTCTGATAAATTATTCTCCCAATTTGTTAATGGGAGTTTAAAACCTTTTAAGCTTTCATATGTTGAGAAAGCAGAAGAAAAATTCGCAATATCCGCTTCTATTTTGTTTTCTTTGTTTTGGACATTAAAGTAATCAGTATTAATATTATTAATACCTGCGAATAAAACAACCGCAAAAAGCGCTATTGATAGTATAACTATAACTAATGCATGCATAATCTTTTACTCTTTATTAATTGCTGATCTTTGGAAGAAATTTTGTAGTTTATCAATTGGTCTCCATATAGAAAAAATGACACCCAAACATCCACCAGCAAACCACCAAACAGCAATTTCTTGATTATTTAATATAAAATAATAATAAGCCGCCACTCCTAAAGAAATAAATGATAAGACCCAATCTAAGACTTTCATTTTACTTGAAGAAAAAGCTGCACTTAATTTTGAAATTTTATTTGACATAGATTCCTTTTTTATTTTTGTTATTAAAATTGTAAATTATTATTGTGTTTAGTCAATAAAAAAGCCACCTTAAATTATAAGGTGGCTACAAAATAAAAGTTTATTTTATTTTTTACTGCTCAACACAAACAGCTCCCAATGCAATAGCATCTTCTGCTTCAGCAGAAGTTGGTATTCCTTTAGCGTTACCAGTTATAGTTGGCTCATTATCTATAAAAAATCCTTTGGCTTCATTAGCTAGAATACAAGCTTCAGCATCTTCGGTTGTGGTAAACAATGAACCATCTGAGTCAACTTTCCAGTCTCTATTTAACTCATTTCTTTCAGGAATTGCACTCAAATAATTTGCACTTACTAATTGACCTAAGCAACCGCTTGGATCACCTGTGTTGCAATTAGTTTGATCAAGGGAATTCCCTTCAACTTTAAATGCTAAGAAAGCACTTGATATTTGCTCGGATTGATTTACTATTTCTGCATAACGTGCTTGTGATTTATTACCCTGAAAAGCATCAGACCCATAATATACAGAAGCACCTGCCAAAACAGCAACCAAAGCTATTGCGATTAACGCGATTATTAAACTAAACATATTATTATTACCTTTGTTTTTAGTTGCCTTAATATTATAGTAACTCAATATTATAATAAATCAATAGAAAAAATATAATATAAAAAAAACCTGCATAAATATATGCAGGTCAAAAAATTTTAATTTTTGTTTATATTCAATTAATCTCAAAGATTAAACTGGAAGGTGTAATCAGTAGTGGAACCGTCGCCAAAACACTCGAACAAAGTGTCGCCAGCAGCAGTAGCAGGAATTGTTCCACCCTTACCATTACGCTTTTGAACTTCTTCACAAACGCCTTGAGCTATGATTTGGTTACCGTCACCGTCAACACCAGTAACCTGAGCAACGTCAGCAGTTCCGTCAGATCCAGTATCAACCAAAGTGAAAGATGTACCTTTGTAAGAAGGTGCCTGAGCAAGATAGTCAGAAACCAAGTCACTCATTGCAGCAACAGTTATAGAATCGTTGGTAGCTAGAGCAGCAGCACCATTGATCTGTTGACCACCGTTAACAAGAGTAGAAGCATCAGCACCAGCAGTACCTTTGTTAAATGCAGAACCACCGTAGTATACAGAAGCACCAGCCAAAGCAGCAACAAGTGCGATTGCGATAATTGAAATAATTAAACTAAACATATTTTATTCTCCTTTATTATTATTAATTTATTTTAAGTTTATGTCTTAAGCCGATTTTTTATTGTTAATATTATTGTATCGACTCAACATATAATTAAATTAACACGCCTTTTTCACTTGTCAACACTATAATACTAAAAAAGTGTAATTATTTTTAACACAAATAAAAAAAGAGCCTTAAGAACAAGCCGTTTACCTTATGTGGTGCTAGTCATGCATAATCTGGCCAAGAGCTTAAAATAAAAAAAGAGACAAAACAGTGTGTTAAGTCTATTTTTTACTTTCTAGCCACACTTAAAGTAAACGGCTTGCCTTAAGAAGGCTCTTTTAGAAAAAATTAAAATTAAAGTTTATCTTGGTATTTAAAAGATAAGTCCATATAAAACCCACTATTTAAACCAATATTTTGATTTTCACAACCCTCACCAAAACAATAATCTTTAACAACAAAATCGTCACATTTTTCAATTATATAAGACGATGCATAAACTTGCTTAACAGCATTCTCCATTCTTCTTGAATAAATAAGAGCTTTCCCATTTTTTATATCTTTATTCCAAGAAATACCTAACCTACCGTGCTTCATTACAGCAGTCTCACATTTCGCGAAAGCATCTGCTCTTACTTTTTCATAGTTAACTGACTCTATTGGAGATAAATACATATAAACAGAAAGCCCCATAAAAGAAATTCCTATAAATATAAAAATCATTCCAATCATATTATACGTTTTTCTAGAAATATTTTTTTCAAACATTATTTTTCCCTTTAAATTTTAATTTGGCGAACCGGTTAGAACATCAGTATTTACATCATTTACAACCTCTTTCTCAACCATGTCACCATTAATTACCTTTTCTTCATTCACTTCAAATATATTGACAGGTTCACCATTTTCATTAATCGGCTGTTCTTCATTCGTCAACTCTGAATTTGGATTTAACTGAAAGTCAGGAAAATCAGAATATGAATGATCTTGTGGTAAAGGCTCTACCATTTCAGAATCATTCATTTGAATATCACCACCATAACCATAAGGATCTTCCATTATAGTTTCATTATTTATTTCTGGAGACATTGGCATATCCAAACCCATTTCATCTTCTGGAACCATGGTGCCATTTGAATTTTCTACAACAGGATCTTGCGGCCTTTCCAATTCTTTTTTTGAGTGTTTCCATTGAGCACCCTCCAAATACATCTTTTCGATATAGCTATAACGAGTTGGAGATGGCAATTGCTCAAAATATTCATGGGGCATTTTAGATAATTCAACTATTTTTTCAATGGGTTCTTCTTCTTGATTCAATAAACCATACTTAAACAAAACAGCAAAGAATAAAGAAATAATCCCGAAAGACAAAAACATCAAACCAGATAAAAAAGTGCCAGCACCCAAAGGAACTGCTTCTTCCATTTTTGCCATATCAAAAGCATCAATTATTTTTGCCTCTTCATCGTCATATTCAAAATCAGAATCCTGAAGGATCATGCAATCTAACTTGTGACCACTTTTAGCGACCTTAACATAATTGCCAGCGGTTTTTAATATGATTTCATTTTCGCCGGAATCAAACTCTTCCTTCACTCTTTTTAAGTGAGTCAGTTTTTTTCCACCATCGTGAATTTCATAAATATAGCCTTTATTATACTTTTCTATTCGATATACGGTGTAGTGCGGCGAAGGAAAATACTTATAAGTTTGACCTATAATATACTCTTTTAAACCCTTTTTGGTAATTTCCTCTATGTAACCTATAATTAGGTTTTGAGGCCTTCCTGCTGCAACAGGATCTTTTTCTGAAAGTTCTTTCACATCTTCCAAAACTTCTTCTTTTTGCTCTTCAGAAAGCTCTTCGTTATTTTCATCCTCAAAAGTAAATAACTCTTCACCTTCATCATCCGCAACCGTCTTATCAAAACGGTTAACGCCCTCAGTTCCTTTTAACAACATTAAAACAAAAAATATAAATTGCCCTACAAAAGGAATGAAGTTAACGAAAAAAAACACTCCACTTTTATTAATATCATGAAGTCTTCTTACCGAAAGCGTAATATTTGGAATTGTTAAAACTAAAGAAAAAACAGTAAATAACCCAATTGCAATCAATGATATTACAGGAATATTTTCTAATTGTTTTACTCCGTTTTCCATTTTTCCCGGCTCCATATATAAACCGGCAACAAAAACTGCCATCAATAAAAGAGCAATAAAGAAATTAACAAAGAAAAAAGTCCAGTATTCTTTTCTCCCGCTTCTTCCTGAAAGCTGAAAATAGTTTTTATAAGGCTGAATATAAGAATGCATTAAACTCATGATTAAAACTCCTCACTGAATACTTTAACTGTTGGTCTTAGTAATATGAATACAGCACTCTTTTCAATCTTTATATTTTTAGCAGATACGTTAGAATCACCTAAATAAGCATTGCCGGTTCTTTTATCTTCAATAGAATCAAACATAATACCACCTATAACTGTTGTATCACCGGCACCAAGACGAATAACACTCTCAAATTCTTGATTCTGAACGTTTGGCTGAGTTAAAGAGCCAATCTGATTACCAGCCGACAAATCAACAAATCCCAAAATAGAATCTATCGTCAATTTAACACTGGCGGTTACAATCTCGTTATCGTTATCAAAGTAAGGCAAGATTTCAAGATTAATACCTGTCTGAACTGTTGCTGTCCTAACACCACTTGATACATTATAACCGATTGTATTACTGTTTACATCCGACACATAAGGAACCTCTTCACCAGATTGCAAGACAACTTTCTTTCCGGATAATGTTCTCATTAAAACAGACTGATTCGTTTCTGTCTTTCCATACGTGTTCAAGAAATTAATGACCCCTTGAAAAGATATATCTGATTTTGCCACTGAAAAACCAAGAGAATCACGACCAATTTGCCCACCAACTTCCATGTCAGAAAGATTAGAACCCAAGGCATCAAACACTCCTTCAGAAATCATCGTTGTTGGAGCCTCTAATATACCGGGAAGATTTTTTGCCATATTAACTTGCATTTGTGACCAGTCAAACCCTTTCGAATTTTCTTTGTCTAATTTTACGGTTACGATAGCAGTTTGCAAACTTATAACAGAAACACTTTTAGTCATTTTCTTAAGATAGTTATAAATCTTTTTCTGAGCAAATGGGGTGGCTTTATAATTAACCATACCAGATATCAGTGAGTGCTTAACATTTTGAGCCCCTAAACTTTCAACTGTCTCTAATATATCATCTGTAATCGTGGCGTTATCTCCTTCAGGAAACTGAGGAAGGTTAATGATATAATCTGAATATTTTTGCATAACAACAATCTGATTACCTTTATAATCAAAAGAAATGTCATAAAGTTCACTCAAAAGAACCAAATACTCTTCCAATGTTCCCTCGAATTTTCTTACGAATAAAACCTCTTGACCACTCAATGAACCACCAGAAGAAATATTGCCTTGAGAGCCTTCACCTTCTTGCCCCCCTTGCTCTTGCCCTTGAGATTGTGATTGAACATTCTGATTATTAGTTGCTATGACTAAATTCAAACCATACAATTCAAAAACACCGGCTAAATCTTCAAGAGTTGATCCCTTTTCTAAGTTCAAATTAATCTTTTTATTTTTAATACCAGCGGGAAAATCTTTTGGTTTACTGACAACCAATGGTTTTGTCTTAACTTTAGTGATAGGAACTTCAACTCTTTCAAAACGTTGAGTTTGGTTATCCACCACCCTTTTAACCTCTAAATCAGCCTCTTCAGGAACGGGCATATTACCACAAGCCGTTAAATATATTGAGGTAAACGCTACAAGTAAAATCCTAAACATCCTATTATCCTTCCTCTTTGTCATTTTCATTATCTTTGTATTCTTCTTCTGTTAAAGTAAAAAACTCACCAGTATCTTTATCTTTATACAAGCGAACACCATCAACAAGACCTATAAAATCCGATTCTTTTTTTCTTTTTTCAACTTCTTGTTCTTTTTTGGCTTCTTCTGTGTTTTCTTTTTTTATTGCTGTTAAATCATTTTTTAAAGAACGCATTTCTTCAAGTTGCATCCTTAATTCTTCCTTTAGCATTTCAATTTCAGGATCCATCCCTATAGGACCTCCTGATGGGCCACCTGCATAATTCCTTTGCATTTGTTGTTCAGGCTGTGCTGGCCTGAAAGGATTATCCTGAGCGTATAAGACACCAGAAAAACTAAACGCTAGAAAAGTGGTAATTAACACTTTTTTCATCAAAACTCCAATTATTTTTATATTTATAATTTTAAGATTACTTTATATCAAACTAAAATCAACAGATATACATAAAAAAGACATATATTAAAATGCTTAAAAATATTAGATTTTCCTTATTGCCTTTATTTTAAAGTGTGTTAATTTTGATAAATAAAAAACAAAGGAAAAAACAATGCACTCTATACACAGTTTAAATGAAAAAAGATTTTTCTGGGCACTAGTCGCTTTATCTGGTTTTGGTTTACTTGCCGTTGCCTTATATTTTCAACATGTCATGGCTTTGGCCCCTTGCTTTCTTTGTATTAATCAAAGAATTGCCGTTATGATTATAGGGTTGGGTGGCATTATCGGAATGATAAATCCAAAAAATGCTATTTTAAAAGCCATTGCCTATATATTATGGCTTGGCGGAAGCATTTTCGGCATATCCTTAGCAGGATATCAAACGTATTTGCAACTTAACCCACCTGAGTTTTCTTCTTGCGGTGCAGGAATGGATTATATCTTAGCAAACAATTCATTAATTGATGCGATACCCATGCTTTTAAAACCTACGGGCAACTGCTCCGATATTAGTTGGGTTTTCTTGAATCTTACTATGCCACAATGGATGGTGATTATATTTGGTTTTTCTTTAATTGCTTCCCTATTCTTTATTATAGGAAGATTTATTTTAAAAAAATCAGTTGAATAAAACTAATAGTATGATACTTTAAAACGAATAAAAAGGGAAAAACAATGAACTTATTACTTTTAGGACTTATTCATCCATACAAGGCCTTCCTTAATGCAAAGCACGAGAATTTTATTTTTGTGCTTATTAGCTTTATTCTTGGTATTGGATTTTTGTTCTTCGGTATCCAAGAATTTTTCAACTACATCGATTTTCAATTCCCCAGCCAGATTATAAGTCATATTAATCAGTTTCCATATATTCACATGGTGGAAGTAAACGATATGGTTGTCTTTTCTTTGTTTTTGAAATCTTTAACGATATTAACCCTATTTTCAATTGCTTTTGCGATTATCAATTATATTTGGGGAACGGTTTTCTCAACAGGGCACAACATGGGACTGTTTGGACACATCAAATCATCCTTTGTTTTTTTCTATAGTTTTTCTTTTTATTTAATACTCATTGACATTTCATTGTTTTTTCTTGAAATGCAACACATTTACTTTTTCTTTCTTGGGTTTGAAGTCGTTGTGTTGATGACGTTATTGTATTCAGCAATTTACTACACAAGCCTTGTCAGGGCATTTTATAACATATTGATTTTCTTTTTTACCATTGCATTAATTGGAGCAGCGTTTTATACATTAAGCCTTTTTATAACAGAAGACAGTGTTGAGCAAGAATTAAAAGATAATTTTGACAAAACAATTGATTCGATAAAAGAATAAAGCCAAATTTATCTTGGCTTCACTCTATTTTTAGGTTGGTTTTCTTTTTTTTTAACAAACTCATTAACAATCTTAACCAAATTATCAATTGTCTGACCTTGTGGTGTTATTAAATCATAAGAAAGCATGTTTTTCCATTGCTCTTCCTGATTTTTCATGAGCTTTAAACGAGCCTCAATATCATCACCTGAATCACCTCGCTTCAAGGTTCTTTCAATTCGAGTTTCAAGCTTTTCATCAATATAGATAGCAAAAACATTCCATTCATTTGAAAGCTTTTCTTTTGCAGCTTTTGCTCCCTCTGCTTCAAGAATAACGGCTGGTATCTTTCCCGGCGAGACATTTGCCAGTGCATCTTTGCTAAGACCGTAGTAATTTCCATTAAACTCGTTTTTTTCTATCATTTCACCATTGGCTTCTTTTTCTAAAAACTCTTCTTTAGACACAAAGAAATAATGAACCCCTTCTTTTTCACCTTCTTCTAAACGGGGACTCCTTGTGGTTGTTGTCACAAGTTTTTCAAATCCATTATTATCACAAAGACTTTTAAGAAGCGTTGTTTTTCCGGTACCTGATCCCGCTACTAACACAAAAAGATTTTTTTTCATAAGACAACTCCTTTCTTTAATAATAATTATAACATAAGGATTTTTTTAAACAATAAAATTGACTTTTATTATAAAATTGATAAAGTATAAACATTCTTGAAAATTAGACCGGTTTCCATTATGAGTAAAAAAATAAATATTAATGACATCTTTCAAAAGTGGCTTTTAAATTACAAAAAAACCATCAATTTTTCAATTGTTAACAAACCAAGCAAGGCATTAAACGATTCTTTTAATGCTGGCTACACTTTAAGCGAAAAGCAAAACCAGCACAAGATGCTACAAATCAGAAACGCTTTAACTGAACTCAAAGAAAAAGAAAAAGAATCCGAGGAAATCAACAAACAGTTAATTTCAGAGAATTCTGAACTCCAGAACTATATCGAAAAACTTGAAACCGAACTTGGCTATAATAAAAAAAGAGCTTAATTGATGAGTCTAATATTTTCTTACATTTGGAATGACAATATAAAAGCTTGGAAAATTCTATGGCTTGGACTTGCTTATTACATTGTTTTCTCCATTCTATCTTTTTTTACTCTTAGTTTATTTATAGATAATTTATACACTGGCCAATTTTCAGGACATTTCAATATATACACTTATTTTCTTTCTGACTCTGAAAAAACGCTTTTTAGTGACCCTGCTATTATTGATTTCGCAAAGAGAATTAGTCAAGGATTTGGAGAATTTTATACAAAAGTGACAGACTATTCGCTCACATCCAACAAAAACACCACAACAGTTTTTATTCTTGGAGTTTACAACTTTTTGATTTTTGTGTTCTGGATCTGGTGGTGCATCAGCCTTTGGCGAAATTCTAAGAACACAGAAAATACTTTCTTTTCTGGATTTTTAAAATTTGTTTCAGTAAACGCCATTCTTTATCCTATCTACTATTTTATTTTGGCATTTTTGTTTTTCAATGCCGCGTCTTATGGACAACCTGTGATTGAAGAGGCTAAACAAGTAAACACGACTGAAATTGGTGGCAAGTTAAACATTGAGTTTCAAAATATTAATTTTAGTCTTCCCGAGGATTGGGAGTTCGATAAAAAACTGTCGCAAACCATTGTCCTTAAAAAATGCTTAAATAATAAGGAAAATCAATGTGGGTATATGGTTGTTAAAAAACTTGATAAAAAAGAATTTAACCTTAATAAAGTTGAAATGGAAGAGTGGATAAAATATTTAAACCCAACTCACGAGATAATATCAAGTGACTTCATTACATTCAAAAATATAGAAATGCTTTATTTTAATTATTCAAATATATACAGAGGAGAACCATCCGAAGTTAGAATGATTGGTTTTGAAAATAAAGATGATTTATATATTATTGAATGGATATCAAATCAAAAATCAAAAAGTGAGATTTTTAAAATTTTTAACGAAACCTTTAAAACATTAAAAATTTCTTAGAATTAATCTTTTTTGGTTAAACTATCAAATAATTCTTGTGACATTTCTATTTGTCCACCGTTCATAATACTATCTTTGACTTTTTGAGCGGTTTCATAATTAAAATAGTAACTAAAATTAGGCATTACATGCATCGATTCAATGTAGTTATCATCTTCAGGCGTTCCAGTTAATATAATAGGGGACAAGTGCATGGCATTTTCTTTGATAATAAAAGGCTCTAATGTTCCGTCATTATACAGCCTCCACGAATGGATAGGGACAATACTAAGCTCTTCGGTATCAACATCAACAAAAACCCCGTGAACACCACTGTTATCCTGAATTGTTTGAACAATTTCATCATCTAAACAATCTCTATTTCTTTTTGCAATATAAAAATTCTCTTTATAATGAAGCACCTCTTTTTCTTTAAATTCTGGTAACTCTTCAATAATCTCTTCGTTAACAACGTCATAGTACCCAGCAAAGTGCATTTTCTCAGGATCATCCAATTCTTCTAAAACACAAATATCTTTTAAAAAAGGAATTAAGGCAATAACTTCACCTTGTTGATCAACACCCCAAAAAGATATCTTGATTCGATAAGCAATGTCGGGATCATTATCTTTAAAATACAAACCGTCATACAAACCGGTTTCTTGATGCAAATAAACGATTTGTTTTTTTTGCTCTTCTTTATCTTTTTGTATTTCCGTAAAGTCTATTATTTTTGTTGTCATAAAAGAAGCCAGATTGTTCCATATTTTCAAAGTACCAATATGAAACATAACTGTCAAATTTAAAAAAATATATTTTTCAAACAGTTATACAGTTAAAAAGATAATAATATTAAATATTTTAAATTACAAAAAAATAAACCGGAAGTAGTTTCCGGTTTATTTAATCAATTTTTTAAAACATCATCATTAGATAAGGTGGGTAACTGACTGCCTGTTTTAAAGGTATTAAAATTAAAGCATCCATAACAGACAAAACAATGAAAAGTGCAATTGGAGAAATATCAAGACCACCAATAGTAGGAATCACTTTTCTGAATAGTGCCATTATCGGCTCGACAGCCGTAGCAACCATTTCCAATGCTGGATTGCCATTGTTTGGCGCTATCCAACTTGCCAAAACAATGATTAAGACTGCGAAGAAAATCAATGCCTTCAAGCTTGAAAGCAACAAAATCCCTGCCCAAGCAAAAAGCAATGGAGATAATGCACCGAACAAAAGCCCCAATCCGGCAACAACTGCCAAACTCACTACGTATGCATACACAAGTGAGGCCCAATCGATAGATGATTTCGGCATTACTTTTTCAAAAACAGCTATTGGTTTTTGGTTTAATCCATAAAAAGCATTGTAAATTGGGTTAAATAACGCTCTTTTTTGACTTTTTATGGAAAATCTCACCATAACTGTCATTAAATAAATAATATACAACGCTGACACTATAATTGATATACTCTGTAATACCGGAACCATCTACATTTCTCCCATTTTAATTGTTATTGACTTCTATTGGCAGCTTCACTTTTCTTTCGAAACTGCTCATTCTTCATTCTAAGATACTCTTTTGGATCAATTCTTTTCATACAATCCATTGTGCTTTCATAAGTTCTGCACCCATTGTCTCTAAGAGCTTCTTCATTAAACACCAATACTTCATCATTTCTCATCTTAAGCACTAAGCGTCCCTTTTCATCAACTTTCGCCCTCTCGATAGGACGATCTTGCACAGAATCGTAAACAACATAAGGGAAGCCATCATCAACAGAGTTTTTCTTTACTTCAAGGTATTTGGATGTGCCCATTTTGGTTCCACGTATATAAGCGTCTCGGCGATAAAAAGCACCTGTTTTACGGCTTTCAATAGGAACAATCTTAATACTGAACTCTGGCATTCTAAGGGACGTGTTACTTAGTTCGTAGTTTAAACGCCATATTTTTCCTATAATGTAATCATTATAAAGATTGTCGTATTTAGACGCATCAAAATCTTTTTCCTGAGAAAAAGCCGCACTTGCGGAAAACATCATTGCAACACTAACAAAAAACATCATCAGAACTTTTTTCATAAATTTTCTCCTTTTTGGTAAAATTTGCTAATATCAAGTCCCAAATCTTCAATTTTTCTTTTTCTTTCTTTAATTTCCTTGTAAACATCAGGAACGTCAGAAGCGTTAAGATCAGGACTCAGCATAACTAAAAACAAAGCTGCAACATAAGCCTCATCATGATAAGGTTCATTATCCAATCCACCTACGTAAGAACGCACTCTTTGGCCTTTAGCTATTTGGTGTATTATAGCAAAACTAATATTCTTAGTCAATGCCTCATTTCGTTTTTCTTCTGAATCTTTATACGTTTCTTCAAGTTCACCTTTAAATACTTTACGAGCCCTGAATTTTCTATCAGGATTCTCTTCGAAAAAGAGACGGTCATCTTCATTCCATAGATTGTTGACTGGAAGTTCTTTTAAGTAAGACTTTTCATTTTTCCTCGATAATATATTCTCAAAATGATCGGTATCTATTAACTTTGCGGCATACAAAGAAAATTGATTATCCAATCTTTCATTAATTTTAAGTTGTATATTACGCAACTTATCTTCTGATACTCTTTTTCTTTTCTTTGCACACGTTTTACAAATTAAATAAATAATCTCTTCATTTTTTTCTGGATAGGTTATTTTCATGACATTTCCAGATTTTGTAATTTTTTTATCACAACTTGGACAAAGTCCACCAGATAATAACAATTCTTTTTCTAAATCATTTTTCATTTTTTAAAAGCTCCTGATCTTTTACTTTTTCCATCCATTGACTGATCGATAGAACAGTGGATTCGTTTAAATTTCCACTTAGATATTCAAGATAAAAATATTGAGAAATATAATCGTATTTTGAATTTACATAAGACAGTAGCGCGTCATAATAGCTCTTCTCAGCGTTAATAACGTCCTGAAAATTCCTTTGACCCAGTGCATACCCTTTCTTTGTTGCCTCAAGAGCATCTTTTGATGAAGCAAATGCCTTTTTTCTTGCCTCTATATTTTCAATAGTGAGTTGAAAATTGCGGTAGACTTTTTTGATTTCAGCAGACACATTTCGAGTGGCATCTAAATAAGTGTAGTTTACTTTCTGATATTGATGATTCGCTTTTTTTACTTTACTGGTTGTGCTACCGCCTGTGTAAATAGGATAATTTAACTCCACACCAAATACCAAATCATTTCTATCACCGCCTTGGAGATTTCTGTCATCACCACGATCTAAATGTTCATAAGATGTGAAAAAATTAACAGTGGGTTTGTACTCGGACTTTGCAACATCGATTTCTTTTTCAGCCGCTTCACGCGCTTTTAAAACCTTATTGATTGTTGGATTATTTTGAATAGCTTGTTCCTTCCAACCTGCAAAATCTTTTTCAACGTCAAACATTTTAGCTCTATAATCTATAGGAATTAATTGTGTGTAATAATCGCCCGTTTGTTTCGCTAAATTTTCCTGAGCAATTTCTAAACGGCCACGTTGAGTTAAAGTTTCAACCTTTGCCACGTCATAGGCGCTTTCAGCTTCATTTAGATGCAATCTATTGGCAGCCCCTAACTCATACTCTTTTTGAACCCTTTTCAACTGGGACTCTAGTGCTTTTTCTTTTTTCTTGGATATTAAAACATTGTTTTGATACCTTAGGTAATCAAAGTAAGACTGAACAATTTCAAAACCTTTTTGATCTCGGGTTTCTTGATACTGGGCTTCTGCTACTTTTGCTCCAAGCTTACTTAAATCGTGTTGCTCATAACTTTTGGGAGCATACAGTGGTTGTTGAAATTTCACAGCGTAGTTCAAGCCTGTGTAACTTGTGTCATAGTTAGAGGAGGTTATATCAACATCGGCTCGATAAAGATTGGCTTCAATACCAAATTTGGGCTTCAAAGCAGCAGATGACAAGTTTATGTTTTCTTTTTCAGAATCATAATCTTTTTGGGCAGATAAGATTTGGGCATTATACCCCATGCCTTTTTCATAAACTTCAAACAATGTATTGGAAAATGCGCCGGAACTTAATACTGATATAGCGCAAAACAGAATCGATTTTTTAAGCATAGCTTATTCTCCTTAAAAATATTAAAAACTATAATACATTTAAAAATGAAGTCAACGATTCTTTAAGATTAATTCTATTTTTATCCACTTATCTTCGGAAAACTTATTTAACTCTTCTTTCTTATCAGAAGTCAGAATCATTTCTGCACTATCAATGAGCTTGTTTATTTCAGGTAATTTTTCTGGATTCTTAAGTTTTAAAATGCAATGAGTCACAACGGCTGATTCAGGCACATAGTCCATACGCAAATAACCGTTGGAATTTATTTTTGTTATTTTCAAGACTTGTTCAGGTTTTATTTTTTTCAGCATAATGATTTTTTATGTTAACTTAAATTAAAATAACACGATTATTCAAAATTCCAAATCATCATAACCCATTTCTATATTATAAAGATTCTGAACATATTTTATAAACTTCATTGACATATAAAATCCGCAATATCCTTTACTGACTAGTTTATCATTAATCATAATTGGAGATACTTTTATATGTGGGCTATCTTTAGGCCTTACCTGTAGAAAGTTTCCACTGCAACCACTGAATTCAGTCATATTTAATTCTATTAAATGTTGATAACTTTTCTGAATAAAGTTGTAATCCAGTTCGAAGAGATCGTAAATACTTTGAAAAACCGGGTTTTCCAGATTTATAAGATGCGGTTGACCAATACTCCACTGTTCAAAAGGAAGTTGCTTTCCGTTAAAAACTTTTAATACGGGCACATACAAGACAACTTTCATTTTATGATATAAAAAACTATCCCTGAAAGATAAACCTTCAATAATATCTTTCATTCTATCGGGGGTTATCATGGTGAGGCAAATTGTTTCTTTCGGAATCCCTTCAATGTCGGCTTTAAATGTTTTTAATTCACCATCAATAAAATCATTTTCATTATTGGACGGTGCTATACCTAACAAATTCTCAACAAGTTTTCCAGAAAAGCCTTTGTCACGAGATGCTCTCTCTTTAAAAGACTCTAATTGAGCGGGTGCTAACAATTGTTTAAATTCTTTATTTTTAAAAGACAATATATCATAATACGCTTGCTCTATATTCATTTTAATTCCTCTAAATATTTAACATCCATTGTATCAAATATTAAAATAAAATTCAAATATATTATAAAATAATATAAAAATATATTGACATTATGTTTTTTATTATGATATTATCAAAACGGGTTTTAAAGATTTATATTTTTTCTTTGTTGGGGAACAGAGAAAACAAGTGGGGACTTGATTATAAATCTTTATATATTATATAAAGGGGTTAAAATATGTTATTTTGGGCAGTGTTAGGGGTTAACTGCGTTTATTTGATTGCTGAGCTAATATTTAATGCTCAACTTATCAACGTTGCGTCTATAAATTCAACACCAGAGCAAATCGAAAACATTGAGATATTTGGTAGAACCTTATCTACAATAGGCTTCTCTTTGTTGTTCATAAAGCTCATATACATGTCTCCTTTCGCTAAAAACATTAAAATTTTCTTGTGGGTATTTGTTCTTTTATTAGCACACCCTATCTTTTTTATCGGACAAAAAGAACTTATTAACCATTTTGCCGAGTCCACCGACTACTCTCAAAAGGAAGAGTATTTTAACACATTTTTGACTAAGAAAGCAATGCTTGGTGAGCGTGATCATGGTGAAAAAATGATTTTTTTCGATGATTCTGATTCCACTTCAAGCAAAGTTTTTTTTAGCACCATGGGTGTTGCCAAAAACGATTCTGATATTATATCAGTTCTCGAAGAGAAAGACAACATTGTTGAGTTGGCTGCTATAAGTGATGCACGAGTTGTCGCTGATCAGATTTATAACACCTATCTTGAATTTGGTAACGACAGTGAAAATATTTATTCCCAATACAGACTTGTTCAAAAAAGATATGACAACCGAATCAATGCTGTAGAAGGCGAAGCCAGAGAAAATTACAATCGTTATACAACCACCAGAGGTCGTCAATATGTATTCAATCTTTATGAAAGTATGTCTAAAGGTTTGAGACGCTCTGAAGCATATGCCAAACAAAAAATGTCCAGAGAGACTCAAGGATTCGCTTGGAATGTTGGTCGATGCGTAGATATGGACTGTGTCAATGAAAGAATTGATAATTATAGAAGCTCACAAATCCAAGCGGCTAAAAACTACTTGAAATCCGAAGCTGATACCGTTCCTACTTTTGGTTTTTATGAGTTTTGTCGATTTGAACCAAACAACAAACCAAACAGCACAACCTTTATGACAGTTATAGAAAATGGAAAGAAAGACGTTCAACGTTCCAGAAATTTACTGATAAACACAGGAATGTCAAAACCCAACATGCATTGTACATTTAATCATGATCGTTTAAGTAATATATACAGTAATCACTTCAGAAAAATGGTCAATGAAAAGATAACCATTGAAAACTTCAATATAACAGAATTTGATGTGTTTTCTGAAAGTAGAGAATTCAGAAATTCAGTTGTAGAAATGGCAAGACGTGAAGGTGTTGATTTAAATCTTCCTAAAAACTGGCATTATTCTGACGAAAAAACGTTCATGCGTGTAGCAACTCAAGACCTCAAAGAAACAATCAAAAAACGTTTTGATGAAGCCGTTAAAGATAGAATTGGCGTCAGTATTCCCTTAGACTTGACTGAGAAAGAGTTTATGGACAGTGGTTATTTGCAAAACATGATCAATGATGAACTTAATAAAGAATACGGACTCACTGTAAAAGAGGACAGTGCTGATGAATTCTTTAAAAACAACAGAGAAAAGTTAATTAAAATAAGTGGACTTGAGATACTGGACATTGATCTTGAAGAGCAGGGTGGTGATATTGTTAAAGCGATGATTGTACCGGCTGTCGCTATGATGTTATCTTTAGTATTCTTCTTGTTGAATGGAATTTTATTTTTGAGAGATATTTTAATTAAATTCATTGCTAAAAGAACAGTGAATATTATAGCAATCGTTTCATTTTTGCTTATTTTTATCACGCCTTTCTTTGTTCCTAATCTTGATGAAGGGTATGCAATGTTTATAAATAATTTGGAAGAAAATAATTTCTGGTTAGCTTTCTTTTACGATTGGGTATTATCTTGGGAGCAAATTCTATATCCAATAGGCAACCTTATTAATGACAGCGTTTTACCTTTCATTAATAAATACATAAGCATACAAATGCTGGATGCAATAGAATTCTGAAAATCCTCATAGCTAAAGCGAAGGGCTTCCTGTCTTTATAGCTATTTGGTGAAGTTCTCTCGGCAATGATTACCGAGGATTCCCGCAAAACCTCCTAAATTCCAAAGTATAAATACAATCAATGCTTTGGAATTTTCTATTTTAATGCTATAATTATTTTATAAGACAAAGAGTATGCATTATGTTTTTTTCAAAAAAATCGATGAAAGAAAGAAAAGTAAAAAAATATCTCGAAAAAATTTCAGAAACGATTGACGATTTAAAAGATTATCAAAACTTATTATCCATATCTAGAGAAATTGCTGATATTGTGAAAGACAATCCTAAGTTAAGAAAAAGTCTCATGGATTCAGCGTATCCTGATGATCACTTCCTAATAACATCAGCTTACAATAACTCTCCAGCATTACTTCATTCTTTAAGAAAGATCCCAGATTCTATTCCTAGTGAAAACTGGGAAACTTTTAAAGAGCATATTAATGCAGAGCTTAATAGAACTCCTTTAAAAAAGAAGAGAAATGCGGCGTTTGCAGGTGGTGGTGCTAAAGGCATGGCCTATCCGGGAAGCATTCGTTCTATGGCAGAGCATGGTGTTGAAATTGAAAAGGTTTCTGGAACATCGGCTGGCGCTATTACAGCACTTCCATTTGCTTTAGGATATTCACCAAGAAAAATAGAAAGTATTGTTTACAACTATGACTTTACTAGTTTTATCTATGAAAGCACTTTACACAGAAATCCTTTCATCAATAAAATCGCTGGTATATTAAACCCTAAGAACGAAGCTCTTATGCACAGAAGTGTTTATTTTGAAACCTTTAAAGAGCATTTTGAAGGGCCGTTTTTTAAATACCTTATATATTCTGGAAAACTAGAAGATATTGGACTCAATGTTTCAAGAGATCTCATTGATGAATATGGTTATGATGCGGTTGCCAAGCGAGTGAAAAAACTTTTTTCCGATGAATCGTTTATTGATTTGGAAGCTCGTAAAAAATTGTATAAAGAAATTGATGAACCACTTATCAAACTTGTTAAACGCTCACAGAAAAAAGCACGAGAAGCTTTCATAGAAAGTGTGAAAAAAGCAGAGCCAAACATCAATCAAGAAGAATTAAAAGAAATGATTGATCAAGAATTCAAAAATGAAAAAGACGCCATTCGTGGATTTTTCAGAATGTATAGAGGTGAGGACGTTATTGAAGAATTCTTTGGTGATCTTATAGAGAACAAGTTAATGACACTTGGAAAGAAAAAACTGGAAGCTGTTGAAAAAGGACTCTCAAAACCAAGTGCCCTTCGAAACATCAGCTTCGAAACTTTTCAAAAACTCGTGGATGCCTATCCTGAGTCTCATTTAAAATCTTTGGCAGTTTGTGTTTGTGAGAAAGTAAGTGATAACCCATTAAAAGTTTTTAGCAAGGATAATTACAAACAAATTGATGTTTCAGCAGAGCATCCTGATCCTGAAATGAGACAAATGCCTATAAAAGTAGCTGTTAGAATGTCCATGAATCTTCCCGGAGCATTTTCATCGTATGAATATAATGGAAAAAAATATGTTGATGGTGGTGTTAGAGCTAATTTCCCGCTTCATTATTTTGATAAAGTTCTTGGCGCACCAAGAGAAGAGACTATTGGCTTGTGTTTAGCACCTGAAGAAACGTTGAGAAGAACAACTGACGTGAGTAAGCTGGGTGTTCCAGACGAAGAGAATATTATTGAAGAAGAAAATCCTATTCGTGCTTTTTTCAAGAAAATTAAAAACACATTAAACCGTGGCATGGCACACTTCAGAGGTAACAAATTGGACAACAACGAGCCTTTTGACCAAACTGATTTAACACGAGTGGGTGTTATTAATGTTAAAGAAGTTGAAACAACAAATTTTGGATTGAACAGAGCAGAAAAATTAGAGCTTTTCAAAGAAGGCTATGAGACAACTAATGACCTGTTGTCACCAACCTATAATGCCCAAGAACGTCATTATAAACAAAGAATAAAAGCGCTGTACTCTTATGTCGAACATGCCCTTGAAAACGAAGAAGTTTACAAGAATGTATCTGAAAGTCATAATGATTTGATAAAAAAAGCCAAAGAAAAAATTAATGAAATACAAAGTGAACCAGTTCGTGAATATAATATCAAAGGACGAGTTAGTAAAGTTTTTAAGTTTCGTTAATTAATTTGATTTTTTGTTTTTATGCTATAAAATTCTCTCTATTACATAGGGAGTTTTTTAATGACTGAAGAAAATAATCTAAAAATACCTTTTTGGTTTATCATTACATTATTATTTGTTGAAGGATTTGTTGGTTTATCATATCAAATGCTCTATATCAGACAGATGGTTCCTGTTATAGGCAGTAATATAATTATTGTAAGCTGGATTGTGGGAATGTTTCTTTTGTTCTTGGCAATTGGATATCGACAAGGCGGACGCTTCTCGGGAAATGTAAAAAATAAATTGGCAAAAAACTTTATTATTGCTGGTATTTTGTCGGGACTGGGATTGAGCAATTTTTTTGTTTCTATATTTTTTGAGGTGTTTTCTGTATTTGGTCATTATTATTCATTAATATTATATTCAAGTTTAATTGTATCTCCAACGGCTTACTTACTGGGACAAACACTTCCTTTAATCACCAATCATATGCCTGAAAACGTTGTAAGCAAGGTTAGTGGTGACGTTTTATTCTTTAGCACTATTGGCTCTTTCCTTGGCGCTGTTTTAGGCACTAATATATTGGTTCATTATCTGGGTGTTGCTGAAACTATTTTTATTTCTACATTTGCTTTATTATTACTAGCTTGTTTTCTTAATAAAAAAACTTTTGTTGCTACTTTTGTTTTTATTCCGATTTTATTTATTTTTACCATTCAATATCAAAATCAAAACTATATCGAAACCAATGAGTATGGCTCTTATAATATAAAAGATTATACATTTCATGGGGTAGAAGGGCAATTTTTTATGTCTAATGGATCCTTGAGTTCATTTATTGGGGATAAAGGCGAAAAAATAGGATATATAAAGACAATTAGAGATATCTTATTTAATCAATTCGCTTTAGAAGGCAAAGATATATTAACACTTGGCGCAGGAGGTTTTATATTATCTCATGAAATTGACAACAATAACTTCACGTATGTCGATATTGACCCTGAAATTAAAAGAATTGTAGAAGAGCACTACCTTGAAGAACCTATTAATGGCAACTTTGTTGGTGAAGATGCCAGAAATTATCTTATAAAAAATGAAAAAAAATACGATCTTATTTTCTTAGATGCTTATACGGGAATGGCCTCTATTCCTGAGCATTTATCAACTACGGAGTTTTTCCAACTTGTTAAGAATAATCTCAAAGATGATGGAATATTATTAATTAACAGCATTGCTGATTTTTCTTTCGAATCTAAATTCTCACGAGCTTTTATGGAAAGTGTATCTCAGTCTTTCCCTTATTGTTATATTATGCCCGAAAACTTTAGAACGGACGCTGGAACCAACATTATTTATTTATGCTACAACAAGGAAAAAGTAAAACCTTATACAGATAATCTTAATAATTCAGGAAAAGATTTTTGGGAATCTTATCTTTCTCATTAAATTCTTGACTTTGAATAAATAAATAATATATAATCAGTGTGTATAGTTTTATAGGGGTGTCAATAACCTCTCCCTGAAGGAAGAGGCTTGTAAAAAAGCCTTCTACTTTAAGGAAAATTCTCAGGAAGAGAATTTGGATTGACCAGACTCAGGTTGCTTTTTATAAAGCATCCTACGTTCGATAAGAATCCATAGTTAGGCCAGAATGCCACACCAGTTCTGCAACCTAAGGGATGTCGTTAAAAGCTTTGCGAGGTAGAAGCGGTGCGATGTCTAAAAAC
>JYMV01036058.1_pt1 | contig 42384 bp, 37 predicted proteins | sample 338911 | NCBI WGS metagenome assembly JYMV01 (sample SAMN03354496, study PRJNA234377) | hydrothermal vent metagenome | biome: Deep sea; feature: Hydrothermal plumes at the Eastern Lau Spreading Center, Western Pacific Ocean; material: Seawater | place: Tonga | collected 2009 | depth 2000 m m | reverse complement strand
AAGCGGAATATATTTTCACCGGGATGATGGCGCAAACCACTGGTCACATCCACATTGGGATCTGTGTGATGGATCAGATGAAACTTCCACAACCACCTGATATTATGTTGAATCCAGTGTATCAGCCATGCACCAATGAGATCCATAATGATCAAACCACCAAACACATGAAGCCAAAGGGGTAATTCGATTAAATTTAATAACCCGGTATTATTTGTTTCATTATACTGAACCGCTGCAAAGATCAATGCTGCTCCAATAATATTGACAATTAGCGTAATGATAGTGAAAGAAATATTGATTCCTGCATGCTTTAACTTGCTGTAATCCATTTTGAAAAGGGGAACGCTAGATTCCAACAAAAGAAAAAGTGTTAAACCACCTACAAGGAAGACACCCCGTACTTCATCGGAGATATGGGTGAAAAAATGGAGTAAATCATGCATAATGATATTCCCGAGAATATAAAACTAAGGACTAATCTACAAACAAAATAACTGCTGTTGTGCGGGATATTTGGTTAATAATGATCTCTTCAATTTATCCAGAGGAATCAATTTGTAGGAGTTTCATGGTTTAATTTACAATATATTACTCCAGAAATAAAAACCAACCAGTTTATAATACCTGGAAGTGTTGGTCTGTTCGTCTGTTATTGTTCGGTCAAAAACTTTAAAAAATCCGATTGTCGGAACAAGGCTGAATTCAACAGCCGGCTTCGAAGGTCCTCTACAGAATTATTAAACTCACTCTCAGAAAGGTCATAATCAGGCAGGGTTTCAGTCGCTCGGCGGTTGTTAAAAAACAGGTTGTCGTCAATCCGAAAATTGTCCGGTTTGGAGGATATAGATAATGCACATTGCTTACAATAGTAATCCGGGGCATCATATTTTGGGTTTTGAGCGGTCCTAACAATAACGTTACCGACCAGATGACCGGGATTTTGACCAGGCTGGGTGCGGGTAATAGACACCCCACAGGCACCGGTGGAATAGATGATATTATTCTCAATTATGCCAACCGGTTTGCCTTTTTCTGCATCCCAATAGGCAATACCCCAGGTAAGGAGATCTTCAATGATGTTGTTGCGGACAGTTACATTGGCATCGACAAAAATACCAATCCCTTTCCAATATCGTTTTACCAGGTTTCCATCAATGGTGGCTCGGGCATTCCAGGTGATACCAACAGCAACTCCGCGGCCGCCCCCGGCAACCTTTGAACTGGCTTTATCCACGCCGTCAATAAGATTACCAATAATCGTTGCAGTAGCATCCTTGTAAAGAGCAATCCCGTCCCAGGAATTACCAATAATTTCATTACCTCTTATTATTAAATCAGAGTTTTCACGTCCGCAGATGCCCATAACCCCGACGATATTTTTAACAACAATTGCCGAATCCCCAATATTGGCATAAATATGGTTATTTCGAATCGTAACAGCACTGTTCTTGACCACAATTGCGGCGTCTGTTGCATTACCATCGGGATCACGGATACCACCTGTAATAGATATATTTTCAATTATACCTGTTTTGCAGTTGTTAAAATAAATTCCATATCCTGCATTGGTATGGATAACCGCTGAGCGGTCTTCGGGGCCGGTTATTCTGACATAGCTGCCGGAAATTTCCAACCCCGCTGTCGCTGGTACAAACTGATTGGGTTCCTCACAATTACCGCAGGTAGAGTCTATAATTGAAGTTGGTAAGAGATGATAATCACCGGGCTGCAGATAAATTTCCAGTGAATCTGCCTTGCCGCTCAATACAGCCTGCAATCCCGTGGCAGAAGTAACCTGCTTCTTTTGAACTTCAGCCATCAGGTACAGAGGTGTAAGGACAAGCAATATCTGGAAAATATTTGGACGTAAAATCATATTAAAATATAATGATCAGGATGTTTTTTTAGGATAATTGAATTAGGGTCTAGAATAGCTAAGATGGTTTTGTTACGGTTTTATAATGAATAAACTCACCGACAGTATTTATACTTTCTTCAATTTACCCAGAGGAATCAATATGCAGTGAATTTAGAATTTTCCTTTACGTTTATGAGAAATTGCCATTCCTTAAAAATAACCACGGCCAATTCCGGGATTTCAAGTGTTTGAACAGAAGTAGTCGGGTAGATACGTTTTTCCATGCCATTTATATCAACATCCAGCGGCATTCGAAAATTCGGAATCACATCAACCCAGCGGTAGAATAGTTTATTCCCCTTTTGATAATACTCTAATTTAGGAGGCCTATGATCAAAAAAATATTGATCAAAAAAGTACTCTAAATCGCGATCGGTCCTGGATTCCACATGGGTTTGAAAATCACCGGTTTTCACATGTTTTCGGGCATTGTCAACTGCGAATGATCTTAGAATATCCCACCATAGGCTATCATTGTCGATCACATGGCGGAGGGTATGCATTACCCATGCGCCCTTATTATAGGAATCCCCGAAAGCCCAGTAGTTTTCGTTTTCCGGCCCGACAATCGGGAGTTTGTTTTGGATATTCGTACGCTTCCGCAACATAAAATCTATCATTACGTTATAACCAAGCTGATCTTCAATGAACATCGATTCGCTGTATACAGCCATACCTTCGTGAATCCACATATGGGCAGGGTCTGCTACAGTGACGCTGTTCCCCCACCATTCGTGTGCAGTTTCATGGAATAAAAGACCATCGACTATCCCGTAATATGCTTTGGTCCAGGGACGGGATCCTCCCCAATTATTCCAGGCATTTCCATAAGTTACAGCTGACTGGTGCTCCATGCCCAGGTAAGATACTTCCACCAGCTTATAACCATCCTCCCACCATTGATAATCCCCAAAATACTTTTCGAAAAACCGAATGACATTCTTAGCCTGCTGGAAATGGTTTTTGGCAACCTCCTGATGATAATCCAGTACATAATGATTTAATGATTCAATTTTTCCATTTCGATGAAGGGTGTCCCTGACCAGAACATAATGGCCCAATTGAACGGATATATTGTAATTGTTGATGGGGTTGTCTACTTCCCAGGTATACGACTTTTTCCCATTCTCTAAATCTTCAGCTGTGCTGGTAAGCTGGCCATTGCTGACACAAAACAATCCCGATGGAACTGTGAATGTCATCTTTGCACCTTTATCCGGTTCATCCATAATATGATCTTTTAAAGGCCACCATAACCCAGCCCCATCTCCTTCGCAAACGACAGAAACAAAGGGACGGCCCTTCTGGTCTTTTTCCCACACAAAACCGCCGCCCCAGGGCGGGTTTGAAGATTCCCGGGGTTTCCCTTCATAGTGGACACGAAAATGAAACATTGTTTCACGATTGATCTTTGGAAATTCCACAAAAACAGCATCTTTCTTTCGTGTTGTTTCCAGTTTGTTTCCGAGATAATAGACGCCGTTTAACTGCATATCTTTTGCTAGATCAATCTGCAGGATAGTAAAATCATCAACGGCAACGGCAGTGAAATCCACATAACCTTTTAAATATTTTTTATCTACATCGATGTCAATATTGATATCATAATGCTGGACATCATAGCAGGTTCGTTCCGGTGATAATGCCCCCAGCAGTCGGTTGCGCTCCTTTAGTTTTGGAAAGGATGCAGCATTTTCTGGAGGTTCGCCCATGGATTGGGGAAGGTTGACAGGCAGACACCCTATAATCAGCACAATAACCGGTAATAATGAAATTATTTTCATGAAATAGTATAATCCTGACGGTCTCAATCTACTCCTGCCCCCACAAATAAAAAAATCCCATGAGCATTGCTCACTCAAAGCACATCTTTCGCCTGGAGAGCATCCTGTTCTTCCATCAATTCTATATATTCATTTTCAAAATCAGTGAGGTTTTCCATGGCTTTTTGGAGAATTTCATATTCATCAACATGAATCGGATCTTGAATGGTGGAACGCTCTTTTTCCATTTCTTTTTCAATGGTATTGAATCGTTTTTTTATCCAGGCCAGGCGGTTGTGGGTTCTTTTCCTTTCTTGATAATCCAGTTTATTTTTAGAGGGCAATTTAGGTTTTCGCTCATTAATTTCTTCCGATGGTCTTTTTGATTTTTTCCATTCATAATATTCATAATTTCCTTCAAACATCCGGATATCCCCTCCGCCTACTTCGCAGATAAGATTGGTGACATTATTTAAAAAATGCCTGTCATGGGAAATGCACACAATGGAACCTGTAAACTGATCCAGGCTTTTTTCAACTACGTTCCGGGAAACAATATCCAGGTGGTTGGTAGGCTCATCCAGCAGGAGTAAATGTGCCGGATTAACCAGCATCTGCGCCAAGGACACCCGGGCTTTTTCCCCACCGGAGAGGACCTTCACATGTTTTTCAATCTCATCTCCCGTAAATAAAAAACTGCCCAGATAAGTACGAATCTCTGTTTCGCTCCACTCCTGGTTCGCCTTTCTAATTGATTCAAAGACAGTTTCACCTGGATCTAGGATTTCCAGCTGATGCTGGGCATAATAGGCTCTATCCACATTGACACCGATACGCACTGCACCGCCAGTCACATCTTCCACACCGGCCAGCATTTTTAATAAAGTCGATTTCCCTGCACCGTTATGCCCAACCAGTCCAATTTTCTGCCCCCGTTCCACGGTCAGGCTCATATCCTTGAATACTTCAACATCCCCGTAATTTTTCGTCACATTGCTGCAGGATGCCACATTCTGGGGCAATCGGCTTGGCTGAGGGAATCTCATATTCATAGCATGATTGTATTCTGAAGGTGGTTCAATCTTTTCCATTTTATTCAGCATTTTCACCCGGCTCTGGACCTGGGCTGCTTTTGTGTTCTTATAGCGAAACCGTTCGATAAACCGCTCTGTATCTTTTATCTGCTTCTGCTGGTTTAGATAGGCCGCCCGGTGCTGTTCCATCCGCAGGAATTTTTCGTCCTTATATTTGGAATAATTTCCATGGTACAGGGTAATCTTTTTCAAATCGATTTCAAGAATGTGATTCACAGAGCTGTCCAAAAAAGCGCGGTCATGGCTGATCATCACCATCGCCCCTTTCCAATCGGATAAAAAGGCTTCAAGCCAAATCGTCGCTTCCAGGTCCAGATGGTTGGTGGGTTCATCAAGAAATATTATATCTGGTTCCTGCAAAAGAATTGCCGCCAAAGCCACCCGCATCCGCCAGCCACCGCTGAACACATTCATGGTTTCCGTAAACTGCCTGTCCGTAAAGCCAAGGCCGCCCAGGATCTTTTTGGCTTTCTCTTCCAGCGACCACCCGTCAAGAGCTTCGAATCGATTCTGGGCATCACCCAGCTGGTTCGCCAAGGCCTGGTTTTCGGGATCATTGGCAATATCATGAGACAATGATAGCATTTTCCCTTCCAACTCACGAACCTCCGGGAATTTTGAAAGCACTTCTTCCAGAATGGAGCGGAGGGACCCAGGAACGATTTCCTGGGCCAAATACCCGATAGTTACATTTTTGCCAATCTGAATATTCCCGGAATCGGGGGATTCCTCTCCCAGCATAATTCTAAGGAGGGTGGTTTTCCCTGAACCGTTGGGGCCCACCAGCCCTGCCCGCATACCACTCTTGAAGTAAATATTTACATCGGAAAAAAGGTCGCCATTCGGAAAAGATTTGGAAAGGTTCTCGAGACGAATCATTTTGTTATTACATGCAGCAGCGCAAAAAGGAAACTGTTATTAAAAGTGATTATTTTTCATCAATCTAATCTAATAGCCCCGCACACAAATAAAAAAACTGCTCTTTATCCCATCCCAACTTTTTTACAAAGAGGTGGGGAAACAAAAACTTCCTCCTCCGCTTACATGCAGTTAGGATGTTCACGCAGGCGGAATGAGGCATGGGGCATGGGGTTTTTACAGGGATCAACTATAAATATTTCTGCCAGAACTCCAGCATTTTTCTGTGCCGGTGAATCTTGGCAGGTTTATCTCCAAAACCATGTTTCCGCATGGGATAGAACATCATATCAAACATGATATTTTCCTTGATTAGTTCATCAATAAAATGCCAGGAATTTTGGGGATGCACGTTGTCGTCATAGGTGCCATGGATCAAGAGCAGTCGTCCATGGAGGTTTTTCGCATTTTTAACAAAAGAAGTCTTTTTATACCCTTCCGGATTATCCTGTGGGCGCTTCATGGCAAACTCTGCCCATTTTGTGTCGTAGTAGTGCCAATCCGTTACGGGTGCGCCGGATATACCAGCCTTGAACTCCTTAGTGTTGGTCATAGCATTCAGAGTAAAACTGCCGCCGCCGCTCCAGCCCCAGATACCCACCCGATCCGAGTCAACATAAGGCTGTGATTTCAGCCAGAGGATCCCATCCAAAATATCAACAATTTCCCTAGGACCGGACATCATCATTATAAGACGATTTTCCAGTTCCTTGCTGATCGCAGTTGCACTGCGGTGATCGAATTTCACCACCAGGTAGCCTCTATTCAGCAACATGTTATCAAAAAAAAGAGATGAGCCCTGCCATTGGTCAAATACCGTAGGCGCAGATGGGCCTCCATAAATATGGAAAATAAGCGGATAAGATTTATCTGGGTCAAAATTTCCCGGTTTTAGGATTTGAGCAGGCATGTGGAATCCATCTGATGTAGAAATGGTAAAGAGCTCCGGTGTTTGCAGGTTCATTCCCTTTAGCAGTTCTGGCCGCGGTTTTGCAATCGTATGCAATTTTGTTCCATCTTTTTTATGGAGGGTCAGCGCTGGAAGAGTACTACTATTGGAATAGTTGTTCAAATAATATTGCCCATCGGGACTAAATCCAATCTTGTGTATCCCATCCTCTCTTGTGATCCGCTCCATGCCGCTACCATCGAACTCAATCCTATACAAGTGGCGTTCAACAGATGATTTTTCCAAAGCAGTAAAATATACTTGGCCATATTCTTCATCGATATTGACCACTGATCGCCTCAGCCAGAAGGGGCCTCCAGATGAACGAAGTGCCCAGGACCCCTTGGTGACCTGATTAACCAGCCGGCCATCTTCCCTGAAGCGATATAAGTGCGCATACCCATCCCGCTCTGACTGCCACAAAAAATCACCTGATTCCAGAAAATAAAGATCATCATTGATATTGACCCAACCTTCATCGGTTTCTTTTAACACCTGGCCAAGGTTTTTTCCAGTTTTCCGATCGATAAAAAACAGGTTCAATTCAGTTTGTGCCCGGTTCATGGTCTGTATCGTGAATTGTTTATTGTCCGGATGCCATTTTACGCGGCAGATATATTCATACGGATCCAGTTTTACCCACTTTATCCGGGGATGAGCAATCTCCATAACGCCCACCCTTACGATGGGATTATCTGTCCCTGCTTTCGGGTAGCGCTGGGTGATCAGCCGTGGTTCTGCAGGCTTAAAATCTACATAGTGCATTTTGGTAACCGGTAATTCATCTGTCTGTAAAAAAACAAGTGCCTTAGAATCATCTGACCACCAATAGCCAATATCCTGCCGGCCAAAAATCTCTTCCCAGTAAACCCATGAGAGAGTACCATTCAGGGTAGTTTCCGATCCATCGCGGGTAAGCCGTTTTTCCCGGTTTCTTTCCAGGTCACTAACATAAAGGTCGTTTTCCCTGACAAAGGCCACCTTTAATCCATCTGGTGAAAAGCGAGGAGATTTTTCTTCGGCATCCGTATCGGTAATGCGTTGGAAGCCTGAAGTTTCAAGGTTTAGGATAAAAATATCATTATCATAAATGTATAACCCCTGTCTCCCCTTCTGATCAAAGGAGATCGGCCATTCCAGAAAGTTTAATGAGTCCTTTATCCCTAGGTTTTCCTGAAGACTGGCAATCGCTTTTTCTCGATCCACCACAGGAAAAAGTTCACCTGCCTTCCGGGGATCCAGTTTCTGGAATGTTCTTTCATCTTTCGGCTGGCGAACATCAAACAGGATGGCTGTATTATTTCCCAGCCATTGATATCGATGGACCGCAGCGATTGCTTTTGCCTCATCACTGTTTATCCACTCAGCAGTAAGTATTTTGTTATGCTGATCACTGTAGGTACCTGTTACCAGAAACAAAATAGATAGACGTAAGATGATTCGATTCATGATTAATCTAATTAGGATTATTGGTTATAGTTTGGCTTGTTTCCTGTCATTTGCCAGCGCACCAACTCTACAGGAATATTACCGGAATCGTTAAACGCTTGGAAAAAGTCTTTCATCACAAAGGGTTTTCCCTGTTTTTCCAGTTGCTCGGCCCAATCGGTGACAAGCCTCTCTATCAAATATTTACCTGTGATATAACAGGTGCCATACCCGGGCTGACGCAGGTAAAGGTGCTGCTCAAACTGCAATAGATGCGGTTCCCGTTTCATCCAGCCACGTGGTGTCCATTTTACATGCACCTGACCTGCTTCTACCATGGTCATTTCGTTGGCATGAGCGTACAAGGATCCTAACCCACGGGCCGCACGCTGGGCGATCATGATCCAAACAATCTCTCTGGAGCGGGGACTATCCTCATACAGCCCTGCGTGCATGAACATTTCTTCAGCACCTGTAGCGATCCCCTCATTTTTTGAATCAAAAATATTGTAGAGAAGGGGGCCGCGTCGTATGGGACTTTCGTGTGGATCATCCCGTACCTGGGCCAGATCGAACCAGTGGATAAAATGGGAATAAAGCGGTACAGGATCGTAATGCATACCGATGGAAAAGAAATTGCGCTGGTTTTTAGGGACGAATTTTCCCATATGTTCCCTCAGTGCCGGCTCCATATTGGATTTGATGGGCATAATCTCTTTTTCTTTTAAAAAATTCATGAAGCGTTGTACGCCCCGCTCTGTGAGCCGGGCGAACTCCTCTGGCGTATTGGCAGCCGTCATGGACGGAAGATGCTTGTTATGCTGCTCTTCCAGTTTTAAGGAAGACCAAGCTCGATCCAGTTCCCTCTGAAGCAGCTGTAATTCCTCTTCCCAGGTAAGGGGCAATAAATGAACATTTTGCTGATACCAAGTATAATTATCCTTCCCAATCCCGGAGGGACCGGTCTTACCAGGAGCCTGCTCTTTCAGCCAAATGATAAAATCTTTCGTAGCCTTTTTCGCATTTTCCAATGCGGAGGTGAACTTTGATTGTGTCTTATAACCCTGTAGTTTCCCTGCGATTTGGTCCAAGTCGCGAACCTGCTGCTTGAAATTCTCAATACCAGCGACCCACAGGTCCCGAGCGTTACCGGTGAGGTTCCCCCGAGCCTGAACTAGGAATGGGGGAATAACCTTTAGATCACTCGTTAAACGCTCTTCTTCATCATGGGTCAGGGGGAATTGGTAGGTCCAGAATTCCAGAGTGGCGTGGTTTGTGGGTCCTTCGTGAGCTGGTACATCGCTTTGATACATCCAGACAGTTTGGTAAAAGGCCGGATCTCTCACCCAAGGCTTAAGCACGCGATAGTTAAAGTCATAACCATTCATTTCCGCTCTTACAATATGCCAGTCCACCTGGTAGGGAACGGACCAGTCATTAATTGTGATCCGGGCTAAACGCTCTTCCAGATCCTTAAAAGCATGGTGGTCTTTTTTAAAGCGATCTTCAGTGTAATCCGGCACCCCATTTAACCGTGGAGGATCTTCAAATTTTCGCCAATCGTTGAATAGATCTACCAGTGCCTGGTACTCCGCGGGTTGGGGGTTATCGTATTGTGCATCCATTGAAGTTATTCCCATGATTAACGCCGAGATTATAATCAAAACTTTTTTCATTGATCAAATCTACTCCTACTCTCATAAACAAAAAATCCTTTTCAAATGTAAAAAGGTTATAAGGTTATTACGATTTGCCTCGTCTCCTACTTTTTTATAAAGAGGTAGGTTTAGTTACCTACTCTCAAAGCAGGATGAGTTAAATTATATTTTTACCTCCATCATCTAATTTTTCAGGACGTTTCCAATAACTAAATTGAGGAGTCCAGTCATTATCACTTATACCTGCAAGACTAAGAAAACTCCAAATGGAACAATAAATATCTCCTGGTCCAAAAGTACAATCATTTTTTCGGTATATTTTATTATTTTCTCTTTGATATAAAACTGCACCAGGCGCATTATCATAATTTTCATCACTAACTTGGTCTTTCATATACTCTTTTCCATTATGAGAAGCCATTTTAAAATTCCAATTTCTATCATTTGCAAACTTACGTTGCTCTTTTGGCGAATCTTTTGAAACTAAAATAACTGAAATTACTGATTCAAGGTGGGGTAAAAATGAGTTTATACCATCACCCCATAATGTGCAATATCGACAACCTTGCCCCATATTATGTATGACCAACAACTTATCTTTATCTTCAAAAAAATCTAACAAATTTGATCTACCATTTAAGGTAGAAAAATCATAGTTTTTTACTTCTTGTTTTACATTCTCTTTTTGAAGCTTTTGAAGTTTTTGCATTAATTCAAAAATTCTATTTTCTAAATCTCTGATTTTATTTTTACTCATATATTTTCCCTTAGCTTACCCTTTTTCCAATACAAGATGATTAAATTAATATTATTTTATAGAAATATTTTGAACTTCTTTCCATCGAAAGCATCCAACCTCATGATCATTGACCATCCCAACAGCCTGCATAAATGCATAACATATCGTAGGTCCAACAAAACTAAAACCTTTCTTCTTTAAATCTTTACTCATTTCCTCTGACTCATTTGTGAAAGCTGGGATATCTCTCAATTTATTAATATTATTAATTATTGGCTTACCATTAACAAAACTCCAGATATACTTATCAAAACTTCCAAAATCCTTCTGTATTTCTAAAAATACCTTCGCTCCTGTTATAGCAGATTTAATCTTTAATCTATTTCTAATTATTTGAGAATTTTGCATCAGGTTCTCAATTTCTTCTTCTTTAAATGTACCAACCTCTGAAGGGTTGAAACCTTTAAAAGCTATTTGATAACTTTTCCTTCTCTTTAAAATTGTAGACCATGACAAACCTGCTTGAGCCCCTTCCAAAATCAAAAACTCAAAAAGTGATCTATCATCATGTAAAGGTAATCCCCACTCCTTATCATGGTATTCAATCATTAACTCTTCATAAGCCCATTTACATCTATTAATCATTTTATTTCCATCGAATTATACTATTATATGTAACTGAGTGGAATAGTTTTGGCTTCTTTGTTAGAGGAATTTTCTTCATTTTCACGATGTTAAGAAAAATACTGCTACAATAGCCGCCAGCACAGCACTTGCTCGCAGTAAAATGAAAAAGAGAATCTGTCTGGGGGCTACAACCAATCACCTGAATGCAAGGATTGCAATGAAAGGAGCTTGTGCAACAATAAGCAGCTGAAAGATATGCGCAGCAGTTCCTTCATCGGTTTCCTCAACAATACCAAAAATTGCAAAATGAACAAGCACCATAGATAGAGCGACAAATGACATCACTAATGGTAGAAAGACGGTGGGCTGTCTTATCGTAGGCTTTTTCAATGGGCACATCCTGAAGTGTTTTCAATTATCTTCTTGTGCAATAACATTTTCTTAATAATAGTTACTTGACAACTGGGTCAACATGTCGTTTTAGCTCATCATCAAAATTCAACCAATCTACGTGGGTATCAAAATAGACATGGGCCTGTGGTTGTAAACCTATATCATTTTGGACATTGGCCAAAGTAATGTGGATCTCATCTGCCCATTTGGTTGAACGAAACAGCATGGAACTGCCGCAACGGCTACAGAATCCATATTCTGATTTTTTAGAGGATGGAACCCATTTTAATAATTTTTCACCTTTTTCCAGGGTAAAATATTCTTTGTTCACTCCAAACCATGTAACGAACCCAGCGCCATGGGATCGCTGGCAGCGTGTACAATGACAATGCGCACACCATTTTGCCGGCAGCTCTACCGTGAATTCAATCTGTCCACAGAGGCATTCTCCCGTTACTTTTCTGTGTTTTCTTCCCACAGGTTAGATATCATCCCAAAAGGATCCTTTAGATAACAGTCTTTTCCTTCCTACTTAATTATCCGACAGCCTTTGCCTACCAGCCTGTCCCTAGCAACATCCAAATCATCCACACAAAATTCCAATACGGTTCCTGTCCAATCTGAATCATGAATAACATAAAAAAAGGAATCGCAGGTTTTGAAAACTAATTGTTTATCTGTAAAGTTAACTAGTTCCAGTTCCATAACAGTTTCTTAAAAGTCCTTGGCAGCTCTCAGGTCCCGAGCCAGTACCGCCGCATGATTACTTTTTCTGAATGGTGCTTTCATAATAAACTTTTTATTGTCCAGTCAACATGAAAGAGTGATAAACTTTTTCCAGGACCGGACCCAGGTCGCCCGATTTTCTGAATTCAAGACCCAATTGTTTACCCTTATGATTTATGACATAGGACTGTACCAGCATTCCAAAAAAAGCATCGTAATGGATATATTCATATTTTTTCCCTTGGACACCATTCAGCAATATATCAGCAACAGGTCGGTGTTTTACCCATAAACCACGTTTTCTCCCTTCAGTAGAATCAACAAAGTTGACGCAAATTATGGGGTATCCGTTATATCGAAAAAGTGCATCCTTTCCATCTCGGCTCTTGTCTTCTTCCAGTTCATTCGGGTAGGATAGGGTGTAACCTGCAATTTCATTAGTAAACGAGTTCCAGGTCTCTGCCTTAATTGAAGCAAACTCTTCAGGAGCATCGGAAACACAAGCAGTAAAAAATAGAAAGAAAAGACCTGCTCTATTTTTCATCCCGAATTATAATCTTCTTTTTGATAATACGAACTTCTTTTTCTTTATGATCTTCATTGTGGTCATCATCAATATCAATTACTATTATTTTACCATCTTTTGATCTCCACTCAAAGCTTCCTCCTTTTATGTCATACTCTTCCGCATCCACCTCTTCGCCATTGACTATAACTTTCATTATCGTATCTCCATCCACTATTTCCTGATCTACCCAGACATCTATTTCATGGTCGTCATCTCCATAAAAGGACATCTCATGTTTGCCATGGTTAAAGTGTTTTTCCATCATTTTGAAATGAGGTTTTCCAGAAAATCGAAACAGGCATACTGCTATGACAAGCAACAATAGATATTTCCACAACAATTCCAGTTTTTCTTTTGTATTCATCTTCTCTCTCCTTTATTATTTAATTGAAAAGGTATTGAAATTTTAAAAACAGCTGACGGTCTTTCGCTTGTCCGTCCCGTATAGAATCCATGCTCAAATTTTCAGCGATCTGGTTTGATGTGGAACCAATATAAAAGATCGTAAACGGGCTGGGCTGATAGCTTAATAAAGGCTGCAGTTGAAATGTCTGGTTAAAATCATTATACTGCCCCAGTAAACGAAAGCTGAGTGCTTGATTGTATTGATAATTCATCCGTATTCCTGTTAGATAACCGGAATAATGTTCTTTCTTTTTATCCTGAGTAGTCATTTGATAGTTTTCATATGTTCCGCCCACTTGTATTCGATCCGAGACCTTTAGTTTGGTCCAAAATGAAAAGGAAGCACTGTTTCCTTTTTCAGGGACATCTAGGAACGTCACAGTATTAACACCTTTACTGAAGCTGCCACCAAGTGCGATCGATTTATTGAAATGACTATTTATGTTTACACTTAGATCCCACAGGTTTTCTAAATCTACATTTTTGAATCGGCTAAAAGGTTTCACAGAAATATTAATATTTAAACGTGTTTGGCGGGGTAGCACTACATTGCCAAAAAAACTGGTATAACGTGATTTTTTCTCCCCCTCAAAATTGATTTCTAAGCCGGAATGGAATCCACCCACCACTTTTCTGATCATTTTATTTGGTGTGTATACCCAGTAACTTTGCAGGTAGACCCGGCGCTGGTTATTATTGGAAATAAATCCATTCTCTGCCCTGAATGCAGGTGACCTGTGATCATAACCTGTTTCTAAAGCCCAGTGTTCGGTCTCGCGACGAAACTCAAGCTCAATTGCATTTCCCGTAAAGGATTCCCCGTCAAAGGTGAAAGTATTATTATTCCCGAAGGTAGCGTTGTTCACCAACAAAGAGTCTGTTGGCTCCTGGGTTTTACTAAATACGGTCTGAAACTCCACCTGGTAGGTTTTATTAAACTTATAGCGTGTATCAAAGCCAACCAAAGATCCGCTACCGTCATTGCCAACCATGCGACGATTTGTTGCTAGAATACCAAAAAAACTTGCTCCGTCCAATGTCCGCTTGAACCTGAAAATATTGGATATGCTTTGTCCTCCGGATACAGAAAAACTTTGCTCCTCTCCGGGAATGATGTATGGGGAATCCTCATCCATAGCTGATAGCAGATACCAAGAATTTTTCTGCCCCCGGTTAATCATTCGTCCGGAAGCGATAGGATTATTGATTGAGCGGGTATAAATGGCATTGATCCAGGTATCGATCAGGTCGTTTCCGGCATTAAAGAAGGGGCGTTTTTCCGGGAAAAATAAAGCGAAGGTAGTGTTCACATCCAACTGCTCCACGTCAGCTTCCACCTGACTGTAGTCAGGATTGATGGTAAGTTCCGCAACCTGATCAGAACTTAAGCTGTATTTTATTCCCAAAGATGCTTCGCCCAACGCTGTGCCTTTTTGAAGCGTATTATTTTTTTCAAGCTCTGAAATCTGTGAGCCGACAATTGCAGGTAGAAACTCAAAACTTCCATGTTGTTTGATACCCTGAATACCTTTTAACGTTCCCATCTGGCATAAAAAACAAGGGTTGGTGCGATCAAACCCTCCCCAAACGATCTGTGACCGTTTTTCCCGGGGTAAACTACGGTAAAACCCCACTTTCCATTCCTGTACATTGTTATCAGGAAAAGATAAACTTGAAAAAGGGATTGCCATTTCCACCTGGTATCCTTCATCTGTTATTCTTCCCTTGGAATAATAAACCAGGTCAAATGTTGGATCATCATCCCCACCGCCATTATTTTTCGCATCCATTTGTATCCCATAGGGGTTTGACCCAATCATTATCCCTGTGTTGGCATCTCCGTAAGTATCGAGAAAAATGGCAACAAAATCATCCATCCATGCTTGGTCGCGCTTCTGGAAAGAAGCTCGAATATCCTTGGGATCAGCAAAGGCCCAGAATGCCACATACAGGTTTTGGTCATCATAGGCAACCTTCACTTCTGTTTTTTCCGGCGGTCTTATATTTTCCCCTGGCTCGATTTCCACAAAATAACCTGTGCCTACTGCCTGCCCCCACTCTAAATCTGTGAGATCTCCATCAATTATTATTGCATTATGAACACGGTTTATATCTAAAACAGGGTTTTTCAGGATATCCATTGTTTCCGCTTTCACAATAGATCCAGCAGACAAAATTCCTAAACCAATTAAGTTTATAACATTTCGATTAATATTCATTTTCCCCCTTAATAAAAAATAATGGTAATAACTCTAAGACACTAAAACTATATAATAAATATGGATTTTCTTAATAAAACCTAAATATTATATTTAGTTTAAACATTGTAATATAATTAAATGTTAAAGTATATTACAATAAATATTTAATTTTCATATTAAAGAAACACAAAATAAATGACACAAACTGATTCTTACATTATCGAAGATCGTAAAGTCTTAAAAGAAATCGTAGATATCACACGGCAGAAAATCGTTTGTCAGTTATATGATAAACCATTAACAGCTGAGGATATTGCAATAACTATTAACTTTCCGCAGGAAAAAATTTATTACCATCTGAAAAAATTAGAAGCAGCTGGTATTATTCAATCTGAACACGCTGGTGTTGTGAACGGTATTAACCAAAAGCATTATTTAAATGTTGCAAAGAATATCATTGTGAAAATGGATATGCTTAAACCCTCTTCAGACCAGGAAGATAAAAAATTCATTCAAAATGTTCTTTCAGAGGACCATTTAAAGGTCATGAGCCTTGTTGATCAAATTACCGGGTATAATGAAGAACCGATAAAGCCGGTGCTGCGAAGTAAAACTTTTAATGTTCCGGAAAAGAAATATCAGGAGATTGCCGCACAGTTGAAAAAAATCTATGACCAAATTGAATCGACCCAGGTCGGTGATAAAAAACCTGATACGGTATCCGTCCACCTGGATATGAAATTCTTTATTTTTAAGAAATCTTCGAAAAAGCATTAGCAAAAAGTAAAATATCTACCCCTCGGGCTATGAGACTGACCTAAATCCACAAACAAGAAACCCCACGAATGTATGGCTTGATGTAAACCTTAATATTTTTATTAATCTCCATTTGCAGAATCTTCCGCTTTAATTTTTTTCTTTTGTGTAGAATACATTGCAGCACCTATAGCAGCACCTAATACTATACCTAACCCTACATTACCGATAGCTACACCAAATGCAACCCCAAAAACAGCTCCTAATGCTACCTTCTTCTCTTCAAATGAATCATTCAAATTTTATTCCTCTATATACTAATAAAATTATTTAAAAAAAATATGGTTTAAATATTTTTTTTATATCTATCTTTGAAGATGCGGATTAAAATCTTACAAATGGTGGGGCTTTTACTAATTATCCCATTAATTGCTATGCAGTTAACAGATGAAGTGGAATGGTCATTATTTGATTTCATAATTATGGGCACATTACTCTTAATTACAGGTCTGATGGGAGAAATAATATTTAAAAAGGTTAAAAAGTATAAACATAGAGTGATTCTTTATGTAGTTGTTGCTATAATATTCTTTTTAATATGGGCAGAACTTGCAGTGGGTATTTTTGGGACACCATTTGCAGGTAGTTAGATAAAATAAATTTTAATGACTTAGCAAGTTTTATATATATCTACCCAGTATCCCACAAATAAAAGTCTCTTCAATTTACCCAGAGGAATCAATTTATTTCAACAGCACCATCTTCTTGGTCTGTACAAACTCACCAGCACGAATCTGGTAGAGGTATACTCCAGCACTTACTGGCTTACCAAAGCTATCTTTAGAATTCCATTGAACAGACTTGTAGCCTGCTTCTTGAGTAGTGTTTACCAATTGGGTTACTTCCCTGCCCATTAAGTCATAGATTGTGAGTGCAACCTGTGCCTCCTCTGGTAAGTCATACTTGAGACTTGTAACGGGGTTGAAAGGATTGGGGTAGTTTTGATGGAGGGAAAAGGCATCAGGAATCAGTATTGTTTTTGATTTTTCCAGGGTAAATGATTCGCCTGCCTCAATGTAGGAAATTTGTCCTATTCCGGTCAGGATATTCGTTTTACCAGTTTCAACATTTACTAATTTCCACAACTCTCCCGGTCTGATAGTGAATTCCACAGAAAAATTATTTCTTGTATTCATAATTTCAATGTTGCAATCCTCTTCGCAAATTTTCCAACCACCGAAAAACCGAACATCATTTCCCCCTGGGGGTTTAGGCGGTAGACTATAACTAAGTTTTTCTTCTTCCGATATTTTTTCACCAAAATAAAGAGTTTGGTTAGCGATTATGATAGTATTTGGGTTTTCCAGAGGTTGTATGCTACGTACTTGGCCTGCCGGGAGGGTATCAGAAATTGTGATTTCACCGGCCCCATAACTCCGGAGCCAATAACCATTACCCGGTTCAATGGTTTCTGTTTCAACATAATTCCCGTTAAAACCATAAATTGTTCCCGTAATGATTAATCCGCTCGGATCACCAATGTTTGATGTAGGAATACCTGTTGATATCCCAGCCAGAAGATTCCAGCCCATTGTGAGAGGGATTGTAACTTCATTAAAAGGCAAACCAATGACAGGGTTTGATCCAGCACTGGTAAACCTCAACCAATATCCATTTCCAGCTATTAAATCTGTTTCATTTTCATATACTCCATTTTCCGTAAATGAATAGAGCGTACCGTTCATGGCATCGGGAAAGACTTGTTGATAGTTTGTATTTGGCACTTCAAGTGGCAATCCCACTAAATTCCAGGATTCCAAATGGTCAATATAAATGGCTTGGTTATCAGGGCCAATATTATCAAAAACATAGATATAATCATCAGATTCATCAATTCCTGTTAAATCAAGGTCTCCGTCTCTGTCTCTATCGTGCAGCGTTGCGCATGAAGCAGCATTTACCGAATACAATATCCGGGGGTTACCGAAGTTTCCGTACCCGTCATTCTCATAAATAGTCCATGCGCCGGTATCCTCATCTACTGAAGTGAGGGAGGCAAACAGCAGTGCACGATTATCATCATGATCATGGGCTACTCCCAGACTGCTTGTTACAAGATCCAGATCTCCATCCCCGTCAATATCTCCCAAATTGATATCTAGGGGAAACCCCACAACCGGGTAGAGTGTCGGGGGAGAAAGGTTTCCCTGTCCATCACCAAAAATGACCGCCGCCTCATCAGTATACGAATTAGCGCTCACCACGTCAACGTGGCTATCACCATTTACATCGCCCGTAACTATCATCCATGCTGATCCCTCCAATTCGACTGAAGACGCAGGGATTAATCCACCATTACCATCGCCTAAAAGCAATAAGATCTCTTCGCTTTCGTAGGTGCCTACAAAAAGATCCATGATTCCATCTTCGTTAGCATCACCACAGGCAGAGGAATTTTCCTTGCCCCCACCTACCTCGATTGGAATTCGGGTCGTGAATATACCTTCCCCTAAGTTTGGGAGAATGGTAATATTATTTCCATCTCGATTAGTTGTAATTACATCAGAATCGCCATCAGCATCCAGGTCCATCACGCTGAGACCCCGGACACTTTGATCTGCTTCATAGCACACAGAAGGTGCAAAAGTGCCAAGCCCGTCTCCTATGAATACACAAATAGTATTTGAGTGAGTGTTTCCTACTACAAAATCAAGTAAACCATCATTATTGAAGTCAGCACCGTGATTTGTGCTGGGGTATGAATCATCAGGAACAGAATAAACCGAAAAGTCGTTATGAACATAATTCCCTTCACCATCATTCAGCCAAACTCGAATATCATTGGATCGTTCATTTGGAACAGTATAATCGTGAAACCCATCACCATTCAGATCTCCAGCATAGGAACCATAGGTCTGAATCCATCCTTCAAAGGGTAAGCGGGTGGAAAATTTATCAACCTCAACAAGGTCAAGAGACCCGGGTCCGCTGGCTATCCAGAATTGCCATGCATAACCGTGTACAAGGGGGTCGCCGTTAAAGCTCAGTACGTTTTTTGAAATCGTAATGGTGATATGTTCCCCGGCAGAAAATGCATTAGCTGGTGTAAAGCGAACCCGATGATTTCCCTCTTCCAACGAAATGATTCCCGGCATTATTCCAGTCCATTGACCAAAGACTCGGATTGTGGAACTGTTAACTGTTGATGGATCTACTGCATTATCAAAATCAATTGTAATATTTCCATCCACCGGAGCTGTTATTAACTGGGATGATGGGGCAACAGATACAATATTGAATAAAATTTCCTCTGGATTGATAATAATATTTACTTCATCAAATATATCCGGTGGGATTTCTCCTCCGTTAATATCCACAAGACGCAGTTTGATTGTATTCTCTCCTTCAATAAGATTTGCAACGGTTATGGAATCCGGTGAATAGTAGTTAGCGGTAAAGCTCCCATTGGTGTACAGCACAATGTGTCCATCGGAGAGATTTTCGTCACCTGGCTCAAAATTATTTAGTTCAAAGGAAACTTCACGATATCCGGGATCAAAGCTCTCTCCATCGGCAGGATTAATAATGGTAATGGAAGGCAATGGAACAGACAAAGAAACAGGAACAGTACCATTACCTCCATTGCTTGAGATGAGGATAGTAGTAAAGTAATCTCCATCTTCCAACCCGGTACTGTTGAGCTCAACATCCACGGTCTGGCTAGCCCCTTGCTCAATCTCTCCCTGTAACGGCGAAATGGAAATCCAATCCGGTCCGGTACTTCCTCCGGTACTAAGACGTACGGAAAGATCGGCGTGCACATAATCGTTGTTCGTGTAGGCAACCTGTAATCCTGTATCCCCTGTTGCATTCTGAATTCCAATAGTAGCAGAATGAGTCCCTGTAATTTCTGCGTAATTAAATTGAATATCGCCGGAAGGATAAAGCACAATTTGGAAATTATAATGGCTGTTTTCGTCTCCTTCTTCCCAATGGGCTACCTGATTAAACCACACAACCATCCTAGTAGAATCAGAATGATAATAAACCTCTCCAGAGCAATATTCGTTACACTCGTCGTTCACTGGATTCAGGTCGTCCCAGAAACCGAAGATGGCAGGGCGAGGAGCATCAACCCTAGGAATCTCTACATTGTTCCACTCTGTGTTGTCGCTACCGAATCCCAACCATCCATTAGCGTTTACGATACAATACAAATAGGTTTGTTCATAGAAAGTAAAGTCGAATCCTATACTGATTGAATCTCCGGCCTGATCATTATGGGGAAATGTAATCTGTGTACCTATCCCGGAGATATCGATCCAATCAACAGGAAGAGAGGGCTCCCCATCGGAATCTGCCCAGAAGTAACCACCCTCATCGGGACCTCCTCCAGGATTTTGAAACAGTGTCATTGAAAGATCATATGAAAGAATAGAACCCAGAAGACCAAGATTATGGATAGAGAAAAAACTGGTAATGATTTGATCCGGATCAAGAAAGAGGTTGAAGGAATTGGGTGTATAGAAAAGAGACGGTTGAGGTCCTTCCTCGACAGAAACATTCACCTGTGCCTGGGATTCGCCTCCAACTTCATCTATTACGGTGTAGAAAAACGTATCCATTCCACTGAATTCATCGTTTGGAGTGTAGAGGATATTATTGTCCTGAATTACAGCTGTCCCATTTTCCGGGTTAGATACAATAGAGATAGTGAACGAATCATTTTCGTAATCGCTGTCGTTCGCCAGTACATCAATCAAAACGGGAGTATTCATGGGTGTCAGTGCGTAATCATCCTCTGCAGTAGGAGGATAGTTGAAGCGGTAGATGTTTCCATCAAAGGAGCAAATATAAAGTTCATCGTTTTCATCGATGCCGAAGGACGAAATGTGGTGTGGCGTATCTAGCAGAAGTTCGTTTGAAGGTGGGATATTCTCGGTGTACTGCAGAGCCCAGATGCGTCCCGTGCAGTAATCACCGTAAATATAACGTCCATATAGTGCTGGAATACGACCCCCGCGATAGACAAATCCACCTGTAATGGAACAATCTCCAGCGTCTTGGTTGTATTCCCAAACCGGGGGTTCCAGACCCGTCTGATCACAGTCAACAGGAGGGTCGTAGCAGTGAGCCCCTTCCATGGTATTCCAACCATAATTGAGTCCGCTCTCCACGATATCAATTTCCTCCCATTCGTACTGTCCAACATCCGCAACCCAGAGCCAATTGGTAACAGGATCAAAACTGAACCGCCAGGGATTTCGGAGTCCCCAGGCATAAATCTCTTCTCGATAGCCTTGCGAGTTTCCTGCAAATGGATTGTCATCGGGAATGCCATAGTTTTCGCCGCTATCGGGATTGTCCACATCGATGCGGAGAAGGGTCGCTAATAGTGTCTCAAGATTCTGTCCATTCTCTTGAGGATCTCCCGCAGATCCCCCATCTCCCATCGCTATGTAGAGATAATTATCATGCCGTTCTTCTTCCTCAAGACCAAACTGAATTTGTCCGCCGTTGTGATTTGTGTACGGCTGATTAATCTCAAGAATGACTAACTCACTGTTTGGATCCGCTGAATCTGGATTCTGTGGGTTGACACTGTACCTAGCAATCACTGTTCGCCTTTGGTTTCCCGCTGTATAGTCGACAAAAAAGTAACCGTTCTCTGAGTATTCCGGATGAAAAGCAAGACCTAAGAGCCCCATCTCGTTACCACTGTCATCTACCTTGTCCCGGATGTCCAGAAAAATGTATGACTGGGTGACGCCCGAGTCGTTGGGAAAGACGTATATGATTCCTTCTTGAGTAACCACAAAGATGCGGTCGGAATTGTCAGGCGGGTGCTGAAGGTCCACGGGCCTGACAAAGGAGAGATTCGGATAAGCTACTTCGAGCTGAACCCCTGACAAAGCTGTAAATAGACCTAAATATAAGAATACAGGATAAAGTAGTCTTTTCATAAAGAAGCCTGAATTTCTTAATAGCTAATTAGTTACATCATTAAACAAAATTATAGCAATACTTATTTATTGCTATACCACTTTATAACGGCTGACCATTATAAGTGTACTCAAAAATAAACTTTTGTGTTTGAGAAAACACTGTGTTATCTTATTCGATTTCGGAACAGTCATCTCATTATTGGAAAAAAACGACCTCCAGATAAGGTATGTTTATATAAGTTAGCTAATACTATAATTTTGAGTGTGTGCCATCACAAAAAGGTTTGTTTTGGGAATGTTTACATCCACACCAGGCAATATATTTCTCTTCTGTGCATTTAATGATTACCGGTGAAAATTCTGTTCCTTTATGGCTCCCATCGCAAAACGGTTGGGACTTGGAATTGCCGCAGGCACACCAGGCATACTTCCTTTTTTCTCCCTGAATGACAAATGGTGATTTTTGAGCAACATTAGGTTTCGGCACTTATAATATCTCCTTGGCTTCATTGTTTCTTTGCAGTTCTGTTTGGGTTTGTGCATATTCAGAAAATCCGCCGTTTAAACTATACACATTTTTAAAGCCTTGGTTCATAAGAAACTCGGCAGCATCCCTGCTTAAAATTCCGTGGTAACAATACACAATCAAATGATCATACTTATTTTTATTCTTAAGAAACGCATCCATATTATTTTTCGTTAAATGAATTGCATTTGGGATATGACTATTTGAAAATGAGGATTCATCGCGGACATCAACAAATGCAGCGTTTTTTGATTTTATAACTGCTTTTGCCTCAGTTATGGAAATATATTTAAAGTATGCCTTCCTTTTAAACATTCAGAGATTGTACTTCAACTATCATTCCCGCTTCGAAACAGGTTCTCTACAGAAATTGCCAAATCAACACATTTGGTAGTAACTCCTCCTAAGTCGTGTGAAGTAAATGCAACAGTTACCTTTCGCCAGCCTATATATAAATCTGGATGATGGTTATTTTTTTCGGCAATTTCAGCAATTTCATTAACAAATTTTATCCCATCTGTGTATGCATTAAATGAATATGTTTTTCTGATTGACTTGTTATCATATTCCCAAGCATAAAGAGATACTAATCCCTTTTTAATGTCGTCTTTTGAAAGTAATAGCATTTGTTTTCCTTTCTTTGAATGAAACCTCAATAGTTAATTCATTACGAATTGCTGAAGCTCTGTTAAACTAATAACCTTCAATGTTTCCTGGTGAGTTGCTTCTAAAAATAACGGCGGCGCTGCATTATGTTCATTTGCTTCTTTCCATCGCATGGCACAGAGACACCACCTGTCTCCCGGTTTTAATCCTGGAAAATCAAATTCCGGTCTTGGTGTCGATAAATCGTTCCCTGCTTTTTTACTGAACTCTAAAAATTCTTTTGTCAATAAAACGCAGACTGTGTGTAGCCCAAAGTCTTCTGCACAGGTATTACATAATCCATCCCGAAAAAAACCCGTTTTGGGATTATTGCAGCAGGGTTTTAGTTCTTTCCCAAAGACATTTACTGATTTTATCTTTTTCAATTTGTTTTCTACTCCTGTTTTCCGGGGTTATTTTTTTCAAGAATATATTTTGTAATTTTATTGAGTTTCCTGACCTCTTTTTTCAATTTAAATATTTCAGAAAGAACTACCATAGCAAAAACAACACTTAGCAAACTGATTGTGGTCATAAGTGTCATATCAGTTAAATTTTTTAATGAGTTTGATTAATTCCCGGAATTGTTCACCAGTTGCGGTACCTTGGATTTCAAATAGTAGAGTCTCCACACTTGTCAAACACCCTCCTTCATGTTTTATTTTTTCTAATCCGATCTTTTTATTTGATTGTGTCCGGGAGGATGTTGCATCAGCAACAATTTCAACCTGATATTTTTCTCCCAATAAATCCGATGCGGTTTGGTACACACAAATATGTGTTTCGATTCCAGCCAACATAATATGCTCTGGTTGAATTTTTTCAATTTGCATATTGAACTCACCATTTCTCGCACAGGAAAACACGTCCTTTACAACAGGTTTTTGGGAGGACAATAATTTGCCGATTTCCTGTGTTGTTTCTCCTAATTTATCAGGGAGTTGTTCTGTCCAAATAATTGGTATATTCAATAACTGTGCTCCGCGTATAAGCAATTGCATATTTTTAAACAAATTTTCCTTGTCATGCATTAGCTGGGCCAGGTTACCTTGAATGTCAATGATAACTAAAGCGCTGTTGTGTGCTGTTTTCATGAATACAGAATCAAAGCAAATATTTTTACCTTTGATTATTCAGGAGGCCAATCAAAAAAAATAACTTGAGAAACATAATAAATATTTTTGTCATCGCATTTATACCTGGTTGGAAAATTAAGGACTTCAATTACTTTAACTTCTTTTCCCGTGTCTTTTATTTTTATTGTTGTGCCACTTGGGACATCATTCATTCCATATATTATTTTTTTTGTTTCAATATTCTTTTCGGATTTTTTCACTGAAAATATTCCATGATTTTCATTTCAAATTAATAAACAAACACACCAATAGTTTTACGAAAACATTTTGATAAAATTATTGCATCTTTTCCGGATTTGATCTCCAGAATTAAATGAAAATGGATTCATTGTTCGAATTGGCAGAAAATAATAATCCGAAACTCATTATTATGGGTAATATTTTCTTCATGTATAGAAATTTACGTTAATCTATGCGTAACAAAAAAGCCTGTTAAATATCACAAACAGGTAATCAAAATGTTCCTAAATTATTCCATTTAAAGGATGCATTTAATAAATGATTGAACAAAAAAAATATGATCTAGTGGTTTGGGGTGCAACTGGTTTTACAGGCCAATTGGTGTGTAAATATTTAGCATCAAATTACAATATAAATTATTATTCTGATCTTAGATGGGCTATTGCTGGCAGGAACCACCACAAGTTAGAAAATATCCGTGCAGATCTGATCAAGAAAAATAATGGCAAAGGGAACTTGCCAGTTCTAATTGGTGACAGTCATAAGGTTGAATCTTTAGTGAGAATTACTGCTCAGACAAAAGTAGTTCTTACAACAGTTGGTCCTTATTTACATTATGGGGAAACACTTGTTTCTGCCTGCATCACAACAGGAACTCATTATTGTGACATCACTGGAGAAATTCCATTTATTTGGAACACAATTCATAAGTTGCATGATAGTGCTTTAAAAGCAAAAGTAAAAATAGTCCATTCCTGTGGTTTTGATTCCATTCCTTCTGATCTTGGTTGTTTGTTTCTACAAAATCATGCAATTCAGAGCAATGGGAAACCATGCACCCAAGTAAAATTATTTGTAGAAAAACTAAAAGGAGGGATCAGCGGGGGGACTGTTGCTAGTATGATTGCCATAATAAAACGGGTAAAGGATAAAAAAATAAAGAAGTTGCTTTTCAACCCTTTTGCTCTCTATCCGGAGGGTACCTCACCGGGGCCAAAACAGCCCTGGCAGAAAAAAACACAATGGGATAAGGATATGAACTGCTGGACAAGCCCCTTTATTATGGCTCAGTTCAATTCTTGCATCGTAAGACGCTCAAACGCCTTATTAAATTTTAAATACAATCGGGACTTTCTTTATGAGGAGGTAATTACCTTGCCAAATAATAAATTAGCTTATTTTAAGGGCGAACTCAAGCGAATTAGTTTTAAGTTATTGGCAGGCTTGCTTTATTTTCCTTTCACACGAAGTATGTTGCAAATAACCCTTCTTCCTAAACCGGGGCAGGGACCATCAAAAGACACCAGAGAGAAAGGATTTTTCCGGTTGAAATTAGTTGGCAAACTGGACGGAGAAAAAATTGGCGCACAAGTCTTTTGCGAAAAAGATCCGGGGTATTCTGGAACTGCACAAATGATTTCCGAAGCTGCATTATGTCTTGCAAAAGACGATTTGAAACTTCCTAAAATATATGGGGTATTGACTCCGGCAAGTTCAATGGGCACCGCTTTGATTGACCGTTTGCAAAATTCAGGAATGAATTTTTCTATTGTGTCGGTATCTTAGATTTCTTCCACCCTGTTAAATAACAAAAGTACACCAATATCCAAAATGACCTTCATCATTTTTTGGACGAACATCTTCAATATTTTTCTTAATCACCAGCCATTGATGTATTCAATTTTAGTTATATTACTCTGTAATTAATTTTACGAGATTTCAGTTAAATTCCAGACAAACTGTGTTTCAATTACAAAACATATCCAAACAATTCAACGGTACCAATGCGGTAGATTCTATTGATTTATCCATTACACACGGCCAAACATCCGTGCTCATTGGTCCCAGCGGATGCGGAAAATCTACCCTCCTGAAATTAATGATTGGATTAATTTGGCAAGATACCGGACAAATACTATTTGATGGAGAAGCAGTAAGACAATCAAAGTTATTAAACCTGCGTAAACAGATTGGATATGTCATTCAGGAGGGCGGATTGTTTCCTCATTTGACAATCCGGAAAAATATTACCCTCATGGCTGATTACTTGAAATGGGATTCTGAAAAAATCAAGTCTCGATTACTCGAGTTACTTGACCTCGCACAGCTCTCTGCTAGCAGGCTGGATGATTTTCCCCTTCAGATATCCGGTGGTCAAAGGCAGAGAGTCAGCCTGATGCGGGCACTGATGCTGGAACCCGATGTGCTTCTTCTGGATGAACCCTTGGGCGCATTGGATCCTATGGTGCGTGCGAAACTGCAAAGCGACCTGAAACAAATCTTTCAAAGCCTGGGGAAAACCGTCGTAATGGTCACCCATGACATGGGTGAAGCTGCATTTTTCGGTGATACAATTATCCTTATGCGGGAAGGCAGGGTGATTCAGAAAGGTACAATGATGGATTTTATAGAATCGCCCAATGAATCCTTTGTAACGGATTTTATCAATGCCCAGCGAAGTCCCCTTGATACCATCGGTGGTGTGTCAAATTGAGAGAAAGACCTAGATCCCTTATATTTGTTTTCTTGCTTTCCAGCTTTTTCCCTCAGTCAGGTGGTGATCAAGAAATAGTAATCGGTTCCAAGAAATTTACCGAATCGGTCATTTTAGGTGAAATTTTAACCCAGGTTTCTCAGTTTGAAGGCTTTTCTGCCATTCACAAACAGCAGCTGGGCGGAACCCAGATCCTGTGGAATGCTCTTTTGGCAGGAGAGATTGATATGTATCCTGACTATACGGGTACCTTGATGAGAGAAACCCTGTCAGAATTGAGACTGAAAAATGAGTCCGAATTGCGTCAGGTACTCCTCAGCAAGGGTATTGGGATGACAGAACCCATTGGATTTAATAACACCTATGCCATGGGGATAAAAAAAGCGACCTGGCAGCGGTTGAATATCAATAAAATCTCCGACCTTCAAAACTACCCTGGATTAAAATTTGGATTCAGTAATGAATTTATGAACCGTTCCGATGGCTGGCCTGGTCTTAAAAAATATTACCAACTCCCCCAACAGAAGGTTCGGGGACTTGATCACGATCTAGCTTATAGGGGACTCGAAAGTGGGGATATCCAATTGACTGATCTGTATTCCACAGACGCAGAGATCGAATATTATGATCTAAAGATATTGACAGATGACCGAGGATACTTCCCCGCCTATCATGCGGTTATTTTATACCGTATTGATTTGAGAAACCGGGCACCCGGCCTGCTGAAGATTATAAAAAAAATAGAGGGTCAAATTTCAGCACTTTCTATGATAGCTATGAATGCACATGTTAAGATAGAACAAAACACGGAAAAATCGGTGGCTGGAAATTTTCTGTCATCTGCGTTGGATATGAATGTTGCTCCGGTTGAACAATCCATGGTTTCTGCCTTGATAAATCATACTCAAGAGCATTTGATATTATCAGGAATTTCGCTGAGCGGTGCTATTGTGATTTCAATACCGCTAGGGATTCTAGCAGTTCGAAGAAAGAGATGGGGACAATTTATTCTCGGGTTAACAGGTATAATTCAAACTATACCATCACTGGCCCTGCTGGTGTTCATGATTCCTTTCCTGGGGATTGGCGCAGCCCCGGCGATTGCAGCTTTATTCCTCTACAGCCTGTTACCGATTGTGCGAAACACATATACCGGTTTACATGATATTCCATTGGAAATTCTGGAATCTGCTGATGCCTTAGGCCTTCCCCGGAATACCCGCCTGAGGTTGATCGAACTGCCCCTTGCTTCCCGGTCAATTCTGGCAGGGATAAAAACCTCAGCGGTGATTAACATTGGAACCGCCACCCTAGGAGCCCTTATTGGTGCCGGTGGCTTCGGTCAGCCAATATTGACGGGAATCCGTCTGGATAATATAAGTTTGATTCTTCAGGGGGCAGTCCCTGCTGCTGTTTTAGCCGTTTTAGTTCAGGGGATTTTTGAAAGTTTGGATAAGGTAATTGTTCCCAAAGGATTACAAATCAAATCTGAAAACTCCTAATGATTGATCATCGGAAATTTCCGGTTGAAGTTTTGAGAGAATGGGTTAAAGGTTCCCGACAAAAAACGTTTCAGTTGGTGGCTGATCTCACGGATGACCAGATGATGGGACCCAAATTGGAAATTGTAAATCCACTGATATGGGAAATCGGTCATACAGCCTATTTCCAGGAATATTGGGTTTTCAGACGGAACGGAGAAAAATCACTCATACCCAATGCAGATAAAATTTATGATTCAATTCATATCCTTCATGAAGATCGCTGGGATTTGCCATTATTATCCAGAAATGAGATATACCAATATTTACGGGATGTTCGCGATAAAGTCTTGGAACTGCTGGAGAATAAAAACCACACAGAAGAGGATTTATATCATATTGTCTATTCCATTTATCACGAAGATATGCACACGGAAGCCTTCACATATACCAGGCAGACCCTTGAATTACCACATCCTTTTAAAAACAATTATGATAACAATACTGAAATGAAACTCAAACCGATTCAAGGCGATGTCCAAATCGACAGGTGTGAATTTATGTTAGGGGGTTCGCCCAAGGATCCATTTGTTTTTGATAATGAAAAATGGGAGCATCCTGTTCAGGTAGAGACTTTCAGTATTGCCCGCACACCCGTTACTCAAGGGGAGTTTTTGAACTTTGTTGAGGCTGGAGGTTACAATCAATCGGAATTGTGGATAAAAGAGGGTTGGATATGGCTTCAAGCAGAACATCTCACTCACCCTGTATATTGGAGAAAGGACAAAAATGGATCCTGGAACAGACGGGTATTTGATCGATGGTGTTCATTGGAACCGGATCATCCCGTCATTCACGTCAACTGGTTTGAAGCAGTTGCTTACTGCCGCTGGGCTGGCCGCAGATTGCCCACTGAAGCTGAATGGGAAGTCGCAGCACAGGGCGCAAGTAAGCACAAAGCCAATTTGGACTGGCGGAATTTTAACACCGTCCCTGTGGACGCTTATCCGGGATCTGACAGTAATTTTGGCTGCCGACAAATGCTGGGTAATGTTTGGGAATGGACAGGAACCACCTTTCAATCATATCCGGGATTTACACCCGACCCGTATAAAGAATATTCTCAACCACTCTTTAAGCAGACCAAGGTTTTAAAGGGAGGTTGCTGGGCGACACGCTCCAGGTTTATCCGCAATACGTACCGTAACTATTATGCACCTGACCGGCGGGATGTGTGGAGCGGATTTCGCACCTGTGCCCTATAAATGAGAATATGTATTGTCACGCCTGCAGCACCTAACTCCTGGAAGGGAAACCGCATAACTGCCTTGCGCTGGGCACGAATACTGCGGAAATTGGGAAACACTGTCAGGATTATTACCGAATATCACAAGCAAATAATGGATTTACTGATTGTATTACATGCTTGGAAGAGTTATTCCTCTATTGAAAATTTTAAAAAAAAACACCCAGACTTACCACTGATTGTTGCCCTTGCAGGAACAGATATATATCGAGATATCCATAAAAATACTCAAGTTTTGGATGGCCTGAAACGGGCAAACCGTTTGATTGTATTGCAACCGCTGGGCATTAAGGAGATTCCGCCTTATTTACACAATAGGACACGTGTAATCTATCAATCGAATACGGTTAAATCCTCTAGCGGATCAAAAAACACGGGAAAATTTAAGGTGTGTGTAATTGGGCATTTACGAGAGGTGAAAGATCCTTTGCGAACTGCTCACGCCGCTCGAATATTACCATCTCATTCTAAAATCGAAATCATTCATATTGGCGCTGCCCTAGATAAACACATGGAATCAATAGCCTGCGCTGAAGTTAATTCCAATCCAAGGTATTCCTGGATCGGTGAAATTTCGCGGAGCAAAGCATTGCGCATTCTGGCAGGGAGCAAACTGCTTGTACACACCTCTAAAATGGAAGGAGGAGCAAACGTAATTTCCGAATCCATATCGCTGGGAGTACCAGTTATTTCCACTGAAATCCCAGGTTCAGTGGGTATTCTGGGAGCATCATATCCCGGCTATTTCGAAGTAGGTGACACTAAAGCATTAGCTGGAATGATGGAAAAAACCGAAATTGATAAATCTTTCTATCAATTGCTTTACAATCGGTGTAAATCACTCCAGCCTCTGTTTCAACCAGAGAGGGAAGCAGAAACATGGTCCAGCCTGTTATCTGAGATTTTTCCTGACCGAATTCATTTGGTGTCAACACCTTTAGAGACGCGCTTTCAGGAAAAAAAACAGCAGATTGGTAATTTTTCTCGGCAACTTAAAGCGGAGGTTGAAAAGGGGCTTGGCAGTCAAAACAAATCACTGTCATATAAATATTTTTATGATCAAAGAGGATCAGAACTATTTGAACAAATTAGTGAACTCCCGGAATATTATTTAACCCGAACTGAATCCCGAATCCTGACACAGAATTCGAAACAGATTGCGGCCCTATTTGACCAATCGCCGGCTGTGGTAGAACTGGGTAGTGGAAATTCGGTGAAAACCGGAATTTTACTCCGGGAATTGCTGAAACAGTTTGGTTATTGTCAATTTTTTCCAATTGATATATCACCGGAGATGTTGGAAAAAGGTTCCAGGAATCTGCTGGATACATTTCCGAATCTTGATGTGCAGGCAATCACAGCTGAATATTTAGACGGGTTGAATCTAATTACAGGTAATGGACAACAGCCTAAACTGATTCTTTGGTTAGGCTCCAGTATTGGCAATTTTGATAGAATTGATGCAGTAGGATTTCTCAAACAGGTTAAAAAACGAATGAATGTTGAGGATAAACTTCTAATTGGAATTGATCTGAGAAAAGAACCTGAATTGCTTGTGAAAGCATATAATGATTCAAAGGGTGTCACAGCAAAATTTAACCTTAATTTACTGCATAGAATTAACAAGGAATTTGAGGGTACTTTTAATCTGGATAATTTCTACCATCAGGCAGTTTACAATGATAAACTTGGACGGATTGAAATGTATCTCATCAGCAAGTGTAATCAGACAATTCATTTAAACCATACCGGACACGACATTACATTTAGAAAAGATGAAGCTATTCATACCGAGAATTCTTATAAATATTCATTTTCAGAGATTCAGAAACTGGCGGAAGACGCGGGTTTCCATTTAGATTATCGCCTTACCGATTCGGGGAATTGGTTCAGTGTGAATGTATTAACCCCAGGCAATTGACATTTGAAGGGTGGATTACTCTCAGGGTGGAATCAATTTAGAATGGGAATCACTCACTCGTTAAAATGATATTACCTGAATTATTTGCACGAACCCAATATCCTTTCCCCGGATCTATTGTCTCTGCATTTATATAAGTCTCGTCATATTCGTATATCCCATTTGTTACTATCAAACCTGTATTATACAATACGTCTGCATCTATCTGGGTTGAAAGTCCAGAGATGAGATTCCAGCCTTCAACAATGGATAAGGTGAGATTATTGATGGGCAAGCCTGTAAACTCCATAACCCCACCGGCAGCAAGTCGCAACAAGTACCCTGTCCCCAGTATTAGATTTGTTTCCGGCTGGTACGATCCATCATAAGAATATAACGCACCTGTGTAAGCTTCAGGGAACAATGTCTGGTACTGTGTATCTTCTACCCCTAAAGGTAGTCCAACAATATTCCAACCAGCATTATAGTTAACATTTATCTCCTGATGTAATGCCAAATACTCATACCCATAATCCAAGATGGCATTTTCAATGGCAATAACGTCAGTATACCAACTTCCAAAATAGTCACCACCATTAGTTAAAATAATAACACCTACCTTATCTTCTGGACTAAAAAACATCTCTGTCAAAACTCCCCACATCATACCATTATGACCCCAAAGATCCCTTCCATTTATAATTTTATGATACCAACCAAGCCCCCATCCCTCGCTCATATTCATCCAGCTCCAGCCATCGTCAATATGTTCAGTGAGCATTAATTCAATAGTATCATCATTCAACAATCCTGACCAATTTTCCATATAAGCACTAAGGAAAGAACTGAGTTCATTGATATTGGATCTAAGTTGTGCTGAAGGATAATACGGAATAAAATAATGCCCCATTTCCTCCCAGCCCGGCATCCATTCATAGGGCATGGCAACATTTGATTCATCCATGTCTTCAAAATGCCATGAGGTTTCTGCCATTCCAAGAGGATCAAAGATATTTATTTCACAGTATTCCTCAAATGACTGACCAACTATACTTTCCACAATTAAGGCAATCAGTGCAAATCCTATGTTGCTATAATTCCATTGAGCCCCGGATTGGTAATTGTAATAGTTGTTTAATGAATAAAACTCCCCTCCCAGAACCAAATAATTCGAAAGAAAATATTCTAAGTCCATTTCTGGATTATTTCCGAAAATGGAGTACTCTTCTGAAAACGTTAAATCTTCTTTTATACTGGAGGTATGCGTCAAAAGCATATACAGGGTTATTTCTGTATCGGGATGAAAAGGATTAATCACTGTAAATGGAAGATGCTGGTTTATAGAATCATGGAGCTCAATTTCTCCATCTTCGTATAGCTGCATTACAGCTGTTGCGGTCACTAATTTAGAAATAGATGCCAATAAAAAGTACGTGTCCTCTGTAACAGGAATATTTAAAGTCATGTTAGCTGTCCCATAGCTATTTGACCACGTCACCTGACCATTTACGACTGCACACGCAGACAAACCCGGTATGTATCCAGAGTCCATACGGTTTAAAATAAACTGATCAAGATCAGGATTAGGTTGGGCACTCACCAACCCTATAAACAATAGAAATGGTACAATATGTTTAATCATCTCTTCAATTTACCTGGAAGAATCAATTTTCAGGAGATAATTACTTACCTGAATCGGGTTCCTTAAACATAACTTACTCATCAGCCAATCGAAAATCCTATACCACATATAATAAATTTTTAGAGAATACTTTTAGGTACAATTCTAGATAGAAAAACACGAAAAGCAGCCCAAAAACTCGCCTTATCATCCGGATTGTCCTCTAAAGTACTGGGCCAGGCATTTTCGGGTGCTATATCTGCACGCATTAGTCTGGCCATACGTTCACCAAGCTCCGGCGAGTCGATGATAACCACACACTCGGTATTTAAATTGGCACTCCTTGGATCAAGATTAAAAGTACCCACAATTACGACGTGCTCATCAATGACCATGGATTTTGCGTGCAGTCCCATCGCCGCATCAGTTATAATAGGCGAAGTGATCAGATTTCTTCGCAGGGCTGCGTCAGGACGAAACTCGTAGAGTTCGACACCCATTTTAATGAGTTCGTTCCGCACTCTTGAATAACCGCTAAAGGCCGTATAATTATCCGTCGATGCCAAAGAATTGGTGAGTATCTGAACCTGCACTCCCCTGTTTTTTGCATTCCGAAAGAGGCCTAAGCCAAGATCAGTGAGCACCACGTATGGTGATTGAATCATGATATTCTTTTCGGCTTTCTCAAGCAAACCGATCAAGACATCCGTAGAGAGACCACCACCGCTTAGAGAGCGTATATCAGTATTTTTCCCCGGCTTATCGGAAACAAAACGAACATTCTTAATCCAGATAAGGTGTCCTTGTTGGTTAAAGATTGCAAAGGTTTCCGGCGCTTTTAAAATGCGCTGTCGGAATATTGGTAAAAAGCGCTCCGGATCACAGGCATATTGGTGGAGCTTTGTCCATAGTGTTTCCGGTTCAAAATCTTTAGGTTCGTCCAAAATAAGTTCGAGAGGAATACTCAAAGAACATTGCCAAAATTCATCAAAAGAAGAATTAAGTTGCGAAACCGCAGGTCCAAAAAGCAGTACATCCCTATCGCGGAAATTATATTCCCGATTGAAATCAAAATATTCATCCGCAATATTTCTGCCACCGGTAATGGCAACACGTTCATCAACGATAAAAGTCTTATTGTGCATCCGCTGATTCATACCACGAAAATTGACTATTATGTTTCCAAGTTTAGCCACAAAGCTTTTTCCTATATTAATGGATGGATTATAAATGCGGATCGAAATATTCGGATGCGCATTCACTGCCTGTAGAATATTCGCATCCCCATCGACAAGCAAATCATCCACCAGGAGGCGAACCTTCACGCCCCTTTTTGCAGCTAAGAGCAAACGTTCAATCGCAATCAATCCCACATTATCGGCGGAGAATATAAAGTATTGTATGTCAATACTTTTGGTGGCGTTATCGGTGAGCCAGCCCCGGGCAGTTAAAGCACCCGCCCCATCCTCTAACAAATGTATGCCTGTCTTTCCTGCCTCCAAAGGTTCAGTAAAACGTTTCCAAACCTCGTTTAAACGCGAAGGTGGTATCGGTTCGATAGCATCACAAAAGGGTTTGTCCGGACTTAATTGATGTTCAAGCAAGACTTGGTACGCACTCGGGGTGCAACCAACCAGCAGAAGAAGCAAAAGAAGAACGCGCTGATTCAATTTGGAGGCTTACTCAGTTAGTGGAATGGGTAAATAAATGGCTTCATCGTTTTTCTTTCCTCTTACTGGGTGGTCCTCCCAATAATTTCTCAAGTCCTTTAGCTACGTTCTGCAGAAACTGATCCATTATATTCAGGATATCCCCGCCTGTTTCTTCTATCAGCTTGCCTATCTGGGGCAGATTCTTGTCAATATCTTCTTTTATCTTTTTCATCTCTTCAATTTACCCAGAGGAAAACTAAAGCAGTTTTCACGATTCAAAATTTTCTTTCAGTTAGTACCTTCTCTTTCGGCTCGTATCTTTTTATTAAGCTCAACAACCTTTTTGTTACCTTCGCACCAAGGTGGTAATCTATCCCAATCAGGAATCCCATCATCAATGAGAGCCCTACTGTTTTTATTTTTTGGATACCCATCAGCAGGTAATGCTCCTATAATAATACATACCAATTCAGATTCATCATCTGCTTTTAAAGCACGCAAAACTTCTGGGTTAACACGCAATACGTCTCCTTGCGATAATTCAACTATCTCCCCGTCTAAATAAATCACACCCCTACCTTGTAAAATAACATAGACTTCCTCCTGTTTTTTATGTTTATGAAGGTAAGTATATCCTTTTCCGGCAGGTAAACGGGCAAAACTCATTCCAAGTGCTGTCAAATTTATTTCATCCCTAAGAAAGGTTAACCAATTAGGAAAGTTATCAAAGTCATATGTTTTTTTATCATAGTGCATCATTTAATCCTCAATAGGTACTGTTAATATTTGAATGAATCTTTCCTGATTGTCTTTCAACAGGATGATCCCATCACTTTTAATGCTAATAATAAAACTTTATTCATTCTAATATCCTTTCATGGGTAAAAGTCTTTTCAATTTACCCAGAGGAATCAATTTGGAGTATGCTCCCACTCTTTTACAATTGCCTTAGGAAGTGGATAACCAAGGAATTTTATATTGTTTCCAAACTCAATTAAAAATCATAAGTGAAACTAATTCCCGCAGTTTTATTTTTTAAATCATATGTTGGGGTAAAACTAAAATCTAATTTCTTTCCATATTTGAAGCGTACTTTATCCCTCTTACTTTCAATAGTTCTGATTCCATGAATATAATCATATAAATAGTCTCCAATCAGTACTCCTATCCCCAATGGGATTAGAAAAGATGCACCAGAATATTTTTTTCCCAATTCAACATATTTATAGTCAATTTCTCCTCCGGTTTCACCTATTGGTATCTTTTGGTATCTTTTCTCGTCATCTGTTCCTGGATTTTCAATATATATTGCATAAGGTGATTCCCTCCATCCCTCTTCTTTCATTGACATCGCGCCTCCAATGATAGCTAATATACTTCCAGCAGCGACCCAACGTATTTTTTTTGCTATTTTTTGTTCTCCCGCATAATGATGTATCATCCCTGGAATAGGTATAGCTGCCAAAAGTAAACCGACATTTAATCTTTTATTCATATCCCGATATTCTTCAAAGGTCATTTCTTTTGGAATAGGATTAATAGGATTTTCGCTTAAAATATCATTTCTATATCTATTCCTCAAATTATCATTTTGAGAAAAACTGATATTTAATACCAATGTAATAATAATTAAAGTAGTATTCTTCATTTATATCTCCCTAAATCTTAATTGGACACAGAAAATTACAAAAATCCATATCAATATTGAATGGATAAAATAAATGGTATTGTCATGTAAAATGTCAGTGACAATTATTATTAACGTAAGATAAACTTCAATTTTTGGTTTAATAACGAAGAAGGATTGCAGCTAATGGGTCAATAATAGTAAGGCCAACCCAGAATATTCTTGAAAGTATTGGGGCATTATAATTACATTTTCTAATACAAAGGGAGTCTGTTTATGTTTCGATCTGTTTTATCGTTTTTAGTCGTCTTAGCTTTCAGCGCTTTTGCTAATGCAGAATCGCCAACCAAATCAAATTGGGCAGCAGGCCTTGATCGGTACGCCGGTCAATTCCATATCTTCACTGAGGGTAATAAGGAACCGACTATTCAATTCCAGTCCCGTTGGGTGAAACCAAATAAGGTCTTTGAGTATTCTTTCTTCTCTATTGGGGATGCGCCTATGTCAAGAGGAGTCGGTTTCTGCTTTTGGAATGAAAAGGAAAATCGACCAGAATTCAATGAGATTGAATATGGTGATGAGGGTCGTCTTGTCTATGAAGGCTACTGCATTGATGTTACGAAGACCACGATGACTTGGATAGTCACTTCTTGGTCAAAGGATGGGATCATCAATCAGATAAAGATGACTGATACTCACAATTCAGATGGACTTGACCGTTCAATCGAACATCTTACGGGTAAGGAAGATGACACGAAGATTGTCAAGTGGACTAGGGTTATTAAAGGTAAACCTGATCATCCTGAACATCCGAAGAAATCTGACCATCCAAGCAAACGTGATCACCCAGATCACCCTGGTAACTAAAGATATCTATAAATCAAACCTATCAAGTCCTCTGAAAATCGCAGGGGACTTGATTTATATGGGGAATGTGTGGTGCGTTTGCATTCGTTACATCTTACCTGAGATACCGTCTCCATTGTTCCGGATTCATAGTAATGTTTAAATATACATTTACCATCCTCAAAAACAAATTCTACACTTATATTTCCATTATCATGATAGGTTTTGTGATCAAGATAATTTGAAGGGGGCTTCACCACACACCCCATAATCAATACTATTTATAACAGAACTTTCCTCATTTTATCAGTTCACTCCTCCAGTATTTTTTTGGAATTAATCCCAGTCCAATTGCTGTTAACTGACTCAAAATAAATAGTAGCAGCCAGAATAATGCTTTATCCATAAAACCATATGAGTGAAGACCAACTCCAAGCATATTTACACCAAACCAAGAAAAACTAGTTAAATTATTCCCAAAGATTGCACAGAGCATAAATCCTCTTGCCCTAATGAGTCCAGATAGCCTGGCATGTAAAATGATTGCATTCCAAATTACAATTAATAAAGCACCATTTTCTTTTGGATCCCATCCCCAGAACCTTCCCCAGGATTGATCAGCCCAGATACCGCCTAGAACAGTTCCAATAAAACTAAACAAAAGACTAAAGCAAACAATTCCATAAGCCATCCGGTAGAGATCTTTTTGCTGAGCTTGTGTTAATGATGAACTCAAAAGTCCACGAAAGACATAAAATAATCCTATAAATCCGGCAACAAATGTTGAGCTGTAGCCGATTGTAACGGTGACAACATGAGTAGATAACCAGAAATTGGAGTCCAAAACAGCCTGCATCATTTCCAAGGTATCTCCACTTAAGGAAAGATGATGAGCAATAATCAGGGTTGTAAAGCCAAGAATTGATGATATAAATATTCCGATTCGATTTTTATAAAATTTTTCTAAGATAATTCCCAACCCAACTGTAATCCATCCAATAAAAATTGCGGAAGAGTATAAATTAGTTACAGGTGGTCTTCCTTGCAGAACTATCCTGAATATTAATCCCAAGGAATGGATACCAAACGAAAAAATTAATAAAAATAAGGCTGCTTTAATTAACGGGGTCGGCCAACGCAGCCAGGAGACACAAAGTAATAAAAAGACAAGGAGATACAGTACAATACTTTTAAAAAAGAATTGAGCCTCGTTAAATAATACTTCTGCTTTAGCAAGGTTAATTATTCTGGGAGATCGTGACTGGTGAAAGGCCAGTATGCGGTCTATCGACTGATTAAAAATTTTTGGTTGATTATGAACATTGGCATCAAAGGTGAGTGTATACAATTGAATTAATGGATGAAAATTATAGGTTGGTATATATTCTGTTACACCAAAACCCATGCTGTTCCAATCTTGGCTGAGAATATTTTCCAATGGAGGGAGTGGTTTAATTATACTCATCTCGTCAATGTAATTGTACTGCTGCATAGTAGTGTCTATTGATGCTATTTTCTTTTTTTGCTCTTCGGATAAAGTATCAAACTGATGATTAGTTTCCTTGATAAATTGCCTCATCTCCTGAATTTTTTTTTCAAAGGATAATAAATTTTTGCTGAAGGAGTGAGTTCCCTCAATAAAATAAGAATTTTTTAACCGGTGGTAGAGCATAATTCGGTCATAAAGATTGATGACTTCCTTTTGATAGGGGGAGCGTAATTGTTCATCAATTTTATGGATAGAATTAGTTTGATTGCTGATTGTTTCAAAATGGGGAACTAAATCATTAAAGGAAACAGTTTTCTTTTGTAAATCAAAAATACCCAATAACATTTTGACTTCTGGATTATTTATGAGGAAAACAGGATAATCATCTGCTTTTTCGGATTGGGTCAATACGGTTAACAACCACTCAATTGCGGAAATTTTAATATTATTTAATTTAATTGTTTGTTTGCCCTGAATTAAAATCAGGGTATTCCTGGCTACCGAATCAAGGGGCTTTATTCGACCGTTATGAAGCACTGGTATCGTTGCAAATTTCTTCACAGTTAATGATGGTGACTTCATATCTGTTGGTGATATTCTAAACAACAGAAAAAATCCTAACATAAATAATATCGAAATAATGACTAATTTTCTTTTCATCTGCTATTTTTTTTAGAAAAATGGATTAAATAACTTAAAAACTGAAAAATAAGTCCCGCAGCTACCAGGAAACAGGCTAAGTAAGGAAACAGCCATGCAGGATTTTGAACAACCTGCAGGATAGATAAGGTATCATTTTTTCCAAAACTAGCTTGATAATATGTTTTCCCACGATAACGAAGAGGGTGATTCATATAAATTAACACATCCCGCATTTCCTGTTTTTCCTGATCATTCAGATGAACGAGACTGGAGAAATTTTTTGGAATATCTGTCCCGGGATATATATCATGGTTAAAATCTTTTAGTGTAAGACTGTAAGGCGTATAGTAACGAACTGGTCGGAGGATAAGATCAAATTCATTGTCATGAAACACCAATGTTTGTGGTTTTTCAATCGCTCTGGATAACAACCAGGTTCCGAGAGATGTACCCTGCGATACAATTTCTACAAATACTGTGACTAAATTAACCAGATTATCCTGGGTAAAAACTGAGTTTGGATTGACGTAAATTTCGGTTCCAATTCCCTTAGTAACATGAGGAAGATTTACTTGTGTTTTATTACTGCTGTTTGTGGTGAGTTTTGCATTTGGGAGATAGGATTTTATTATTAATTCAAAGGGGATTTGAGGATGCGAAATAACATTCTGTTTTTTTAGGATTGATTGAGGAATACTGATAACTTGATCATAGTCTGGATTGGCTCTGTCAATAATAGCAAGTTCAATCTTGCGTATATCCTCAGAATAATTTTTCGTTTCTCCTTCTTCAATGGATAGTTGGCTTTCAATTCCAAAAAAACTCGTTAATCCTCCACCTAAAAGAAAAGTCATTACACCTAGATGGATAGCCAACAATCCTAATTTTTTTAGTGTATAAAGTTTGTTAATAAAAATGACAGTGAACAGGTTTATAAAAAGTATGATCCCAATGAGCGTGCCTCCGGGAAATATTGGAATATTAAAACCTGGGATTATTTCCCAAAAGATAAAAAAAGATTGGAAAAACTTTTTTTGTGTTAAATATATTCCTAAATGAACTTGGGATAAGGTTCCCCAAAAAATAATAATGAGGAAACAAATCAAGCAGAATAAAGTGGTCTTAAGCAAAAATGAAGTCTTAAGAAAAGAGTTTATTATTTTAATCAAACTGTTTCTTATCAGATGATTGAATTGTGTGTATTTTTTTACTCATTTTTTAAAAGTTAGAACTGTCTTTTTCATATCATTATCCTAAAAAAGGCAGATAAAATCTACCTCTAAATAGCCACTTATTCAACATTAGGTGGGTCTATAAAATAACGTTGAAAGTGATATTTAATGTTGAAACGTTGAAATCAACGTTTTATAGAGGAGAAAGGGGGTTTTGGTAGATGAAAAAGATATTGCTAATCATGTTATCATCTTACAGTAATCAATGAAAGCACACTATTTAGGTCACATAGTATTTTATGTAAAAGACTTACAAAGATCTTTAATGTTTTATGAAGATCTTCTTGGATTTCAAAATGTTGGAAAACTTGATTTTCCCTTCCAAGCAGTTGCTTTAACCTCTGGACGCACTCATCACGAAATATTGTTAATTGAAGTTGGATCAGCCCCAAAGGCACCAAAAGGACATCGTTTAGGATTATATCACATTGGTATTAAAGTGGGTGACTCTTTGGATGAATTAAGGCAAGTAAAAACTGAATTGGAAAATGCTAAGGTTAGAATTAATGGTTTAAGTGACCATACTGTCAGTCAGAGTATATATATTGAAGACCCTGATGGAAATGAAATCGAACTTTATGTAGATGCAGATAAGAGTATATGGGAGAGTGATCCAAGTGCTGTAGTCTCTCCTGTAAAACCATTAGAATTGTAAATTAATACCTCTTAGACTTTTATTTATAGCATTGTTGGTTGGGTTTGCCTGTGAGGATGAGGGTACTGCTACTGTCTGATGGATGTTTGTAAATTAGATTATGAAAAGTAATGCATTAACAATAAAGCAATATATTGATTCTATTCCTGAAGATAGAAAAAAGGTTATTAATCGTTTAATAGATGTAATTAGTCATAATATTCCTAAGGGGTTTTCTAAAGTTATAAGCTATGGCTATCCGGGATTTGTCATCCCTCATTCATTATATCCTGATGGATACCACTGTGATAAAAAACTACCATTACCATTTATTGGTGTTGCTTCGCAAAAGCATTTTGTGGCTGTGTACCATTGTGGATTATATGCTAATTCAAAACTTATGAATTGGTTTTTATCTGAATATCCAAAATATAGTAATAGAAAATTAGATATGGGTAAAGGCTGTATTAGATTCAAGAAAATTGAAGAAATTCCATATAAACTAATAGGAGAACTTTCATCCAAAATGACTACACAAGATTGGATTAGTATTTATGAAAAAAATATTAGAAGGTAATTCTTCTGGGTAGATTGAAGAGACTTTTGTTTGTGGGATGATGGGTAAATTTGAAATATTACATCATGAAATCTCTAAAACAATTAATCAAAAATTATAATCATAGAAATCCAAAAGAAAATTCAGCTTATGAAATGTTGAATCTCCTAAAAACTGATGGGTGCTTTTTAAAAGATAATTATGATGGACACTTTACTGGTTCTGCATGGATTGCGAGTACAGATAAAGATAAAATATTAATGACTTATCATAAAAAACTGGGGATGTGGCTACAATTGGGAGGCCACGCTGATGGTGAGAATGAC
>JYMV01035578.1_pt1 | contig 42456 bp, 48 predicted proteins | sample 338911 | NCBI WGS metagenome assembly JYMV01 (sample SAMN03354496, study PRJNA234377) | hydrothermal vent metagenome | biome: Deep sea; feature: Hydrothermal plumes at the Eastern Lau Spreading Center, Western Pacific Ocean; material: Seawater | place: Tonga | collected 2009 | depth 2000 m m | reverse complement strand
TAATAGGCGAAAAAAAACCAGAGCTATGAAATCTGGTTTTTTTAGATTATGGAGAGTAATCTGAAAACTTATACCTATATTATAACATAATTATTATAATATTATCGTGTTCTTGGACATAAACCGTCTTCACCAAAGAAATATGCAATTTCTATTTTCGCATTTTCAATAGAATCAGAGCCATGAACCGCATTTTCGCTTAGTGTATTGGCATAATCTGCACGGATGGTGCCTTGTTGTGCTTGTTTAGGGTTGGTAGCACCCATAATTTCACGATGTTTAGCAACAGCATTGTCTCTTTCTAGTACTTGAACCATAACGGGGCCAGAGGTCATGAACTTAACTAAGTCCCCGAAAAATGGTAGATCCTTGTGCACAGCATAAAATCCACCAGCCAAGTCAGCATCAAGGTGAAGCATTTTTGCTGCTACAATTTTAAAGCCTGATTTTTCAAACCGAGAATAAATGGCACCAATAAGATTCCTTGATACTGCGTCAGGTTTGATTATTGATAAAGTTTGTTCCATGATATTTCCCTTCATTTTATTGTTATTTTATATGCTTATATTATAACATAATTGTAGCCATAATTGTAATAAGGCTACTTTGTATGCCTACTAGGGCCATCATCAAATAGCTCAACTAAATCAAGGTAGCCTTTTTTAATCGCTAACTTTCTCGGAGTTTTTTTAAATTTATTTTTAGCATCTGGGTCTAGACCAGCATCCAAAAAGATTTGTGCTAACGCGATGTGCGGGTTATACTTTGCAATCCTATGGAGTGCATTATTTCCATTGATATCAGTTGCCAGTGGGTTGGCTCCTTTGCTAATTAAAAACTCAACCATTTTCGTTGAATTTTTATAAATACGAGCAGCCATACAAACTGGTGGTCTTTTCTTGAAATCACCAATGTTCACGTCAAAGCCATTATTTAATAAATGCTCAATAACAACAATGGATTGCTGAGCCCTCAATGCTCTAATTAAAGCATCAGGTCTTGCAGTCTCTAAGGCGGATGTGGTCAAATCCCTGATTTTGGCCTCATCCCAATTAATTCCAGCTTCAACAGATAGGCTGAGAATCAAAGACACTGACCAAACTAATTGGTTTTTCATCAGCAACTATCCTTGATAAGTTTTGCTAATTTATCAGTAATTGATTGGGTATTTCCAGAAACGTAATCACATTGATAGTTTTTAGAGTGGCGAATAAATGATTTGTAGCCACTTTCTTTTACAATTAAATCAGCTGCCACGACATCCCAAACGTACAGGCCTTCTTCAAAGAAAGCTTTCCACAGGCCATTAGCCACCCTGCAAACATCAAGAGTAGCAGAGCCAGATTGACGTAAAACATAATTATCTTGAATTAAAATCCCTAATGAATGAGTTATTTTGTCTTTTCTTTTTGCTGCATCCCCCGGTAATCCATAAGAAATAATGTCAATCTTTGGTTTTTTATATTTTATCCTGTTCCCATTTAAATACGCGCCCTGGCCTTGTATTGCTGTATAGAGCTCGTCATAAAAGGGCAGGAATACAACAGAGATGATGGCATTAAATGATTTGTCAACAAGAGCAATTGCAATTGCCACATCAGGAGAGCCAACGATAAAATTCATTGTTCCATCAATAGGGTCTATAACCCAAAATTGTTCGTTTTCTTCATTGAATCCAGGTACGTCCTCTTCGCTTAAAACCTCAACATTTATAATTTTTTTCAAATCCCCGATTAATATTTTACTAATCTTAGCATCAATGTCTGTGGACGGATTATTCTCACCAATAACTTCTTCTATTGGTTCTTTAAGATGCTTTGATACTTTCTTTATTAGTATCGAAACCTCGTTTACAATTTTTTCAAGTTGGGACATGACTTATTCAGGATTAAAATTTAACAGATTAACAATTCTAATGGTCGTGAGTATTTTTTTTATTACTATCATTTTGAATCACTTTTCCATTCTTCTTTGCTGCCTTCCAGCTTCCCTCAATATCGCTTAATTTGTCTCTAATCTTTCCCACACCTTTAATAATCAAAGAAGCCAGCACTTGTTCAGGATAAACTTTTCTGTTCATTTGATTTTGTTCCTCAATGCTCGGTTTTTTACTCTCATCAGTTGAGGCCTGTTCCTGATGGCTCTCATCTTCTGGAAGTTTAATTTTATTAATAACGTGCTCATGAGCTGCTTTTAGTTCTTCAACTGAATCATACTCCCCCACAACTTCATCATTAAAAATTAAATAAAATTTTCCATCATTATGAACTGTTGCAAATCCATGTGCGTCATATTGTGCTTCTTCTTCCATATTAGTATTTTTTCCCATTTTTGCCAAAAGCCTTATTTTATAATAGCATTATTTTAAAAAAATGTCAAAGTAAAATATTAATTTATATTGTGTTTCAATGGCTATAGATGGATTTTAATCTATATGCTATAATGGTTAATAAGTACTTAAATGAAACCAGCTTATTATGGAAAAAAGCAAATCTTTTAGCGAATTGGATATAGAGGAAATTGATGAATTACAAACTAAGCTTTGGAGTATTCTTGTTCCAGATTTGGGTGAATGTCGGTCAATCCAGGGGGATATGATTAGAGCCATGGGGCGTTTTAGCTCGGAGATGGTTAGGAATTTAAATAATAATTGGATTTATGGCAAGTTTAATGTAAATGAAGATGGATATCCTCAAGGCTATATAGATGAATACGAGGATAGGGATGAGGATTATGCTCCAGATATATCAAAGTGCAAGACCACACAAGAGCAGCTTAATCAAGCAACCCTATATGATACGATGCTCAATCAAACACAATCTTATTTAAAAAGCCACCCACTTCCAGAGTGGGATGATGCGTTTCAAAAAAAATTAAACGCTACCTTAGAAATGGCCCGCCCAAATGTTCCTATAGGCGTAATTTCTGATGAACACTGGGAGCAATATGATGAAGCTCATGACCGAGTCCATAATGAGGGTTGGGATGCATTGGGTGATGATGATAGCGATTTTGCCAACACACAAATTGTTTACTGGATATACCGAAATCCTGATTTGCTAGATGGCGACGGAAAACCCCTAAATGAGTCTGTTGAACAGGTTTTTAAAAATATCACTTAAGTTCAAATAAGTTTATCCAAATTGAACTCCTGTTATGCAGGTTTCATATGTATTAATAATTGCAGAAATAGCAATTTTAAACCTTGACAACTAGTTCCAAACCAATAAAATAATATTTTTATTGCCGCCAACTTGTTGATATGCAACCCCACTTATTAAATTACAAAGAAATTATATCATCTGATATCGATAGGGTGACAAGAACAAGAGAATTATCTAGATTGTTGAGGGGTATCTTGGCAGAAAATATAGAAAGGCAAATGGATTACAATGATGCTAAGGATAAGATAGAGGAATATCTTAATATCAACAAGCAAATAAGATTGTTTGGAAAACGAAAAAAAGAATGCTTTATCACCTTTACAATAGACAAGTTAAGGGAGCAAATAAATGATTTTGAGGATTATGTTTATCACCTAGAGTTGGTTTTGGTAAAAATGATAAATCTGGGTTTATTGTACAAAATTACAAATGAATTCGATAATTTAAATGAAGATTTTGATTTATCTGCCTTGTTTATACTGCACGATGAGGCTAAGGTGCTATTTGATAAGATAATGGAAAATGGTGACAATGGTGGAGAGTGGGATATTTACAAAAAAACCAATGTTGGGAAGACTTTTTATAAATACAATACAAACGGTGAATTTGGATATGAAAGAGTCGTGGACAAAGAAGAGTTAAATAGAGTGATACCAGCTATGATTGAGCTCACTTACAGTGAGTCTAAGAGTGGAGCGGCCGACTTTATTCTTGTAAAAGACGGCCTATTGGGCTGGCAGGATAAAAAATTCTACGTTTGATTAATTGCTTATAATTCTAGCAACCATATAATGTTAATTTACTTGATTTAGCCAAGGATTCTCTGTACCATATAGTTTGATTAACTGAATTAATATGACGAGAGCATAATATGACAAACAAGACAGTAAAAGTTGATTTTAACAAAGACAAAGAACAAGATATTAGCGATATTGAGCTTGGAAAACTTGTTTACGAAAGACAAAAAGCCAATGAAAAAAAATCATTTTTTAAATCTTCAATGTTTCAAAATATAGTTGCAGCAATAGTGCTGATACCAATTGCATTTGTATTCATAAAAGGTCTTCAGTCTTTGTCTATTATTTAGGCAATCAGTAGGGTGATTTATGATATAGTCGGTGATATACACGGCCAAGCAAAAGAGTTGAAGGGCTTGCTGAGAGTCCTTGGATATAATTGTGAATCCGGCGTATGGAAACATCCGATAAAAAAAGTTATTTTTTTGGGAGACTTTATTGATAGGGGCAATCTTCAAAAAGAAACTATTGGTGTTGTGCGTCCAATGATAGAGTCAGGTAATGCATATGCAGTAATGGGTAACCACGAGTATAATGCTATTTGCTATCATACCAAAGATGAATCTGGCAATTATCTGAGAAAACACACAATTAAAAATCAGGGTCATCATCAGGCATTCATGGATGAATATGATGGAGACCCTGATGGGTTGAATGAGGTAATTACTTGGTTTAAAACATTGCCATTGTGGCTGGAATTCGACGAATTCAGGGTGATACATGCCTGTTGGAATGATTCATTGATTCACAAAATAAAAGCATCACAAGGAGGCTCTAACCTTCTTTCAGATACTTTGTTATTTAACTCAGCTAAGAAGGGAGCATGGGAGCATGATGCTGTAGAAATAATTCTAAAGGGTGTGGAGATACCATTGCCTAATGGAGTATCATTTGAAGATGCAGATGGTAATAAAAGAACCGATATAAGGATCAAATGGTGGGATATGATGCCATCAAGCACCTATAAAGATTTATTTATTGGCTCGCCAAAAGTGAGGGATATCTTGCCTGAAGATGTTATTGGGTTGGAACGGCATACATATGGCGAAACCAGTAAGCCTTTGTTTATAGGTCACTATTGGATGACTGGAGAGCCCCAGTTATTAGCAGATAATATAGTTTGCCTTGACTATAGTGTTGCAAAAAATAATGGTAAGCTAGTTTCCTATGCTTTTGAAAGTGGCGAGCCTTTAAGTAATGGTAACTTTTCGGTAGTCGAACGATTTGCTGATTAAAAACATGTATAGTATAATGGTGCCACGGGGCATAGCGCAGTTTGGTAGCGCATCAAGCTGGGGGCTTGAGGGTCTCAGGTTCAAATCCTGATGTCCCGACAATTTAAAAAAACCATATTTATAAAATAAAGGAAACTTCAACTAATGACAAGCCAAGAAAAAAAACATTGTAAAGTATTGATTGTGGGTTCAGGACCAGCAGGATATTCTGCTGCAGTTTATGCTGCAAGAGCCAACCTCAATCCGGTAATAGTGAGCGGTATGGAGCAGGGAGGTCAACTGATGACTACAACTGATGTAGATAATTGGCCAGGAGATAACGATGGAGTTCAAGGCCCTGACCTAATGGTACGGATGAAAAAGCACGCAGAAAGGTTTGATACTGAGATAATAAACGATTATATAAAAGAAGTGGATTTTTCCAACAAACCCTTTGTTCTAAAGGGAGCCACAGTCACGTATACAGCCGATGCAGTAATTATAGCCACGGGAGCCTCAGCTAAATACCTTGGTATCGAGTCTGAAGAAACTTTCAGAGGCAAAGGAGTTTCTGCTTGTGCCACTTGTGATGGTTTCTTTTACCGAGGTCAAAAAGTCGCCGTTGTGGGCGGAGGAAATACGGCAGTAGAGGAGGCGATATTCTTATCTAATATCGCTGACCACGTAACCATTATTCATCGAGGGGATAAGTTTTCATCTGAGAAAATTTTATCAGACCAACTTATTGAGAAATCCAAGACTGGTAATATTACCATTGAGTTCAATCAGAATCTTGATGAGGTGCTAGGTGACAACATGGGAGTAACTGGTTTGCGCTTAAAAGATAACGATGGCAACACTAGGGAAATGGACGTTCATGGTGTATTTATTGCCATTGGCCATACACCTAACACGGGTATTTTTGAGGGACATCTTGAACTGGAGCATGGTTATATTAAGGTACAAAGCGGTACACAGGGTAATGCAACGCAAACTAGTGTAGAAGGTGTGTATGCGGCAGGTGATGTGGCAGACCATGTTTATCGCCAAGCAATCACTTCGGCTGGTTCTGGCTGTATGGCAGCCTTGGATGCTGAAAAATATTTAGGTGATTAAGTAGTCTTGTTTAGATGATGCTACAAGAGCTAATATATTATCTCTTCAATCCCATTTCTTTGGCAAGCTCTTTATAATGAATCACCCTATCTATTATTTGTGAGACTTTCTTGGAATGATTGGTGATTGGCTTTCTAATATAGCCACTAACACCCATTGCATCAACCGCCATCACGGTTTTCATATCCTGATTACTAGAAATCACAACGATAAATACATTTTTGAACATACTTTTAATCACAGGTATTAGCGTGTATCCATCATCTTTTGTATCTATTGATAAATCTAAGAATATGATGTCGTAAGGCTGATTTTTATCAAAACTGATTTCTAGAAACTTGTGAGCCGTTTCTATATCACTTGCAGCATCAATGAGAACGCTATCTTCGCTACTTATTAAAGTGTCGTCAAGGTCTACAATGCCAAAATAGTCTTTAACTAAACTACTAAGAGAGGCGAGTACTATGATATCATCATCAATTGCTAAAATTTTCACGAATAAGATTGGTAATTATAAATATTAAGTTATTATGCCAAAAACTACTAATAAGTAAAGACCAATCGGTTGATTTTTGGCATAGGTGCTAAAAATAATTTTAAGGTGCCTAGGTCGGTAATTGGTTATTTATTTTCAGCAGCAATGGCTTCATTCTGGTGAATAGTTAACTATATGGGACTCTTCAAATATTTATCGTAAAAAACTAGAGAGCCACCAAGGATAAAGGTGAAGATAATAAACCAGGTTAGAATCCATAGACCTAGAGTAAACATCACTAGTAGATATATGAACGTCAATAACAATACAGGCAATTCATTGAAAAATATTTTTTCCCAATAATTTATCTTCTTGCCATTCTGATGGCTGGTCGATTTTTTTAATTTGTAAAAGTCCATTTTTTTTTGGTGATTAAAGCATAAGAAAAGTGTTATTTAATTTTAGCCTCTTTATACATTACGTGTTTTCTAATTACCGGGTCATATTTTTTAACCTCAACTTTCTCTGGATGAAGTCGCTTATTTTTGCTAGTAGTATAGAAGTGTCCAGTTTTGGCAGATGATACTAATTTAATTAAAACTCTCATATCTATTTATCCTTTTGTTAATATTGATATTTACTATTATAGATGATTTTTCACCTAAAAACAATAATAGTTCTTGTATATTATTGTACACCGTATAGTATTATATTAAATAATTAAATAAACAAAAAAGGAGTTAGTATGGGAAAGAGTATATATTCAATTAAAAAAGTGCATCAAAATGATATAGATTATCTAAATGTGGATTTAACCGAGGGGGTTGAAGGTGATAGTTTTTCATTTAAATTAAAGGATGGTCATCCAATTACCGATGATTTCATTGAGAATTTTGAATTATCATATATGGCCTGGCACTCGCTAGATGCCGATACAAGGATGCCATGGAGTCAATCACTGGTAGATGATTTAATCCGTCAGGTGTCTAAATTTAATAATTATCAACACTATATATCGGATATATCGATAGCGGATATCATGACTGCAAAGCCAAAGACTTTTTCGCCAGAAACGTTGGTGATGGATGCTGCTAAAGTGATTATAGAGACAAAAATTTCTGGTGCCCCCGTTGTCGATGGAGATAATGTTTTAAAAGGCATCATTTCAGAGAAGGATATTTTGGCTTCATTATTTGAAGAAAATGGTAAATCAGATGAATCCAGTTCTCTAGAAATAAAATCAATGTCGCAAACAGTGGGTAAAATAATGACTACGCCAGTGCTGTCGATAAGTATTGATGATGATATAACACCAGCTCTTAGAATAATGCAGGATAACAATCTAAGAAGAGTACCAGTTATTAAAGATTCAAAGTTAATAGGAATAGTAAGTATAGGGGATATTCATAGGGCTATATTTAAATCTTGCCTAGACTAAATTCACCTATAATGGAATTGCAATAATATTAAATATATGTAATATTAAGTTATTATTTTTAGACTGGAACTAAGTAAAAGTGTTGAAAAAACTATCATATTATTTTGAGAAGTGGCTATGGAACTCAAGGCTACTGGTATTGTTCGCTGTAATTTTTTCCGGACTATTAAGTATAGTGCTGTTTGTAATAACGAGTATGGACGTAATTAGCATTGCCCATCATTCATTAGACTATGCAGGCATTACGGATTTCGATGCAAAGAAGGCATTTAAAACTGAAATGGTTGCCCATACAGTTGGAGCTATTGATGGATATCTGTTGTCAACAATTTTATTGATATTCTCAGTTGGTTTGTATGAGCTATTTATCGGTGAAATTCATCAAGTTCAAGAGAACAATCGGCAGGCCAGAGTTTTAGTGATAAAAGATCTTGATGATCTTAAGGGCAAACTAGCAAAAGTTATTTTAATGATTCTTGTTGTTACTTTTTTTGAGGTCTCACTATCAATGACATTTACTGACCCCCTTGATTTGGTCTATTTTTCTTTAGGAATTTTCCTAGTTTCCTTGGCTTTATATTTCGGCAATAAATCCCACTAACCACCCAAAAAACTAATTTCACCCACCCACGAGAAAATATATGAAAAAACTACTTATAATGTTATCAATTTTAACAATGAATACTGCAAGTGCAGATGTAATTGATATATCACTAGATGAATTCAATGAACAATTGAAGCAACAACCAGAAACGATTGTTCTTGATATTAGGGATCCAAAGGAATTAAGGGTTACAGGGACGATAAATCATCGTAAATCTTATAATATTTCCAGGGGCTGGTTAGAAACCAGGATTGTCGATACAGTTCCAGATAAGAATACCCCAATAGTAGTTTATTGCGGTAAGAATATAAGGTCTCCATTGGCCGCAGAAACGTTAACATCTTTGGGGTATTCTAATGTTAAGAATTTCAAAGATGGAGTTTTCGCCTGGGAGAAGGCAGGACAGAAAATGTGGTATTATGGTAATTCCAAGGATAGTACTTCAATTCTTTATAATCCAGTTAAAAAAGTTGCAAAGGATGTTTATACGTCTATAGGAGCTACCCAGCCAGGAAGTTATGAAAATTTTGGCCATAATAATAATCTGAGTTTCATTGTTGGCGACGAAGCAGTGGTGGTATTTAATGCTGGTGGCTCTTACATATTGGCCGAAGCATTTCATGACGAGATCAAGAAGATTACCAATAAGCCGGTGAAGTTCGTTGTTTATGAAAATGCCCAGTTTCATGCAGTTTTTGGTTCACCATATTGGAAATCTCAAGGTGCAACAATAATAGCTCAAGAGAATTTCAAGGAGCATAATCCGGATACTACAATAGCACCAAATAAGAAAAAGTTAGGAAACCATTTTACGAAATCTGGCATAGTAATGCCAGATATATATTTCAAAGAGTCGTATAAAATACCGTTGAAAGGTAAAAATATTGAATTAAAATACTTTGGTCCGGCACATGGACAAGAGGATGCACTATTATGGATGCCAGATATCAAGCTTTTAATTTCTGGTGATTTCACTTTTAATGAAAGGTTGTTTCCAGTGTTTAAGACCACAGATATTAATGCCTGGATTGAATCTTGGAAGGAAATGGAGGAATTGAATCCATTGGTTATTATACCAGGGCATGGTGATGTTACTGATTTAGAAACAGTAACTAAGTATACAATGGGGTATGCCAATCATTTAAAAGGTTCAATTGAGGCTTTATTAGATGAGGATGGAGATTTGGGTGATATTTACTCTGTTGATTCATCAAAGTTTTATGATCATAATTTATTCAAGGAACTGCATGTTGGTAATCTTGAAAAGGTATTTAAGAAGTTTGAATTTGAATACTAATAGCCGTAAACATTAGGGCATTTATTTTTATTTGTATTCTTTATTAAACTGTAGATAGGATGAGGTAAACCGAGTTTCTTCAGGATTAGTATCGCTGGTACCTATGACTTTACTTAATGAAAGAAATACTTTTGCTGTGAATTTGTATTCAGGTAAAAGATTGGTATCTTTATGTGCATATATATATTCAGCTAACATTTTATGATAACTGGATGGCAGATGATTTGCAACATTTTCATAAAAAGTCCATAGTAGATCTTCTTTTATATGATTTGCACTGGATTCACAATCAATGTAAATCAGATGATTGAATATTTTTTTCAATAATTTGGCCAAAATCTCTGGGGATTCTTCTTTGGGTTCTGGGTTATTAATTGCAATCAGCGTTAAAAAAACAGCGTTCATGAAGTTTTCACAACCACTAGAATTAATGTTACTGACAGGCCATGTTTGCTTGATTTGATTTTCACTAAAAATAATGCCTTCAGCAAAAGAGTATCTGTATAATTCCCGAACCACGCTTTTGGGTAAAACTTTTTTAATTTTATCAAAAAGGCCATCAATAAGGTCATGCTTCAATTCATCAGTTTTACTATCAACTTGCTGATGAACCATATAATCAAGGGTTAATTTTACGGAATTAAAAATAGGCCTTAGGTCCTCCTTGGAATATCCAAAGTCATCGCCATATTTGCTATGTAGTTTGTTGAGGTCATCAATATAATCCATGGTGAAGGCACTATTATCAATATGTTTCGTGTGTTTATTGGTGGCATCTAGCGTGCTTCTTTTTAAATAGTTTAAAATAGCAAGAGGTTTTTCAATCTGGATATTTATGGATGTATAAAGATTTTTGATTTCTTCAGACCAAAATTCAGATTTATGCTGTTTTGGAATTTTTTTCCTGAGATGAATCACCAATTGTTGTGAAGGTGAAAATAGGCTATCACTTGATATTATTTTAGCAACAAACTTGCCCATATACTCATGATTTATTCCCAGGGAATTAATTTTCCCTGAGCCATCATAGCTCCACTCGGTTGGGATGTATTTATCATCCAATGATGCTTTTAGGAATATGGAGAAATCTTTATCATTCTTGATGATATTTTTATTCATTAGTGCAGGGTTTTTTATATGTTATATCTACGAAATATTATACTAAAACAAAATAAAGGCAATGCCGAAGTTCGGTAACGAGATGTGTAAAATAATAGTAATTATATTGTTTTCTAGTGCCAGATTATGGTATAATACTTACTATGAAATTAGAAAATATTAGACAGTTAGTTGATAAGGTATTGGCAAGGAAAGTTTCTTTTGAGAAGCTTCTGGAGTTAGACCTTGAATCAAAACATTATGATGCGCCTTTGCTTGGATTGATATCTGGCAGGATTCATTTTCCTGAAAGTAGAACCGATAAGGACTTCATGACTCTGTTGAGTATTTATAGAAAAATAGAGTTAGAAATTGCTTATAATAAAAGTATTAATATTGCATAGCAAATCAGCTGTTATTCAATAAAAGTTGTGTTGCTTGATTATTTGATTTTGAAGTAATCTGTAAATTTCTTTAATTGAGTAGATGCAGAATACAGAGAGCTAATATTGGGCATTGCATTCCCAAGAAGGCTGTGGTTCTGTTTACTCAAAGAATCTATTCTGGATATAGCACTGTTTATATCTCCAATGACAATTGCCTGCTCAGAAGTTGACTCAGCCATAGAGTCTATGGAATCAGATGCCTTAATAAATGTAATAGTTACTTCATTAGCTTTTTCGGCCGCTACATTTGCTAAACTCACACCATTAGACACCTTCACGACGCTTTCTTCCACCAAACCCTTAATTTCTTTAGCAGCATCTGCTGCTCTTCCGGCCAGATTTCTAACTTCATCTGCCACTACACCAAAACCCCTTCCCATTTCTCCAGCTCTGGCGGCTTCCACTGAAGCGTTAAGTGCAAGTAAGTTAGTTTGGAATGCGATATCATCAATCACACCAATAATGGCTTTAATTCTAGTAGAGATGTCTTCAATTTCGGACATGGCAGAAGACGCATCTTTAATGGCTTCCTCTGTATTATGTGCCAATTTATTTGCCATACCTACTACCTTGGATGATATCTGAATACTTTCCACATTGCTATCAACAGCCTGTGTAATTTGCTCAATAGAGTCTACTGTTAGTTGCAGTGATGATGATTGTTGTTCAAGCCCATCCACCAAATCATCAAACGATCTTTTTACTTCAGTGCTTTCATTATATACTGAATTTGAAGAGCTACTTATACTCTTTAAAATTTGCGCAAACTTCTGGGTACATTGGTTGATATTGTTTTTGGTGTCATCAAATTCACCGTTAAAGCTCGTTGTAATTTGAACACCTATATTACCATCATGCATTTCTGTTAACGCTCGAGTTGTTTCGCTATTAGATGAGGCAACAAGGTTAATGAACTCATTCAAGTCATTAATGGCAATAATAAAGTCAGAACTGACAGAATTGGGTTGTTCTATCGACGCCTGAACGGACAAATCGCCACTTGATGCTTTGCTTATAGTATCTCTAATGATGCCAGTTATTAAATCAATTTCTGTAGAATGGGATTTTGAAATATTTTGTAATTTTTCTTCAGATTTTACAACAGCATCTTTATTTTTTTGAATTTCAATAACCAAATCCTTAATCTGATTTTCAAGCTCTTGACTTTCAGGTGCATCAGTTTCACCCAAATCCTTAATCTGCCTCAGCTTTTTTCTTAAACCAAGATACGCGATAGAACACAAAATAAACCCAAAAACAGCAACCACTGCAACAAAAACCATAAAATCCATAACGCCAAAAACTCCCACTAAATAATTAAAAAATGACCACAGAAAAAGATGTATGTGATTTATAGATGATTCTACATTGAATAGGGTTCAATACAAGGCGTAAAACCTACAATAAAATTCATTTTTTACCAAGCAATGGCTTCGTAAGAAGATTAACGGTATATTTGATATATATGATATACCCCAATATAAATCCAATAGCACTTGATTTAAATTTCATCCAGATTTACTGGTATGGTATTATGTACTTGTTTGCATTTCTTTCGGCTTATTTTTTAGCTCAATATAGGGCTAAAAAATCAGATAATTGGAGTTCTGAGCAAATAGAAGACCTTGTTTTATATGGCGGTATAGGCGTTGTTTTAGGCGGTAGATTGGGTTATATGTTGTTTTACAACCTTTCAACGTTTATTTCAGACCCATTGACAATACTGGCCATTCAGGATGGTGGTATGTCATTTCATGGTGGTTTCCTGGGTGTAGCACTGGCACTTTATTTATTTAACAAGAAATATGACAAAGGCTTTTTCACCACCTCGGATTTTGTAGTACCATTAATCCCACTTGGGTTATTTTTCGGCAGAATAGGGAACTTTATTAATAATGAGTTGTGGGGTGCACAAACAAATAGTTATTTCGGCATGTATCTTCCTATGGAACAAATAAGTAGACATCCATCACAGTTGTATGAGGCACTATTGGAAGGTTTGGTATTATTCTTGATTTTGTGGATTTATAGCTCAAGCCCAAAGGCTAAGGCAAAAATAACGGCGATGTTTTTGATATTCTACGGATTATTTAGGTTTTTAGTAGAATTTGTTAGGATGCCAGACGAACATATAGGGTACTTAGCGTTTGAGTGGTTAACCATGGGGCATCTGTTAACTGCTCCAATGATTATTTACGGGATTTATCTTCTAGGAAAAAATCATCGAAATAGAATATCCAAATAAGACACTATAACCAACAAAGAAAAGTCTTTCAATTGGGCTCCCAGTTCTAAAAATTAAAAAAGATGGAAGTACGTTCATTCCTCTTTTACCAAATCCAAATAATTTAACACCATTTTTGGTATGCATGTCTCCAAAAGAATGAAGAAGAGCACCAATGCCAATCCAAATTGCAAATTCTGCATGGGGAATAAGATTATTGAACCCTAACCAAATAAGAACCCCCCATAACCACACTTGATGAGTAAACCCACGATGCTTGAATAGATAATGAATAGGGATTTTTAGCTTATTACTAATGTAGCTATTACCATGGTCAATGTCCGGAACCAAGCTCGCAAAAGCAATAACAGCCCAAAAAACAGCATAATTAGCTATACCAACCAAGCCATAATCAGAAAAATCAGGTGCCCTAATAATATCAAAAGCAACTAGAGTTGTTGATACAGAAAGAGCGGTTATAACGTGGGTAGAATATTTCAAAATTATTTTTTATATTTATTAAGTTGTTTTTTAGTAATGTCTATTAAGAAAAGTTTATCAATGTCACTTATGTTTTTATCATTTTTAATTTCTTCAATTTTCCTGATATATCTTAAATAGTCCATCTTTATCACCTTTTTATTTGTTTGTTAATATGTCTATATTATAACATATTTCTCAAAAGTAGAAAGCAAAGCAATCTTGTGTACAATATTAATGAATTATTTTATAATTAATGATTATGCATAGAATTTACACTCAACGGTTTTATAGATTGGCATTGGCAATAGTGTTGGTGTTTTCAATATTTACAAAAGATGCCGTCGCCTCAACCATCTCTACAGTTAATGAGTTGATATCCTCAGGGGAAGAAATTGAGGGAGTCGTGTTTGAGGTGTTAGAATTTGATGACAATGTCTGGAGCTGGGTAAGTGCGGTGATTAAGGAATCGGCAGATTTGTTAAAGAGCTATGATGAAGGAATAGATGTTGTTGTTGTATCTCATGGATTGGAGCAATTTCAATTGGTTAAACGCAGTATGCATAATACGCAAAACCTCTTATTGCTAAAGGACATGGTTAAAAATAATACAATAAGCTTAAATGTTTGTGGTGCTCACTCGGCGATGTACTTTGTGCCCGAGGATGATTATATTGAAGAAGTTAAAGTGGTAGATTCTGGTCCAGCAACGATAAATGATTACCGGAATCTGGGGTATACGATTATATTGATCAATAATCAATAAAGGGTTTGAATCGTTTATAGTTCCAAAGGTATTGCTCTGGTTGAGAAGAAACTAGATTTTCAATTACTTTATTCTGCATCAAGATGTCTGCCTCTGCATCGCCAGACTTTGACAATATATTAATAGGTTCTATATTTAGCTCAAACCCCTCACCAAAGTCTAATCTCTTTGACCAAGCCATCAAAACCCTTGCATTGTTTTTTCTAGCCAATTTAACTAGTAAAGTCATAGTTCTGGCATTCTGTCCAAAGAAGGTGGAGTCAATGCTTCCATCTTTGCCAGGGTCTTGGTCTGGAAGAATACCAATCACCCCACCACCTTTTAATGTTCTACTTAATTTTAAAACTCCCTTCTTGTCGGCACTTGCCATTGTAAGCTGTCCTTTTTCCCTTTGCTGAAGAAGTAGCAGGTTTTGGCTTTCTTTATTAAGTTTTTTATACAGGAAAACAGCAGGTTTGTACTTGGTTACCATTTTTGCAGTCAATTCCCAGCACCCAAAGTGTGGTACTAAAAGAATAGTGGCTTCGTTAGAATCAAGGTAGTGTGAGCCATTAGTTCTGGTTATATATGATGAGTTTTTTTTCAAAGAATTATTCCAGATAAGGCCACACTCACTGAGATTTTTCCCTGTTTCAATCAGATTCTTTAACACTAATTCATTGTGTTCGTCTTCATTCAGGTCTGGAAAGCACAAAAGTAAGTTTTTTGCCACGATTTTTCTAGATTCACTATTTTTTGAATACATGATTCTACCAATAATAGCACCTACAAGGTGGTTAAGTTTGAGCGGTAAAATGGAAAATATAAAAAGTGCTACTTTAATCATGTTAAATTGTACTGAATAAATATCTATTTAAAAACATTCACCGTTAAAAAACCCTCATCGTAAAAAAGAACACTACAACCCCCTAAACATAATATTATTAACAGGTATTATGTTTATATAAAGATTATAAATCCAGGAGAGGTTAATTATGTTTTCATTTTTTTTCAAAGGTACGGCTAAAGAAACAGATGAAACCCCAGGAGCAGAGCTGCCCATCTCCACCCAAACCACAGAATCACAAATTGCTGATTTATCTGCACCAGAGCCACCAGTTGAGCCTAGGTTATATGCGATTTTGCCTTTCAAGTATGTTGAGCAAAACCATCCAGGTGCTGTAGAGCTACTACCAGTAGGAGATGTGGGAAAGGGCGACATATACTTGGAAGAGATGCAACACCTGTCCAATAATATTATTAATAATATTATCATGCTTCCTAAGGCAATTAAGAGTCAACTTATGCTAGAGAGATTGGTTATATGCAATGATATTCTAAATCACATAATCTACTCATCCCCAGACACAGCACCGATAAAGAAACGTGAAGGGATCGGACACTTTGCGGCCAGTACTTGGCAACAGACTAGAAAAAAATATTTTATAAACAAAAACCACCAAGAAACCGATATATTAGAAAAACAAGCAATATTACACCCCCATCTAGAGAAGAAGAAGAAAGACTTTCTTGATGTTTTTAATTTGTCGTCGATAGAGAGGGACCTAATGCTCTTGGGATATAGGTTCCAACATGCTAAAGCGACAAATGAGAAAATGTTCGAAGATTGCGCTAAAGGTCTCGAACCAGACACCCACGAAAGCTGGGTAAAAATGGGAATGTATGAAGGTTGTCTAATTAATCTTCAAGATTTTTTTATGGAAATATTGCCATCAATTTTTGATAATTCATTTTTACATATTAATGAGCACAGTGGACTTCGTCAAAGGAAGCGTGGCAGATGTGATGTATTTGACTGTATGGATGAATACGATTGGTTTGAAAAAGGTTATAAGCCTGGTTGGGATGGTGCTTTTAGTATTATTTTGGTAGGAGCAATTTCAAGGCTTAATGAGTTGGCTATACTGGATGAAGCGGGTAATCTTCTAGTTAGTGGATACCCACCTATTGAAGAAATGGAGCGTCTCGATAGAAAATTTACCAACAAAAGAAGAAAAAGAAAATCAGACCAACAAATGGACAGAAGGATGGGGGGGGACGCCAACAATGTGGATGGGGATAAGGATACCAAGTCTATTCTTTACCCATCAGAGATTATTGAGCACCTAAATAAGAATGTGATTGGCCAACAACAGGCCAAAGTCGCACTAGCCAACGCCGTATTTACCCATCAGACCAAAATAACCACATCAGAAGAAATCTCTCTTCCGTCTAGCAACTTGTTGTTGATTGGTCCATCTGGGTCTGGAAAGACTCATTTAATCCATGAATTGTCAGAACTAATTGATGTACCACATGTGGTAGTAGATGCCCAAAATTTTACAGGTACAGGCTGGAATGGCAAAAATACTTCAGATATTTTTGAATTACTATTGCAAAAGGCCTCTGGTTGTTTAGAGAAAGCTCAGAAGGGTATAGTTTTTATAGACGAGATAGATAAATTGGCTGATTCTAGATCAGATAGCCAGTACCAGCATAATACCACAGAAGTTCAGGCGAACTTACTGAAGGTAATAGAGTCATCTGAGGTTCTATTGTCTGATGATATGGTCATTTCTACTGAAAATATTTTGTTTATATTTGCAGGGGCGTTTTCCGGATTAGACGAAATAATTAAAAAAAGATTAAGGCCGATTAATGCGGCTAAAATAGGTTTTACGAGCCCAGCCATACTGAAGACAGCCGCAGATAAGTCTACCTCATTGGTAGGGGTCGAGGCAGAGGACTTAATAAACTATGGATTAATGCCTGAGTTTGTTGGTAGAATGAGGAGCGTAGCTACATTGGAAGCCTTGTCTGATAATGATATGATGGATGTGTTCAAAACCCCAAAATCAGTACTTAATCAATATAAAAACCTATTTTCTAGCTATGGGTCTAAATTGAAGTTTGAAGATGACGCGTTAATGAAAGTTATCGAGGCTGGTTCTGAAAACAAATTGGGCGTTAGGGGTATGGAGTCCAAAATAGCTAATCTGTTGCAAGAGTACCTGGTAAATATTAATTCAAAGGAAAATAAGGATATAGTTATTTCAAAAGACCAGGTTTTAAAATAATTAATATTGTTATTTTTTATTCCTTAACTATTATGGATATATAGTTAATAATTTACTGGAGGTTATAGTGGGCTTTAAGTCGTTGAATCCTTTTGATGGTAATCTAATTAATGAATTTGAGTATTGGGATAATTCCCAAATTGATGATGCTATTGGTAAGTGCTCTGCATCCAGAGAGTTATGGGGTAAGAGTCCGTTATTGTCAAGAACAAAATCTCTTCAAAAGGCAAGGGATATTCTAATTCGTGATAAGGAAAAGCTTGCACTTTTAATTACCAATGAGATGGGCAAGATTCTCTCTGAGTCAGTAGCAGAAATAGAAAAATGTATTACTCTTATTGAGTTCTATGTTGAAAATGCAAAAGATTTTCTTGCCGACGAATATATAGATTCCGATGCGACTACCAGTTTTATTTCTTATGAACCGTTGGGTATTGTATATGCAGTAATGCCTTGGAATTTTCCATTCTGGCAGGTTTTCAGATTTGCTGTACCAGCATTAATATCTGGAAATAGTGTTTTGATGAAGCATGCCTCTAATGTTCCCTTGTGTGCTTTAGCAATAGAAGGCGTATTCGCTGAGGCCATTGACGAAGAAGGTGTATTTATAAGTTTAATGATAGCCCCAGAGAGCTCTGAGTATATTATTTCTAACCCTAATGTAAATGCCCTTACTTTTACCGGTTCGAACCATGCCGGCTCAATCTTGGCTTCATTGGCCGGGAAATATACTAAAAAGTCGGTTTTAGAGCTCGGAGGTTCAGACCCATTTATTGTTCTTGAAGATTGTAATTTGAAGACAGCTATAAGATTCGCAATTATATCTAGGTTTTTAAATGCAGGTCAGAGTTGTATTGCAGCCAAACGTTTTATTGTGGTTGATTCAATCGCAGATCGATTTATTTCTGGATTTAAAATTCAGATAGATGAATTAAAATTAGGCGACCCGCAAGCCCCAGAAACGACTTTAGCTCCAATGTCCAGGCCAGATTTGCGCGATGAGCTTCATCATCAGGTATCTAAATCTATATCCATGGGTGCAGTAGCTGTTACGGGATGTGATATAGAGGAAAATTCATTTGCTGGATACCAGCCTTCAATTTTAGACAAAGTGGTGGCGGGTATGCCTGCTTATGAAGAGGAGTTATTTGGTCCCGTTGCTGCCATAATCAGAGTTAAGGATAATAGTGAGGCACTTAACGTGGCTAATGATACTAAGTTTGGTCTAGGTGCAAGTGTTTGGACTGAACATGCAGATTCTGCTATGTTTTTTGCTAAAAACCTAAAAGCGGGATGTTGTTTTGTTAATGGAATGGTTAAGAGCGATCCGAAACTCCCATTTGGTGGTATTAAGATTTCTGGTTATGGCAAGGAACTATCTAAGCTTGGAATGCTTGAGTTCGTCAATGCCAAAACCATTTGGATTAAATAGTTTTTGGACTACTAATTGATGGAATCAGTACGACCAGGATATAATTCCACAGAAATTTTTTCAAAAAACCAGGTCTCTATTACGTCATCGTCATCACCTTTTGCCTCACTAACTTCTTGCATAACCCGAACCCCCGCCATTTGCTCTAGTTCCTCCAAAACCGATAAAGGTACGATGACACTATCATTGGTCTCAAGATACTCGTTAATTACGTCTAAATCAGCCATATTAATTCTCCTTTTTGGTTAATAACAATACATACATTATAACATAATATGAAAATGCATCAAGTCAGTAATAATTTTATAAATAAAAATCGTCTGTTTATAGCTATTAAATAATCAATGGATAGTATTGCTTTATGAAAAAAATATTCAACCTCAACGGCTTTATAGATAGAAACCCATACTTAACAGCCGTCTGGCTCATGGCGACGATGGCAATATTTTCGTTCGCCCCTTTAGTGCAAACTACATTGATAAATTACTTTGGATTAACCGAGGATAAATTAAGCTTTTTATCAACTGTTTATATTTTCGGCTTTTTATTTGCCTCATATTTGAATAACTATTTCATGAATAATCATGTTAATATTATAAAAATAACAACCTATTCAGCCTCACTATTTTTACTATCAATATTAGGAGAACTATATCTAATTTCCCAAGATAGATTTGCATTTGACTTGTTTATAATTTTCCGTTCCATAGATGCCTTTTCAGGTTATTTATTGGGACTAACCCTCACACATATTATTTCCACAAAAATAATAACAAATCCACTGAGGGTAAAAATAAATTCCCTACAAACTACAATGTCATATATAGTAAAAACCCTAGCCCCGATAGCGGTTGCATCACTAATTGTTTTTTATGACAACCCTTCGTTTTTATACATAACCCCAATTTTGTTAGCCATTATTATTATTATTACGGTAATGATGAAAAGAAAGGTGATATTCCGGAAATATACAAGGGTGTTGATGATTCAAGTGGGCACTCACAAAAGAAAAACCTTTCATGAAATCAAGGCTTACTTTGATTTCAACGTTGATAAGTGGTGGCAACGAATGTATTACCTTGCCGCTAATTTTCTTCATAATGTCGTACGCAGTAATTATGATTTAATAATGCCAGCTTCCCTGCTTTTAAATTATAATTTGGATTTATCACAGGTGGCAATAATCATATCTATGATGGTTCTTGGTCAAGCTATGCAATTTAAGATTCATTTTCTTATCAAAATCATTAACCTAGAGACTCTTTATGTAATTCACATCCTATTTCACATTGGTCTAATAGGATCATTTTTCATAATCCCAGACTTATCCATAAATGAACTATATTTGATATTTTTCCTACTAGGAGCATCTAGGTCAATATATGGAATTTGGCACTATAACTATGGCATGGATTTAATTAATAAAAAGATAACAATACAAAACCAAAAATTTATAAATGAATTCGTGGCGGAAACTGGACATTTACTAGGATACGTTGCCGTGATGTTATTAATGGTGACCCCAGGTTCTTATCGAGAAATAAGTGTTTTTTATGCAATAATGTTGTTTTCATTGTTGGTGTTATTCTTTATAAAACCAAAAAATTAGCAAATACTTGGATACAATATATCAAAATCTAAAACCAAATATAACATTGAATTGCAACCAATTCAATGTATAGTATTTTGTGTAAAAACAACATTTTTTAGGAACCCCCAATGAAAAACACCTACTGCACAAACAGAGAGGCCTACGACCAATCAAAGCAAATTTTATTTTTTCTGCTCCTTGGGATTATTGCCTTTATAATGATATTTATAGGATAAGGCAATGATGAACACCTATGAGATTCTAGAGTCTTTTTTATACTACACCATGCTTTATTTGGGAATATTGGTATTTGGTTTTATGACAGCACCAGATATTTTCCCACCTTTTTTCAAAGTAATAAGTATAGCATTCGCTATACCATTAATTTTAGTATCAATGGCGGCGACTTTAATACCCGTAATAGGTTATTTTGAAAAAAATGGCCTTAGAATTATAGATGAACCATTAGATGACATTAGTTTTATTATTGTAATAGTTTTAGCACCATTTGTGTCCATGCTCATCTTCGGCATGGTGTATACAGTAGCCTCAATATTTATACCATTCTTGCCATACCCCCAGGCTTTTCAATAATATCCATAGAAACCCAAGGTAGCTTAATTATATTCCTAATCAATGCGCAAACCCATATATTTTTATGGTATAATGGTACTTAATTACTTATATTTTGACTAAAAAGGAGAATCAAATGACATTAAATGGTTTAACACAAGAGCAAATGCAAATGATTTACGAATCAATTAAGATCAACCCAAATATTAATGAGTCGATAAAGTCAACTTTCCAGCCCTGGATTAAATTACAGTTAGATGAGCAGGTGAAAGGTGGAGCTTGGAAGGCTAGAATCAGGGAATCTGGGATGGTAATTTAGTTAATTTATATTGTTTTTTTGGTATAAAGGCAATATAATTAAAGCGCAAGCATGCATAAATGTCAACAACAAAAAATATTAACTAAAGATAGGAAAATAAATAATGAATAAGAATAAAATCAAAACTCTAATGGCAGTAATGGTAATGTCATCTACTACGGCATTTGCCATGACTATGTCTGAGCAAATAGCATTTGACAAAAAAAGCCAAATGGATAGCGATATAGCTGTATATAAAAACTATGTACCAAATCCAGAAGATGGAGAAATGGCAAACTTAGCAAACAGAGTTTACTTCAAAATGACTGCTCCACAATACTTCAAGAAGGGTAATTCTCTTGCTTGGAAAGATGAAAATGCGTCATATTGGAAAAAATAATTTCACTGCTTAATTGCTGGTCAAATATAAAAAACAAACCTGAGGGTTTGTTTTTTTTGGTTTATAGAAAGCCAGAGAGGTATGCCTCACCAAAATAACTAAGTTATCTTTGATAATAATGCTAGATGTTGACATTTATGGTTAACTGGTCTACAATTAATTACCTTAATAAACCTAGAATTTATAATGTCCAATTTAAAAACCCCAATAGTAATATTATTGCTAACACTTTTATCATTAAATGCCATGGCGGCCTCAACTGTCTCAGCTAACTTAGCCTGCTCGAAATTAAATCACGAGTCTAGCTATACGGATGTATGTGCGACCAGTCAAATTACAAGAGAAGAATTGATTCTAATGATAAAAACTGGTCAGGATATATCAGGTGTGAATACCTCAGGTATCACGGATATGAGTGGTTTATTTAAAAACAACCCGTCATTTAATCAGGATATTGGCAATTGGGACGTGTCCAACGTATTTTCAATGACAGAAATGTTTTCAGGAGCTACCGCATTTAATAAGGATATTGGCTGGTGGAATGTATCGAAAGTAGTTAATATGGATTTTTTCCTTAAGGATGCAACATCGTTTAATCAGGAACTTGGTAATTGGGATGTGTCTAGTGTATTTTCAATGACAGGAATGTTTAGCCGTGCCACATCATTTAATAAGGATATTGGGCACTGGGATGTGTCTAGTGTCTCAAATATGAACAAAATGTTCAACCAGGCAACATCGTTTAATCAGAATATATCTGGCTGGAATGTAGCTTATGTTGATTATATGGCAGGAATGTTTAACGGAGCGGCATCTTTTGCTCAAGATCTATCAGCCTGGAGAGTGTCTCAAGTTTCAGGAAGCCTTGGATTTCGTGATAATTCAGGATTAACATGTGGCCAAACACCGTTACTTCCAGTTATTTTTACTGGATGTATGGGCTCTCTTGAAGTTCAAAATGTGCATTCAGTGAGCACTTTATCGCCGACATATCCTCAGATTCCAGCGGTTGCATCAAAACCAACCAGGCCACAAGTGTCTCTGTCAGGGTTTGGTAATGCAGCCCCAGCCCCAGAGGAAAGAAATGGGTATTTGCTATCAGCAATAACGTCACTTAGGGACGTTTTCAGCTCTAATAAATCAGTTAAGGATGTGGCCAAAGAAAAAGTTTCTAATTATGCTGAAAATAAGATAAACGCGACAGCGAATGAAGTTGTAAATGCATACACTCCAGGTAAAACAAAAATATCAATAACAGGAATCCAAAACAGGAATCCAAAAATCAGTTTAAAGACCATCCAGCCACTTTCTGCTTTGGATGAAAGCTCGAGAGACTTAACGTTTGCACAGGGTTCAATAGCAACCAATACCGGCATTACCGGAGACCGCACCACAATAAATATTGGTATAGGAAAAAGGTACTTATCCAAAGATGACCAGGCAATTGCAGGAGCAAATGTATTTTTTGATCAAGAGCTGGATACAAATCATAAACGTGCAAGTATTGGTTTAGAGTACAAGCGCTCGAATTTCGATGCCACATATAATAAGTATATTCCAATCTCATCAGAGCAAGCGGTGGGCATCTATAGGGAAGAAGTGCTATCAGGTCAAGAACTTAGATTATCAGGTCAAATGCCTTATATGCCATGGGCAAAAGTAAAGTACAATGCCTATTCATGGAACAGTGATTCTGGTGAAACAGAATCGGGCAACAAATTAGGTGTAAATGTTAAATTAACTCAGAATACCGAGATTGCCATCAACAAAAATTTTAGCAAGACCAGCGAAAACAAGCTTTCAGCAGAGTTCAGCGTAACTTTACCACTATCTCAGGATGAGAAGATGACTCGATTCAGTTTTGATTCATCTGCATTTAGACCATCACAAAAAATGTCTTTAACTGACCTGGATATGGTTGAAAGAGAGGATGAAATCAAAGTTAAACGGACGTTAGATGGATCCACTGTTGTATTGGGCGTATTTAATGCAACGACTGTCGGCTCAAGTTGCACAATCAAAAATGATTCAGGTACTCCATTGAAGGATATATATGGTAATGTGGCATCTGGAACCACAGATTCCACTGGAAGCATTACCTTACAAAACATAGTAATACCTACTGGTATTGTGGTAGTAGAGTGTATTGGCGGAACATACTCTGATGAGTCAAGAGCCACTAGTGCACCAGCACTGAGTGCTCCAAATCTTCATGTTTCAAGGTCAATATCGACCTCAAACACAGATTTGGAAATGTACGCCACGCCAATCTCAGAGATAGCTTACCGACGTGCCAATTCAGATGGTAATCTTTCTGATATTGATGCAAAAGTGACGGAAATAGCAACCATATTTGGTTTACAGGGCGTTGATATGACATCCACGAAGCCAGAGGATTTAAATAACCAGTCCCCAACTAATACGGATAATGGAAAATACGGATTGGTATTGGCGGCCGTTTCGCAATTGGCAAATGAATCCCTATATACTCCAGAAGAGATTATAGAGCAGCTAACTTTAACGATTAACACAACAGGTGACTTACCAAGGAATGAAATTACGAATGCTGTAAGGAGATTGTCATCAGGTGGTATAGGTGCTGGAGCAAGAATAGACCTGAATAGCCTAGCTTTAGAAAAATTACAAACTAGCAAGCAACCACTAAGAGAAATATTAATTTCAGAATCATCAGTAAGTTTAACTGAAGGTACTGAGTCAAGCTATGATATTGCTTTATCTACAAAACCAGAAAGTGGCGTATCTATAAATATCATTGCTTCTAATGCCAATTTAACAATATCTCCAGCGACGATAACCTTTAGTACAGATAATTGGTGGCAGAAACAGTTGGTATTAATAACGCCAAAACAAGACGATAATACAACCTCAGAAACCGACACCATAACACACACACTAACTTCTGTGGCATATGGCGAAGTTTTAGCTAACTCAATTGCCGTAAATATATCAGATGATGATACACCTGGAGTATTCGTGTTGCCAAATCCAGGTGTTGGTACAACTATAGAGAGTTCTACAAGTCCAACAACAGCGACATTAGCTGTTAAATTGAACAACCAACCATCTGCAGATGTAATCATTACTCTTGCTTTGAATAACCAGAGGGTTTCTCTGGATCTATCAGAGTTAACATTTACAAAAGATAATTGGTCGGAGATTCAGAATGTAATTGTATCCCCAGTAAATGACTCAATTAAGAACGCCACCAACATAACCGAAATATCATTAGTAGTTGCATCTGGTTCAGATGCTGACTATATGGGTGTTTCAATGAATTCAATCTTAATTACGACAACAGATGATGATTCGGCTGGGATTATAGTCAGTCAGACATCATCATCAACAACAACAGAAGTCGCATTGAGTGAACCTCTTAGCGAGGCAACATTTACTATTAAATTAAACAGCCAGCCAGTATCAGTCGTAAATATACCTTTATTGAGCACTGATACTAGTGAGGGTGTGTTGGATAAAAACACATTACAGTTCACTTCCGAAAATTGGATGACAGAACAAATAGTGACGGTGTTTGGTCAAAATGATAATAAGGATGATGGGGATAAAAATTACGATATATTAATTCTAGATGCTGTATCAGATGATAATAATTATAATGCCGACTACGCCCAAACGCTTCAGTTTACAAATACTGATAACGACACGGCATCAGTAGACATTTCAGTAGCAACAATGAGCTTAGATGAGGGTTCAGTTCAGACAATAAACATGAAGTTAACAACCATACCTAATGGCTATGTTATTATTCCTATTGCTCTAGATGCAATGGGACAGCAATTGGCTAATTTGGATAAAACAAGCCTTATTTTTGACCAAAATAATTGGAATATAGACCAAGTTATAACCATAACAAGCATTAATGACAATATTGATTTTGGTAATGTGAGTAGTTATTCTATAATTACCTCAGTAGCAGAAACGGCTGGTTCTGATACAAGTGTTTATAAATATGCTGGAGTTAATCCAGCTGATATTGCTGTTAATCCAGTAGATAATGATAGTGCAGATTTGACTCAGACTATGTCATTGGTTAATATTTCTGAATCTAATTTGGCACCAGTTAATTATGCAATTTCTATAAGTACATCGCCACAACCTGGAAAAACAGTAATAGTTAACTTGAGCCAACCTGATTCCACAGAATTCACCGTCTCGCCAACCTCAATTGAATTCAATGATTCGAATTGGAGTATTGCACAGAATATAGCTATAACCCCAGTCGATGACAATATTTATGACAATACGCAGACTAATGAAATAACTGCCACAATAACTGGCACCGACCCTCAATATGCCTCTAAATCACTACCAGTAGTGCAAGTGGTTAGTGTGGATGATGATTTTGTTGGAGTCGTTGTATCAAGCGTAGATGGTAGCGTTTCTGAAAGCGGTTCTACGGGCGTATTTGATGTTTATTTAACAAGCCAGCCTACGGGAACCGTTAAGTTCCTGTTGGATGTATATTCTGACTCCACGGCTCTAACCACAGATTCGTCTGAAGCAACATTGAGTACTTCTTCATTGCTGTTTACGACTTCAGCTTGGTCAAGTGCTAATAAGCAAACAGTTACTATAACGGGTATTAGTGATGATATAGCAGATGGAGATCAGCAATTTTGGATAAAACTATCAGTTGATACTACTTATAGTAGCACTGATTATGATAGCCAACAAGATGTCATTTTTTCTGACATTAATGTTGATGCTGATCAGGTGGGAGTAATTGTAATGAAAGATGCTTCAACATCACTACCAGCAGCTTTACAAACATCAGAGGCACCACTTAGTGATAATTTTGTTATCAAGTTGGGTTCAAAACCACAAACTGGAAAGACTGTTAGGATAGATTTCTCTACAGATGATACAACCGAAGGTTTGACAACTCCTTCCTCTATAGTGTTTGATGATTCTAACTGGAATGCATATCAGGTAATTACAGTTGTTGGTCAAGCGGATAGTGTCGAGGATATAGATGTGTCTTACAATGTAATTATTGCAATAGACACTGCCGACGCCAATCACGATACTAATTATAATATGAGTATTCCTTCGATACCAGCAATCAATACCAATACGGATTTTTCCACAGTATCAATAGCAAGCATTGTTGTTGATGAAAGCGTAGGCACTGGATCTATGGCGATTTCATTGTCTAGTCCATCAGAAAGCGATATAACCGTAAATTACACATTCTCTGATGGCACAGCCATAAGTGCAAGTGATTACACTGCTACTTCAGGTGCCTTAGTGATAACGGCAGGTTTGACTTCTGGACAGATAAGCTTTACTGTCTTGGATGATGCCTTGGATGAGAACGATGAAGTGATAAACGTGAATATAACTTCATTGGCAACAATTTCTCAAGCTACGGCGACAATCACAATAACGGATAATGATATCCAGCCCACAGTAGCCTTTCAGACTACAGCAACCGCAGCGACAGAAGGTGGAATAGTAAGTCAGAATTTAACCGTGAATTTGGACGCTCCATCAGGAAAGTCTATAACAGTTAATATGTCATTGGCAGGTGATGCAACGCCGGGGGATGATTATGTTAACCCAACAACAACATTGTTAACATTCGCCCCAGGAGAAATCACCAAGGTATTTACGATAGATATAATCGATGATTCTGACATAGAAATCGCTGAGACGATACTTGTAACAATGGATGGCCAAACAAACGCCACTTTGGGAACATCCTTGCATACCATTACTATTACGTCAGACGAGTAAATTAGCCGTTAATTAAACACCTCAATGGGATAAAACTATTGAGGTGTTTAATTATTAAGTCCAGCAAAATGAAAATATATATTGGAATATAATTGAATTTTAATGCAAATTCTGTATACTTATATTTTTAATAATAACACAAAGGTAAACCACTATGAATAAAACTCTAGCTTTAAGCGCTATTTTGGCCACTACACTACTATTAACCGGTTGTGGAGCTTCTACGAATGTAAAAACTAATGCAGCCACAAACTCACTTGATGGTGATGCTCAGTTTGACAAAAAGACTGGAGAAAAGTTCACTATGAGAAAAACGTACTCTTGTGCAGCACCAATCGCAAAAATCTCAATTTCACCAATGAAGTGTGTTGCAGCAAAATGTAAGTCGGCTCCTCGTGCAACTGGTAATTTGGGTGCAATTTTAGCTTTTTCTGAAAGAATGGATGGTGGTAGAACAGCTGACTTATCAGCTGTAGATGATACAATGGGTGCAATGTTGGTTTCTTCAATGGCGTCAACTGGTTGTTTTGACGTGTTAGATCGTGAAGCTTTAGAGGAAATGAGAAGAGAAATGGCATTTGCTGGTAAAGAATTAAAGGTAGATGCAGCTGATTACTTAATCACTGGTACTATTACTGCTTTGGGAATACACAAAGAGAAAAGCAGCTTTGGCATGGGTCTGATTCCATTAGTTGGTAGCATTAGTAGCACTACTGAAACAGCTGAATTATCAGTTGATATTAGGTTAATGAATGTAAACACTTCAAGAATCGCCTACACAAAAACATATAATGCATCAAACTCAGATAGTTCGTATGATGTAGCTGCAATCGGTGGATTTGCAGGCGGTTTTGGTGCAGGACTTGCAGGCGGTAAATCAAGTTTTGGTGGCTCAGCTAAGTTGTCCACGGCAGCTAGAGCGGTAATTAATAAGGCATCAATTGATTTAGTTCAGAAGATGGCTGGTGATAAGCTGGTAATTACTGAAGAAAGAGTTGCTTTAGAGAAAACTTTTTCTGATAAATTAAGCGGCAACTAAAAGTTAGTTAAATAATTTACTAAGAGCCCCTATCGTATTTATGCGGTAGGGGCTTTTTTTGTTTTTATATCAATGGGATTTATTGTATTTTGGATTTTAAGATGCATTCATATATAATTCATTAAAATAGCACATAATAAAAAATGGATACATTAAATCAACAACGTTCATCTAGTATTAAAAAAATAACTTTACTAGGCGGTGGTATAGACCTCATACTTGCTATAATAAAAGTTGTAGTTGGTAAACTCGGTGGCTCTGCTGCACTGGTTGCTGACGGGATTCATTCTTTCTCAGATTTGGTCTCGGATGGAATTGTCCTGTATGCAGCCAAGCATTCTTCGGAAGCCCCTGATGAAGACCACCCTTATGGCCATGATAGATTTGAAACTATTGCTACTTTTTTATTGGGTATTGTGTTGCTCTTGGTTGGGTTGGGAATTATCTATGATGCATTTAGCCGCCTAATGAGCCCAGTAACACTAACTCATACCAATGTTCTAATGGTGGTTGCGGCGATATCTATAATCTCGAAGGAAGTCCTGTACTGGATGACCATTAAAGTCGCAAATAAGTATAATTCTGCCATGTTAAAGGCCAACGCCTGGCATCATCGCTCTGATGCCATTTCATCTATTGTGGTACTTGTGGGTATTGTGGGTTCAATGCTTGGGTACGACTATTTGGATTTGATTGCGGCAATTGTTGTTGGAGCTATGATTATTAAAATTGCCTTGGATTTCTCCCTATCTTCTGCCAAAGAGCTGGTTGATACGGGGATTGAAAAAGGTGATTTGGAAAAATTACGTAACGAAATGAAGGCTATTTCAGGGGTAAGTTCGGTTCACTCTTTACGTACCAGGAGTTTAGGTAGCTCTATTTATTGCGATGTCCATGTTGAGGTAATGCCATTCTTATCAGTTAGTGAGGGTCATTTAATCAGCGTTTTGGTCGAAGGTAAGGCAAAAGAGTGTTTAGAGGGACTAACAGATATTACTGTCCATATCGACCCAGAGGAAACTGACCATCATGCTGCGTATCAGGAATTACTTCCAAGGGAAAGCGTTATTTCTCTTCTGGATGATATCACAATATCTCATCCCATCCATAATTCTATTATCGAAAAAAAGCTCCATTATCTTGGCGGAGTCATTCATGTCGATTTTATTATTAACTTCGATATTCTTACCGAACAATATACTCATCATGACATAGATGCTTATTTGCACGAGATACTGTCCAATGACGTACGTTTTGGCATTATTAGGGTTTATTATTTTAATCAGAAGAATAATTTTTCCTAATCTCAACGGCTCTGAATAATTTAAATGACCAGCCAGATAAGAGTCCCATGGCTACAACAGAAAAATAAGACATAATCATTGGTAATTCTTTGCTATTAGCTATTATTTCCCAACCAAAGATAATCCTGATTAAATGTAAGAAACTAATAATGGCAAAAATTGAGCCTGATAAAGCTATATAATTTTTCATAAGTTTCTGCCCTCGTTATTTTAAGCACTCACATTGCAATACTTTGTTGTAGATGAGGGAGAATATTAGCCCAAAGAAAAAGCCATCCAAAAACGCATACAACATACCAGTTCCAACGCCAGCAAGACTTAGGTCATATCCTGGATAGATGGTCATTATAAAGTCCGCTACATTGTGTCCATACACATCAAAATACATTGCTATAATTGATATGCCAAGCAAGTACAAAGGCCATATAAGACCTACTGTCAAAGCCACAACCTTGGTGTTCATTTTATTATTATTATTCATATTAATTCTCCTTCAGATATTTTTTACTATTTAAGGATAGGGGGGTGGGGTAATAGCAATTTTTAAAAAAGCCCCTATCTCTTACTTACTTAATATGGATTTTTAATATGAATTCAAGCAATAATGTAGTAAAATATTTGAACTAAAAACAAATAGGTATTGAAGGTTGAATATGAGTAGTCTGCCCCCACAAATAAAAAACAAAATGGACTTAAAAATCATAACGAGCAAACTAGTTCCAATGCTAGATAAAAAATGCACATTTAAGGCTCTGAATGAGATTTTTGATAATGTTGATTTGGGGGAATATTCAGTGGAGCTACTTAATATGGTTGCAAGCTCTAAAAAGAATTCAAAACACGTAATTAAATTGGCTATGACATTATCAGATGAAAATTGGATTGATGCTGAGGGTAAAAGGGGAAGGGTTTCCATGGATACTGTTGCTTTTTTATTAGAACAGCAATTTAAGAATATGGCAACTAATTTTGTAATTTGGAAAGATATAGCCAAAAGCCAAAAGAAGAAAAAGTACCCTAGCTTAAGCCCTGAGGCAATGACATCTTTGTTTTCATGTATAGAGTGGAAAGAGGGCTTCAAGCTAGAGGCGACATCCTATTATAGGGAATATGATGCTGGCAAGTTAAATACAAGGGTCTGGTTAGAACAAGTGGCATTCATTAACAGGTGTATGGATTGGAGAGGTGCATTCGAAATAGACACCCCGCAGGATGAAATAGATTTTTTAAATAAATATCTAGATGCCAAATAAAGTCTTTGTTTTATTAGTGCAATAATATTGGATTTTTTTTACTTAAATGTGTAGTATTTTTTTTAAAACACAGTAAGATTGAACCATGATAAAAATTCTTGCATTATTTCTAATTACCATCACTCTATCAGGCTGTTTTCTAACTAAGGTAGTGACGGTTCCACTGCGAGTTACGGGTGCAGTAATTTCTGTAGTTCCAATAGTAGGTGGTGTAGTAGACTCTGCACTTGATACTGCTGCTGATGCAATAGATGTATTGCCAATCTAGTGTCCTAGATTCTGGTTAAAAAAAAAATATACAAATTTTTAAAAACCTCAAAATTATCATTTAATGGTGCCTATTGAAAGTGGGAATATCATAATTATAGACTGCGATTTGACGGCCAATTTTCCCTATGGGTATGTACTTTATTATTGACAAATTGCCAAATTTGTATACAATATAATCATATAAATGTAAAAATAAAAGCAGATGGTTTCAAAGAAAGATAGCCCAAATCTTGTAGCTAAAAAACAAGAAATAGATCTAATATATAAGGATATATTACCATCACTGAGCCAAGATGAGTTGCTTCAGTTTTATCATTTTAAATCTAATTTAAGTGATAATGAGGATGAATCAATTCTAGATTTCACCGCAGTACCACCCAACCCAGAAAAATTAACGCAACATGCCTTTGATGTGTTTGAGAAGAAGATAGAGTCACATCTGCTTGGGTTGAAATCTAGGTTAGGGACAGTGGGTAGGGGTGGTAAAGATGAGATAAATATAAAAGATAAGATATCTTTTTTAAAACAGCAGAGGGGCCAGCTGGAAAAAACCCATAACCAGGTTCAGAAGATGTCTTTATCAGAAGACACGATGGACGGTATTGATCTTTTCAATTTTACGGGGAATCTAAATCAAATTCAAAAAACAACCAGAGATCTCGATGAACAGGATGCTATATTATTAGCCGCCATAGATAAATTTAAAGATGAGGTTGCTTCATCATCACTTGGGTTGAATGTGGAGTTTTATGAGAAAGAGTTATCAAGTCTAAAGAAAGCATCAGAAAATGCGACTAAGATGCACAAGTGTCATTTAGAGCAAATCCAACCAGCTGAAAATAGATTGTTTCAGCTTGATTTGGAGGAAGAGGTTTTAAGGGAGAAGAACAAAAGCCATGGTAGCCAAGCAGATGTGATAAATGAAAAGCTTATCAGATACCACGATAGGCATCCAGAAGAAGCCCAAGTGTTTGAAAAATCATTGGAGAAGTTGGTTGGATTAAGTGATTCAGAAAAACAAAAGCAAATAGTAAAAGAACTTGATAGTATCATTTCAGAAAAGCAGGATATTTTTCAACCTTATCAAAAAGTCATGGTGAAGGCTATGGATAGAATTGAGGGAACATCAAAAGCTCAAAAGCTAATCAAACTGGGTATAGGCTCGGTAATCGGTGGTGCTGTTGCTGTTTCAGTGGCAGTATATTTTGGAGGAGAAACATCTTCCATGCCGGCAGCGATAGCAGAGTATTTTAAAATGGGTACTGGCCAAGCTGTTTTTATGACAGGAACAGCGTTCGCAGCAAGCATATCAGTAATCACTGAAAAAATGGGAATATCAAGTACCAATGTGGTTGGTGGATCCATGGAAACAGTAATTCCATTTTGGTTAATCAAAAGCCTTAAAAAAATAGGCATGGGGAAATCCAGCGAATTTCTTTCTAAAATAGGGTATCTGGGAGCAGAAAAACTAAACTTCCAGGAGGAGTTGGCTGGTGAAGGTAAGAAAAAAATAAAAGTATTGTTAAGATTTTTAATGATATATATGGGTAATTTATTTGATGATATTACAATGGGTGATCAGCCTGCAAACTTGGGTGAATTATGGGCAGTTTTAAGGGGTGATGCTATAGCTACAGGGGTGGTGGCCGCATCTGATTACTTAGGTCCAGAGGTGACAAGGCATTTATCAAATAACCCGCAAGCAAACAAAGCATTCTCAAAAATTGCCAAGCTTAAGCAGCAGGCAGCTTCAGCTTTTAGATTTTTTAAGGGCACAGATGAAAAACTGTTTAATGATGTAAAAGGGGTATTATTGGCAGTTGCACATGAGAATTCCAGTGATTGCAAAATCACCATGGATTCTAATATGGATGAAGTGAAATTTCATATTTTACAAAATCAAGATTCTTTACCACCAGAGATACTTGCAATGGTGGAAAACTTAAAATCAGGCTCACTGAAAGAATCAGTAAAAGAGTCCAGTGCTAAAATGGTGGCAAAGTCAGAATCTCCAGATAAGATTTTGGCTTTGCTTAAAAACCTACCAAAGACACTAAAAATAAAACCCACTGAAGAAGAAACTTCATTTACTGGATTACCAGTAGATTCACAAAGGCCAAAAGGTCAATTCAAAGACAAAAAAATATTTAGGCCATTTGTTGCTCAGAGTGCATAATTACGAACCCTGATATAATCAATAAGTGATTAAGTGTATTTGGTACTATTACACTACCGCAATGCTTGGAATGGCTATCAGGATATTCAAAAATCAGGCTTTAGCCATCATTATGTTGCTTGGTTCATGGTTCTTGAATATAGATACAGTTTCTGGACAATAGTGAATCTTTAAAATCCAAACTCCCCAGTCAACGGCACAAAAATATAATCTCCTAAAATTGTGGTTTTTAAACTACCATTAACTTTGATGCCTTTAATAATTTGTTGACTTCGCAAATCCCCAACAGGCACGACAATTATTCCGCCATCAACCAGTTGTTCAACTAATGCCATGGGTATATGTTCACAAGCCGCCGAAACTAATATTTTATCATAAGGAGCTTCACGTATCCATCCATAGCCACCATCAGAAACAACTACGGCCACATTATTAACGCCAGCACTAATTAGGTTAACATTGGCAATATCTGCTAAATCTGGGATGATTTCGACCGCAACAACCTTATCAACCAGCTGAGATATAATGGCGGACGCATATCCACTTCCAGCCCCCACTTCCAGTACTTTATCGCCGATTTTTAGCTGTAATCCCTCAACCATATCTAAAACTGTAGATGGTTGACTGATAGTTTGATTCCATCCAATGCTAACGGGACGGTCAAGTTCTGCCAAATCAGAATCATACTGCCGTAAAAATAACTGCCTGTCGACATTGGTAAAGGCATTTTCTGTTCTGGAATCAGGGAAGGGCCGTCTGCTTAATATTTTTTTTATTAGATTTTCATTCATTGATTACTTAATAATAACACAAGAGTGAAGCGAATCATAATTTATCTTTGATAAGGTTAATAACAAAATACACCCGAGCACCAAGATTTATGTTATAATATAATTTTATTAACTCAATACTTTAAGCCATGACAGCAATCACAAACGAACACTCAAAAGAAATCACCGGTAAATTTATCAAAGTGCTAGAGCACTATGTAAATGGAGATAGCGTGTACTGCCAGCATAAAGGCTTTACTGCATGGGGTAAGGTTGAAGAGGTTGGATGTTATAGACACCAGTGGGATACTAGAAATGAAAACTATAAAGTTGTAGTTGATGGCAAGATTGTTTTGGAGGTAGGTACTGAGTTTGATGATAAATTGACCCAACAAGAACATATGGATAGACAGCGCCAGGCTTTCCAAGCTGCTAAGGAAATTTTGACGGAATCTAATGAGAAAGTATGGATTCATCATTGTCATAAAGATGCCGAAGGCGTATTTATCAAATTTGGAGAAGCCTGCCCTGAGTGCCACAAAGAGAACACACCGAATTTAAAATTAGCAACCACCGAAAGATAAACTTCTAATGATAATTGCCATATATCATGCAAATAAAAAGTTTTTTAATGATATATATATGGTATAATGCCTCCACTATTTCATGGTTTATCAAGTGGTAAACAAAGAGATATTTAATCGGAGAGATGTCAGAGCGGCTTATTTTGCTTCCTTGGAAAGGAAGTGTACCTCACGGTACCATGGGTTCAAATCCCATTCTCTCCACCAAATTCAATTTTAAAATAAAATAAAAGAAAAAAATAAAAGGCAAGGGGAATAATTATGACAATGAAAACAGCATTAATTTTTACAACAGGTTTGGCAGTAGGAGTAGTGGGAACTTGTGTTTCAGTATATTTTTATTCAAAATCTAACCAGAATAAATTGGCAGTAGTAGTCTCTGAGATTCCCCAAGATATCGCATTTACATTGGCGGAAGCAATGCCAGATAAATTAGCGTCAAAAGCACCTATTGTAATGGCAGCATTGTGGAAAAACGCAGCAATTGGTTCAAGTGCTAAAAAATTATACCCAGAATTAGCTGAGAAATTTGATGTATCGGCTAAAATCGCTCCAATTTCTGAGCCAATGGTTGAGGACGTTGCGGTAAATGTCAAGAGTACGGTTGTATTACTTGCGGAAGAAGCCAAGGTGGTTGCGGAAGAAGCTGAAGTGGTAGCTACGGGTGCTAAAGTGGTAGCAGCAGGTGCTAAAGCAGTTGCAGTTGCAGTTGCTAAAGAGGCAGCTGATGAAGAAGAAGTTTCGGAAGAGGCTGAGGCTGAAGAGGATGTTGTTTCGGAAGATGCTGAGGCTGAGGCTGAAGTGGACGCACAAGATATCAAATAAGCTTCATTAGAACACATATAGCATATATAAGAGTTGGCCGAGTGGCTGAAGGCGCGCCCCTGCTAAGGGTGTATAGGGTTTATCCCCTATCGAGGGTTCAAATCCCTCACTCTCCGCCATCATTATAAATATTTGCCTTATTTGAACAGGCAAATAATAATTCATACACAATATAAAAATATTGGTTTAGTCTCTTGCTTTTTTTTGTTTTTTCTCTAAATTAGGGGGATTAATAAATACCAAGGAAAGACTATCAAAGCACAAGACAAAGAAAGCCGCCGATTTACGAGATTTGAATTTGTCAGTGCTTGTACTGTAGTGGTCAATAAAACTCATCAAGTTCTGGATGCCAAGATATTAAATATATCGACATCTGGTGTGTACATTAAGTGTATCGGAGATTATAATCTCAAGGATAAGCTAGTTGTAGTTACATTCTCAATAGAAAAAGACGGAATAAACAGCCTTGCAAGTTTTGAAGGTACAGTTGTGCGAGAAGAAGAGGAAGGCATGGCTCTTGAAATCACAGAGAGAGATTTTGATTTATTTTCAAAGTTTATTGACATTATTTTAATGGCTAATGAAGATGGCCCGAAGATTAAAAGTAGTATTTACAACTCGAACGATTTTGTAAAACAATGGAAGGGCGGTTTTGTTAATGGCACAGCCTGATGGTAATCTATCTACCAAATTTAGCCAAATCAATTAGTTCAAAGGACTCTTGTATTTGTATAATAATCGGCCTTCAATGAATAATTAGTTCTTTTACTATTTCCCCATCGACGATACACCGATAGTTATATTTAGTCAAATTGAATTCATGTTCAGTGTCTTCAATGTCAGACCAATATTCCAAAGAATCATTAAGTACTTGAGTTTGAGCCCCAGATTTAAATAATATTTTAATCTGACCTAATGTTTTTAAATATTTGTTATTAATTTTGGATTCCATATATGGTGATTAGCGACAAAAATATTCACCATAACTATAGGTGAATAAAGTTAAATGCCATTGATAGTATAATAATATTATATATAATTTAATATTATTATACTTCCTTGGGGATTTTATGAAATTGGACTTCTTTGTTCAGGATTTTTTATTAAAAACATTTATTTACACAGGTAGAACCTCAAGAAGGTCATTTTGGTTAACACAAGCAGTTATATTTACTATATTGTTAGTAATGGTTGTTTCAATGGTGCTGATGTCTGTGCCCTTTGCCCAGATAGATTTTTCACTAAGTGTATCTAACGCTATTATAGCTATACCAACATTGGCTCTAATAACAAGAAGGCTACATGATGTTAATAGGAGTGCCTGGAACTTGTTGTGGTTCTTGACCGGCATAGGTACGATTTATATTGTTTATTTAAATGTAAAGAATGGCAGTCAGTCTAATAATGATTACGGTAAACCCTCAGGCTTATACCCAAATACCCATTTAAATCTAATGACCATACAACCTAACGACAGGCTATCCCCAGACCCAAAAAAACCTCAATAAAGAGGTTTTTTTATTTAATTATGAATATTAATCAGAATGTGTAATTTTGTTTAGGATTCAGCCTTTGCTACCCATTCTTCGGGAACATACATATCAACAGAACGCGCCTGAACAACTAGACCACGTACTTCTTTGCCATCTTTGGTGGTGAAGTTGTCTGGCTGTAAACGACCCACAATACCAACCATTGTCTTTTCTTCGATTACTACATCACCAGTAAGAACAACCTTCAGCCCCCTACCATTAACCCAAGCTCCTGTTTTTTGGTCTTTTTGGGACACAGAGATTTCAAAAATGTGATACTTATTGCCTGCTTCAGACACCCCACTCATAATTTCAAATGCTTTAGTTTTGTTGTTCCAAACTTTACTTACTCTGCCAGCTACTGATACTTGATTTTCTTTTAACATAATCGGTTTTCCTTTTAATTAATTTATTTAATATCTACATCCTCTGTAGATATTAATATTATAACATATTTAAAAAAACCAAAAAAAAACACCATATATTCCATCAAAAAATGAGAGATATGGTGTGCGAGATTTGTTGCCAACGTGAAGTCCTGGGCCGATTATACCACAATAATTGTAAAAAGGTTTTTTTCTTGTATATTAAAGGGATGGATACAATAATAAATGCAAGTTTAGCGGGTCTTTCCAAGGCCCAAAGTTCGATTAATCAATCGGCTCATAAGGTGGCAGGTTATCACCTGGAAGTGAACACCCCAACACAAGCCCAAAACCCAACAGATGCATTGCCAGATGTCAGCCAGCCACCGGTGGATCAAGTTGGTGATTATTATCAACAGCCAGCAAATAAAAATACGGATTTGGGTGAAGAGGTGATTAATATGCTTCAGGCATCCAGGGCTTACGAGGCTAATCTGAGAGTAGTTGGTGCTTGGTCGGATATGCTGGAAGAAGAGGTTAATCTTCTTAAAAAATAATTATCGTATATCAATTTGCAAATTCCTTGCTATAATAAAATAATATTTAATAATCTATCTGGAGTAAAATGTCTAAAAAAGCCTTAATATGCGGTTCATACGCATTCGATAACATCATGGTATTTCATGATAAGTTTAAAAACCATATATTGCCAGACCAAGTACATATATTAAATGTATCATTTCTAGTTCCAACAATGAGAAAGGAGTTTGGTGGATGCGCGGGAAACATAGCTTATAATCTAAGGATGCTTTCAGGCGACCCGGTGCCTATGGCTACCGTTGGAGAAGACTTCACTCCATACTTAAATTGGCTAGAAAAAAACTCAATAGACGTGACACATATCAAGAGAGTTAATGGTGCTTACACAGGTCAGGCATTTATTACTACAGATATGGATGATAATCAAATAACTGCATTTCACCCAGGAGCCATGAGTGAATCACACGTTAATAAGGTGTCTTCCGCTGAAGACATATCTATAGGTGTTATATCACCGGATGGTAGGCGGGGGATGCTTGAGCACGCCACGCAATTTGTTGAAGAGGAAATTCCTTTTCTATTTGATCCAGGACAAGGGATGCCAATGTTTTCTGGAGAAGAGTTGTTGAGTTTCATCGAGCAGGCGACTTATGTTGCTGTTAATGCTTATGAGGGACAAATGCTACAAGAAAAAACCGGTTTATCTGCTGAAGAAATAGCGGCCAAGGTTGATACTTATATTGTTACCAAAAGCGGCCAGGGTTCAGAAATATACAACAACGGCAAAAAGATCGTTATTGAGCCAATTGAAGTTAAGGTTCCTAGAGATCCAACTGGTTGCGGAGATGCTTACCGAGCTGGAATATTATTTGGAATAATGAATGAATTGGATTGGGAAACAACTGGTAAACTAGCAAGTATTTTAGGAGCTATTAAGGTGGGGCATCTTGGTACCCAAAATCATAGTTTCGACATAGAGTCAATAAAATCCCTGTTTAGTAAAAACTACGGATATGACTTAGGTGTTTAGGTAATTATAGATATATATCTATTATTTGTCAGAAAGACCTATACAAATTATATAATATTGGTAGAATAATTGCATTATTTTCGAAAATACCGATGTTCTAATGAAGAAGTTAACAAAAGAAAAGTATAAGCATTTATTGGCCAACCCGATAGAGTGGAATCCCTCAGATTTTATTACTGTAGAGTACTATGAAAAGTGGAAGGAATACTTTAAGGTTCAAGGGCATTTAGATGCCACCCCACTATACTACTCAAAAACAGAGGATTTTGTCTCAGCATACATCATCGAAAAAACGATTGAGAGTCATAGCTTGTTCACGTTATCTGCTTCCACCGACTCAAAAAAATTAAAATCATACTTGTATCTAACGATGATGATAGCCTATCTGAAGAAGTTTTCATTAAGTCAAACAGATAAAACGGCTCTACAGACCCTAACCCAGGAGTTTATTGTATCTGCCAATGATGATTTATTGGATATAATTAAAGAAGATATCATAAACTCCAGTACAAAAATAGAAATGTTCAAAGATGCAACCGGTGCCTTTTCATTGTCAAAAAATTTAAAAGGAACGAAGGTTATTGATGAGGATAAAAGTTTGTATTTTTCATATGTAGCAAAAGCCGCCGGTAAGGTGTTGGCGAAAGATAAAAAGGTAATGTCTCAGATAGAGGAACATATATCAGATATTCAAAAGGTGTTTATATAATTTGGTTATTCGCTCGAACACCAATGGCCGACAACCAAACCACCCCGCATCAATAAAATTATTTAAATAGGGATAATTAAAAAATGATTAATGTCTCAAATAAAATAAAAATTCTAATTGTGATAATGACACTAACGCCATCTATGGCTCAAGCCGGAGTGGATAATGAGCATAATACCCTAGCTGGGATAGCCGAAATAACTTCTAGTCTTGATCAGCAAATATCTTTATTATTAGCTGAAAGTGCTAAAATTGATAAAGAGTTTCTTGGTGGTCAAAAGGTAGTGGCATCGAATGACATAGTGTCCAGTCCGGTTGAGGCAAAACCTTCTTCAATAAAGACTGTTGTGGTGTTAACGAAGAAATCACAACAGTCTTTATTGCTGGCAAAAAAGCTAATATCAAAAAAGAGGTATTTGGATGCTTACAATCTTTTAAAGAAATCTGAGTTTGAAAATGTTCAAAGTACAGCTTTTAACTATCAATTAGGTGTCGCTTCTCTAAGGGCCGGTAAATATACTGATGCACTTTATGCCCTTGATAGAGTGGTAAGTGAAGATCCTAATAACATCGGCGCTCAATTGGATATGGCGATAGCTTACTATTACTTAGGTAATTTAAGTTTTGCAAAACAAGAGTTAGTCAAAATCTTAAAAAACTACGACAAAGTGGCACCAAAGGTGGTGAAGAGAACTATTAGGGCCTATTTAAAAAAAATAAAGAAGGAACAGGCACCTAAGAAGTTGTCAATAGTTGCTTCAATATCCACAGGGTATAGCGATAATATTAACTCTGGATATGATGGAAACTCAGTTTATATACCATTAATTAATGCTAACACTATACTTTCGGATCAAAGCAAAGCCACTCCAGCTCCATTTATTAATGCTCAAATCCTAGTTAATAAAAAGAAAATCATCAACCGTGATGATAGTATTGATGCTACTATGATTTTGAATAAAAAAATCTATAAAGGTTATAGTAGTTTAGGTCAGGCCAACGCAATATTGTCGTTATCAGGAAGCCATAAGTTTAATAAGCACACCATCAAGCTCAATAAAACGGCTGTCAGGTCTTACTTAAATTCCAAAATTAATTATGATATTATGTCAACAACAGCCACAATATTAACCCAACCGAATCAATCTCAGAGTTTAAGCGCAGCAATAAAAACAGAAAGGATGACATTCGCGAACCCAGCCTCACAAGCTAATAATTCTAAAAAAGAATCATTAACACTAACCGCCTCAGATTCTATATTTGATAAAAAGGTGGGTGTTACTATGGGTATAGGGTTAAGTCACAATATGATGGATGACACGGCGGCATCTAATGGCAATAGCAAGTCCAGCGATTTGAACCTATCTTTTAAAAAGCAAATTTTAGGAACATTAGCTACAGTGTCATTGGGGTATAAACGCAATAATTATGATAAATTAAACGCTGCCTTTGGTGTATATAGAGAGGATAGGGCGAAGTCTATAACTATAGGCACAATCAAGCCACTGGATAAGGCGAATTCGATTAATTTTTCAATTGGATACCGGAATCAAGGCTCTAATATTGAGCTTTACAAAAACGATGCAATGACAGTGACAATGGGCTTTAAAAGGTCGTTTTAATTAAAGACCCAAGTTCAATCGAAGATAAACATTTAATTCTAGTAATCAGCCTCAGACCGCCATTTGGTCAATAAGAGGTTCACTGAGAATGCTAAGCGCCTGTTGTTGTTAACTATGGAAAAAGGTTGATAATGATATATAATAATACGAAACTTATCATTATATATCTTGCATATGCTTAAATTCATTCTAC
>JYMV01022061.1_pt1 | contig 42544 bp, 30 predicted proteins | sample 338911 | NCBI WGS metagenome assembly JYMV01 (sample SAMN03354496, study PRJNA234377) | hydrothermal vent metagenome | biome: Deep sea; feature: Hydrothermal plumes at the Eastern Lau Spreading Center, Western Pacific Ocean; material: Seawater | place: Tonga | collected 2009 | depth 2000 m m | reverse complement strand
CAGATGGCTCTATCAATCTCAGCGTCTCGGGAGGATCCACTTCCTATACCTATAGCTGGACGGGGCCCAACTCCTTTACTGCCACCACTGAAGATATCTCAACACTGGAAGCGGGAACCTATGATGTGACCGTCACTGACAGCCTGGGCTGCACACAAACTGCACAGGTAATAATTACCGAACCCGCCGTGGTGGCAGGCACCATCACAGGCACCAATGTATCGTGTAATGGCGATGCTACAGGTGCCGCAGACCTCACCCCTACAGGCGGTGATGGAAGCTATATCTTCAGCTGGACGGGCCCGGGAGCCTTCACCTCGGGGTTGGAAGACCTGACGGGATTGGCGGCAGGCACTTATGATGTAACCATCACCGACGGCAATGGGTGTACGGGAACGGCACAGGTGGTAATTACCGAACCAACACCCCTACTTGCGGTCCCATTTGCAATTGATGCACATTGCAATCTTGCAGATGGAGTTATTACGGTAACAGCCTCCGGCGGCGCAGGTTCATATACATATACCTGGGATGACCCAGGAAATTCCAATACCGCCACGGTAACTGGCTTACTTGCAGGAATCTATACAGTAACGGTATCAGATGCTAATGGGTGTACTCAAACAGCTTCAGATACTATTGCAGACCTGCCTGGAGGTACGGTTACGGCTATTGTCGACAATAATGCATCTGGATTTAATGTCTGTGATGGACAGGCCACAGCATCGGTAACTGGGGCACAAGCACCTTTAACCTATGCATGGGACGATCCTGCAACACAGGATTCAGTCACAGCTACAGGCCTTTGTGCAGGCACTTATTGTGTTACCGTTACTGATGCAAACAATTGTGTTGCTCTTGATTGCATCACCATTACTGAGCCTAACCAAATGACGTTATCCATCGTTGGTACCAATGTATTGTGTAACGGCGATTGTTCTGGAGCTGCTGACCTTACAATAACAGGTGGGGTCACGCCATTTACTTACACCTGGAGCCCTGGAGGCATGACAGCTCAGGATGTTGTCAACCTCTGCGCGGATACCTTCGTGGTTACTGTAATAGATTCATCTGGCGGGATTGCCACTGACACAATAATAATTACTGAACCGGCTGCTCCTCTTAGCGCAACCGTAGTTGGGACAGATATTCTCTGTAACGGTGATTCGACAGGAGCTGTTGACCTCACCGTTACCGGAGGTACTCTTGCTTATACGTATAATTGGGCACCAGGAGGAGAAACCACAGAAGATTTGTCCGGACTGTTTGCAGGTACTTATGATGCAAGTGTAATTGACGCTAATGGATGTACTGCTTCAGCTTCCTATACTGTTGTCGAGCCCAGCTTACTTGGGGTTACTACCTCAGGCAATAGTGCAAATTGTGGTCAGTCTGATGGTGAAGTAACCGCATTTCCGTCAGGTGGAACAGGTAATTACACCTATCAATGGGATGGGCCTGGGGCTCAAACCAATGCCACAGCTACAGGCCTTGGAGCTGGAACATATAATATTACAGTGACGGATAGTGCTGGGTGTACGGTCGCAGGTGCTCAAAGCATATCTGATCTTGGTGGAGGAACGGTTTCCGTAACTACTGACAACAACGCATCCTGTAATAGTGTTTGTGATGGGCAGCTGACAGCTTCAATGACGTTGGGAACAGGCCCCTTCACATACTCATGGGATGATCCGGGAACACAAACAACAGCGATCGCCACCGGATTGTGCGATGGTACATTTGGTGTAACCGTGACAGATGCTGTTGGTTGTGTAGCCTCTGCAACTGGTGCAATTACGGAGCCAGTGCTATTGGACGGGCCTATCATGAGCAATAACACCACTTGCAATGGAGGCTGCGATGCAAATGCGGCAGTAGTGCCTTCAGGGGGATCCGCACCATTTACGTATCTATGGGATGACCCGGCTGCACAAACAGATTCCAATGCTACTGGATTGTGTGCCGGCACTTTTAACGTGACCTTGTCAGATGCCAATGGGTGTACTGTAAATAATAGTGTTGTTATTACTGAACCCCTCCCACTTTCTATGTCTATGACCTTCGACAACTCAAATTGCGGACAAGCAGATGGTACAGCAACGTCCACACCCACCAGCGGAATTGCACCTTATACCTACTTGTGGAATGACCCAAGTGCCCAAACAAACGCCACTGCCACAGGACTACTGGCAGGTGCGTTCACAGTGACTGTAACCGACTCTTTGGGATGTATTGGTACGGGATCTATTACCGTAAGTGACAGTGCCGGACCCAATGCTTCAATAATTAGTACTTTCCACGTGACTTGTCCGGGGGGAAATGATGGTGAATTGACCGTCTTTGTAACAGATGGTGATCCTCCATATACCTACTTATGGGACGACCCAGGAACTCAGGTAACAGCAACGGCAACTGGTTTGGTTACTGGGACCTACACAGTAGCCATCACTGATGTGAACGGTTGCATCACTTCGGCAGCAAATACGATCACTGAACCACCGACCCTTGCAGTATCTGTTACCGGCAGCACCAATGTTACGTGCAACCTCGCCTGCGATGGAACTGCGGATGCGAGTTCTACAGGGGGAACTACACCGTACACCTACCTTTGGGACGACCCTGGTACGCAAACAGATTCCAACGCCACTGGCCTGTGTGCAGGCACCTTTGAGATCTTGGTGACTGATGCCAGTGGATGCCAGGATAGCACGACAATTAATATTACAGAACCTTCGGTACTTGTTCTTTCTACCACACCTTCGCCTACAAGTTGCTCAGGATTATGTGATGGAAGCGGAACAATTGGCGTAATTGGAGGAACAGCACCGTTCACCTATTTGTGGAATGATCCAGCAGCACAGACAAATGCCAATGCTACCGGGCTGTGTGCAGGCGGATTCAATACTACGGTTACTGATGTGAATGGTTGCATGGATACTATTGGCACTACGATCACTGAACCAGCATCACTCACACCTACTATGCTCAGTGAAATAGGCGTAAGTTGCTTTGGAGACTGTAATGGATCTGCTGAGGTATCTGTTTCCGGTGGATCTGCGCCTATCACTTACCTGTGGAGTGTTGGGCAAACCACTGCCCTTGCCACTGGATTGTGTGGTGGCATCCACACCGTTGACATTACAGATGCCAATGGCTGTACGATTCAAGACACTGCTACCATAGCGGAACCCGCATTATTGGTGAATGTCTTTTCAACTACAGATGTGGATTGCTTTGGCAACTCCACCGGCTCAGCAACTGCAAGTGTGTCTGGGGGCTCTGCACCATATACGTATCAATGGGATGATCTTAGCCTTCAAACTACTGCTACAGCCAGTGCCTTAGATTCTGGTGTATACAACGTAATCATTACAGACCTTAATGGCTGCTCGATCAACGAAACTGTTACGATTACGGAACCTGTAGAAATTGTACTGGTATTAGATACTACCGGTTCATCATGTGGACAATCTGATGGAACTGCCTGTCTGACGGTTTCCAGTGGAATTGCTCCTTTCACCTATCAATGGGATGACCCTGGTTCTCAAAGTACTGCATGTGCAACAGGACTTCTTGCCGGGTCTTACAATGCTACGGTTACGGACAATACCGGATGTTTCAATACGCAGCTTGCCGTTATCAATGACCTCGGTGCACCGTCACTCTCCATATCGGCATTTTCTGATGTCAGCTGCAACGGGGGATGTGATGGTTTTGCCACCGTCTTAATAACTAACGGGTTGGCTCCTTTTACCTACGTTTGGGATGATCCGGGAACACAGTCTACTGCCAGTGCAAATGGACTTTGTTTTGGTACATACGTGGTTAGCATTGTAGACTCTAACGGCTGTACAGGCAGCATTTCACAGACAATTGGAGAACCATCAATGCTTAACGTGACGATCTCAACACAGACGGATGTTACCTGCATGGGAGATGCGGATGGTACAGTAGCTGGATTAGGTTCTGGTGGCACATCACCCTATACCTTCTTATGGAACGATCCCAGTGCTCAAACGACACAGATAGCAACCGGATTATCTGCAGGTTCATATACCCTCACCCTTGAGGATAGCCTGGGATGTACAGACACCGTTTCAGTCACGATAGCAGAGCCAACCAGCATTACCTTGTCGGTGATACCGATCAATGCAAATTGCGGACAATCAGATGGGGCAGCAACCGTCACGGCTACGGGGGGCAATGGACTCTATGCATATTTATGGGATGATCCTTCCGCTCAGGTTACGGCAACGGCAACTGGACTACCTGCGGGCAACTATTCTGTGATAGTTACTGATATTCTCGGTTGCATCAACAATATTTCGGTTACAGTAGGAGATAATCCGGCGGGAACAGCGATCATTGCTTCTACTATTGATGTAAGTTGTAGTGGAGGATCAGACGGTGGAGCCACTGTATCAATGAGTGGCGGCACATTGCCGTACACATACTTGTGGGATGATGCCGGTGCCGGAACTAATTCGAGCGTCAACGGTTTACCGGCGGGAGTTATTAATGTAACGGTTACCGACTCAAATGGCTGTGCTGTAACCGTGGGAAGCACCATTAGCGAACCGTTGGCATTGGGCAATACTACTTTTGGAGTTGACGCCAGTTGTCCAGGCATGTGTGACGGAACAGGAAACGTGTCAGGTGTGGATGGTACAAGTCCCTATACATATCTATGGGACGACCCCTCTGCTAGCACAACAGCTACTGTATTCGCGATGTGCTCAGGCACCTGGAATATTACTATAACGGATGCCAATGGATGCACAACTACGGATTCTGTTGTAATCAGCAATCCTCCTGTAATCACCATTACTGAAACACACACCAACGCTAACTGTGGGCAGGCAGATGGGGGTGCTGAGGCATTCCCAACGGGAGGCACTCCGCCGTATACGTACCTGTGGTCCAACGCCTCCACTACTCCGCCAATTAACAACGTGGTCGCTGGAGTATATACAGTTACGGTGAGCGATGCTAATGGATGCTTCACTACCCTTGATGTTGCCATTGGAGATAATTCAGGGCCTACGGCGACTATTACAGCATCGGATAGCGCCAATTGCAACGGAGACCAGAATGGATTCGCTACGGTCGCTGCGACAGGTGGTACGACACCTTACACCTATTTATGGAATGATGTTTCTGCTCAAACAACACTTACCGCGGCAAACCTGGGAGCAGGCAGCTACACCGCAACAGTAACTGACTCTAATGGATGTGTTTCACTCGCCCTCGTGACAATTGGTGACCCTGCTGCAATTGCCTACAATCCCGCAATTATAAATCCTACCTGTTTTGCCGCATGTGATGGTTCTACAGGTGTTACGGTTAGTGGCGGTACTACTCCGTATTCGTACCTGTGGGATGATCCTGGTGCACAAACTTCTGCTACCGCAACAGGCCTGTGTGATGGGACTTACTCAGTTGTTATCACAGATGATCATGGTTGTATTGAAATAGCTGTACTGGTCATCGTTGAACCAGCACAAATGTCAGCTGTTGCGAGCGCAACAGACGTTTCCTGCGCAGGACTGTGCGATGGATCTGCTACCGTTTCAACAAGCAATGCAGTTGGTACAACTACCTATCAATGGGATGATCCGTCTAGCCAGGTGACCCAAACCGCTACCAATCTATGTGCAGGTCCTTATGGTGTTACTGTTACTGACGGCAACGGGTGTACGGCAATCTCATCGACAACGGTTAATGCGCCTCCAACCTTAACAGTATCGATTACGGCATTTGGGGATGCAGACTGTAATGGGAATTGTAATGGTTTTGCACAAGCAACCCCTGCTGGTGGCACGGCTCCTTATACCTTCATTTGGGACGACGGATCTGCCCAAACAAATGCCCAGGCCACTGTATTGTGTGCGGGAAGCTATAATGTCACCGTTTCCGACATTAATGCATGCTCTGCTACTACATCTATAGTTATTGCTGAACCACAAGCAATTGGAGCAATTATTACCAGTAATGATGCAGTTTGCTTCGGGGAATGTAATGGAGATGCAACAGTTAGTGTTTCTGGAGGAAGCCTACCATATACGTATTTATGGAATGACTTATTATTCCAAACAACTCCAACTGCGAATAATCTTTGTGCGGGAACCTATACGGTGACAGTCACTGATTCTAAAGGTTGTGGAATTAACGTTAATGTTGACATATTTGAACCAAACTTTTTGCAATTACAGCTCACTAGTTTGGTGAATTCTACTTGCGGTTTGGACAATGGTGGTGCTTGCGTCGGGATAATCGGTGGTGTTCCACCGTTTGTAGTTACATGGGACGATCCATCAACGACAGTGGGACTTTGTATCGCTATACAATATGCAGGCGTTTATCACCCAATTATCACAGATGGCAACGGTTGTTCGGCCACATTAACTGTGACTATTAGCGACGATACCGGTCCTGTAATTGATTCGCTTTCAGGTACAGATGTCTCATGTGGAGGTGCTGCGGATGGTACTGCAGTTGTGACTGCCTCTGGTGGCCAACCACCTTTATCATACGTTTGGCTTGACGCTCAAAACAATGTTATAGCCAGCGATACATCTGTTAATGGATTATCTGGAGGACTGTATTCCATATCCGTAGTTGACAGCAACGGCTGTTCTACATCATCAACCGTAGTTATTAATGAGCCTTCCACACTTTCAACAGCGATTATTAGTTCTTCTGAGCCATCGTGTAATGGATTTTGTAATGGGACTGCAACGGTAGCTGTTGGCGGCGGTTCTCCCCCATATGCGTATCTATGGTCTAATGCGCAGGTGACACCAACTGCGTTGGCGCTATGTGCCGGTACCCATGATGTGACAATAACTGATGTAAATGGATGCTCTTCTGTTAGTCAGGCGACCATAGGACAGCCAGATTCACTGTTGATTGAAGATTCTGTTCTCAATACTACTTGCTTTGGAGATGCCAATGGGTCTATTTATCTCAACGTAACAGGAGGAAGTCCATTTTATTCCTACTCCTGGACCCCAACTCCGGGATTCTCAAATGTCCTTACTAACCTAACCGCACAAAACTACACTGCGGTTGTTACTGATATCAACGGATGTGCTGCTAGTATTACCGCAACGGTCAATCAACCTACAGCAGTAAATTCAGTGACATTTACTGATTCTACCACGTGTGGAGATTCGAATGGAAATGCTTCTGTACTACCGTTTGGTGGCTCTGGGAACTACAGTTATTTATGGACATTGGGCCAAACTGATTCTATAGTAACCAATCTCATTGCAGGCACCTACACAGTAACGGTCAGTGATGGAAATGGATGCACATTTACGGATACTGCGATTATCTCTGATATTGCCGGTGTGGTGATAAACGCTGTAACAATTACCCATGTGGATTGCTATAACAATCCAACAGGTGAGGCTACCGTAACGCATACAGGTGGAATTAGTCCTTATGCTTATATTTGGGATGACCCTTTTCTACAAACTACCCAAACTGCGGTGGGTCTTGTGCCGGGCACTATTGGTGTTATCGTAACGGATAACACCGGCTGTAACGATGCTGACATCGGCATCGTCACTCAACCAGACTCTTTGTATGTAATAGTTAGCGGGGCCGATACGATCTGTTACGGCGAGTCAGCTGAAATATCTGCTGTTGCAGCGGGTGGAGTACCCGGTGTATATGTATACACCTGGGTATCTGGTGCAATTGGGGGTGGGCCATTCACGGTTACACCCACCACTACCACCACATATACGGTGATGGCCGAAGATGTAAATGGCTGCCAGTCCGTACTGGAATCCATCACAATAGTAGTCTTACCTCCGCTTCAAGTGACTGCAGATGGAGGCACTGGGTGCGAAGGGACTCCTGTGACAGTTACTGCCTCAGGATCAGGAGGCAATGGCAATCTCACCTATACCTGGGATAACGGATTTACCGGAACGCATCAGACGATTTCTACCTTCACCACGGATACATTTATGGTAGTCACCGTCAGTGATGGTTGTTCGCCAGACACCACTGACACTGCATGGATCACGTTCAGTCCAATCCCAGTAGCTGACTTCTCTTTTATCGGTTTCGGCTGCGCTCCTGTAACGGCCACATTTACAAATGAATCTACTATAAGCCAGGGGGCTATAGTCTCATGGTCCTGGGACTTTGGAGATGCAGCTTCAGGTACAAATAACACATCTGATCTTGAGAATCCGGTACATATTTACGATACGGAAGGCACGTATACCGTTTCACTTACGGTAGTTTCTGATAGTGGTTGCACTGACACGTACACTCAGTTTGGTGTGGTGACTGTGGATGGTTCGCCAACTGCGATGTTTGTCAATATACCTGAATTTGAAGCTACGCTATTAAATTCGACCTTCTCATTCTTCGACTCGTCATCATCGAGTGTTGTCAGCTGGGATTGGAATTTTGGGGATCCGGCTTCAGGGGATTTGAATATTGACTCTGTCCCCTATCCTATTCATGAGTACACAGAAATTGGAATTTATACCATTACGCTAAATGTATTAACTGCAGCAGGGTGTCCGGCTACTTACACCAGTACCGTTGAAGTGACTGAAGACTACGTCTTATTTGCGCCTAATGCGTTCACTCCTAATGCGGATGGTGACAACGACTTCTTCATGCCCAAAGGGGTTGGCATTGATGGGGAAGACTTTGAAATGTGGATATTCGATCGGTGGGGAGACCTGATAGCAACGGTTTCAGGTGTGTTTGGTGATGACCCCGGTATTGGATGGGACGGACATGCCAATAATGGTTCAAATGTTGCTCAGATGGACGTGTACGTTTGGAAGATCAGAACGAAAGATGGGGATCAGAATGAGCACGAGTACGTAGGCCACGTTACATTGCTTGAGTAGGCCTGCGCTAACCCTTAACTTCTGATAGTATTTTCAAGCTGGAGTCAAATGGCTCAATACACTCCTTCATTTCGTCAATGATCCCGAAGTCATAGCGAATCAATTGAGAGAAGAGCGATTCATAGCGCTCCTGAAATACTCCTACGGGAAATATGCTTTCGAAAAGCTTGTTCACCTGATTGATAGTCGTTTGGTTCGTTTTCTTGGCTGCCTTGGCCAGCTTTTTCTCAAGTTTGTCTAGTTGTGCCAATGCTCTTGCTGCATCAGCTTTAACTGATCGCTCCAAACTGGCATCTACTGCTTTGGCCTGAGTAACCAGCTTGTCGTAAATGGCTGATATTTCTTCTCGTTCTGTCGCTATAGAAAGTTCATCCTTAGATAGTTGACTGACAATGGATTTTACCTGTTCATCAGGATCAGAGAATAAATCGGTTTTGGACAATTCAAACTGATCCATTCGCTTCTTCTCCCCGGTGCCTAATATTAGCAGTGAATTTCTGGGCATTAGTACGGGAAAGCTCACTTCATTTGCATCGAAGATCCCCTTAAGTTCCAGCCAGTACGCGATTTCGGATGGGCCACCAATATAGGCCAGGTTAGGTAGCACCATTTCCTGATACAATGGCCTGAGAACCACATTGGGACTAAAGTTTTCAGGATTGCTTTCAATCATTTGCAAACATTCATTCTTCTCAAATGATATATCGGTATCAACTACGTTTACTTTATCCCCTTCACCTATCTCCAGCCTACTTCTTTTATCATCATGTAAATAGAACAAATTGATGTCCCTGGATTTAACCGGTAGTTTATATGATTTCGAAAGTGCCGTATAAGCCCTGTTCATAGCGTGCATTGAGTCCTGCCCTTCCACCTCCGCCTTCATCACTTTAACAAAGGACTTCTTCAATGCAGCGTCGTCAGCGTCAAGCACTACAAGTCCATAATGTCCGAATAGGCCATGAACCAAGGCCCTTGTTGCATTCGCCAGGTTCTCCTGATTCGAATAAGCACTCTCGAAAGTCGATAGAACACGAATGGCAGATTCATCAGATTGAAGCTGTTCTTTTAGAGCTGTAATAACGTCACTCACACCATCCACACTCATCCTGCCTACAGCATTGCCTGCTTCCGCTTCCCAAGTCACCTTTTTCCCGAACAGATGGAAGTGATTGACCTCTTCAAAATCGTGATCTTCAGAGGCCATCCAGTATAGTGGAACAAAGTTCTTATCTGGAAATTGTTGCTTAAGCTGCTCCGTTAAGTTAATCACCGTCAATAACTTATAGCAGAGATACAATGGCCCTGTAAACAAACACAATTGATGACCTGTAGTGACAGTGAAGGTGTTGGCATCTGTCAATAATGAGATATTAGATGGAGCGTCATCAATGTCGGAATATTGCTTCTTTATTACTTCAGCAAGAACAGATCTGTTAATGACTTCCTTTGATTTATTTGTAATTGCCGCTGAGAATGAGTTGATATTGGGAGGATACTGATAATATGCCTCCAAAGAGGAATCACCTGATAAATAGTCCTTCAATAACTGAGGAAAGAGTTGTTTACCTCTCTTGGTGAGATCCAGTTCAGCAATAGTCAATGTATCCACTTGAAAGCCCACTCTATCTTTAATTGAGGGTAATCTTAATTGGCCCTGGTTATTGGGATTATGAATTTATACGAATTTACGAATGAAATATAAAGCAACTAATAGAAATATCATCAGGACTAGCTCCTAATTTATCATATGTCCGATATAATCATTGGATATAATCATTGCTTGATACGATTAACGTACAACCCCTTTGACATTACAGATATGATTTCACGAGCGCCTCTGCTCGCCTAATTTGCCAATCAAGTGATTATTTATACTTTTGCTCCTTTAATTTTCATCGCCTCCTATAACACATCGCCTAATGGACATTTTTGAAAAGATCAAGGAAAAACGCGGACCGCTAGGTCAATACGCAAAAGGTGCACACGGCTACTTCTTTTTTCCTAAACTGGAAGGCGAGATAGGACCACGAATGACTTTTCGGGGCCGGGAATGCCTCATATGGAGTGTCAACAATTACCTGGGTCTGGCAAATCATCCTGAAGTCCGGAAGGTAGATGCTAAAGCATCTGCTGATTGGGGCCTTGCAACTCCTATGGGTTCTCGCATGCTAACTGGGAATTCAGAACATCACGAGAAGCTTGAGCGAGAGCTGGCTGCATTTGAATCGAAAGAGAGTGCCATATTGTTGAACTACGGTTACCAGGGAATGGTATCGGCCATTGATGCACTGGCAGATCGGAACGACGTCATCGTTTACGATTCAGAATCCCATGCGTGCATCATTGATGGAATGAGAATGCATCTGGGAAAAAGGTTTGTGTTCCCTCATAATGACATTGACAACCTTGAGAAGCAGCTTCAGAGAGCAACGGTATTGACTGAGAAGTCAAACGGGGGTATTCTTGTGCTCACGGAAGGTGTATACGGAATGGCAGGCGATCAGGCGAAATTGAAGGAGATTGTCGCTCTAAAGGAGAAGTATTCCTTTAGGTTATTTGTGGATGATGCACATGGATTTGGAACCATGGGAGCGACCGGTGCGGGTACTGGTGAAGAACAGGGTGTTCAGGATGGAATTGATATCTACTTCGGGACGTTTGCGAAGGCCATGGCCAGCATTGGTGCCTTCATCGCTTCAAACGAAAACGTGATTGAGTTTCTCAGATATAATAATCGCTCGCAAATATTTGCAAAGGCGCTTCCAATGCCTTTGGTTTTGGGTGCTCAAAAGCGACTTGAGTTATTGAAGAACAATCCTGAGTTGAAAGAGAACTTGTGGAAGATCACCAATGCTCTTCAGGATGGCCTTAAGAAGGAGGGATTCAATTTAGGGAGAACAGCATCGCCAGTGACTCCTGTATTTCTAAGTGGTGGAGTGGCTGAGGCTACCAACTTGATTGTTGACCTTCGAGAGAACTTCAACATATTTTGCTCTGTGGTTATTTACCCAGTTGTTCCGAAGGATACAATCATGTTACGAGTGATACCTACAGCGGCACATACTTTGGAAGATGTCGCCTATACCATCGATGCGTTCAAACAGGTCAAGAACAAACTTGACGAAGGCTTGTATAAGAACAAGGATATTTACGCTGGAGTAAGTAACTAAGAAACCTTCTCCGAAGGACTTACTTTTGCCGCGTCTGCAATCAACCTGGATAGCTTGTTATGAGTGGCCCTACTTACAGGAGTAAGTGGCAATCGTAAGTTGGCTTCCGAATTGTTCATGATTTCCATGGCAGCCTTCACTCCGGCAGGATTTCCTTCCACGAACAAGTTCTCAATAATATCGATGAGCTTGTAGTGATATTCCCTTGCCAATTTCATATTTCCTCGCAATGCGCTGTTAACCAATCCTGAAAAATCCTCTGGAAAAATATTAGCAACAACAGAAATTACTCCATCCGCCCCAATGGCAATCATCGGAAGTGTTAAAGCATCATCTCCTGATATTACAAGAAATCCTTCTGGCTTGTTCTTGATGATATCCATGCACTGCTCCAAATCTCCGGAAGCTTCCTTAATCCCTATAATATTATCAATGTCATAGGCTAATCTCAGGGTTGTCTCCGCAGAGATATTAGAGCTTGTTCGTCCAGGCACATTGTATAAGATAACCGGAACCGGCGAGCGATTTGCGATCATCTTGTAATGCTGATACAGTCCTTTTTGACTTGGCTTGTTGTAATATGGAGATACGGAAAGAATTGCCTCCACCCCATCGAAGTCATAATGACTGAAACTATTGAGAATATCATTGGTATTGTTACCACCAAGTCCCAGAATAACCGGAACCCTGCCTTCTGCCTGGTCAACCACAAATCCAAGTACGGCCATCTTTTCATCACTGCTCAAGGCAACTGACTCTCCAGTTGTTCCAAGTGCCACGAGATAGTTGATTCCATTGTCAATCATTCTATCCACCAATTGCCCCAGGCGCTTAAAATCAATGCTCCCGTCCTTGTGGAAGGGCGTCACCAGGGCAACACCAGTACCTCGAAATCTATTAGGCATACTCCTCTTCTAGTTTTGAACCACCCTGGCCACCAGGCAGATTCTTGCGATTTACCATTTTGATATACACTTCCGTATTCTTAATGAAGTTCTCCAAAGTCCGATTGTAACCTGGATCCAGTATCATATCGTAATACATTTCTGAGTGCTTATCCTGCGGTCCAACTTTAAAGTCCGCTTTTGAAAGAGCGCAAATATATTTTATTGGATGACAATAATCAACACCTAAATCCAATAAAAGATCAAACTTTTCTTCAATGAAGTTGTTTACTTCCAATCCATCGGGCTTCAACATCCAATTTAACTCTTTTTTCGTGAAAAAGCGAAATTCCAGTCGAGTATTCAAATGGCTCTTGGGGTCCCTATCATCAATGTAGCCCAGTGCCATAACCTTTTTCCCCAAATTCTTAAAGTACGCCACAAACTTCTTGAGTAGCTTATAATCCCCTGGATCAGTTGCGTTGTATACAATTCCAACGTAGTGTGCAGCTTCCAAATTATTCACCTCAATAGTCCGCTTCAGCTTTCGGATTTTCCGATGCAGAAAAAAGGTAGCCAGTATCAGTTTGAGCTTTTTCATACCCTAGCTGATCATTTTAATAAATGCTTCTTCCGAAAGAATTTCGATTCCCAATTTTTCCGCTTTGGCGAACTTACCAGGACCCATATTTTCACCCGCTACAATATAGCTGGTCTTTGATGAAATGGAACTGACGATCTTTCCTCCATTCGAAACAATGGCCTCCTTTATTCCATCTCGGGAGAATTTTGAGAATACTCCGGATACAACCATAGATAGCCCGTTCAACTTGTCACTGACCAGTGCTTCCTCTGTCGCCTCAAGCTCAAAGCTGAGATTATGGCTTTTCAATTGATCAATGAGTTGCAGGTTGAGGGGTTGTTGAAAGTGCGTTATTAGACTCTCTGCAATCTTATCCCCTATCTCCTCCACTTCCACCAGCTCATCATGGGAAGCTGCTATGAGCGCATCGATGTTTTTAAAATGTCCAGCCAGCTTGCGTGCCACAGTTTCTCCGACATACCTGATTCCCAATGCAAACAAAAGTTTGTCAAACGACATCTTTTTTGAAGCCTCCAGTCCTTCTAATAGCCTGTTGACTGATTTGTCAGCGAAGCGATCAAGACTTATCAGGTCTTCATAGGTTAGAGAGTATAGTTCAGCCACCGTCTTAACCAATTGCGCATCATATAACTGCTCAACCGTCTCTTCACCCAACCCATCAACATTCATGGCTTTCCTACCGATAAAGTGTTCGATCTTCCCCTTAATCTGAGGAGGGCATCCAGCCATATTGGTACAGTAATGTGCAGCTTCACCTTCAAGCTGTACCAATTCTGTTTGACATTCAGGGCATTTGTCGATGAACATTGTCTTCTTGCGAGCTGCTGGGCGCTGCTCCGTATCAACCCCGGTAATCTTAGGGATTATCTCGCCTCCCTTTTCCACTACAACAGTATCACCAACCCTGATGTCTAACTTTTCAATTTGCTCTGCATTGTGCAGCGAAGCACGTTTGACAGTTGTGCCGCTTAGCTGCACAGGTTCAAGATTGGCTACAGGGGTAATAGCACCTGTACGACCCACCTGATAATCAATGGAAAGCAGCACAGTCGAAGCTTCCTCTGCCTTGTATTTATAGGCTATTGCCCAACGCGGTGACTTTGCGGTGAAACCCAGCACTTCCTGCAGGTCATAGGAGTCAACTTTCAGCACAATACCGTCAATTCCTACTTCAATGTCGTGACGTTCGGTCTCCCATTTATCAATAAACTCAAATAGCTGATCAATTGTATTTACCTGGGCTGTGTACTCAGGAATTTTAAATCCCCAGGACTTAGCAGCCTGCATATTGGCAAAATGTTCCTTATGCGGCAAACCATCCCCGTATAACGCGTATAAATAACAGTCCAGACTTCGTTCGGCGACAATAGTTGAGTCGCGCGTTAGCAATGTCCCTGAGGCGGAATTTCTCGCATTGGCGCGTAAGCCCTCGCCCGCTGCTGCTCTGTCTTCATTAATCCTGGCAAAAGTGCTTCGGGATAAAAATATTTCACCCCGAATTTCAAAATCAGATGGATATCCGCTTCCCCGTAGCTTTAGCGGAATAGTCTTTATCGTCCTGACATTGGCTATTACATCTTCCCCTTGCACCCCATCTCCTCTTGTCAGTGCCTGGACCAGAACACCGTCGACGTAATTCAGGCCTATTGCCACTCCATCGTATTTTAACTCGCACACATAAGTAAGGTCATCCTCTGAACTGGTTTCATCAAAGATGATCTTGCGTACCCTTGTGTCAAAACTCTCTATTTCCTCCCTGCTGTAAGAATTATCAAGAGAAAGCATGGGATACCTGTGCTTGACAGTAGCGAAGGCATTTGCTACAGTTCCTCCTACACGTTTCGTCGGCGACTATTTGTTGACGATGAGAATCCTTTAGAAGCTGGTCAAATTCAAAATCATCAATTGAAGGATCAGAAAGCAGATAGTAGCGATGGTTGTGATCGTTGAGCTCTACCGAGAGTTGGGCTATACGCTTTTTTGCTGTTTCTGAATCCATTCGGCGAATGTAGTAATTCCTCTATTCCTTTATACCTCTCACAAAGCGATTCCTGTCATGGATGTCCTTACGCTGTTCAACGTCAACATACCCGGCTTTCTTTAGTACATCTACAACTTCATCTCCGTACTTCTCATTAATCTCAAAGTACAGCTGTCCATCCTTCTTTAAAGCAACACTTCCCAATAAGCTGATCAGCTTATAAAACAACAAAGGATTCTCATCGTCAACAAATAGGGCCTTAGCCGGCTCATAACTCAATATATTCTCATCCATCTGATATCTATCCTTGTATTGAATATAAGGTGGATTACTTACTATAATATCAAGAGTTTCTGGTTGAACCAGTTTAGCGGAACCGTCCCTATCCACAATATCCTGAACCCTAAAGTTGACATCCACCTGATTGGCTTCTGCATTCTCCTTTGCAAGGTCAATACAGTCATCTGATACATCTACCCCCATCACTTGCGCGTTTTGAAGGTGTTTCTTTAATGCAATAGCAATGCAGCCACTACCAGTCCCAACATCTAAAATCCTTAGCACCTGGTCTCCACTTTCCTTAACAATCCAATCCACTAACTCTTCCGTTTCCGGTCGGGGTATAAGGACTCTCTTGTCCACATTGATCCTCACATTGCAAAAATCAGTATAGCCAAGAATGTACTGCACAGGGGTTTTCTTCTTTAGAAGTTGTACCGCATTTTCAAACTTCTCCTGGTCCGCCTTACTGACGGTACTCTCCGCATTAAGCACGATATCCGTCTGCTCATAGCTCAATATACCTTCAAAGAGTCTGAAGATTATGGCATTGCCTTCTTTTTCTGGATAATACGGACTCAGTTCTGTCCTTAAAAACTCAACGAGCTGAGCAGTGTTGGTCGCTTTTGCGTTCATTGATCTAAGTTACAAAATATGAAGGTTTTTACTCAGTATTCCGGAGCACATTATTTTTCAGCCTTAAATCAATATGTTTGTAGATTACAAGTCAATTATTATAAAAATGAGTTCTGCAATGCGTATCGTGTTTATGGGAACACCGGAGTTTGCTGTGGCTTCGTTAGATTCAATCATCGAGCACGACTATAATGTGGTAGGTGTTATTACCTCTCCTGACAAAGCGTCTGGGAGAGGACAGCACCTACATGAGTCGGCCATTAAGAAATATGCTGAAGACAAAGGTTTGAACATCCTGCAGCCTTCAAACCTGAAAGATTCCGGTTTCCAGGAAGGGTTAGCCGCTTTAGATGCAGATATACAAGTAGTAGTGGCTTTCAGAATGCTACCTGAATCTGTATGGAATATGCCTGAAAAGGGTACCATCAACTTACATGCTTCCTTACTGCCAGACTACAGGGGAGCAGCACCAATCAATTGGGCTGTAATTAATGGGGATTCCGAAACAGGGCTGAGCACCTTCTTTATAGAAAAGGAAATTGATACCGGGCGGGTCATACTACAAGAGAAAGTTCAGATTCCCAATCATTGGTCGGCAGGACAGCTTCACGATGACATGATGGCTAAAGGTGGAACGCTGCTCGTTAAGACATTAGAAGCCATCGAAGCGGATTCATTTGAGTCTACTGATCAGGAACAATTGTTAAGTGATGTTCCAAATCCTCGCCAAGCACCCAAAATATTTAAGGAGGATTGTAAAATCGATTGGCAGAGAACCAGTAGGAACATTTACAATCACGTACGTGGGTTAAACCCTTATCCCACCGCCTGGAGCGAGTTGGTCTCTCCAGATGGAGAAGTATATAGTGTAAAGGTGTTCAGTTGTACCGAGGACTCAGCAGCTCACAATCTATCCAGTGGATCTATTACATCTGATGGGAAAAGCCGCTTAAGCATAGCATGTGGGCAGGGAATCGCTAATATTGAGGAATTGCAGGTCGCAGGAAAAAAAAGAATGGTGGTAGCAGATTTCTTACGTGGCTTCGACCTAAACGATAAGTGGAAGTTTCAATAATTGGATATGAAAGCATTTGACCCTAACTCTCCCTCTAATAATCCCAATAACCTTTTTGGCTTGCCTCACACGGCTGAGGAGGCTAATCTTGTGGTAATCCCAGTACCATGGGAGGTAACTGTTACAGGGCGATCCGGAACAGCCAATGCACCAAAGCAAGTTCTGATGGCTTCTCATCAGGTAGATCTCTTTGATCGCAACAAGCCCAGCCTCTGGGAACACGGTTTGTCGTTTGATGAATTTCCGACACAACTTATCACTTTGCAGGTGGAAGCAATGAAGTGCATTAAGAACTACAGGGCATTAACAGCACAGAACAAAGGGACAGATGATCCACAAGCGGCAGTTTTAAAAAAGGCGATCAATGAATGCTGTGAACAAGTCAACTACTGGGTGAAGAGAAGGGCAACGAACTGGTTGGCTGCAGATAAGATTGTTGCCACCCTTGGTGGCGACCACAGCACCTGTTATGGCCTTGTACATGCATTGACAGAAAAATACAATGACATATCAGTCTTGCAAATTGATGCCCATGCTGACCTAAGGGTTGCCTATGAAGGCCTAACCTATTCACATGCCAGCATCATGTATAACATTATGAATTTGCCGCAGGTAAAATCGCTGACAGCGGTAGGAATTCGTGACTTCTGCCAGGAAGAATTTAAATACATTGAGTCCTGTCCGGAAATTACTTGCCATTATGATCAGCAAATTCAAGATAATATATCCTCCGGCATTTCCTGGAAGAGCATCGTTGACACCATTGTTGAGGGTCTTGGTGAGCATGTTTATTTGAGCTTTGATGTTGATGGACTTAACCCAGCCCTATGCCCCAATTCGGGAACCCCTGTACCCGGAGGACTGGAATACGAACAGGCACTATACCTAATTGAAGCTGCTGTATCGACTGGTAAAAAGATCATTGGTTTCGATATTAGTGAATGTGGAAATGACCCCTGGGATGGGAATGTTGCAGCTAGATTACTTTGGAGGATATTTGGAATTATTAGTCCAAGGTAAGATGACTTCCTACGAAAGACATCATTCTGCTGGGCGTTGTACAAGAGGTCAAACAAAAGACCGCTAGCTGTATGAACTAAAAAGGAAGCCCTCGTAGTGAATCTGCCAGCCGGCGGACAAACAATCTTATATCTGGGAAAAATAAAGTGCCGCCACCCCCTGAAAGAGGATGACAGCACAACCAGTGAAACCGCACTAGTGAAGATCTATTAATCGCTCGAAGTGAGTGAACTCCTTGTCAGCAGTTATTCTCATCACCCTGAGAAAATATATGCCATGACTGATACCAAAGTCAAGGGTATTAAACTCATGTGAGTACTTACCTGGCTCCAGGTCTGCATCCACTAATACTTTAACGCGCTTTCCGATTTGATCATATATGACCATCTTGATTTTTGCAGATTCGTACAGCGTGTAATTAATATTTGTTCGTTCGTAATAAGGATTGGGTGCCACGACCATAGAGAAGTAGTTCTCCTCATCCTCCGTACAGGGGCCCAAATAGTCGCCATGGTCCAAATGCGCTTTCAAGCCATTTCTTTCAACTTCAATTGTATGAACATTATCGCGGTCAGTTGGTGGAATATGGCATACCTCAATCTTTTGAGCGTTCATGACAAATGGCAGCAACATCAGAGGTGCCAACATTACACACTGCGATAATCTCCTCATAATCAGTTCGTCCATCTTCCTGTTTATTCGTGCTCTATTATGGAACTGGACTTGTTTATGCAAGGATACGAAAGTATAGGCTGATGCAGTGTATTATACTGTAATCTTTGCCACTAAAATAGTGTAGGCGAAACACCTACCTTTTAATCATATACGGCGTATAAAAATATTTATACATTTGTACGCGGGTTTAGGTGTGGTAATACAAACAATTCAGCAACATGGGTAAAGGAGACAAAAAGACTACCAAGGGAAAGCGTTTTAAAGGGTCTTACGGTGTTTCCCGGAAGAGAAAAACCGGGAAGGGTACGTATGTTCCAAAAGGGACTACCAAAGGTAAAAAAGTAGAGACCAGCATAGAGGAGGTAGATACGGTAGTTGAAATAGCTGAAAAAGAAAAGTCCAAGCCCAAGCAGGCCCCCGCTAAGAGAGCTGTTGCGAAGAAGCCAGCTAAAAAAGCGGCCACGAAGAAACCCGCGAATAAGGCTTCTACTAAAAAGGCCGCTGCGAAGAAGGGCAAGAAGTGATTAGCCTAACCGTATTTCTGATTTCCTATATCAGCAGTGCTTCAGAGCGAGCAGCAGGTAGCGAGGCATAGAAGAACGTTTCTATATTCAGTGTGCCTTTAGGCCTCTTTGCTCAGATTTAGCCCGTTACAGAAATTTGACTTCGTGGATACGGTGGATTGGAATCAAAACCCCCATTTTCAATACGACCATTTTGTCTGTAACCGCCCAAACAGTTGTGTCTACCTTTCGCATGACCTCATCATCCTGAAAGATGATCTTTACCTTATAGCGATCCTGGTTCCCCAATTTTGAAGCATAGTGAAGAGAAATGATTCTTGAAGCTATGTCTTCGGAATTAAAGAGTACCTCCCCTGAAGGGAAGTGGAGCTGTGAAACATCTTCTTTTTGAGTGACGGTTGGTGCAAGTAATGTTGATTCCATAGTGGTGGTTTTACACTGAAACAATTATTTGCCCTATACGGTGTAATTCATTCGCGAATGTTTTGTGGATATGGGGCAGGTTATCAAAGTTATTTAAGCTAAAATTACATGTAATAGTTAAGAATCGTCCAGAAAGCTATAAGCATTATACGGAGTTTTTTGTAGGCATTTACCTACATGCTCTTCACAGGTTGCAACCTACATAAGGGAATACCCTGATTAACTATCGGCTAAGGAGATCGTATTCGATTACGTAGTGGATGAGGTCTGCATTGTTCTTGAGCCCGGTTTTTTGCAGAATCCTGGTACGATACGTAGAAATAGTCTTGGGGCTCAGGAAGAGTTTCTCTGCTATCTGGGATACTGATAAACCGCTCCCTATTTGCTTAAGCACCTCAAACTCCCTATCCGAGAGTTGCTCATGAGGCAATTTGTTCTTGTTAGTATCATCAAGTTCCGAAATCAGTTTGTGTGCCAGATTCGGACTAATGAACTTTTCTCCTTTGAGAAGTTTGTCAATTGCAGAAAGCAACATTTCTGGCGCCGAATCTTTGGTAAGATAGCCAGCTGCTCCGGCTTTTAACGCCCTAATGGCATATTGATCTTCCGGATAGACGCTTAGTATTAGAACCGGAAGCTTGGGATGAGCTACCCGGATCTCCTTCAACGTCTCTAAGCCATTTCTTCCCGGCATGGAGATATCCAAGATAGCAACATGTATATCGAGGGAATTGATCTTCTTTATCAGCTCCTGTCCGTTGGTGGCCTCTATCACTTGAATATTTGGCCTTGCAGCCAGGATTTCCTTTAATCCAGCTCTTATTAGCGCATGATCGTCTGCAATGGCTATTCGTATCATATTGCTAACCGGTTATTGGAATTGAAACTGTTAGTTTAGTACCCACCCCTTTCTCTCCTTCTATTTCAAAGAGTCCACCCAATCCGAGTGCCCTCTCCTGTATGCCAACAAGCCCGAAGGAGGTAGCCTTTTTGATTTTTCCTTTGTCAATACCCCTTCCATCATCAGCTATGGTCAAAACTATGTTTTTTGCGTTTCTTATCAAACTAACTTCAACGTTTCTTGCATTTGAGTGCTTTGTGATGTTTGTGAGCGCCTCCTGAACAATTCTATATAGCGTGGTAGCTGCTTCGTGATCTGAAACGAGTTCGTCCTCTGAATCCAGATGAATTCTACATCCGATGTTCGTTCTCCTTCTAAAATCTCCAGCCAACCATTCAATAGCCGCATTGAGGCCCATATCATCCAAAACCACCGGCCTTAAGTTGGCGGATATTCTGCGCATCGCTTCGACGGTAGCATCCACTTTAGAGATCATCGATTTAGTCTTGCGTTTCAAGGACCTATGTTCTTTAGTGGGAAACTGGTCGATGAGTTGCTTATCGAGCATCGAAATATCAAACTTTAACGCCGTAAGAATCTGACCCAGACTATCATGAAGGTCACGTGCAATTCGTTTACTCTCCTCTTCTTTAACGCTGTGCAGATGCGCAGATAGGCGGCGAAGTTGCTCATGTGAGTTTCGAATCTCTTCGTCTGCCTGCTTCTGCTCAATAACACGGGCAATCTGACCAGAGATAAAGACCAACAGTTCCAAATCATCCTTGGTGTACATATTGGGATCGCGATAGCTTTGAACCACCACTACCCCAATAATACCTTTAGAGGTAATTAAGGGTGACCCCAACCAAATAGGTGATTGTGTACCAATCATGACAGCCTCACCGCTCTTCTTGAGCTGGCTTCGCACCTCTCTATCCACATAAAGCGCTTTGCCTGTTCTCCGAATGTAGTCAGTGAGGCTCTTTTTAAGAGTCATCTGCTCAAATTCGTTGATCTTGTCGAATTCATCTGCATAGTGAGGAAAAGAATAGGCATCCGCGTCTTCATCGTATAAAGCGACGTAAAAATTATCTGCATTGATAAGTTGAGCTAATTCCTTGTGAAGTTGTTTCAGCAAGGTCTTAATATCCCTGGTACTCGTTGCAGCCTGGGTAATTTTCAAGAGCGTTTCCTGAATTTTCTGCTGTCGCTTTAGTTTGGTAACATCTCTAATGATTCGCTGATATCCTATTATTGTGTCGGTTTCATCCTTTAATGCTGAAGAAGTAAGCATGCACACCACCTCCTCACCTGTCTTCTTCTTGTTGACAATGACTTCAAAATCCATAACAAAGCCATGTTTTTTGATCTCCGCCTGAAATTTTCTTCTATCTCCTGGCTTTAAATATTGTTCAGCTGTGGTTTGTTTAGAGAATTCCCTTTTATTCCTAAAGCCGGTAATTCCCAGTGCAGCTTTATTTACATCTATGATGCTACCGTCTAAGGACGTGATATAGATTCCTTCTCTGTTGTTTTCAAAGAGATTTCGAAATCGGGTTTCATCAAGCGGGACGGTGATATTTTGTTTTTTTTTCGGGGCAGGCATGGTGCGCAAAGAGTAATATCTACAATATTAGGTTATACAAGATAACGAAAAAGAGGGAAAGCAGCCAGCATATTATCTGGATCATATCACAGTGCATCTCTTCAACTATAATTAGTTTCGAATCGTACTCCTACACGAGCTTATCCAAGTACTTCAACTAGCAATTTATCAACTTCTTTACCTCCTTTTATATCCGCCCAACACTCACCTTGAGAAGGATATACATGTGGGCAGTATTTCCTGAGGCCAGAAGGGGAACAGCTTAAATGCGACATTTATATAATACTATGGCGATTTGCGAAGCTCACCAGACCAGCGGCAGTATGAATTTCCAGCTTCTGCATAATGTTACCCCGGTGGTGGTCCACGGTTTTTGCTGAGATAAAGAGTTGCTTACCTATCGCCTTACTATTTTGTCCCTGAGCCACCAGCGAGAGGATTTCTGTTTCCCTTTTGGTGAGCATTGAAGATAGATTTGTATCTCCCTGAACTGCCTCTAACTTGTTTGCATTGCTTTTCAGTAGTAGCTTCTCAGTATTCTTTCCGAAAAACCTGCCACCTTCGGCAATGATGCGGATTCCCTTTAGGAACTCGTCCCGGTCCACATCTTTAAGCATATAGCCGTGTGCACCAAATTTGATACTTTTTAACATATATTCCTCCTCATCATGAATAGAGAAGACCATGGTCCTAACCTCAAGATGATCTTCCTTCATTCTGGCTATCAACTCAAGACCATTCAGTTTGGGCATATTGACGTCAATAATGGCGACATCAGGCTTGAGCTCACCTATCTTTTCAAGCGCATCTTCTCCATCCACTGCTTCACCTATTAGATCAATATCCACTTCATCTTGAAGAAGGTAACGCACCCCATCGCGAATCATGGCGTGGTCATCTGCTATCAATATTTTGATCACACTCATTCACTCACCTTTTTCATTGGGAAGTCAACCGTTATTGTGGTTCCCTTATTCAGCGCCGACTCTATTAGAATTTCCCCGTTCAGCAGCTCCGATCGATTCTTCATATTACCAAGTCCATTCCCATGACCTTTTCTTTCCTTCGATTGCGAAAATATAGTTTTTGGGTTAAACCCTTTGCCGTCATCTTCAATCATTAATCGAAGAACCGAGCCTACTACATTTAAGTGAACATTGATTTCCGAGGCTTTGGCATATTTGAGACAATTGTTCATGGCCTCCTGAACTATCCTGTAAATTCCAATTTCGGCTTCCTCACCCAGCCTTTCCTCCAACCCAAAGCTATGAAAACTAATTTTCGTACTTGTCACCGCCTGGGATTGTTCGACAAATTGGTTGATTGCTGCGACCAATCCAAAATCACTCAATGTTCCCGGCATTAGCTTATTCGACATAGCTCTAACTTCAACGATCATTTCATCAATACTGCCTTTCACTTCTTGCACCAGCTTCATTTTATGCTGAATACCTTTTCCCCTCAACGCTGTATCCATGCGAATTCTGATAGAGGTCAAAATCTGTCCCAGCCCGTCGTGGAGCTCCAAGGATATTCGTTTACGCTCCTCCTCTTGTGCGTTTACTATGGCCTTCAAACTCCTTTGACGTTCCTTCATCCGGCGCTTTTCAGCTAGCTTTCTTTTTGACACATCAATAATGTGGTACAGCATTGCGGAGACGCCTCCATAGTTAATGAGACGTACATGAATTTCAACCGGAATGACCTTGCCAGATTTATGTTTAAAGAAGGTCTCCAAATCCGTTTTATCACCTTTAAGGCAGCGTTCAAAATCTTTCACCGACTTATCAAGGTGTTTCTTGGGCATGAGATTGAGGAAACTACTGTCGATTATCTCATCCCACTTAAGGCCAAAAAGCTTGAGAGCCGCTGGATTGGCATCTATCACTTTTCCCATTTCATTTAGAACAAGAATGGCGTCAGGAGACTCTTCCAATAATACCTGAAACCGCTTCTCCGTATCTACAATGGCGGCTGACATAAACTTCAGGACGGAGATGTCCCTAATAATCCCCTGGTATCCGATAATATCGCCTTGGCCAGATATGCGTGCTGTAGAGTTCAAGACACCCACAAAGGAGGATCCGTCTTTACGTTGAAGCTGTAGCTCGTAATCAATAACGTAGCCTTGCTTAATTATTTCTGCTTTGAAGCGTGTTCGGTCTTTAGTGTTCTTATATAATTTTTTGACATTGAGGAGCAATAACTCCTGCCGCGTATAGCCGAACATATTGCCAAGGGATTTGTTGGCAGCCTGAAGGTTGCCAGCGAGATCAGAAATATAAACTCCATCACGAGTACTTTCGAACAAGTCTAAATAATCCTGTCCTCCTCCAAGCGTTTCACTATTTACTGCTTTTTTTCGCTTTGTTGCTTTGCCCAAACCCTCAAATTTTGGAATATGCTAAAGATATTAAAAATTGAGGGAGGGGAAAAAACGGAAGATATTTCCCAGATAACAATAAACCTTGGTTTAAGTATGATTTGGACACCTGTCTTCAGGCTTCCAGCTGCCGTAATCTTCTATGCAGAATGGAATAACAGAACCCCAAAGTGAGCTCTGATATTCGCACTTCACAAATATCCCCTAAAGACATTGAAGCATACCCCCATAATAGTAGATGAAATTCCCTATTTTTGGTTTAGCCCAGCAGGTTTGCATTTGAAATGGGCTTTATCATAGAGAAAACCGGAAAAGAGAGTCGCCAGAGTACGGAGGTTGATGTCGATGCTTCCAGATTGCACACTCTCTTCTTGACCTAAATACATAAACGATGGATTATTGCGTTCTTAATATCTGTTTTTGTGAGCAAGATGGTTCGTAGATCCTGCATCACTATTTTCCTAAGTTTTGTGGCATGCTCTACCACACCAGCGCAAGATACAGCCCCAAGTTTGAGTATTGAGTTTCTCTCCAACGACGAGGTAAGCAATATCAATTTTAAGCAGGGCCCCTTTGAGGTACATGCCAAAAATGTGGCAGAGATGCTTGAAGCATACTTCGCTGACTTCGAAAAGGCTCATGAAATAGTTGTACTCGAAACTTTCACAACTGACAGCATGCCTCAATACAGCATCCATGCGCGACCAGCTATGTTTGTAAATGATATGGAGGAACTTGGTGCAAAACTTAGCAAGATAAAAGGTGTTAAGACACTATTTACAGATTACCATCTTGCCTATATCATAGAGACCAAAGGGGGAGTTTTAGATAAGAATGCTTCTTATGTTCCTGAATTCAAGGTACCTGTTCAGCGAGAATTTGAAGCCTTACAAGCGGCAACCCTGCTTGGGATGCGTGAAAACATTCAAGAATGGGCTCGTACGGAAGTACTGCCCTGACAAATTTGAAGGTGTCAAAACTATAGGTATACTGACAAGCACAACTGATTTATCAATGAAGAAAGACGTGTTGGCGCTTACAGAGGGCAATCCTGATTATTGGAGGGGCGTTATAGAAATGTCTGCAGGCAATCAGCTGGTCATCGCCTCGAAGATATTTATGCATGTGGCCAACGGGGAATTTGATTATATAGGCAAGTACCTGGAGGTCATTAGCTTTTTTACAGATCCCAAAACTATTGGAGCTTACTACTTCAAGGAGTTGCAATGGCGCCTCGATATTTTCCAGGCTGAGCTAACTGCACAGGTTAACGGCGGTATCATGATGCATGATGCCAAGAGATACGCCAAATCAATAGAAACCTATCAACGAATTCTCCAAGACTATCCAGGCTCTGCATCGGCCATGTGGGAGTTGTATCGTTCAAGTAATACTCTTAGAATACGTTATGACGAAATTGATGCTGACGACAGGACGGACTGGAATGTCTTCAGAGAAAAGATCTTGATGGCAAACCCCTTCTACCTTACGGATATGGAAGCACTCACTGCAAAAGAAGAGTATCTCATTTCTAGAAGAAAGCAAATCACAGAGCTGTTTGTCAAAGAGAAAGAATTCACGGAAGACTTCATCACTTTGGCAGATATAAGCCTGGATCTGGAAATTTATGGCTTTGCAGCACACTTGTACTGGATGCTCATCAGTTCCATTCCCAAGGCAGAGTACCCAGAAAGAGAGCTTATACCCTACTTCCTGTATTGCCTGGACAAAATCGGTGACAAGAAACTCATTGGAAATTTTGAAGGCGACCATGACACTGATTTCACGCGCATTGCTGAAGAACGCAAGCAACTGATGCTGGAAAGCTCCGTGTACCAGATGTTCAACGATACAGAGTGATGGTAATTTGTAAGTGGGAACTGGATTGGTAAACATCGAACACGTGTTGCATTCAAAAAGAACGGCTTTGATTGTGGGATTAGTGAAAACTGGTGGCATATTCTAGTATCATGTGAGGTACCAACGCCTCAGTCAAACCTATGTGCCCCAAATTAACCGACCATAAATATCCTTATATTAGACACATAACTCGCATTCATACAAACCACCAAACATGAAACAAAGGAAGCCCCTGTCTATAGCCGCTGTGATTCTTGCACTTCTCCTCTTTACAGCATGCAATCCCAACAGAGTATTCGAGGAATACCATAGCGACTTTACGCAAAACCGATGGCACGAAGATGAGCCCGTGAACTTCACTGTTCATATCGAGGATACGGTGAGTGAGCACAAACTATATGTGGCACTCCGACACGTATATGGCTACCAATTTGAAACAATGAAAATATATGTAGATGTCACAACGCCTTCTGGCAAATCGGTCACAAAGGGATATGATCTTCAAATAATGGGGGGTGATGGAATGTACCTTAGCGATTGCGCCGGTGACATTTGTGATCTGGAAGTTCTGCTTGAAGAACATGTAAGGTTCGTAGAGCCCGGTGACTGGAAGTTTGTCATCTTTTGCGATATGGATCGTCCGTATGTGCCCAATGTCATGGAATTTGGTGTAATCATCGATAAGTATCCAGCAGATGCAGAGAGCAGCTGAATTAGCTAACTTCAGCACTCTACTTTGTACTGCGCATAAAGAGTGTAAAATGTCCATGAAATAAACAAGAAGAGAACGTATTTTTGCTATCTCGATAGTCAATTTGATAATAACAAGTGGCACAATATTGGTGAAGCAGACAATCAAAATTTAAACTACCATAATGAAAAAGTTATTCTATCTGCCCTTTCTTTTCATGCTAGGCCCATGTACGAGCACCGATATTCTTCAAGCTGTGAATGATGTAATCGAAACGCCGCCTGCACTTTCAGAATCCGACATCGCTGCCGGATTAAAAGAAGCCCTGGTAAAAGGTACTGGTACCGGAACGGCAACTGCTTCCAAACTTGACGGCTACTTTAAGAACCCCAGGCTCAAAATTCCATTTCCGCCAGAAATTACCAAGGTCGAGACCAAGTTGCGGCAGCTTGGAATGAACGGGTTGGTTGACGATTTCATTTTATCATTGAATCGCGGAGCGGAAAAAGCGGCAACAGAAGCCAAACCCATTTTTGTAGATGCAATCACGTCAATGACCGTAAAGGACGCGTGGGGAATCTTAAGGGGCGAGGATGATGCAGCAACGGATTACTTAAGACGCACAACCAGCAATTCGCTTAAAGCGGCCTTTAAGCCGGTCATCAAGACATCTTTAGACGCTGTCGATGCAACGAAGTACTTTACCAAGATCGTGAACACCTATAATAAGATTCCTCTAATCGAGAAAGTCAATCCAAATCTTGAGGACTATGCAACTGACAAAGCCATGTTTGGACTATTTCTCCTGATTGAAGATGAAGAGAGAAAGATCAGAAAAGATCCTGTTGCGCGAACCACAGAACTCCTCAAAAAGGTATTTTCCCAACAGTAGAACAATAACACGCGACCATTGAATATTTAAACCAGAAAAACACAACAGATGAAAAAAACTACCCTGTTAACCATATTCGGATTATTTATCACAGTAATCACATTTGCCCAAGCCAATTATAACACTATTATTTTTTCAGAAAACGGAGAAAAATTTTGGGTCATTGTTAATGGCGTAAGGCAAAACGATGCTGCTGAAACAAATGTTAAGATTGTTGGATTAAATGCCAATGGGTATCGCTTTAAAATCATATTCCAAGATGCGTCAATTCCAGATATTGACAAAAGCATGGGTATGCCAGAAACATCTGCTGAGGTGACGTTCAGAATTAAGCAAAATAAAAAAGGCGCCTACGTGCTGCGTTATTTCAGTCAGACGCCCCTTCCAGCAGAGGCAGCAGAAGCACCAAGGCAACAAATGGTAACCTACTCCACCACGGCAGTATATCCTCCAAATCCTCGCGAGGAGGTCAGCACTACTACTACCACAACATCAACAACTACCTCATCGGGGACTGTGCCAACCAGTGGATCTTCAGAAAATGTGAACATGAACATGAACATTGGAGGAATATCAATGGGTGTCAATATCAATGTTAATGAAAGTCATGGCAATACAGGTGCCACCACCACGTCATCGTCAACAACAACTACTACAACGAGCACTAGTTCGATGTCAACCACGGCACCTGCACCGGCGAAGTCTGACCACTACGTTATGAGTGGATACGATGGCCCAATGGGTTGTCCCTGGCCAATGGAGAAAGGGGATTACGCTTCAGCAAAAAGCACTATCGCTTCAAAATCATTTGATGACACCAAGCTGACTGTTGCCAAGCAGATTGTTGGAGCCAACTGCCTTTTTGCAGACCAGGTAAAAGAGATCACAGAACTCATGAGTTTTGAGGATTCTAAACTGGACTTTGCCAAGTATGCGTACCCCCGTACATACGACCAGGGCAACTATTTCAAGGTCAATAATGCATTTGACTTTGAGTCTACCATTGAAGAGTTGAATGCATATATTAGCACGCAACGTTAATATTATTTCTACTTTTACTTTGTGAAAAAAGTACTGCTACTGTCTCTATTGCTTTGTGCTGGGTTGTCCGGATTCTCCCAGCAGGGAATTGGTGTGCGCCTTGGAGACCCCAGTGGGATTACCTACAAGAAGTACAGTGGTGACAAGGCGCTGGAATTCAGCATTGGGCGAAGTCATTCATTTAACGGGAGGGGGTTTTACAATAACCATTTTAAAAAATGGTATGACAATGAAAAGTTTGGTTTTACGGACTATCATCTATTGAGTTCAGAACTATCAACCCCGCTGGGGATGCATGTTCATTATCTCATTCACACCGATTGGTTTGCGTCGGAATTTGACGGGCTGCAATGGTACTACGGTTTTGGCGGAACCCTTAGGGTCCAGAGTTTTAGATACATCTATGAGTATAAAGTTTCTAAAAATCAATCCCCGCAATTGGCAGAAGAGAAGATTACCGACCTAGACATTGGAGCAGATGCGGTTCTTGGTACTGAATATGAGTTTGAGGATGTGCCAATTCGCGTGTTTATCGATATAACCTTGTTCATGGAGATCGTGAATGAGCCATTTAGGTTTTGGCCATTGGGGGGTATAGGCGGCCGGTATATGTTCTAGCGTAAGTACCGTGCAAAAGCCTATTCTCCTCCTCTCTTGGATTATATTAATCATTACTGCATGCTCTGTGCCTGATGCAACAGAGGAACAGAATGCAGCAGCATCTCCAAAAACCATGAGTGAAAAAACTGACAAGAAAGTCACCGGTATTGGTGGTATATTTTTCAAGTGCAAAGACCCTGAACAGATGCGCAACTGGTATAAGAACAACCTCGGGCTGGTTACCAATGAGTACGGATCTTTATTCGAATTCAGAAATACGGATGAGCCTGACAAGAAGGGATATCTGCAATGGTCACCATTTGGAGAGAAGACCAAGTATTTCGAGCCTTCCGAAAAAGATTTCATGATCAACTACCGGGTAGAGAACATAGAAGCTTTGGTCGAAGCACTTAAGGAAGCTGGTGTTGAGGTCGTAGATTCAATTGAGTCTTTCGAGTACGGAAAGTTTGTCCACATAATGGATCCTGAAGGCAATAAGATTGAATTGTGGGAGCCGGTGGACCAGGTATTTACAGACGAGTATGAAGGAAAGACGACGCATTGAATTTGGGATTTGCACATGATGAAAACAGTCACTTCAGTCCTTATTGTTGCATTTTCTTTGTTTCTGCTTAGCACCTACGCCCAGGGGCTGACAATTCAAAAGATTGCCTTCGGTTCCTGCTCCCACGAAGATAAGAAGCAGCCCCTGCTCTCCTTAGCTGCAAAGGAGGGTCCCGACCTGTTTATCTACCTTGGAGATAATATATATGGCGATACTGAAGACATGGCTGAACTGATGGCCAAATACAGAAAGCTCGGCAATAAGCCAGAATTTCAAGAGCTCAACGATTCCACAACTGTGCTAGCTACGTGGGATGACCACGACTATGGCGAGAATGACGCGGGACGGCATTATCCGATGAAGGCTGAATCCAAGGATATCTTCCTGGAGTTTTGGAAGGAGCCAACCGAATCAGAACGGAGAAATCACGAAGGTATTTACCACTCGCTGATGTATGGCCCCGCTGATACAGCGGTGCAGGTTATTCTGCTCGACACACGTACATTTCGGGATAATCTCACCATTCTAGAAGACAAATCTAAATACAAGAACGATTATCAACCCTGTCAAACTCCAGACTCCACCATGTTGGGCGCTGAACAGTGGACATGGCTGGAAGAACAACTTAAAAAGCCTGCCAGGTTGCGCATCATAGCTTCCAGCAATCAATTCTCACATGAGTACAACGGATGGGAATCATGGACGAATTTGCCACATGAGCAGCAGAAAATGCTCAATTTAATTAAAAGCACGAAGGCCAATGGGGTGATCTTTTTATCAGGTGACGTGCACTGGGGAGAGTTGTCCAAGATGCAAGTTGATGGTTTGTACCCTATTTATGATGTCACCTCTAGCGGCATTACGCAAACATGGGACGAGCCCGAGCCGAACAAAAACAGGATTGGAAAAGTGTTTATGGGCAACAACTATGGACTCATTGAAATCAACTGGAATATGCCAGACCCTGAGTTGAATATCTCTATCAAAGACAGAAGGGGCAAGAGAAGAGTAAGTCATCAATTGAAGCTGGGAGAACTACAATTTTAATTGTATTTTGAGGGATGTTCTCTCAACTGCGATATCCCCTACTCTTTATTGTTCTGCTAATTGGGATTTCCTATTACTACCAATATGATGAGATCCTTTTTAAAAGGCCCCAATCCATACATTACTGGCGACAGGCCGATTGCGCTTCCCTGGCACTCAACTACTACCAGGGTGGCATGGACTTCTTCCATCCTCAAGTACACAACCTCACCTCTGATAATTTCACGACTGGTTATGCGAGCACCAGTGAGATGCCCATTTTATATTACTCAGTAGCTGCCCTGTACCATCTCTTTGGGTATAGAGAATTTCTGTTCCGCCTTCTCAATCTATTGATCTTTCTCACTGGCCTGTTTTATTTATACAAGCTCTTCTACAACCTACTCAGGCAACAGTTTTGGGCAATGGTGCTGCCCATATTGATCTTCACTTCTCCTGTGTTGGTGTACTATGCCAACAACTTTCTTTCAAACTCAGCCGCATTAGGTGTAGTCTTTATTGCCTGGTATCACTTTATGGAGTTTTACCGAAGTAAAAACACGAGGTATTTCCAGCGATCTGTGATACTGTTCACCTTAGCAGGATTGCTCAAAGTTACCGCCCTGTTCAGTGTTGGAGCAATCATCGGGGTGTTCTTACATGAGAAACTATTCAAATCGAACAGACACCACAGAGAGAAGATTTTTCAATATGGATGGAGGAACTTCCTGGTGCTGGTTGTCTTAGGTTGCATTATTGGATCCTGGCTTCTTTATGTGTCCTATTATAACGAGGTCCATACCTCGACGTATTTCTCCACTACCATATTTCCAATTTGGGCAATGTCTTCGGATGGTATTTATCTGGTTGCCGATAAGGTGATGAACCAGTGGTTTGATAACTACTTCAGCTATTCCTTGTGGATCTTCCTTTTCCTCGCCTGCCTCACCCTTGTTCTTGCATGGATTCGGGTTGAATCGTTTTTCAGGACAACACTCCTGCTCCTTATGGGAGCATCCTGGGTATTTATCCTCTTACAATACGCCTCCTTACAGGATCATGACTACTATACCATCAATATGTTCATCATACCTGTTATTGTACTGGTGGCCTTCTTTAGTTTAATGGTGAGGTTTTTCCCAATGGTGCTCAGATCTAAAGTTACGATTGCACTCTTTGCGGCTTTCACCTTGTACAATATTCACTACGCTCATGGAGAAATTGCGGAGCGGTATCAGGGGAAGTACAATAATTATGGTATGGGTAGTGATCTGGACAAGATCAGCCCATACTTGAGAAGCATTGGCATTACCCCGCAAGACCCGGTGATATCCATTCCTGATCAGAGCCATGTGTCACTATATCTGATGAATCAGAAAGGCTGGACGGAATATGCTGAACGGTTTTTCAATAAAGGTGTTACAGTTTATTTGAACAGAGATGCAGCTGGGATCGAATCGTCGATTTCCCGGGGCGCCAAATATCTCATCATAGACGGAATTGACGAGTTGTTTATGCGTCCATTCTTGCACCCATTTGCGACGCACAAGGCCGGCCAGTATGGAGAGGTGCTGATATTTGATTTATCTGAGGGCAAGGAGCAAAACTTCGTACTGCCCAACAGAAGGGTTAAGGAGATACTGGTTTGCAATGCAGACATGCTTAATGCTGACAGCACTAGCTATGGAGCTTTGCATGGAAGCCATTCATTTGACAACGCCAGCACGAAATCTGATGAGTTCCACTATTCAGGGCAGCACAGTGCTAAACTGACACCTGAAGATCCCTTTGGGATGACGGTAAAACTGGACCATGTGGTATATGGAGAGAGTTATATCGCTTCCGTAATGAGGAGAAAGGGAGGTGAAGCAGGGCAGCTTATCGCTGCCGGTGACAACCGTGAGAAGTTTTACCTCAACGAATACACGATTAATGAGACGGACGATGCGGATTGGGAAATGCTGCAGATGGAATTTCATATACCAAAGGAAATGAACGATCACACTCTGTCCATCTACCTTTGGAATCCGGAAAGCGAACCAATTTACTTTGACGATCTCAAAATCGTCAGGTTTCATTCTTATTACAAGTGACTGTGCTGCCAAGTGGAAAGTGAATCAAATTTTAGCTAGCAATCAGTCGAATTTTCAAATTGAAAACACCGATAAAAAATACAGCATCAGTCAGGTTTATTGTTACGGATATCTTGATTCTGGTGATTCCAATACTGGTTATCCCTTTCATTTACACAGAAAAACTTCTTGACCCAGTATTAATTCCGCGCTTTCTTGCCCTTGCCATCTTCCTACTTCCTTTTTTACTGTTAATAATACGCCGGCATTCGGGGGATAAGTCAGGACAAACATTCGCCATCATCAACAATGCGGTTTTTCTGTCCTACTCCTTACTGATAATTGTATCCGGAATCAGCCTCTTTTATTCCACAAATTTCGCAGATGGATTATTTGAATGGCTGAAGCTCTTTTTGTCCTTTATCTTTCTCTTGTTATTGGTTGTTCATTTCCAGAATTCCGAACATTTTTTCACGCAATTATCAAAAATGGTTTCGGTATTTTCAGTGGCCATCTCGGTAATTGGCATTTATCAATTTGTGCAATTAACAGGAAAGTCCGAACTGTCACATTCCGCTGTATATAACATAAGTGCAACATTTGCCCATAAGAACTTATTTGCACAGATACTGCTGTTCTCACTACCGTTTAGCATTTATGCGGCTTTATCATTTAAATCCACTTTTAAAATGATAGGAGTTTTAGCAGTCTTGTTGGCCCTATGCAATATCACTTTGTCTTTGTCCAGGGGAGTTTGGATAGCTGCCACCACGGCGATAGTTGCAACGGCCATATTAGCCTTGGTAATTGAACACAAGGAAAGCACATCGATTTTACCGTTTAGGGTAAGATTGTTTTGGCCAGCATTAATACTCGTACTGGCCGTTTCAGGGTCAATACTCTTGTATTCCTATTTAGATTCTTTTGAAACCATTCAAAGGCAGGTTTATTCTATTGTTGACGCCGAGCATACTTCTACTAAGGACAGACTCCTGCTGTGGAATAAATCCTTTCAGCTATTCAAGGAACACCCCTTGGCAGGACATGGCTTGGGTACGTGGAAAATTGAAATACTAAAATTAGGTACGGAGGGCATGCGCTCATCAGATAATGTTACATTTTTTCAAAGGCCCCATAACGATTTTGTGTGGATTTTAACAGAGGCTGGTATCTGGGGCCTTCTGGCATTCGTCGCATTATTTACAATGTGTTTCTATTACCTGGGAAAGGTTTTAAGAGCCACGCAGAACCTCAACAGCAAGCGAATTTGTTATTTAATGTTCATGGGTTTAATCAGCTATGTTTTGTGCTCATCCTTTAGCTTTCCTAAAGAGAGAATTGAACATCTTATATTGTTAACCTTCATCATTGCACCCATAATCATTGAGTACAATCAAATCAAAACAACAAAGGCTGTTAATCCACAACTGATTACTGCAGGACTTCCAATACTGGGGCTGGTTCTTGTTCTTTCAATCGCAGTTGGTATTAAACGGATAAATGCCGAATACCATGTCAGTCAAGCGCTTCAATCCAGGGAAAAAGGAGACTGGAATGCCATGATTGAACATTGCTCGCTGGCAGAATCAGCATTTTATCGAATGGATCCTGCCAGTACCCCGATTTCCTGGTATACAGGTCTGGCAAACTACAATGTTGGCAAGCAGGAAGAGGCGTTTTTACAATTTCAAAACGCATATGAAATTCACCCTTATCACATTCATGTCTTGAACAATTTAGGTACCAGTTATGAAATACTGGGCAATCACCAGCAAGCTATTAATTATTATACGAAGGCCGTTAAGATATCACCTTATTTTGAGGAGGCATTATTGAATCTAAGTGTTGTCTCCTACAAGCAGGGGAACAAAGATGAAGCGTATGAATACATCAGGAAAGTTGACGTCAAATCTACAAATCCAAAATTCAGGTCCATAGTCAACATTATGATTATACCCGCCACAGAGCAGATGATTCAAACTGTTGAAGAACAGGTTCTAAAGATGACCATTGCAAGAATACTGAATTCGGATGAATGGATGTATGATATTCATTCCAAGTCGGTTGAGAATGACAGAACGTTCAGAAAGCAATTGTTAATGGATACTTTTCACACTTTGACAACGGAAGATAATATTCTTACTTTTAATGAGGCTGAAAGATTACGGGCAAAATATGGAATGATACTATTATGAGAAACTTTCTAATACTACCCATCTTTTATTAATTGCGAAATGCTGCAGATGGAGTTTCATATACCAAAGGAAATGAACGATCACACCCTGTCCATCTACCTGTGGAATCCGGAAAACGAACCCGTTTACTTTGACGATCTCAAGATCGTAAGATTTCATTCCTACTTCAAGTAAATCTGTCGATTCCAATTCATGTGTATCTTTATCCCATGAAAGCACTAATCAGCACATTGCTTGCCACCATTCCGTTATGGGCATTCCCGCAGGGAATTAACCATTGGGAGACAGTTGTGCAGTCAGGAGATTCATGCACCTACTTACTTCCCAGTGCCGAACCTTCAGCCACATGGACAGATACAGGCTACAACGACTCTTCCTGGGGAATTGGGCCAATGGGGGTAGGATACGCTGACGGGGATGACAGTACGGTTATTGCCAACACTGTTTCTGTCTATCTCCGCGCCCAATTTAATATTATCGACACCTCAGTGGTTCAGGAGGCAATTCTCAGCATGGACTACGATGATGGTTTTGTAGCTTATTTGAACGGTACTGAGATTGGGAGGGGATATCTGACGGGGACCCCACCACCTTACAACCAAACCGCAGGAGCATTTCACGAAGCTGTACTGTATCAGGGAATAGCACCAGAGAGTTTCAACATTAGCAAAGCGACCTTGTCGGGTATTCTGGTGCCTGGCGTTAATGTACTAGCCGTACAAGTACACAATCAGAATATCACGTCCTCAGATATGTCTGCCATCCCATTTTTATCTCTTGGCATATCAGATACAACCTATAACTACAACCCAATACCCTGGTGGTTCATTCCGCCATTCGAGTTTGATTCATCCAACTTGCCTATAGTCGTCGTCAACACCGGTGGGCAAACTATCGTGGATGATCCCAAGGTGAGCGCAAATTTGGGTATTATCTATAATGGTGTAGGTATCAGGAATTACCTTACGGATCCATTCAATGAGTACTCGGGGTTTTGTGGTATTGAGCTTCGAGGCGAATCGTCACAGGGATTTGCCAAGAAATCCTACGGAGTTGAAATTTGGGATTGGCTGGGAAATGATGTGGATGCCAGCTTCCTAAATTTCCCGGCTGAAGAGGATTTTATACTATACGGGCCCTACTCTGACAAATCCCTGTTAAATAACGTGCTTGCGATGAAACTCGGCAATGACTTAGGGCATTATGCAAGCCGAACACGTTTTGTAGAACTGGTTATCGATGATGATTATAAAGGCGTTTATGTGCTGATGGAAAAGATAAAACGGGACAATGACCGGGTAGACATCGCAAAATTAGACAGTACTGATGTCGCAGGAGATTCTTTAACTGGTGGGTATATATTTAGGATTGACAAGGGCATCTATGATGGGTGGCAATCGAATTACCAGGTCTTTTCCTTTACCGATACTCTGTACTTCCAGTTTTACTATCCAGATGAGAACACCATCCAACCTGAGCAAAAGGCATATATAGAGACCTATGTTGACAGCTTTGAATCAGCGATGGCCTCCTCAACTTTCATGGATGCAGATAGTAACCACTACACCGAGTTTATTGACCTCCGTTCATTCGTGGATAATTTTATCTTGAATGAGATAAGTAAGAATGTGGATGCTTACAGACTAAGCACTTACTTTTACAAGGACAGGGACAGTGAAGGGGGTAAGCTGAAGGCTGGCCCACTTTGGGATTTCAATCTTGCCTGGGGGAACGGAAACTATTGCGGAGGCGATGATTCGACTGGTTGGGAATATTATCAATGCTCTGGGGAGAGTCCATTTTGGTGGGATAATATGTTGGGCGACACAACCTTTAGCAATGCATTGAGATGCCGATGGGAAGAGCTGCGTCTAACTAAATTGCATACAGATTCTATCAATGACTACCTAGATTCTATGACGAGCTACCTTGGTGAATCTCAAGTACGTAATTTCTTGCGCTGGCCTGTTATGGGAATTTATCTTTGGCCAAATTCATCATGGTACGCTTCCTCTACGAGCCATGCCGAAGTCCTGGGATATATGAAGACATTTATCGAAGGACGCTCAAAATGGCTGGACAACAATATTCCCGGGGTTGCTCAATATTGTGAACTTTACGTACCGCCTGTTGACACCACACCTCCTGATACTACACCAACTATCTCAATTCGTGAAGATCCGATTGCCAGCAGTTCTATACTCATTTACCCCAATCCATCTTCGGGCACCGTACACGTACAGAGTATGAATGAAATTCAGCATATTCAAGTCTCTGACATGATAGGAAAAACAGTTTACTTTCAACGGCCCAACTCCCACTACGTGAGATTGGAGCTTAACGCTCGCCTTTCAAAAGGTGTCTATCTAATTTCTGTCAGAACGGAACTTGGAACAACGGTCAGAAAACTGCTAATTAACTAAGCAGGCACGGGCTTGGGCGATTTCTCCTTTAAGTCCTTTGGAATTCTACCTGATTTAATAGCTTCAGATCGCAACCTGCGCCCAACAATTCTTTCCACCATATTACCCACTTCCAACACTTTGTCAATATCGATTCCTGTTTCGATACCCATTTCGTCCATCATCACCAGCATATCCTCAATGGACACCAGTCCGGTGAGCGTTGAGTCCTTATAGTAATAGTCACCAGTACCTGCCACAGGAACACCGCTTACGAAATTGGCGGGCTGCCCCCCTATTCCACCCATAGTAGCTTCGTAGTTGGTCATTCCGGCTTGAAGCGCTGCCAGAATGTTCGCCAATCCCCAGCCACGGGTGGTATGTAGGTGCACGATGTGCTTTTCCGGCCTTGGGACGACATCCAGGATCATAGAGAAATAGTCAAATATTCTATCAGGAGATGCAGAACCATCGTGGTCGGCATGCTCCACATCGTCAGCTCCAATATCCAACCATCGCTGGGTGAATTCTACAGCCTTTTTCATTTCTGTTGGCCCTTCAATCGGACATCCCCAAATGGTACTAACAGTTCCATTGACTTTGATACCTACATCGTGGGCCTTCTTGATGTATTCTTCTGCCATCTTCCAGTATTCATCAAGAGAGATGCCTGAGTTCTTCTTGTGATGTGATTCGCTGGTAGATACCATGAAGAGTATTCTATCTGGGCCATAACCTTCCTTCTTGGCTTCAATTGCACGTTCTGCGGCCCTTTCCCTAATCGTCACCGCAGTAATGCTCACATCGTCCAGCAAATGCTTTATCTTCTTACTGTTGCGAATTCCCTTCAAGACCTCATCAGCGTCTCTGAATTGAGGCATGCCCTTGGGGTTACCTAAATTGGTCACCTCCAGGTGTTTAAAGCCACAAAGAATCTGCTGCTCGGCTAACCATATTTTGGCCTCTGTTGGTATAAAGACCTCCTCATGCTGAAAGCCGTCTCTTACAGTTATATCTCCTATTGTTACTTTCTTTGGATAGTTCATCTATGTAAATTATGGGTTTAAGAAAGTTCGAGTCGAGTATCTTACTCAACAATGAACTTTTGCGAAATTACCTGATCGCCAGCTAGGATGCTAACAAAATATACTCCTCTTAAAAGATTGCTCACATTGATTGTCTCCGCATAGTGTCCCTCACTACCATGTTCGGGATAATTAGCGTGATATACCGAACGGCCCATCGCATCAAAAATCTCCAGTTTAATTGGTCCAGATAAAGTCGAGCCTGGCCATTGAACGTTCAGTAAATCATGAGCTGGATTCGGAAATATCTTGAACTTGCCTAATTGTTCTCCGTCTTCAATACCGACGACTGCATTGCACATGTTCAGCGTAAAATTTCCCTCAAGATTATCAAAACCATACACCAGGATTGAATAGGCGGTTCCGTTCACGGATGTCCAAGTAACTTCTGATTGGAAACCACAGAAATCATCATTTCCTGTAACACATACCAGAGAGCTACATGTGCCCGTAAATACCCTGATTTGCGTATCGAATGTACTTGCACACAGAGAAGCTTTTAGCGTGGACCCATCTCCAACAATCGTATACCATACACCCCCGCCTGATCCATTACCCACAATGCAATCCACCACATTGTCTGACATCGCGCCTATTGTGGTGTACTGAATAATTTGCCCACAGGAAATGGGAGCTCCATTTGAACAGTCATCATTGACCGGTACAGGAGAAAAAACAGAAGGCCCTACATTACTACTTAAATTGCCTAAACCACAATCTTCCTTAATATAAAATTCGTATAGTGTACTCCCCGTTATTCCTGTAACAGTTCTTGTATTTACACCTACAACCGATGTACCTGTGACCGTAGTCCCTGTACCCGGTACAAATCCCTTGGGGCCATATTCCAGTGCGTACGTTACCCCCGCATTAGAAGAAGTCCATACCAAATCAGCAGTAGTAGATGTTAGATTACCAGAAGACAGATTGATTGGAGATGGGCAAAGAGGCGATGTAGTGTTTTCATAATAAACGAATGATCCATATATATTCCCTGCCAGTAAGTCCAGATCACCATCATTATCAAGATCAATCATATTTGGACCTAATAATAAGTTGGGAGATGCCGTTAATCCAAATGGACCCTGTACCATTACACCAAAAGAGGGGCTGGTATTTGTACCGATATTTTCTGCGTAGACAATATTGCCATAGTAATCCCCTACCAGGAAGGCATCAAAATCTCCATCTCCATCAATATCCGCAAAAGTAGGACATGCCAGTGCACCGCCCCCAGAAGCCAAACCAAATGGATTTTGAGCAGGACTGCCAAATGAGGGTGCACTGCTACTACCGATATTTTCAAAATATTGAATATTCCCATAGTACTCACCTACAAATGCATCTAAATCCCCATCCGCATCTATATCAACAAACGTGGGGAAAGCGTAACCTGCGACATTACTCAGTCCAAAAGCAGCAGAATCAGGTAAAGCAAAATTTGGTGCAGTATTATTACCTGTATTCTCGAGAAAATAAATTGCCCCATACCCGTCCCCAATGATTAGGTCCTGATCTCCGTCAGCATCAATGTCTGCCGATGTAGGAAAAACCACATAGCTCGGAGTTACTATTGAAAATGGATTTTCAATAGGTGCTGCAAAACTAGCTGTTGTAGGATTGCCCGTATTTTCATAATACTTTGTAAGTCCCAGGTATCCATCGTACGTACCCGCAACAATATCAATATCTCCATCTCCATCTATATCCACAGCGGTTGGGTACGCAAAGTAAGAGTTACCACTGCTATTTAGGTTAAACGGATTAAACTGAATCGGCCCAAATGTTTGCGCATTTAGGTCATTACCCCCTGCCGACAACACCAGTGCCGCAGCACCTGCTAATATGTACTTTAGCCTAGCTCTGGATTCAAACCCGAGAAGTTGTTTGTAAAGTCTGACAATTCTAGAAAGCAGCATAGATCGTTTCTGGGCCGAAAGAAGATAGAAGGCCCCACTTCGAATCATTCTATTCAACCGTACGGCGAACTTCCTGAATTCATTTAATTTTCTAGAGAGAAGGTAATTTGTTTTTATCATTACGTTGTTCTAAGCCAGCAAGACCATTAATTGCCATCAAGATAAGAATATCAAAATTTATTTCCAACACTATTCCTTTCCATCTTCAGAAGCCCAAAATGTTCGACCAGGAATAGAAAGTGATTTTTTGTGAACATCCTTAATCGTATTGAGTATTCCGGGCCTCTTTAAACCCGGTAATATTTGAACATCATATATTTCATCAACAGAAGTTTCATAATGAAGCTCAGCTACCACCGCACCCGTTGGCAAATGCACAACTGAAATCCCAGATTTTAGCGCTTTCTCGGCAATCGGTAAATCTTTAAAGGTGGAAGAGTTTTTTCTGAGCTTTGACAACCCGACGAACAAGTAATCACCAATCTTGTCCATTCCACGGACAAAACCTGACAGTGAAGCTACTACATCATAGGAGCCATTGTTCACATTAACCTTAACAACTTCACCAGTTGCAGAGAGTAACATGTACAGCTGCTTGTCGAAAATTCTGGGAGAATGAGGCATCGGTGCATCATTCAATATTACTTCCCTCGATGCAACATCATGCACTGCCCCGCCAGCTGTTATGTTTTCTCTCCAGCTTTGTGGACTGTCGCCAGTACCCAACGAGGATGCATAAACAGGGACTCCACCACTCATCGCCATGCCATTCAGATGACATCTGTCTCCTGAGTTCAAATGAGATATGCATTTAGGCTGCCATTTTGGAATAAAGCTGTGGTGATGATCAATCAGGCACAAACATGAAAATGAGGTGTTAACTCCCCACAATCCCTCTGTACCCCAACCGAGGTCGTGGATATCTACCTGCCCCGTGTAGTAGGTTGCTCTTGGTATGAACAAACTGTCATAAGTATTGGGTTGATTTGGATAGTTTGAGGCTAGCTCCGGTGAATTTTTCAACACGATAACTTCATTTTTAGTCGCTATTCCAACCATATCTTCTTTAAATGCAAGCCCCATTGCTTTTTCAAAAGTTCGGGGAAGTTGCACCAGCTCCTCACTATTTTTAGGACTAATAAAGATGACCTTACCAGCCTGATAAGTGCTGATACATATAGTACAGTTTAACTTCTCCAATAATTCG
>JYMV01017646.1_pt1 | contig 42551 bp, 38 predicted proteins | sample 338911 | NCBI WGS metagenome assembly JYMV01 (sample SAMN03354496, study PRJNA234377) | hydrothermal vent metagenome | biome: Deep sea; feature: Hydrothermal plumes at the Eastern Lau Spreading Center, Western Pacific Ocean; material: Seawater | place: Tonga | collected 2009 | depth 2000 m m | reverse complement strand
TACGACTCCAAAGAGTACTCACAAACGATCCGGGAATAGGCATCGCTCGCCACGCCGATGCCGGCTACCAGCAGGCAATAAAAAATTCTCAAGAGTGGGGAATCAATATCCCCGGAATTTCTGACGAAAGTTGAATTATTTCTAAAAATGTCTCTGAAAATTACGAACATCGGAAAACTGGTTACTTACAACCCTTCCTCCGGCAAGGTGGAGGAATCCACAAAACAGGAAATCTTCATTTCCGATGATAGAATTGCAAAGATTGGCAATGACGTTGGCGACGCTGAAAATGTAGTGAATGCCGGTGACGGGCTCGTCACTCCCGGTTTTGTCGATTCCCACACACATCCTGTGTTCGCGGAAGTGCGGTCTGAGGAGTTTGCCTTGCGAGCCGAGGGGAAGAGCTATCAGGAGATTGCGGCTGACGGCGGGGGGATACTCTCCACTGTACGCGGCGTTTGCCACGCTTCAGAAGATGAGTTGGTGGAGAAAGTATTTACTCGGCTGGAGAAGTTCCTTGCCCTCGGGACGACGACCTTGGAAGCCAAGAGTGGCTACGGGCTCTCAGTGAAAGATGAGCTAAAGTCGCTGAGAGCGCTCAAAAGAGCCTCACAAAGGTCTGAAGTGGACGTTGTGCCAACATTCCTGGGAGCTCACGATTTTCCTGCGGAATATCGCGATCGTAGGGACGAATACATGTCGCTCATCTGCGAAGAGATGATTCCAGCGGTGACGGCTGAAAATCTGGCGGAGTATTGCGATGTATTCTGCGAAAAAGGGTGGTTCGATCTGGAACAGTCGAGGAGAATCTTCGAGACTGCCGCTGACCATGGACTCCAACCGCGCCTCCACGCTGATGAATTCGAAGATTCTGGAGCAGCCTCACTGGCGGCAGAACTAGGAGCCGCTTCAGCTGATCATCTCATGCACGTTTCCGATGAGGGATTGGCAAAAATGAAAGAAGCTGGAGTTGTTGCGACTTTGCTGCCGGGGACGACTTTCTTCCTCGGTAAGAGTAAGTATGCACCTGCACGAAAGATTCTCGACAGCGGCATCACCGTTGCTCTTGCCACCGATTACAATCCCGGAAGCTCTTTCATCCAATCCATGCCGCTAATCATGAGTCTGGCTTGCCTCCATCTCGACATGACGGTGGAAGAGGTGTTTACCGCTGCTACTTTCGGCGGAGCTTCTGCCTTACAACGACAGGATACTGTCGGTTCTATCGAGGTAGGGAAACAGGCGGATCTGGTGATATGGGATGTGCAGGAACTTTCAGAGATTGCTTATCGAGTGGGGGAGAGTCGCGTTCAGTTAATTATCAAATCGGGGAACTTGGTTAGTTTATAAATATCTATGTAATAAGTCTCTTAGTCGGATGGGTGATTTATCCAGATAGGATTGGTATAACAGTAATGTGGATTTCCACTGCTTTCTTCAGATCGCAGAACACCTCTCAAATAACCTGAAACAGCAGAAACATCCAACTCGATCTCTTCGGACTCGGAGAATGTCTCATGCTTGAATTTGTGTTGATGAATCTGTTTTTCTTGGCTGTGATTCAAATCACCTAGAAATAGCTCAAATGAATCAAGATTTCCATATTCACTTGTAGATGAACATTCTACGGATATGTATATATTATCTCCGTTAATAGCACCACCTAAAGAATAACTTTTACCCTCTTTTGTTTCTATTTTCAGTTCCATAAGCGGACCATCAGAAATGACACACCGTCCTTGACGAAGCGCATCCAAAATGCTTTTCACTGATACGTTTTCGCTCAGCATGATTCCTGTACGGCATTTGCCGAGAATCTGGTTAGTATGATCCCAGACAGAGAGCATGGGAATTTTCACTTGGCGGAACCGGTTAAAGTTGCCGTGAGCATCATTCCCGGCGTAGATATACTTTCTCTGGCCTTTCAGGAGCGATTTTATCCAAAGCTGAAGGGCTTCTTCGAAATCGTCATCAAAGCTGCCGTTTAGCAGTTGAAAACCGGCCACGTTAGCCAAATGATGATCTTCCAGTTCCCATAGACCTCGTCCCAGAAGAATTTTATGCAGTAGCGGAACATGCATTCGAGTATGTGCTGCGATTGCGAGGGAATCGTCAGCAGGATTGTGAACAAGTTCAGCGGTTTGATGTTCGGGTGAAGTTTGGAACCACCGTTCGGCTCCATCTCCTGAGCCGGGAACAAATTCCGGCCAGTTTAAGAGAAGGGTGTGGATATTTTTCCCTAGTTGATTCCCGGCACTTACTTCCTCTCCCGGGACAAGAATGCAGTTTGTCTCTTCATTAAGGTTTTCTACTTCACGTCTCGAATTGTGCCATTTTTGTAATTCTGGATCCGTTTCACTCCACGAACCGGGTTTGTCGTCCAGATCGTAAGAGTGATCAGTAAGGCAGACAAAAGAGAGTCCACACGCTTCAGCTGCTTTCTGAGTAGCATCAAGTGGAGCACCGAATTCAATTTGATCTTCCGTCAAGTTCGTGTGAAAATGGAGATCGCCCCATCGCCATCCACTATCAATACCAGGAAGTTGATCTTTTGCAAGGTGAACTATAAGCGGTTTTTCCGGAGAAGTAGGCAAATTATGATTAACTCTTTTTCGGCGATACCCTCTGATTGAGAAATCGAATGTTACGTTTAATGTCAAGTCACCTAAAAGATTATCTGTTTCCAATTCAACAGTTTTGTGCCACCAATAGTCGTTAATATCTAACTCTAGGTCAAGTTGCTTTTCGAGTAAGTTACCGTTAGTGTCACTTCCGGAGATTCCCACAGAATGGAGTCTAATGGGATATTGGTGAGCATCCTTAATCAGAAGGAGAACAGGCAGTTTTTTCCCCGGCTCAATCCGGTAAGGGGCATCAGCAATGATTTCGGGTTCTTGTCTAAAATATCGGTTGAACGGAAACCACTTAAATCGGTAGTGCATTTCCGTGTAAAGCGGTATAAGTAGAGTAAATAGAGTTAGCGTCTCCGGGAGTTGGAATACCATGGGACGGAAATTGCGAGTGACAGGTGGATTTCTCAAAGAAAAAGTCTGTTTGAAATATTTTGAATTTGAGACACTTAAACAGGGATTGTTTCGTCATATCCAACATCGTAAATTTCCTCTCTTAACGAGATGGAGACATAATTCAATGGCAACAACTTCTGACATACGAAACGGCATGGTGATCGAACACAAAGGACGGATGATGAAAATCATTTCCTTTTTACATGTAAAACCCGGCAAAGGGGGAGCGTTCGTTCGGACAAAACTGAAAAACGTTATCACCGGTCAGGTTGTAGATGAAACATTTCGCGGCAGTGCGAAAATAAAACCTGTTCGTCTAGAAGCGAAAAACATGCAATATCTTTACTCCGACGGTGATAATTTTGTTTTCATGGACATGGATACTTTTGAGCAGTTGTCGATACCTAATGATGTGGTCGGTGACATTAAAGCTTTTCTTAAAGATGGAATGATGGTAAAAATACAATCAATCGAAGGAGATGTGATTGGACTGGAACCACCTGTTTTTGTGGAGCTGGAAGTGACGGATACTGAACCGGGTGTCCGGGGAAACACAGCTACCGGCGCTACCAAGCCGGCAAAACTGGAGACGGGACATACTGTAACTGTGCCACTTTTCGTGAATCAGGGAGAAATTCTTAAAGTTGACACTCGAACTGGAAAGTATGTGGAGAGAGTAAAATGAATTGGCAAGCCAGACTGCAGCGTTTGATTGAGATTCTTGAGACCAGCGAAATCAACGAGATTGAAGTAAGATTCTGGGGTCGAAAGTTTCGAGTATCGAAAACTGTCTCTCCAACTGTCGTTACATCCGGCAACAGGGAAGTACAAACAGTAACAGTACAAGAGACCGAAGTAAGCGATCCTACTTCAGCTTCAAAACCGGAAGAAGATGAAACTGTTACAGAGCTGGTAGAAGAGGAAACTGTTGAGGTTACCGCACCTATGGTGGGTACTTATTATAGCGCTCCGACACCGGATGCTGAAGTATTTGTAAAAGTAGGGGATAATGTGACTACAGGTCAAACTCTTTGTATTATTGAAGCGATGAAGATCATGAATGAAATCGAAGCAGAAACTACAGGGAGTATCAAGAAAATTTTGGTGGAAAATGCCCAACCGGTGGAATTCGGTCAATCCCTTTTCGTCATCCTCCCACACTGATTTCAACCAGTGTTCAATTAGATATTCCTGTAAATTGTATTAATACTAAGGCGGAATAGTGAAAAAAATACTGATAGCAAACCGAGGCGAGATTGCTCTTAGGATTATTCGAGCTTGTCATGAGCTTGGCATTAAAACGGTTGCTGTCTACTCTCAGGCTGATGAGCTGTCACTTCACGTCCGTTTCGCTGACGAAGCTGTCTGTATTGGCGGTCCTGCAAGTCAGGACAGCTACTTGAAAATTCCCAGCATCCTCAGCGCCGCTGAAATTACTAACGTTGATGCTATCCACCCCGGCTATGGCTTTCTCGCTGAGAATGCAGAATTCTCACAGATCTGCTATGAGAATGAGCTTACGTTTATTGGACCTTCAGCAGAAATTATAAACTCAATGGGCGATAAAGCATCCGCCAAAAAGACGATGAAAGCAGCCGGTGTACCGGTCATTCCCGGCAGCGAAGGAATCCTAGAAAATGTGGAGGAAGCGAGAGTTCTAGCCGAGGAAATGAGCTATCCCGTTATGCTGAAAGCGACTGCCGGCGGTGGCGGTCGAGGTATTCGTCTTGTGAGAGAATTGTCTCAATTGGAAAATGCATATTCTACTGCAAGTAATGAAGCTCTAAAAGGGTTCAATAACGGCGATCTATATCTAGAAAAATTTGTAGAAAACCCCCGGCATGTAGAAATTCAGATTGTAGCTGACCAATTCGGAAATGTGATTCATTTGGGAGAGCGAGACTGCTCCATCCAGCGACGGCATCAGAAACTTGTGGAAGAATCACCCTCACCAGCGGTGGATGACGCCCTGCGTAAACGGATGGGTGATGCAGCCATCAAGGGCGCCAAGTCCATAGATTATGTGGGCCTCGGTACTGTGGAGTTTCTCCTCGCTGAAGACGGTCAGTTCTACTTCATGGAGATGAATACTAGGATTCAGGTAGAGCACCCTGTAACAGAAGCGGTTGTGGGGAAAGATCTGGTGAAAATGCAGATTAACATGCACAGCGGCGAGACATTCCCGGAATTCCTGAAAGATGTAAAACTCCGAGGACATTCTATTGAATGCCGCATAAATGCTGAGGATCCGGATAAGAACTTTATGCCGTCGCCTGGTCTTGTGGAGAGTTTCCACGTTCCGGGCGGAATGGGGGTTCGTGTGGATACTCACGTCTATGCAGGGTACAATATTCCATCACAGTACGATTCACTTCTAGCGAAAATTATTGTACACGCAGATGATCGTCCTTCAGCTATCAACCGGATGCAGCGGGCGCTGGAAGAGACTATCATCGAAGGACCGAAGACGACCATAGCGTTCCAGCAGGCTATCATGCGCAACGAAGATTTCCGAAAAGGTGATTTTACCACTGGATTTCTGGATACATTTGATTATCAACCCAAAAACGGGAAAGAGTGAGGAGACTGAGAGAAGATGTTGATTCCTGATAATTTGTTCTACACAAAAACTCACGAATGGGTAAAACTCGAAGATGGAATTGCAACCGTGGGTATAACCGATTTTGCCCAAGGAGAATTAGGAGATATTATTTATTTTGAGCTTCCTGATGAAGGGATGGAGGTGACTCAATATGATCCATTCGGTACGATTGAAGCTGTAAAGACTGTCGCCGATCTATTAGCCCCTTTTTCAGGAAAGATCGTAGAAGTGAACAGTAATTTAGAAGATTCGCCGGAGAGTGTGAACGAAGATCCTTTTGGCTCAGGATGGATTGTGAAAATCGAGATATTGGATGAGAAAGAGAAGGAGCAGCTCAATTCTGCAGATGAGTACGAAAAGCTCACAACCTAAAAGTCATTTCGTCCCGTTTACTCCTGAGATTGAAGCAGAAATGCTGCAGCAGATGGGGCTAGATTCATTCGACGATTTGCTGGCCGGCATTCCTTCAGAGTTGCTGGAACATTCCGGAATACCGCTCCCGAGAGGCAAATCTGAGCTTGAGGTTACACAGGAAATTGGGAAATTGGCTGCGTCCAATCTATCCCGGAATAACGCTGTCTCTTTTTTGGGTGGTGGATCATACGATCATTTTGTTCCAGCTGCAGTGCCGTCTTTGACATCCCGTGCAGAATTTGCCACAGCCTATACACCGTATCAGGCGGAAGTGAGTCAGGGTACACTCCAGGCAATCTACGAATTCCAGACCATGATCTGCGAGGTTACCGGTATGGAAGTGGCCAATGCCTCGCTCTACGATGGCGGTTCTGCAGTTGCTGAAGCTTGCCTTCTTGCCGGGCGGACAAATCGTAAAACCACAGTCCTGCTGTCCGGCGGATTGTACAGGAACTACCTGCAGATAGTGGAAACCTATCTGCAGCACTCTCCTCTCGAGATTGAGGAGATTCCGTCTGAATCTGGCCTAACTGATTTGGCATGGCTGGAGAAGCGGATGAGTAACGATGTAGCTGCGGTTGTAATCCAGTCACCAAACCGATTGGGGCTCATGGAAAAGTGGAAACGAGTGGGAAAATTGTGCAAAGAGTCTCCAGCACTGTTTATCGCTGTGGGGAATCCCCTCTCTTTCGGACTGTTTGCTCCGCCGGGAGAATGCGGGGCTGATGTGTACGCCGGGGAAGGTCAAGTTTTTGGTTCGCCGTCTTCATTCGGGGGACCTTACCTGGGACTCTTGGCCACCAAGATGGACTATGTAAGGAAAGTACCCGGTCGACTGGTGGGCGCTACGACAGATATAGACGGAAAACCGGGATTTGTTTTAACACTTCAGACGAGAGAGCAGCATATTCGAAGGGATAAGGCAACCTCTAATATTTGCACCAATCAAGGGCTTGTCGCCCTCACCGCTACGATCTATCTTGCACTTCTCGGGAAAGAAGGATTTAGAAAAGCGGCCGACCTTTGCTTCCAGAAAAGTCACTATCTGTCGTCAAAAATAGCAGAGCTGCCAGGTTTCGAAATTCCCTTTGGCGACCGTTTTTTCAATGAATTCGTTGCAAAATGCCCTGTTCCGTCGCAAACTCTCGTGCAAGAGGGAGTCGGAGCCGGATTACTAGTCGGGACAGCTCTCGATGATAATCCACATTTTCTAAGAATTGCAGTGACTGAACAGCGTACAAAAGAAGAACTGGATACAATGGTCAAATTTCTGAAAGGATTTGCCAAATGAACACAGTTTTTGAACATCTGCTGGATATACGGAAGGAGAAGGGAGCCGGCTATCTGGTTCTCATCGATCCGGACAGGAAGAACGACGGAATCCTTGATGATCTTGTCCCGGCCGTCAATGAGAGCAATGCTGATGCTATCCTCGTAGGCGGGAGCTTTTTTATGGATGGTAAATTCCATGAGCGTGCTGCCCGCATTAAAGAGTTGGCAAAGGTGCCTGTGATTCTCTTCCCCGGAGCTGCCAACCAGCTGGGGCCTCATTTCGATGCAGTACTATTTATGTCAGTGATCAGCGGGAGGAACTCCAATTATCTCATTGGTGAGCAGGTGATATCTGCTCCAATTGTTAAAGACTTGGGACTGGAACCCATCTCCACCGGTTACATGCTGTTCGAAGGTGGCGGAAGCACTACAGTGGAATTTATGAGCAACACCCGGCCGCTCCCCATGAATCGCCCGGAACTGGCGGTGGCTCACGGACTGGCGGCAGAGTATCTGGGGATGAATCTGCTCTATCTGGAAGCCGGCAGCGGGGCGAAGGAGAGTATCCCGACGGGAATCATCACTGCCGTTGCATCCGAAACAGGATTACCTTTTATCGTTGGGGGCGGTATTCGTACACCGGAATTAGCACGGGAAAAAGTAGAAGCTGGCGCAAGTTTTATAGTGACGGGAACTGTGGTTGAGAACACCAACGATTTTTCACTGCTGGCGAAGTTCGCCGCCGCCATTCACGGAGTGTGACATGAACAATCATCTCGATCAGATTAAATTTCAGCTTACGGAAGCGTCCGGTATGATGCACCAGATGGTGGAAGAATGCAGTGAATCCATTGCAGATGCGGCACAGATAATGATATCTGCGTTGAAAGACGGCAACAAGATTCTCTGGTGCGGGAACGGCGGGAGTGCTGCCCAAGCTCAGCATCTCTCCACGGAAGTTATAGGCGGATTGAGGGATCACGTCCGACCGGGAAAGGCATCCATCTCACTCACCACGGACTCATCTTTCATGACGGCTTGGTCCAACGATGTGGGCTTCGATACACTCTTCTCACGTCAGGTGGAGTCTCTCGGGAAAGAAGGTGACGTCCTGATTGGGATCTCTACCAGCGGTAATTCAGAAAATATCATACGTGCCATTGAGTCAGCGGAAAAACTTGGTATGAAGGTTATCATCTTCACCGGGCGGGACGGTGGTAAACTGGCAAATTCTGGAGACGCAGCTATTTCCATCCCGTCCGATGATACGCAGCACATACAGGAAGGTCATATCACCGCCGGGCATATTATCTGCGAACTCGTAGAACAGGCGTTTAGTTGATTTAGCAACAAAGCATGATGTTGTCATGGAATCTTTTCTCAGCGATTTTATTACTTTCCTCAGAGTAGAACGGAATCTATCATCTAATTCGATTGAAGCTTATAAGCATGACATTGCCCGTTATCTCGATTTCCTGCAAGGGGACTCATCGGTGAAAGGTGTTTCCGACATAACACCACGGCACATTAGACAGTACATCAGAATGCTATTTGACCTCCATTTGAAACCTACAAGCATCCGACGCAATTTTTCTGTGGTGAGCTCTTACCACAACTATCTTCTGGATGAGGAACTTGCAGTCACCGATCCGTCAGAACTATTGGAACCTCCACGGATTCCCGAGAAGCTGCCTACGGTACTTTCTGTGCAGGAAGTGGAAGCTCTTTTGGATGCAATTGAACTGGACAAATCTGGCGGATTGCGTGATAAAGCCATGGTGGAGCTTCTCTATTCATCGGGATTACGGGTGTCGGAACTTGTCAATCTGAAGTTGGAACATCTGCTGGCAAATCAGGGATTGATCCGTATCATGGGAAAGGGGAACAAAGAGCGGGTAATACCGCTGGGGAGAGCAGCAGCAGACTGCCTCGAAGATTACCTTAATAATTCCCGGCCGGAGACGGCTCAGAAAGGCCGCAGCGGAGGGTATGTTTTTCTCAATCATCTGGGTCGACAGATTTCCAGGAAAGGTGTCTGGCGGATCATTTCCACGTTAGCCAAGAGTGCCGGAATTGAGAAACAGGTGAGTCCGCACACTCTGCGGCATTCGTTTGCCACGCATCTCCTCGAAGGCGGTGCTGACCTGAGAGCCGTGCAGGAAATGCTTGGTCATGCTGATATAAGCACCACGCAGATTTATACGCATGTGGATCGAAGTTATCTAAAGGAAGTGCACCGGAGTTTTCATCCAAGATGGTAGACATGTTGCTTTTAGCGCCGCCTATATTGGTGGCCTTGACGTTCCACGAATATGCCCACGGTTATGTCGCTTTCAAACTGGGAGATCCCACTGCGAAGATGGCAGGGCGGCTTACTCTGAATCCGTTATCCCATCTCGATCCCATTGGAACTATCATGCTCTTTGTGGTCCATTTTGGCTGGGCCAAGCCGGTCCCCGTCGACCCACGCTACTTCCGAAATCCCAATAAGGACATGCTCTGGGTGGCAATGGCCGGTCCGGCAGCGAACATGGTGCTGGCATTTATTTCAGGGATACTTTTATCTGTGATGGGACGTGGAGTAGCTTTTGGATATAATCATTTGTTGCTTATCATGCTGCAGTACAGTCTGTTCATAAATCTGGCATTGGCTGTCTTTAACATGCTCCCCATCCCGCCGCTTGACGGCTCAAAAGTCCTACGTGGGCTCCTTCCATACCAACATCAGCACATTGCCGATCAGATGGAGATGTACGGTCCGTGGGTGCTCATGGGACTCATCATGATGGGAATGGTGACAGGTCGCTCCATTTTCTGGTCATTTATTGGACCGTTTGTCAAGTTTTTTTCTGAACTGTTTACTTTTGGACTGATGTCATAACTCACGAAGTGCACTTCAAGCAAGTTATGGAACGACGAAAGCCGGGGAGATCGCTTTGGAAACTGTTTGCACTGTTGGCAATTGTGGTAGGAATTCTGTGGTACCTCTCCATATTATAGTAGGTAAGAGTAGTGAATAAGATTGTAGAGTGTGTTCCCAATTTCAGTGAGGGGAGAGACGAGGAGAAAATCCGTGCCATCACGGATGCTGCTGCAGCGGTGGATGGCGTAACTCTCCTAGATGTTGACCCCGGGGCCGACACTAACAGGACAGTGGTGACGATTGTAGGTTCCCCGGAGGCGGTGAAGGAATCCGCTTTTCAGGCCATTGCCAAAGCTGCGGAAGTTATCGATATGCGGACTCATAAGGGGACACATGCCCGCATGGGAGCCACGGATGTCTGTCCCTTTGTACCGGTTAGCGGCGTTACCATGGATGACTGTGTCCAATACGCCAGGGAAGTGGGTGAGAGAGTGGCGTCAGAACTGAACATTCCTATTTATCTTTATGAGCACGCTGCTACAGCTCCTGAGCGCCATAATCTTGCGGTGGTAAGAGCTGGAGAATATGAGGGTCTGGAGGAAAAGTTAAAGGATCCCAATTGGAAGCCCGATTTCGGGGATCCGGAATTCAATGCTCAGAGTGGAGCTACTATCATGGGTGCACGGGAGTTTCTCATCGCCTACAATATTAACCTAAATACCAAAGACGGACGTTGGGCCACAGACATTGCCTTTGAGCTCAGGGAGAAGGGTAGAAGCAAACGCATCCCTAATCCACTTTCCCGCAATTTATTGGATGGTGAGATTGTCCGTGATGACAATGGCAAAGTAGTAAAAGTTCCGGGTATGTTTAAGGATGTGAAAGCGGTTGGGTGGTATGTGGACACCTACAGCAGGGCGCAGATTTCCATCAACTTTACGAATTACAAAGTATCATCTATCCACGAAGTTTATGATGCAGCCTGCAGATTGGCAGAGGAACGGGGTCTGAGAGTAACAGGAAGCGAGCTCGTGGGACTCATACCGCTGGAGGCGCTCCTCATGGCAGGAAGGTACTATCTGCAAAAACAGGGAAGGACATTCGGCGTGCCGATAAGCGAACTGGTGGAGATTGCGGTTCAGTCTCTGGGACTCAACGATGTGGCGCCTTTTGAGGCAGAGGAAAAGATTATCGAATATGCAGTGAGAAATGATGAAGGAGGACTTGTATCCATGAAAGTAAGCGATTTTGTAGAGGAACTATCCACAGACAGTCCAGCTCCCGGCGGCGGATCGGTAAGCGCTCTCATGGGTTCGCTCGCTGCTGCTTTGGCAAGTATGGTGGCGGCTCTTACCCACGGGAAAAAAGGGATGGAAGGGAAGAAGCCCGAAATGGAAAATGTGGGTATTAAGGCGCAGGAATTGAAAGATCGTCTGACTGTTTTGGTGGATGCAGATACGGAGGCGTTCAATGAACTCATGGCGGCCATGCGGATGACACAGAAAACGGACGAGCAAAAAGCGGCTCGACATTCAGTCGTTCAGGAAGCGACCAAGGGAGCAACTAAGATTCCGCTGGAAGTGGCCAAGCTATGCGGCAAGGTGCTTGAACTGGCAGATGTGGTCGCCCGGGATGGTCTGGCAGCATCGGTGAGTGATGCCGGTGTGGCGGCGGAAGCGGCGTTTGCCGGGCTCCGTGGAGCTCGACTGAATGTGCTCATCAATTTGACGGACATTGAGGATGAAAAATTTAAGAAGGATGTAACCGACGAAGTGAACAAATTAGAGCGATCGGCTGCTGGCCTGAAGGTAAAAGTAATAACTCAAGTGGAAAAGGTGATCGCTAAGTTGTAAAATTGAATACCTTTTAAAAAAAATAATGAAATTACCCGGTACTTTCAAAGTGCCGGGTAATTCAAAATAAGTTGGGAGAAGTGCCGGATAATTAAATACAATGAGCAAAATCAAAATCCTATCTGACGATCTGAAGAATAAGATCGCTGCCGGCGAAGTGGTAGAGCGCCCCGCATCTGTGGTGAAGGAGCTGGTGGAGAACAGTATTGACGCTGGTACCTCATCCGTGGAGATCACCGTGAAAGGAGGCGGCAATGCTTCCATCCAAGTGATCGATGACGGCGACGGATTGTCCGCCGAAGACCTCGTACTTGCGTTCGTCCGGCACTCTACTTCCAAGATCAATTCAGCTAAAGATCTGGAGCAGATCGGAACTCTCGGCTTCCGCGGTGAGGCTTTACCCAGTATCGCTTCCGTAGCGAAAGTGAAGGCAGTCTCAGCCGCCAATGGTTCCGGCAGCGGGCATGAGCTGACCATTACAGATGGTACGATCGGCGACCCGCAGCCGTCCTCTCGATCCAAGGGAACTGCCATCACGGTGAGCGAACTTTTCTTCTCCGTGCCGGCTCGGCGGAAATTCCTGAAAAGTCCCAAAACCGAGATGCGACACATCATTCAATCGGTAAAGCGGTTTGCACTTTGCTATCCTGAAATTGCCTTTCGATTGGTATCTGATGAAAAGGAGTTGATGAGCCTGCAGAGTGCATCACTCCGGGAACGTATCGGTCAAGTGAATGATCCTACTTACAAGCAGAATGTCCTGCCTGTCCATTATGCAAAGGAACCGTTTAGCATAGAGGGTTTTATCGGGAATCTTAATCTCGTCCGCAAACGGCGAGGGGAGCAGTACTTATTCCTGAATAACCGATGGATTCGCGATAGACTCCTCAATTCTGCTGTCTTCTCTGCTTATCGGTCGCTTGTATCACGCGGGGAGTTCCCATTCTTCGTCTTGAATCTCCAAGTGCCCAAGGAATTTGTGGATGTGAACGTTCATCCTATGAAGACTGAAGTCCGCTTCCGCGATGAGTGGAAGGTTTACCACGTGGTGAAGAGCGCAGTAACAGAAGCGCTGAAAGAAACATTGGCTGCTGTCCCTGATTTTTTACCGCCGGAGTTTGGTGAATTAAATGCCGATACCAGTGATGTTAGTCAATCCGGAATTACATTTGATCGCCGACTGGAAACTACCGGTAAGCCTCGCCGGGAAAGTAGCGTAGAGCGGGCAGTGGAATATGTACGGACGATGTCAGACCGGGAAGAGCGGCCGCTCATCAATCTGGAGAACATCTGGCAGGTTCACGATAAATACATTGTCTCCCAAATCACCAGTGGACTGGTGATCATTGATCAGCATGTGGCTCATGAGCGAATCCTCTACGAGCAGGCGCTGGCGGCCATGGAGGAAAATCCCATGCCGAGCCAGACACTGCTTTTCCCTCAAGTAGTCGAGTTCTCTGCTGATGATTACGCTTCACTGGTTGACCTTGTGCCTTATCTCGAGAAGATAGGATTTCGGTTGAGCGAGTTCGGCAAGAACACCGTGCTGGTGGAAGGTTTGCCTCAAGATCTGGGATGGGGAAATGAGAAGCTGGTGTTGAAGGAGATCATTGACTACTATCTGGAGCATCAGCAGGAATACGCCTCATTCCGGGAAGCTATTGCGGCGTCTTATGCCTGCAAGGCGGCTGTCAAGGCGGGAGATACACTGGTGCGGGATGAGATGCAGAATCTGGTAGATCGTCTATTTGCCACCAAGCACCCCTATTACTGTCCACACGGGCGGCCGATTATTGTCAATCTATCGCTGGATGAGCTGGACCGGCGGTTTGAGCGGACGTAAAATATTTCGAAGAATTGATGTACTCTTAACTATTTTGTTCTAAAGACAATTGACGAAGTGCTAATGCGATCCTATTGCCTAATTCTTCCAATAACCAGGCCAGCCAGAGGAAAACTGGAAAAAGTCCAACGACAATGGATAATTCTAATGATGAGTTCATTGGATATCCACCTATAATACTAACTCCCCTGTAAAGGGTGGGATGAAAAAGATAGACTGCGTATGAAATGGATCCTAGAAAAGCAAGTGGACGACTGACGACACTATGTGAAACTCCGAAATAGACCAAACCTGTCAGTGGGATAAGGGGGAGTATTTGCCAAGCTCCTTTGGCTAAAGTCGAGTCTCCTGTGCTGTACTTCAGAAAGATCATGAACGCTAGAGTGAGCATAGCCAACGACCAGAAATGAATATTGAATTTCCTGCTTTTTGTTTCAGAAGATTCAAGTTTCGGTTTCATCAAATAAGGCAGCATCATCCCCACATGAAAAAGGAAGATGTGGAGGAAAAACATATCTCGATACTCACCATTTATCCAGAGAAGAGACTTGATCAAACCCTCTGGGAAAATCCCAGTACGTCCCAGGCTGTTTACCATAAGGAGGAGCGGTAAAAATATAGCAGCGCTTAGCCACCTCCGCTTTCTCATTCCCAGAAAAAGAAGAGGAGCTAAAAGGTAGCAGTGGAGGAGTGATGGGATGAACCAATAATGTTCATGACCGTGAACACCTGCCAGGATCCACGGTGAGAGTTCTTCACCTGTTACAGCACTTTGAAACAGCCACGCCAGCCAAAGCAGGGGGAATATCCGGATAGCCCGGTCAAAATAGAAACGGAAGACGCCGCTTGCAGTGAAAATATCTCCGAATCTTCTCCGTAGGGAAAAGGACATACCATAACCGCTCAAAACGAAGAATATCGATATTGCCAGATTGGCAAAACCGGTGTAGTTCCCGGTGATATTTAGGTTGAAGTAGTGATTTATCAGGACTGCTGAAATTGCCACTCCTTTTAATGTATTCATCGCTGAGGAACTGTTTTGCTCCATATTGGAAAATAGAGATATCATGTGGATTGAAAAAGCGGTTATTATGGTGAGATGTTGGGTGATTTAGCTTGCCCAAGTCTGACTGAGAGTGGTTAAATTTGCTTCTCTTGAGATACAAACTATAGCTTAAAGAATTTCGCCACAAAGTCACCAAGACACTAAAAAAGAAATGAAAGAAGAGACATTTAGTAGATCAAAGAAAAGAAACTTAATTCAACAATTAGTACTTAATCGTTTGTACTTAACAATAATAACTTTGTGCCTTTGAGCCTTAGTGGCAATTGAATTAAAAAGGTAAGATAATCAAAGTATGAAACTCACTAAAGCTATTGTAGTCATTTTCACAATCGCTATCATCATCTACCGGATATTCGGATTTGATGATTCAGCTCCGCCAAAGCTTGTAGTATATATCGTTGTTGATCAGATGAGAGAAGATACGATGGATCGATTGGGTGATCTTTTCACTGGAGGGTTTAAATATCTCATGGATAACGGTGTCTATTTTAGTGAAACTCGGAATGCTCAAGCGTACACGGTGACTTTGTCGGCTCACTTCTCACTGGCTACGGGAGTTCATCCTGGACGGGAAGGTCTGACGGGAAACTATGTATACGATCGTGAAGCTAACCAAATGTTTTATCCGGTCACTGACACACTTTCTAGGATTTTAAGCAGTGAGTTAGAGCCCATGTCATACAGGAATATCAAAAAACCCACAATAGGTGACATACTGAAAGAAACAGACAATCAGTCAAAAGTGTTTTCTGTTGCAGGTAAAGATCGGACGGCTGTCTTAATGGGCGGGAAACATCCTGATGGTGTTTTTTGGACAAACGGCGGACCTGAGTATGTAACCTCTTCATATTATATGAATGCCTATCCTGATTGGTTGATAAAATTCAACAAAAGTCGTCCCCTCCATAAGTACTTCGGCACTGTTTGGGAACGGCTTATTCCCGATGAGAAACTCTATCTAGAGCGTTGCCGGGAAGATGAGTATCCCCCTGAAGCAACTTCTTCTTGGGATGATTCCACCACATTTCCCCACAAATTTCCATCTTACAGTGAAGGCGAGGAACCAAATTATGATCTGTTTTGGGACTTTCCGTGGGTGGATCATGTGACGATTGATCTTTCTGAACTTATCATTAAAGAAGAACAGCTTGGAAGGGACAGGCATCCAGATATGCTGATGGTGGGAATATCCATGACCGATGGTGTAGGGCATCGTTTTGGTCCGTTCAGCCAGGAATCTATGGACCTCTTTCTTAGACTGGATATGAAATTAGGTGAGTTCTTCGATTTTATAGACAAGGAAGTAGGACTGGAGAACACACTGATTGTTCTAACCAGCGATCACGGAAGCGCTCCTATGCCGGAGCACTCCACAGCCCAGGGACATACGGCAGGAAGATTTGGCAAACGGTACAGAATCATGAAATCAGTGATCAATACCCGCCTGGCGGAGAAGTGGGGAGAAGGAGAATATATAGAGAAGATCGCCAACGGTTCACTGTTCTACGATTTTGACATACTGGCAGAAAAGAAAGTAAACCTTAGGGATCTTAATCAGGATGTGATTCCCATACTGCTTGAAGAGGAGTGGGTCGAGAAGGTATACACACGAGAGCAGCTGTCAAGTGATGAACCCCTTGATTACGACGGACAACTATTGAAAAACCAGTTCCATCCAAAATGGAGCGGTGATTTGTTTCCGGTAAGCAAGGAGTATTACGTCTTGCGCAGCTCGGTTGGAACGACTCACGGTACTCCCTATGATTATGATACTCACGTCCCTCTTTACTTTGCCGGAATTTCAATTCATGATAGGATGCTCGAAGACAGTGTGGAAACTGTGGACATTGCACCAACCATAGCTGATATTTTAGGAATACAATTGGATGGTGTGGATGGAAGAGTTTTAGAATTGGGAGAATCGAATTGAAATGCTAACATTTCAACTGAATATGAGGAGGTTCTAGATGCGTAAGTTTGTTCTTACTGTGATGTCACTTTCCCTGATTATCACCAGTTGTATTCCACCTGAGAGTGATGCTGTATTATCAAGGTCAGTTTCACGACAAAATCCACTTTTGTATGGATTTAATGAGGCAGTCAATTTTGCAGATCTGCAGGAAGGTGACATCCTCGCTGCCACGGATGTTGCTTTAGCTGAAGCAGCTACCATTCTCGAAGACATACTGGCAGTTCCCAATGAGTCTCGTACATTCGAGAATACAATCCTTCCCCTCGACAATCTGTATAATGTTACTGGAAAGGTGGATAATCCCGCCGGCTTGATGAGCGAGGTTCATGAGTCTGCGGTTATCCGTGACGAAGCCAACAGCAGCATGATACTTTTTTCCAAGTTCATGAATGATCTTTCTGTGAATGAGGAACTATACAACGCCATTGTAGCTTTTAGCGAAACTTCTGAAGGCAAAAACCTGACCGGAGTGAAGAAAAGATATCTCGATGATGAGATTCGATCATTTGAAAGACAAGGGATTGCTCTGCCTAAGGAGAAACGAGAAGAACTCACAAAGGTTAAAAACAACTTGACTCAGCTTCTGATTGAGTTCGGGAAAAACATTTCTGAATATTCAGATACTCTCATAGTTACTGAAGATCAGATGGAAGGGACTCCGGATTGGTATAAGGAATCCATGTACGACTCAACAGCAGGAGTTTATAAGATTGACATCAGCTTTCCCTCGAGGCGAATCTTCATGAACTATTCTGAGTCTGAAGAGACACGTAGAGCTCTGAGTGAGAAATTCCTAAATCGGGCTGCAGATGAAAATGTAGAACTCATTCCGAAATTCCTGGCGGAACGTCAAAAAATGGCGGAAATGCTGGGTTATGGTTCATACGCTGCGTACGTACTGGAAGATCGAATGCCAAAAACACCGGAGACCGTTTGGGCTTTTGAAGAAGAACTAAAAAATGTATTAAAGGAAAAGTCAAGTTTGGAACTAGCGGAGCTTTTAGAATTCAAATCCAAAGATGAAGGAACAGTCGCATCTGAGATAGAATATTGGGAGCTCAATTACCTCGAGAATATCCGGGCAGAAGAAAAATATCAGGTGGATGAAGAAGAGGTTAAACAGTACTTTGAGTTGAAGACAGTACTAAGTGGTTTATTCCAGATTACCCAGCAAGTCTTTGGTCTAACCTACAAGCCAATAGAAAATCCGAGCGTTTGGCATCCCGAAGTGCTCATGTACAAGATGTACGATTCGGATTCCGGAAGTTTTATCGGATACTTTTATCTCGATCTCCATCCACGAGCCAACAAGTACTCTCACGCTGCTATGTTTACCATGGTAAAAGGAAAGCGCTTTGGAGATGTGTATCAGCTGCCCATCGCCTCACTCGTTACCAACTTTCCCAAGCCATCTGGTGATATACCATCGCTTCTTTCCCACGATGAAGCCGAGACGTTCTTCCATGAGTTTGGGCATCTGATTCACGGACTTGTAACGACGGCAGATTATTACGTCTATTCCGGAACTGGCGTTGACAGAGATTTCGTGGAAGCGCCGTCACAAATAATGGAGAATTGGGTGTGGAATAAGAAGACGCTACGACTATTCGCAAAACACTACGAAACCGGCGAGACAATCCCGGATGATCTGTTGGATCGAATGCTGGCAGCGAAGAACAAATCGTCAGCTGGTAATTACGCTTTTCAGGTATTTCTGGGCACATTGGATTTGACGCTGCACGATGGGAAATGGGATCCGAATAATGAGACAGTGGTAGATGTAGCGCATCGCCTTCACAAAGATATATTGAGCTGGAATGAGACTCCGAAGACAGCCCGCATTGCGTCATTTGGTCATCTAGCCGGATACGCTGCCGGTTATTACGGTTATGCATGGTCTAGCGTGCTGGCGCAGGATATGTTCTCTGTATTCGAGGAGGAGGGAGTGCTGAATCCTGAAACAGGTCGCCGCTTCCGCGAGATAGTATTGGCACCCGGCGGCAGTAAAGATCCCATGGACTTGGTGAGGGAGTTCCTGGGACGTGAACCCAACAATGACGCATTCATGAAGAGTCTAGGACTGTAACATCATGTCAGACAAAAGTAATTTGGAGATTAACGGCGGCGAACCTGTTCGGACTAAGCCTTTTCCTTCATGGCCACGTCCAACTGAGGCGATGAAGAAAAGTCTCATCCATACCCTGGAGAATGAGCGTTGGGGAATTGGTAGTGCTGTAGTGGAGCAGTTTGAGCGGAAATTTGCAGATTTCCACGATAGTCAATTTGCTTTGGCTATTAGTACAGGGACGGCAGCACTCTGGGTGTCGTTGAAAGCGGCGGGAGTTAAAGCCGGTGATGAAGTGATCGTTCCGGCGTATACATTCGTTGGGACCGCCACAGCAGTTCTGATGGCAAATGCGGTCCCCGTTTTCGCCGATATTGATGAAAGTACATTGAATATGGACCCAGCACTCCTCGACGATCTAATTACAGATAAGACGAAGGTCGTTATGCCGGTGCACATCGCCGGGAATCCTGCGGAGATCACCGCTATTAAGCAGATCTGTGATCGTCACGGCATCGCCATGATTGAAGATGCTGCTCAAGCTCACGGTACCGAATGGGAAGGTCGGAAAGTCGGTGCCTTCGGGATGGGAGGGATTTTCAGCTTCCAATCTTCCAAGAACATGACAGCCGGAGAGGGTGGAGCTATTATTTCAGATGATGAGGAGTTTATCAATAAATGTTTCTCTTATCAAAATGCCGGGCGAGTTCGAGAGGGTGATTGGTACGAACACGATCACTTAGGTGGGAATTTTCGATTAAGCGCTTTCCCGGCGGCTCTTTTAACAGCACAGATCGAATCGATGGAGAAAGATATGGCTATCCGCGACGCCAATGCCGCTATTCTTGACAGTGGATTTGAGAAAATTGAGGGGTTAGAACTTTTGCAGAAATATCCCGGTACTACCAGAGTTTCTCATCACCTTTATATTTTTCGCTACTTAAAAAAGTACTTTGATGAAAAGTCTCGTGAACAGTTTTTAGAGGCTTTAAACGGTGAAGGTATCCCAGTTTACGCTGGATACGTCCCTCTCTATCGCGAGCGATTGTTTATTGTTAATCGTGCTGAATATCCGTGGCTGGAAGGAGTTGACTTCGAGAAAATCACTTTGCCTGTGACGGAGAGAATCGCAAATGAGGAAGCTGTCTGGCTTCGACAGAACTGTCTGCTGGGCTCCGAAGAGGATGCGATGGATATTTTGCAAGCGGTGGAGAAGGTGGTAAACGCTTTTAGTAATTAATTCGATTTATAATTACATTTGTAATTAGAATCCCCGCATGTGTGGGGATTTGTTTAAGTGCCCGGAACAGGAATCGAACCTGCACAGCCTTTCGGCCACATGGTCCTGAACCATGCGCGTCTACCAGTTCCGCCATCCGGGCTTCAAAGAGCGGCGAAAAATTAGGTTTTAAGTCAGGATCATACAAGGATTATGCTTGTAACTGATGCTGTTCTTCTGTTATTTTCTCCGTCGAGAATGAGTGATGATATACGAGTTGTTACCACCAATCGAAAAGCTTTCCACGACTACCACATCCTGGACCGATTCGAGGCAGGGTTAGAATTGGCTGGTACCGAAGTAAAAAGTCTGCGGGAGGGGAGAGCAAACCTCAGAGATGCTTATGCCAGAATAATAAACGGTGAGGTGTATCTCATTGGCAGTCATATCGGACATTATTCTCATACCGGATTCAGTGGTCATGATCCGTATCGAAGTCGTCGGTTGTTACTGAATAAACGCGAGATTCGGAAACTCGATCGAAGCGTGACAGTTAAGAATCATACAATTATTCCACTGAAACTCTATTTCAAAAAAGGGTGGGCAAAAGTAGAGATTGCTCTGGCAAAGGGTAAAAGAAGTTATGATAAGAAAGCTGCAATAGCTGAAAAAGACAGTAAGCGTGCCATGGAGCGAGAACTAAGAAGTCGGCGTTAGAAAAGATGATTAAATTTCCCCCAATCAACGAACAGATGGATCTCGTTGGCCGAGGAGTAGATGAGCTCATCTCCGAGGAACAACTCGAGCAGAAGTTGGAATCCGCTTCTAAAAGTGGAGAACCGCTCATCGTGAAACTGGGTTGCGATCCCAGTCGACCGGATTTGCACATCGGTCACGCAGTGGTTTTGCGGAAACTACGTCATTTCCAGGATTTAGGACATCAGGCAGTCCTTGTCATCGGTGATTTTACAGCCATGATCGGTGACCCGTCCGGAAGGAATAAAACAAGACCTCAGTTAACTATCGAAGAGGCCAAAGAATATGGTCTGACATATGTTGAGCAGGCGTCAGCAGTTTTGGATGTAGGTGCGTTGAACATTTTCCATAATTCAGATTGGCTCAGCGCCATGAATTTTGATGATGTCATTAGACTCACAAGCCATTATACGGTGGCGCGCATGCTGGAACGCGATGACTTCGAAAAACGATACAAAAGTGAAGTTCCTATTTCGCTGCATGAATTTCTCTATCCGCTTGCACAGGCGATGGACTCGGTGAAACTTAACGCAGATGTGGAGCTTGGCGGGACTGACCAGAAGTTCAATCTGCTGGTGGGAAGAGATCTACAACGAGCTTACGATCAGGATCCCCAAGTAGTCATCACGACTCCTCTCATCGAAGGGACAGATGGCGTGAAGAAAATGTCGAAATCGTACGATAATGCCATAGGACTGATTGATGAGCCGGGTGATATGTATGGTAAGACTCTTTCCATTCCTGATGAGCTTATAGTCCCATACTTTGAACTGGCTACAAATATCTCTTCGAAAGAGTTGGATAGGATAAAATCCCGGCTGCAGAAAGGTGAGAATCCAAGAGATATGAAGAGACAGTTGGCTAGAGACATTGTTACCCTGTATCATTCTCTTGAAGCTGCACAAGACGCTGAAAGTGACTTCGACAGAATTTTCGTAGAAGGGGATGAACCAGAGGAGATGGATGAGTTTATCGTGAAAGAATCTCCTGTGACAGTGCTAACCGTGATGCATAATGCCGGGCTCGTTTCATCCAAACGGGAAGGGAGAAGGTTGATCGAACAGGGTGGTGTTAAGGTAGATGGTGAAAAAATAAGCGATATCAACACTGAAATTGTAGTGGATCAACCTCGAATTCTTCGTGTGGGAAAAAGAAAATTCCTGAAACTTGTTACGTAGACTGTTTCTGCATTTTGACGGTTGTTTTGTTTAAGCTAAATTCATAAGATATATTTCACTACTACTCTGAAAGAAGGAGGAATAATGGGTAGCAATACTGTTGAATTCACAGATAGTAACTTTGAGCAGGATGCACTTGAATCAGATCTGCCGGTTTTAGTTGATTTTTGGGCTGAATGGTGCGGACCCTGCCTTGCGATAGCTCCCATGGTGGAGGAGATCGCCGCCGATTATGCGGGAAAGGTGAAAGTGGGTAAGTTAAATGTTGATAACAATCCCCAAACGGCGATGAAATACGGAGTCAGGAGTATTCCCACTCTCCTGTTCATACATAACGGAGCTGTAACCGATCAAGTTGTCGGATCAGTTCCAAAGGGAAACATTACTGATGTTTTGGATCGTATCCTAAACTGAGGAAGATCCTGAATGACAAGGAAGATAATTATCATCGGTTCCGGTCCTGCCGGATTAACTGCTGCCATTTATGCGGCGCGGGCTAATCTTGAACCTCTGGTTTTCGAAGGGAATCAGCCGGGGGGACAGTTGACTATTACTACTGATGTTGAGAATTATCCGGGATTTCCGGACGGCATTATGGGACCAGAGCTGATGGAATTGTTTCGCGATCAGGCGAAGCGATTTGGAGCGGAGTGTTATTTCAAGCACGTCACAGAAGTTGATCTGTCGAAGAGACCTTTTACAGTTTTCGTCGGCGACGAAGAGTATCAATCAGATACATTGATAGTCTCTTCCGGAGCGACTGCAAAGTTACTCGGTCTGGAAGCTGAAGAAAGGCTCATGGGGCATGGAGTTTCAGCATGCGCTACCTGCGATGGTTTCTTTTTCAAAGAGAAGGAAATCGCGGTCGTAGGTGGTGGAGACAGCGCCATGGAGGAAGCACTATTTTTAACCAAGTTTGCTTCCAAAGTGACGGTTTTTCATCGACGTGATAAGCTGAGAGCGTCTAAAATCATGCAGAAAAGGGCACTGGAACACCCGAAAATCGAATTTGTATGGAATACAGTTGTTGAAGATATTATTGGTGATAAGGTTGCCGGTGTAACCGGTCTAATTCTTAGAAGCACTGAAGATTCTTCGACTCGGGAATTCTCTTGTGAAGGTCTGTTTTTAGCAATTGGTCACTCTCCCAACACTTCTCTTTTTGATGGATTACTTGATCTGAATGATCAAGGTTACATAGTCACCGGAAATGATTCCACTGCAACTTCAATTGAAGGTGTTTTTGCTGCAGGCGATGTTCAGGATCATGTCTATCGTCAGGCTGTTACTGCTGCAGGAACTGGCTGCATGGCAGCCATCGAAGTGGAACGATTCTTGGAATCCAGTCAATAAGGCTTCTATCTAACATCTGATCCTTCCTTGTAATAATGTTTTCCCTCATTAATAAGTTATTTGAGGAGAAAAAAGATGAATAGAATACAAGTACCTATTTTTGAATTAAATAATATAAAGGTTGTTAGGGATAATGTAACAAACCTTAAGATTAAGAACTTCAAGTTTCATCGTGGAGCGATTTACGGAATTGTTGGTCCAATAGGTGCCGGAAAATCTACTCTTTTGAGTATCCTTGGGGGCCAGCTGATCCCTTCCGAGGGAACAGTCGAGTTTGAGTCAGAAGAGTTCAAAAAGAACTGGAGGGGAAAAATTAAAATTCCGAATGATATTTTAACCCTCAATGATGAACCCATCAATTTTAGAGGGACGGTTGCTGAATATATCAAAAGTATTCTACCTAACAAAGTTGATGACATTTATCAAAGTTTCTATTCTTCAGCCAAAATCACCACACCATGGGATGGTCTTGTGTCAAATCTCTCAACTGGTCAAATAGAGAAGCTTAAACTGATTACATCTATGGAGGCCGATCCAAAAGTGCTGCTGATGGACGATTATGGTATCAATTTCGATCCTGTAATTAAGAGAGATTTAGATCGTCGTCTGAAAAATAGCGTTCGTTCCCGTGGTACTACTGTTGTCTTAAGCAATTCAGAACTTGCCAGGGTAAAAGATCTTGTCTCGGTTGTTCTATTTCTTGATAATGGTCACATCTCAAAAGTTCGATCTCTCAAACGCCCAAGACAATAGAAAATTGAAGTTCGCATTGCTGATATTGGACGGTTACGGTCTTCGAGATAATCCGGAAAACAATGCCGTCTTACAGGCAAAGACGCCTTACTTCGATAAACTCTACGTTACCAATCCCATGTCAGAGCTGATAGCCTCTGGGAGAGCTGTAGGATTGCCTGAAGGAGTGATGGGTAATTCCGAAGTAGGGCACATGACTATCGGTTCGGGACGTATTAACAGGCACGAATTAGTGAGAATAAATGACGCCATTTCCGATGGATCACTGGGAACTAATTCCAACCTGATAGCCGCTTTCGATCAAACGATGAAAAATAACTCTCGGCTCCATTTATTAGGCCTTCTTTCCGATGGAGGTGTTCACAGTCATATTGATCATCTGAAATCTCTGCTGTTACTGGCCAGGGAAGCTGGTGTTGAACAGGTTATGCTCCATCTGATTACCGATGGGCGGGATACACCTCCTAAATCTGGGAAAGACTATGTCGGTGACATCAAGCATTTCATGGATGAAACAAGTAGTGGAAAAATTGCTACAGTCATGGGGCGGTATTACGCCATGGATCGCGATAAGAGATGGGAACGTACCGGCATCGCCTATGACTGCTATTCGAAAGCTGTTGGTGAAAGGTATGATGATCCCGTTAGAGCAGTAGAGGCTTCCTATTCATACGGTGTTACTGATGAGTTCATAAAACCTGTGTTGATATCTGATGATGCCCATTCTTCACCAGTCGTCCGTGAAGGTGATTCGCTCCTTTTCTTCAATTTTAGGGCCGATCGGATGAGACAGATTGTGACAGCTTTTGGCAGCGGAAGTTTCGATGAGTTTAATAGAACTCTTCCTCCACTGAATTGCACTACAATGACTTCGTACAATGATTCATTCGATTATCCAATCCTATTTGAGAGGGGAGTGCTAACCAATACACTGACGTCAGTTTTGTCTAAAGCGGGTTATACTCAACTGCGATTGGCTGAAACAGAGAAATATGCCCACGTCACTTATTTCTTCAACGGTGGGGAGGAGCAGCCCTTTCCCGGTGAAGAAAGGATTTTGGTACCTTCTCCCAAAGTGGCGACTTATGATCTGCAACCCGAGATGAGCGCACCGGAAGTGCGGGATACTGCACTTAAGGCAGTTCAATCCGATGACTACGATTGTCTAATCCTGAACTTCGCCAATCCCGACATGGTGGGTCATACCGGTGATATGGAAGCTGCAATTCGTGCCATGGAAGTGGTGGATGAGGCTGTAAAAACAATTTCGACTGCTGTGACTGAAAAAGGTGGAACGGTCTTTATAACTGCCGATCATGGTAATCTCGAGATGATGGTAGATGAGATTTCAGGTGAAACTCATACGGCTCATACATTAAACCCGGTACCATTTTTCGTGGTCAATCAGGAGAGTAAGGTTAAATTGCAGAAAAGAGGAGGATTGGCAGATATTGCGCCTACCATTCTCGATCTGTTGGATATGACAATACCTGAAGAAATGACTGGACAATCTTTGGTAATACACGATGAAAATTAACCGTTATCTCGAAATAGAAAAGCAGTTCGAAAAGAAGAACATTCTGGTTGTGGGTGACGTAATGCTAGACAACTATCTATGGGGTGATGTGAAGCGTATTTCACCTGAGGCACCCGTTCCCATAGTGGATATCAACGAATCGAATAGCAATCCAGGTGGTGCCGCGAACGTAGCTTCTAATCTGAAGTCTCTTGGTGCAAATGTCACTATTGCCGGTGTCGTAGGCGATGATCGTGATGGCAAAACATTGAGAGAACTTTTGAAAGTAATGAACATAGATACAGTTTTTCTCCAGACAGATTTATCTCTTTCTACTACAGTTAAGACTCGAATAATGGCTGGAGGACAACAGGTGATTCGAGCCGATTGGGAAAGTTCTTCAGGAATGATCTCAGAAAATCGTTTAGCTTTGCTCGATCAATTTAAGAATGACATTAAACAGTTTAATGGTGTTATTCTGGCGGATTACGATAAAGGTTTATTTGACAGTGATATGATCTCATCTCTGATAGAGATGTGCCGAACTAAAGATATTCCAATTTTTGTCGATCCAAAGAAGGAACATTTTTTCGATTTCTGTGGTGTAACCCTGGTGAAACCGAATTCATCTGAAGCTGCTGAAGCGGCGGGAGTCTCAGCAATTACCGAGGAAAACATAGATGCAGTTGGTTTAAAACTATTTGATCAATTGAAATGCGATTATCTTATGGTTACCAGAGGTGAGTACGGCATTTCGCTTTTCGACTTAAAAGGTCATCATTTAATTCCAACTCGCGCACGAAGTGTACATGATGTATCCGGTGCAGGAGATACTGTCATTTCCACTTTTGCTTTGGCTTTTCTTTCCGGGGCAGATTTCATAGAAGCAGCTGCCTTAGCAAACTATGCCGCCGGAACTGTCTGCGAAGAAGTTGGTGTAGTTCCCGTTACAAGAGGAAAACTCCACGAGATTATCAATCACCACAATTCTTAAATCGTTGGCAAAATGTCTCCTTTTAACTTCTATTTTGTTAACCTCTGTTTTCGCGCAGTCAGGAATGAATTACGATCCGTGGGACTGGGTCACTTTCAAGAATGTCCAATTCACAAACTCCATCACAGAAGGTAATGAGTACATCTATTTCGGATCAAATGGCGGCATCATGAGATATCATCTCTTTGGCCGCTATTGGGATGATCCCATCACGGAATCACAAGGTATCGCCGGAAAGGATATCACGGCAGTTTACTATGATTTACACACACAAGTTCTGTGGGCTTCTACATCCAAGGGGTTGAATTACTCACTTGATGGCGGAGCTCGCTGGCATCTCGCATCAGCGGATCTTCTCAGATTGCGCCCCGGTGAGGAAATTAACCGTATCGGTTCAACTTCTGATTACCTCTGGTGTATTACTCGCAGTCAAGTGATGAAAATTGATCGGCTTTCCGGCTATCTTATTTCACCTTACGAAACTCTTCCTGAAAAAGAAATCTCATGGGGCAGCGCAGTGGCTAATGGCATCGTTGACTGGAGGGAAATATTCGACGGCTACACAGCAACCGGAGGCTGGATTTTTCACGGCAATCAGCTGAATGGACCCAATTTTGAGGAAGTAAATATTTCGACGGTTTTCCTTGACAGATTTGGAGATATCTGGGTTGGGACATTTGACGGTCCGGTTTTCTATGCCGACCCTCAAATGTTGACACTGGAGCCTTTGTACTTTGGTCCAGCTCAGACAAGCGCTACAGTTCTGTTACATGATGATTCCTATCTTTGGCTGGGAGGTAATTCTTCTAATTCAAACAGTTCCGGAATCACCCGATTTGATTATGAACGTGGTTACTGGGATATCTTCCGAAAAGGGAAGGAGATCATGTTTGGTTCCGATCAGATACTTTCGTCTGTTGTTATCGATAACGAAATTTGGTTTGGTACAACTTCGGACTTACAGATTTTCAACAAAGAGAGAAATTCATGGTATGAGGTCAATGAAAACCGGACTCTCCTGAATGGTTCAGTTTATTCTCTGGCGTATGACGGCGACTATGTTTACGCCGGATCATCTTACGGCCTCGTCAAATTGAATCCGTCAACTCGTAGAAAAAGTTCGTGGGAGATAAGCGATGCTGTGAGAGGATTTCGTATCAATGATCTTCATTTTGACGGACAGTCACTCTGGATTTCATGGGGAGTGAATAATCTTTGGAAGTGGACACCGTCCAGCAATGAACTGGAGACGTTTAGCGAATTGCCTAATTCGAATGATGAATATTTTAATCTCGTGGAGCTGCATTCGAGAAAGAGAGCCATGTCCTCTCATGGAAACGACGTATACTTTGGCGATGAGTATGGAATTCTTATTTACACTCGCAGCCGTGAAAATTGGACAAGATTGAAAGGTGCCGGCAGGCTTGTGGGTCAACAGTTTCTGGATCTGGAAGTGACGGTTAGTTCTGAAAGTGGGATACGTTATCTCTGGGCTGCTTCCTTAGATGGTGTTTATCTAGTCGATCTTGACGATTTTGGGATTACTCACATTTCGAAGGAAGATGGGCTGCCCAGCGATAAAGTGTACGCTCTCACTTCTGGTGGAGGTTACATATGGTTCGGAACTCCATCCGGTCTTTCACTATTCGATTGGCAGAGATATTTCGAATGAAACGATTGCTACCGCTCATATTGTTGATTGGTATTACTTCTTTATTTCCGCAAAGGAGGAAGAAAGGGAGTAACTTGGGTATTCCTGAGTTTGAAGTTTCTACCCCGGTTTATCCAGAAGCATCAGCAGATTCAGTCAGATTGGATGTCCTCATTAAAATCCCTTACGCTTCTATTCAATTCCTAAAGCAAGGGTCGACTTTCGTTGCAGAGTTTGAGACCGCGGTACTCATCTATGATGATAAAGAACAGAAGGTTATTCAAAAGAGATGGAAAAGGAGGATTGAGACGATCAACTATGACGAAACCATTTCAAAGAAACCGCTCGATCTAGAAATTCGTTCTTTCGTTTTATCTCTCGGTGAATACAACTGCAAAATTGAGGTGACAGATCTTGATACCCACAAAACTGGTAAAAAGAGTGTCGAACTCAAGTTGGACAGATTTAAAGGTGAAGTTGTGCTGAGTGATCTGTTGCTTATAAATCAGCAGCTTGTTCATGATAAATTTCCGCAGGGAGTCCCAATCATTCCGCCGAAAATTAGCGGGAAAGATTCCAGTCTAAGCATCTTCTACAAAGCTCGACTCAATCCAGGCGATTATACCATTACTATTAAGTCGGTAACTCCCGATGGTGATGTGCTTGCAGAGGAGGTGGTAACAGGAGTCAGCGAAGGTACGTTTATTTCCGGTTTAATGTATTTACCGGCAGAACACGTTTCTAATAAACGGTTCAAAATCGAGGCAGTTCTTAATCAAAACGCTAACAAATCAGAAAGTGAGTTGTTGGTAGAAGTCAAATGGAGAGGTCTTTCATCTCATGTTGAGGATCTTGATGTAGCTATCGAACAAATTAGATATATCGCTTCCAGCAAAACGTATCGAAAGATGGTTAAAGCAAAAAGTGAGAAGAAGGAAAGGTTGTTTCGTGAATTCTGGGATAGTAAAGATCCCTCTCCCGGCACTTCCAAAAATGAGCTGATGAATGAGTATTATATGCGGATTAATCTAGCTAACGAAAAGTTTGGCTCTTTTCAGGATGGATGGAAGACGTCCATGGGAATGATTTACGTTTTGTTCGGTATGCCTGATGATATTCAGTATACTCCCTATGGGTTAGATGGGCGTGCATATCAGCGTTGGCACTATTACAAGGTCAGCAGATCATTTCTGTTTGTGGATCGGAACAGTTTTGGTGATTACGAGCTTGTAGAGCCATACTTTCCATACGGAAGAGACTAATGACATCTGAATTAACATTTTCACGCCCCTTTTCTCACTCAAGTCTTTCGTCCTTCGAGAAATGTCCATCACAGTTCCGTTTCTATTATCTTGATGAGATAAAAAAACCTCAAGACAGCATCGAGGCGTTTGTGGGGAAACGGGTTCATGAAGCGCTGGAATTTTTATATAGAGAAGTTCTCAATGGGAGCATCCCCACATTTGATGCAGTTTCAGATTGTTATAATGATCTTTGGGAAACGAAATGGCATAACCAAATAGTATTCGTCAACCGCTATATGCGGCGGGATGAATACCGACCGTTGGGAGAAAAGTGTCTCTCCTGGTACTTTCGGAAATATCACCCATTCAGTGAACCTGTCGTCGGAGTAGAAGAGGTGTTGGAATTCAACCTGGGCGGCGATGAGAATTATCCCATTAAAGGCATCCTGGACCGTCTGCAGAACCACGGAGAAGGAAAGTGGGAGATTCACGATTACAAGACGTCCAAGCGCCGAATGTCCCAAGCCGCTGCCGATAAAGATCGCCAACTGGCACTCTATCATTTGGGACTAAAGCAGCTCAAAAGTGATGTGGAGGATGTTCGGCTGGTGTGGCACTTTGTCCGGACAGGCGATACGGTAGAATCGAGGAGAGATGACGCTCAGCTCCAGATGCTTGAAAATGAGACGAAGCAGAAGATCGACACCATCCGTGAAACTGTGGCGAACGGTGGTCCCTTCCGACCTATCCAAACACCTCTTTGCAACTGGTGTTACTACTGGGAAGAGTGTCCGGCGAAAAGCACCAACAATCCGTTTGTCAAATGAGCAGTTCGGCTCTAACTTTTCCGCCAAAATGAAGACATTAAATCAACGAGAAATAGATCTTCTGCACCACCTCTTTTCACCCGAAGTGATTGCAGATGTATTAAAGCGTCATCCCGATCTATCTGCCGAAGATCTGGATGCACTGTACAACAAATTATTCCTGCAAAAATCGGGAGTTAGCTTGATTCTTTATGTGGACGGAGCAGCTGATCTGAAAGCGGAAACAGCCGGTATTGGCGGTATTTTTTATCTCGATGGCGGGGATGTTGAGGGTGAACTTTACACATTCAGCAAGAACATCGGCAAAGCGACGAACAACGAAGCGGAATACGGTGCCCTTATTCAGGGGTTGAAAATCGGGAAAGAGCTGAACGGAAGCCAGATTCACGTTTTCAGTGACAGTGAGCTTATGGTAAAGCAGATCAATTTAGAGTACAAAGTGAAGAACAAGCGGATTCGAAAATTGTATGATAAAGTATGTAATAAGCTGGCTGAATATGACAGTTGGAAGGTTGAGCACGTTGGCAGAGAGCAAAATAAAAAGGCAGACATCTTGAGCAAGCAAGGTTTAGACGAAGGACGATAGATTGAAAGCACTCATAACTGCGGGTGGTCATGGAACTCGCCTTCGGCCTATTACTCACACTAAGAATAAGCATCTGATTCCAATCGCGAACCGTACCATGCTCTCTTACGCTTTGGAATATGCGGCGGAAGCGGGAATCACTGAAGCGGGTATCATTGTCAATCAAGGTGACACGGAGATTGAGGGTGAGTTCGGAAGCGGTAGTGATCTCGGACTGAACATTACGTACATCCAGCAGGAAGCTCCGCTGGGATTGGCTCATGTAGTGAAGATTGCTGAGCCTTTCATCGGCGACGAGAATTTCATCTTTTATCTCGGCGACAACATTCTTGTAGGCGGCATCCGGAAATTTATAGACGAATTCGAGTCCAACGGCTCCAACTGCCATCTTGTGCTGAGCAAAGTGTCTGATCCGGAGCGATTCGGCGTACCCGAAATCGAGGGTGACAAAATTATCGGTGTGGAGGAGAAACCCACCAAGCCGAAGAGTTCTTTCGCCGTCACCGGAATTTATCTTTACGACAGTTCCATTTTCGAGGCGGTGAACAATATTAAGCCGTCAGCGCGGGGCGAGCTGGAAATTTCTGATGCTCATCAATACCTCCTCGATAACGGCCGGAACGTCTCATTCTCTGAAATCACCGGCTGGTGGAAGGATACCGGCAAAGCGTCCGATCTGCTGGAAGCGAACCGCCTCGTTCTCGACAATCTCAAGGAAGAACGGAGCGGCACGGTGGTGGACTCTACTTTGACGGGACGAGTCTCCATAGGGAAGGGGACAAAAGTCACCGGCAGTACGATTCGCGGACCGGCGATTCTCGGAAAAGATGTAGTGGTGGAAGATGCTTACATTGGTCCGCACACTGCCATCGCTGATGGATGTCGAATTATCGGCAGCGAGATTGAGTATTCGATTCTTATGGAACGGACGAGCATAGTTGACATCCAGACGCGCATAGAATCATCGCTCATCGGGCACGACGCTGAGGTGACACGGGGCTCCGCCAAGCCCAAAAGTCACCGCCTGCTTATCGGCGACCAGAGCCGCATTCAGCTTTCATGACTGCACCAATAGAAACTCCACTCCTCCAGATAGATTCCCTTTCCGTCCATTTTCCCATTGAGCGAGGACTGCTGCGCCGCAAGGTTGGCGAAGTGCGAGCTGTGGATGGCGTGTCGCTGGACATTCGTCCCGGCGAGACGGTGGGGCTGGTAGGAGAGTCCGGTTGCGGGAAATCAACGCTGGGGCGAACAGTCGTGAAGCTGCAGTCAGCCACCGGAGGCGACGTGTTATTAGACGGAGAGCCTATTTCCGAGAAAGTACAGACTGCCCGGGACGTCCAGCTCATCTTCCAGGATCCGTTCAGCTCTCTCAACCCGCGGATGAAAGTCGGTGAAGCCATCGGCGAAGTGCTGCGGCAGCATCAGATTGTCCCTGCGGATAAAGTAGCCGAGCGGACGGAAGAATTGCTCCAAATGGTGGATTTGTCGCCTGAGCACGCCTACCGTTATCCTCACGAATTTTCCGGCGGGCAGCGGCAGAGAATTGGCATAGCCAGAGCGCTCGCTGTAGAACCGCGCCTTATCATCTGCGATGAGGTGGTCTCCGCTCTCGACGTTTCTGTCCAAGCGCAAATATTGAATCTCCTCATGCGGCTTCAGCGGGAAAAGGAGCTGGCCTATCTATTCATCTCGCACGATCTAGCTGTCGTCCGACAGATTGCTCACCGGATTGCCGTCATGTACGCGGGCAGAATTGTGGAACTTGGTGAGACTGATCAGGTTATCGGTGAACCGCTCCATCCATATACTCAGGCCCTAATGGCGTCTGCCAGAGGGGAAGGCTTCACGTCCGGGGAAGTGGCGAATCCCGCCCATTTGCCTCCTGGCTGTCACTTCCACCCTAGATGCTCGCTGGCTAAGGATGTCGCAGGTGGAATCCGCTCAGACTGTTTAGCTGACTATCCTGAGTTTAGGGAAATTGACGACGGGAGATGGGTCGCCTGTCATTTTGCAGGGGAAAGGAAGACACATGAGTAACGGAGACAGTTCAAGAACCGCCAGTTTTTATACACTGGGGTGTAAGCTGAATCAATCCGAAACAAACGCCATCCAGCAGGAGTTTGTCCAGCGGAATTACGACATCGTACCATTTGGTGAGCCCGCTAACATCTCGGTCATCAACACCTGCACGGTGACGAACCAAGCCGATTCCAAGAGTCGCTCAGTAATCCGGAAGGCAGTCAAGGCATCTCCCGATGGAAGAGTTGTGGTCACCGGCTGCTATGCTCAGATTCGGCCGGAGGAGATACAGGCGATCGAGGGAGTGAACCTGATCCTCGGCACAGCCGAAAAGCACCATCTTTTCGATTACCTGGATCGGGCCGGAAACGGGTTAGAACCGTTGGTATTCGTAGATGAGAGCGGTGAGATTGACAGTTACGACGAATCGTTTTTTATCTCGTCCTCGACGCGCACTCGAGCATTCCTGAAAATTCAGGAGGGGTGCAACTACTACTGTAGTTACTGCATCATCCCGTTTGCCCGGGGGAAAGCCCGGAGCCGGAGTTACGATAGCGCCATCGAGGAAGCTAAGCGGCTGGTGGATGAAGGCTACCGTGAGATTGTCCTCACCGGTATCAATGTAGGGACGTATCGGCACGAAAATGGACAAATCACCCTTCTTCACGACCTCTTGTCCGGTTTGAGTGATATTAACGGCTTAGATCGCATTCGAATTAGCTCTATCGAGCCGAATACCATTACCGACGAACTGCTCCTCCTGGTGAAGGAACGGGAAAATATCTGCCCGCACCTGCACGTACCGCTCCAGTCGGGATCAAATACCATTCTCGCAGCCATGCAGAGAAAATACAAATATGAAGAATACCTTGAAGTGATCGATCGTATTAGAATTATACTGCCGGATACGGCACTCGGTACTGATGTAATTGTGGGTCACCCGGGCGAAACAGATGAGTTGTTCAGAGAGACGGCTGAATGTGTGATGGAACTGCCGTTCACGTACCTCCATATCTTTCGCTATTCTCCCCGGGAGGGGACTGTGGCAGCAAGGATGACGGAGCAGGTTCCTGAACCGGTGAAGAAGGAGCGGAGTGCTGTCCTGCGGGAGATTGGTATCAAAAAGAAGAAAAAGTATGCTCAGAGGTTTGAAGGACAGACGCTGCCGGTTCTCATCGAGAGTCAGCGGGAGGATGGAACATATTCGGGTTTGACGCCGAATTATCTGCGAGTTTCTATCACTCAAAAAGGAACTATAATTCCTCTAATTAATACAATTGAAAAAGTATTCATAAACAAAGTGAATGGAAGCAATCTTGAAGGTAAGTTAGTGAACTGCAATAGTAATATTTATTCATAATTTTAAAAACTCTCCTAATTGGTGATAAAAGTATGGCAGAGCAGCCCGCGATACCCGCATGATTGTTTAGAGGTTGTATCTCCAAGAGCAATTGGAAACGATAAACCGATGAATCGGTTTAGGTTAAACAATTACAGTTTACCCACGAATAAATTCGTGGGTTTCTCTGATTCGAGTCGTTAAAACTTTGAATGAGAAGAAAATCTAAATATTCAACAATTCATCAACAGTTTGATTTAGAAGAGGATATTCCGTACCTTCACATAAGTTAAGCTGAATTGATCATGAGGTTTATATACTTCGCGGTAGCAATTACTTTTCTTCTCTCACCAATCCTGGCTGAGGATAATCCTGATTCTGACATAACACTCGTTCATCGCTGGTCCCTTAATGAAGACGAGAATGGTCTGCTTCAGATTAGCATTGATTCTGAAGAAGAGATTGCCGGTTTACAATTCACCCTCCAATTCAGCGACCCAAATATATTTCTCGGGACACCGGTTACAGAACTCTCTAATGATCATGTAACTGTAAAGTCTAAAGTCGACTCGAACGAGTTGAGAGTTATCGGTTTCAGTCTGGAAGGAAAACCCCTCGATCTTGAAACTCCAATTCTCTCCATCCCAATGCTGTCATACAAAGCTCGTGAACAATCTGTCCAGTTAATGATAAAAGATATGGTCGCCTCTTCACCTAAAGGGACAAAAATCAATCTCCGAGTTTCTGATGGTATAATTTATGTCGTTCCTACTCTACCTAAAAAGTTTAAGCTGGAGCAGAATTATCCCAATCCGTTCAATGGGAATACGAGAATTAATTTTGATCTTCCGGAAGATGCCATAGTGAATCTGAAAGTTATGGATATTCTTGGTAATACAGTTAAGGCACTGCGGAAAGGGATCGTTCCAGCCGGATTTTACACTGTTCTGTGGGATGGTAATAGTGATGATGGGAGTCCTGTATCACCTGGAGAATACCTCTGTTCCCTAAAAGTAGGTGCGAATTATCACACCATGAAAATGGTTGTGCTGCGGTAACAATTTGAACACTTCAATTCAGCGGAATATATCACTTTTAAGGAAGGACTTTAACTTATGAAAATTGTTATTATTGGTGCCGGTGAGGTTGGATTCCATATTGCAAAAGCACTGAGCGAAGAAAACTACGATACAACAGTAATTGACATTTCCCCGGTAAAATGCACTCGGACCAGCGAGAATCTGGACGTCTTGGTTATTCAGGGTGATGGAGCCAGCCCGGAAGTGGTTCGACAAGCTGAAGTAGGTAAAGCTGATGTACTCATTGCAGTAACACGGATAGACGAGGTTAATCTGATCGCGTCTCAACTTGCTCACGAGCTTGGCGCCAACAAAATCATAGCTCGCCTGCGGAACACAGAATATTCCAGAAAAGACACTATAATTCATCCTAAAAAGTTTGGGATTGACAAAGTTATCCATCCGGAGAAAGCGGCGTGTAAAGAAATCCTAGGTTTGGTTCAGCAGCTTTCTGCTACCTCTGTGGTAGATTTCGAGGATGGGCGATTGCAGCTTATAGGCATCCGTCTGGATAATGGCTGTCCAATCCATGGAAAAACACTTCAGGAATTACGTGAAGAGAATAATGAATTTTCCTTCAGTGCCGTTTCTGTTCTCCGTGGGAGAAAGACCATAATCCCTCATGGAGATTTTGAATTTAGTCAAGATGACATCTGCTATTTCTTAGTCAAGAAAGAATCCGTTAATAATGTATTTAAGATGGTCGGAAAACCAATCCAGGAAACAGAGAATGTGATGATTTTAGGCGGCGGTAAGATTGGACGTTCTGTTGCGAAGGCACTTCAGAATAGTCTAGATGTAAGATTAGTAGAAATCGATAGGAATAAAGCGCAGCAGCTCGCTACCACACTTGAAAAAACTCTCGTCCTTAATGGAGATGGTACGGATATTGAATTCTTGCGTTCTGAAAACATGGAAGAGTTGGACAGCTTTATCGCTGTTACTCAAAATGAGCAGACCAATCTGCTGTCATCCCTGCTGGCAAAACATCTGGGTGCTACACAGACAATTGTCCACGTCTCTACCACAGATTACATTCCAGCCATGAAAGTAATCGGACTTGATTCTGTCGTCAGCAAGAACATGAGTACAGTTAACGCAATTTTAGAGTATATCAAGAGCGATCAGACAGTTTCTATCACTAGTTTCGAAAATATAGATGTTGAAGCGCTAGAGTTTAATCCTGCCCCGGGAAGCCCGGTGACAAAAGTTCCATTGGGTGAAGTCGGTTTTCCAGACCAGAGCATTGTTGGTGCAGTGAATCATCATGGTCACATTTCTATTGCCGCCGGTGATACTCAATTAACTGAGGATGATACCGCATTAATGTTTGCCCGACCTGATTATATATCTCAAGTAGAGAAACTATTCACCTAAACTGACATGCATACACGAAGTGTCCTGAACGTTCTGGCAGCAATTATCACTCTGCTGGGATTGACAATGCTGGTTGCGGCGCTATGGTCGTGGTATTATGGAGATGCTGATCTTGAAGGAATTCTGCGGGCATCCGGCATGACAATCACTTTTGGACTTCCTGTATGGTTTTTTACCCGCGGTAAAGTACAATTGAGTATAAAGGACGGATTTGCCGTGGTTACGTTTACGTGGTTAGCTATAGCACTATTTGGCGCACTTCCATTCCTATTTACTGATGCTATTCCGAATATAACCGATGCTTTTTTTGAATCTATGTCTGGTGTGACAACTACTGGAGCTTCCATTATTGATATGTCTTATGGCGAGGAAGGTGGTCCTCGTGGAATAGAAAGTCTCTCTCACGGAGTTCTTTTTTGGCGCAGTTTTATCCAATGGATTGGCGGAATGGGAATAATCGTTTTCAGCATAGCCATCCTCCCTCTATTGGGAGTTGGAGGCGTGCAGCTTTTCAAAGCGGAAGTACCTGGACCGGTACCTGATAAAATTAAACCTCGCGTTCAGGAAACAGCAAAAATCCTCTGGCTGGTTTATTTTGGCATTAGTTTGGCAGAAATGTTGATGCTTTATTTCGGTGGCATGACTCTTTTCGATTCCATGTGCCACATGTTAACGACTATGGCAACCGGTGGTTTTTCCACAAAGAATGCTAGCGTCGGCGGTTTTGACTCTGTTTATATTGAGTATGTTATCATTTTCTTTATGTTTCTAGCGGGAGTCAATTTCAGCCTCCATTGGAGGGGAATCCACGGTGACCTGAAGAGCTATTTCCGTGATGGTGAGTTTCGCTTTTACCTTGGGTTGATTCTCTCTTTAACTTTTGTGATTTTCATCAGCAAATTCCTTCAATCCAGTGACGGAGGACATTTTCATACTTTGTTTAGAGATTCCTTGTTTCAAGTTGTTTCAATCATCACCACTACGGGATACGGTACAGCCGATTATGAGTTATGGGGCTGGTTTGCTCAATTCCTCCTCTTTTTAATGATGTTTATTGGCGCGTGTGCCGGTTCAACTGGTGGAGGCATGAAAATCATCAGGATCATGACCATTACAAAGTACAGTCTTTCTGAAGCCAAACGTCTTCTGCATCCTAAAGCGTTGATTCCGGTTCGCGTCGGGCGGCGTCTAATCTCTGATGATGTTATCAGAAACACACTCAGCTTTTTCCTCTTCTTTGTAGCGGCTTTTATCTTTACCTCCCTCATGTTGACAGCCATGGGAATTGATTTGATCACTGCCATTGGTGCCACGGCTGCCTCTATTGGAAACATCGGTCCCGGACTGGGAGACGTAGGCCCTACGGAAAACTACGCAGCTCTACCGGGACTAGCGAAATGGCTTCTATCGTTCTGCATGCTCCTGGGCCGATTGGAAGTATTTACCGTGATTGTTCTCTTCAGTCGCGCTTTTTGGAAGCGGTAGGCTGTCGCCTAAATGAATATAATTTCCTCAGAAACCCTCGATAGTTTCAATCCCATTACAGGTGAGGTTATCGGAACTGTTCCCACCACTTCAGACAGCGAACTAGAAGCTCAGCTTTCTACAATTAAAGAGGCTCTTCCTGACTGGCAATCGAAACGTCTGAAAGAGCGATCGTCCGCTTTGCGTGCTGTGCGCAAAACCCTCATTGCCCGTATGGATGAGATAATGGACCTTATTCGTCAGGAATCGGGAAAGACAGAATTCGACGGCATTGTTGAGGTGATGACCACTGCCGAGATTATGCGCTTTGTGGAAAAAGAGGGACCACTGGCGCTGGCATCTCAACGACGTTCTCCTGGATTTCTCCTGCACAAGAGGGCAAGAGTGGAATATCGTCCGCACGGGATTGTGGGGATCATTTCACCGTGGAACTATCCGCTAATATTGGCAGCGGGACCGGTAGTTCAGGCGCTCATGGCGGGGAACGGCGTGATCCTGAAACCCTCTGAACTGGTACCTCTCACTGCCTTGAAACTGAAGGAAATATTTGACGAAGCAGGTTTTCCGGAAGGTCTCTTCCAAGTTGCCATGGGCAGAGGAGATGTGGGGAGCAAAATTGTGGAGTCACCGCAGACGAACCTTATCTGCTTCACCGGGAGTGTGGCAGTCGGTAAGGAGATTGCCTCCGCCTGCGCCCGGCAGCTCAAGCCGGTAATTCTTGAACTGGGAGGTAAGGATGCCATGATCGTGCTGGAAGATGCTGATCTTGAGCGCGCCGCCAGAGCCGCTGTCTGGGGCGGATTCCAGAACGCCGGACAAACCTGTATCTCTGTAGAAAGAATCTTTGTGGAGGAAGGAATCGCTCAACAGTTCCTGGAGCGCGTTCAGCTACTTGCTGAGGAGACAACTCTCTCTTCCGAGACATTAGATGGCGACTTAGGACCGGTTATCAGTCCGGCGCAAAAAGAGAAAATTTTGGATATGCTGGGCGAGTCAGAAGATTCGGAAAATCTGTACATTCGCCCCAGAGTGATTTTTAATCCACATGACTCTTCCAGGATAATGACAGAGGAGACTTTCGGGCCGGTGATTTCAGTGCATACGGTGCAAAACGCCGGAGAGGCAGTAGATAGGACCAATGCCCTCGATTTTGGCCTGAATGCATCCATTTTCACTCAAGACTTGAGGAAAGCTCGGGAAATGGCGAATGAGATCCGAGTTGGCAATATCTGCATCAATGACGTCCTTTCCAATTATCTAACGGTGAACCTCCCCTTTGGCGGTGTAGGGATTAGCGGTCTGGGCCGGCTGCAGGGCAGAGAAGGGATTCGGAGCTTTGCGTATGTCCAGTCGGTATTGGAAGATAAACTGGGATTGAAAAAGGAGCCTTGGTGGTTTCCTGTCTCACCAACTATCAAGAAACTTTTCCGGCGATTTATACATTTCTATTACGGGTAGAGTAGTGCCCAGGTACGCTATTCTTGCTGAAGGCGCTTTCGACTATATTCTCTCCAAGACCGGAAATGCAATTATCCGTTACCGTCCTGAAGAGGTTGTGTGTGTTGTGGACTCCAGGACAGTCGCTAAGACCGCAGCTGATGTTTTGGGTATCGGCGAAGATATTCCGGTGGTTGCCTCCTTGCAGGATGCCTTTCAGCACAATCCAAATGCAGTCCTTATCGGCACGGCTCCTCCTGGTGGTCAGCTTCCCCAATCGGGGCGCGAGATGATTTTATTGGCCATTGAAAATAAACTGGATGTGGTAGCCGGCCTCCATTCCTTTCTCTCCGATGATACCGAGTTTAGTGATCTTGCCACGAAAAAGGGTGTGAATATTTGGGATCTGCGCAAGCCGCCCGACCCGCTACCATTCTCCAAAGGATCGTGGCAGACACGGAAAACTCCAGTTCTTCTCACGGTGGGAACTGACTGCGATACCGGCAAGATGACGGCGGCATGGGAGTTGAAGTGTGAACTGGAATCGCAAGGTGTGAAAACCGCCTTCGTGGGGACAGGGCAGACAGGCATCCTTCTTGGTGGATTCGGTGTACCAGTGGATGCCGTGGTGAGCGATTTTATGGCTGGTGCCATCGAAGCGGAAGTTGACAAAGCGGCTAAAGACAGTGATATTGTAATCGTAGAAGGACAGGGGAGCGTAACCCACATGGTTTACTCAGGAGTTACTGTTGGTCTCCTTCACGGATGTATGCCGGAGATGCTCCTCATGTGCCACGAGCCGGACCGGGAGCTCGATACTTTCGGTTATCCCATGGCACCTTTCCATCTGGTGTTAGACATTTACATGAAGCTCGTTGAACCCTTCCGCCCGACAGAGCTGGTGGGAATAAGTCTGATGACACCGCTATTTGATGAGAAAACGGCTGCTGAAAGAGTTAAGGAATATGGTGAGAGATTTGAGGTGCCGGTTAGCGATCCTGTCCGGTACGGTATGGTGAAAATTGCTGAAAACATCATTAAGTATTTAAATTGTTGACGTTTCCAATGAATCATGCGGACTGGACTTTTTCCTCCCGGCAACCCTACATTCCGGCAATGGAATTCCACTACTCCACCTATCGCATCCGGCTGAAACACACTTTTACTATCGCCCGCAGCTCGCACGACTTCTACGATATCGTCTATGTTTATCTGACAAAAGATGGCGTTACGGGTGTGGGGGAAGCTGTCCCTATGATCCGCTACGGGGAATCGTTCCAGCATCTGCTGAAACTGGCTATGACGTTCGATATGAGCGACGTGGATGAGTCCGGTTCATTGGATGACTGGCTGGATCAGCTGCTCCCGAAGGCAGACGGCTGTCGGTCGTTTTCCATGGCTCTCGATACAGCGGCCCACGATCTGTGGGGAAAGCTTCACGGTGAGCCCCTTTACAGTCGCTTGGGCGCAACTCCTGCTAAAACGCCGCTTACATCGTACACCATCGGGATTGACAGCATTGATGTAATCCGCCAAAAGGTGGCCGAGGCGGATCAGTATCCCATCCTGAAGGTCAAGCTGGGGACTGCTGATGATCGTATTATAATGGACACCATTCGCGACTGCACGGACAAAGTGATGCGGGTGGATGCCAACGAAGGGTGGGATCTGGAAACGGCTCTGAAAATGTGCGACTGGCTGGCGACGAAAAACGTAGAATTTGTGGAGCAGCCGCTCCCCGCCTCTGATTTGGAAGCGACAGCTCGCCTGAAGGAAAAATCACCCCTGAAAATCATCGCCGATGAGAATTGTCTTGACTCCCGGAACATTCCTGAAATAGCAGATGCTTTCCATGGTATTAACATCAAGTTGATGAAGTGCGGCGGAGTACGGGAGGGACTCAAGCTGGAGATTATGCTAGGCTGTATGATCGAGTCTTCGGTAGCGATCACAGCCGCGACACACCTTTCCCCGCTGGTGGACTACGCCGATCTAGATGGTCACATTTTGATTAACAATGATCCTTACCAAGGCGCTTTAGTAGAAAAAGGGAAGCTGATACTCCCTGATGGTCCCGGATTGGGAGTTACACTTCGCGATCACATAGCAGAACCGATGGAAGAAGCTGTGGCATGAAGATCTTGGGCATTGAGCATATCGGAATTGCAGTGGAGTCACTGGACGAATCAGCGCCGTTCTGGCGGGAGGTCTTAGGAATAACACATCGGACTAAAGAGACCGTGGAGTCAGAAGGCGTGGTTACTGATATCTACGATACAGGGAGCGGCAAAGTGGAGTTACTCGAAGCACTGGAAGAGCATTCTCCGGTGGCTAAATTTCTAGAGAAACGCGGACCAGGAATTCACCACATCTCTCTGCAGGTGGATGATATTTGTGGCGCTATAGTTGAGTTAAAAGCGGCTGGCGTGGAATTGGTCAAGGATGAACCGAGCGTAGGTGCTGAGGGATATCTGGTGGTGTTTGTCCATCCCAGCAGTACGGGCGGTGTGCTGGTTGAACTGACGGAAAGGGGGGAACCATGATTTGGAGCTATAGGTGTGTAGCGTTACTATTAATAAGTTCTGCATTGATTTTAAGTTCCTGTGAAGATGAGGTCACTGAACCGGAGGAAACTGAAGAGGAATATGAATTTACGATTGTAGAGGGAAACTTTGTGGATCCATCCCTCATCCACAACCCTTTCACCGATGAACTTATCTTGTTTTACCTTCCGGGGATAATTGGATCGAATCCTGCTG
>JYMV01021959.1_pt1 | contig 42552 bp, 43 predicted proteins | sample 338911 | NCBI WGS metagenome assembly JYMV01 (sample SAMN03354496, study PRJNA234377) | hydrothermal vent metagenome | biome: Deep sea; feature: Hydrothermal plumes at the Eastern Lau Spreading Center, Western Pacific Ocean; material: Seawater | place: Tonga | collected 2009 | depth 2000 m m | reverse complement strand
CGTGGCGTAACGGAAGAAACCACCACCGGCGTACATCGTCTATACCACATGGAAAGTTCCGGCGAACTGCCGTTTCCGGCCATCAACGTCAATGATTCGGTGACAAAGTCAAAATTCGATAACCTCTATGGCTGTCGTGAGTCCCTGGTCGACGGAATTAAGCGGGCGACCGATGTCATGGTGGCCGGGAAAATTGCCTTGGTCATGGGTTATGGCGATGTGGGAAAAGGCTCGGCGCAATCGCTGCGGGGTCTTGGCGCTACCGTCTGGATTACCGAGATCGATCCGATCTGTGCACTTCAAGCCGCAATGGAGGGCTATCGTGTGGTCACTCTGGATGACGTGGTCTCAGAGGTGGATATATTCGTGACAGCCACCGGTAATTACCAGGTGATCAAGCACGACCACCTGTTGCAGATGAAGAATCAGGCGATCGTCTGCAACATCGGCCACTTCGACAACGAAATTGACTGCGCGTCGCTGAAACAGTACACCTGGGAGAACATCAAACCTCAGGTCGACCACATCATTTTTCCTGACGGCAAGCGGATCATATTGCTGGCCGAAGGGCGACTGGTCAATCTGGGCTGTGCCACCGGTCATCCCAGTTTTGTAATGTCCAATTCCTTTACTAACCAGACTCTGGCGCAGATCGAATTGTGGAACAACCCAGATCAGTACGACAACAAAGTATACGTTTTACCCAAGAAACTAGACGAAATGGTCGCGCGGCTTCATCTGGAAAAGATCGGTGTAAAACTTACGCAGCTCAATGACCAACAAGCCGCTTATATCAACGTCGACAAAGACGGCCCCTATAAACCAGACTACTATCGCTATTAAGCCGACGTCAAAACGAAAACGCCCCCAAGTTGGGGGCGTTTTTAGTATCGTTTAATACATCGCTTCAAGCTGTTATGTCAGGAACGAGTCTACTTTCGAGCAGTGTAATACTGTCCTTGAGAAAAAGCTTTCGTTTTTTGAGTCTTCGAATCTGAAGGTCATCGAATGTTGGATCGTTGCTCATGTTCTGGAGTTCTTGGTCCAGCGCGCGATGCTCGGATTTGAGTTCCTGGATCTTCGCCGCAACACCAGCACCTTGCTCTTGTGTCATAGGATCGCTTTCCTCATGCGCTCTTGGTCAAAGCGCTGTGCCTAACAATACCCCGGGGATCATGTTTTCAGTTTCAACCGCAGGTCAGGTCCCGTGTTGCCTGCCCTAAAATCCATGTTACTCCTTTTTCACACGGCTTTCACCCCTCTGTTTGGTACTGCCCCCCAGACTCTTACGCAGCTTGTTCAAACCAGAGATCTCGCCCACAATCCGGGTAATCCCGGCCAATCATGGCTATGGCCGGTACTCGAACGACCGGAAGAAAATGGAGCCGATTGCTACCTGGGAAAAGCTGCTGTTGGGTGTACTGGTCCTACTGGTAATTCTGTGGTTTTCCCCGGGTATCAAGAAGATGATGAAGGTCAGTCGTGAGGCAAAAAGCGACTGGATTGGGTTAATCATACCCATCGCGATGATAAGTCTTTTCGTGTTTGTGTTGATCCAGATAATCTGAAATCAACGCTGCGGTGAAAATAAAGCTGACTATTACAGTAACGCCATAACCCTAACCCGGATACCTCATGACACCTGAAAAGACCACGCTGGACCGTATTTATCTGCGTGACTACCAGCCACCGGATTTTCTGATCACCAAGACGGTGCTCCACTTCGAGCTGTCAGCCAATAACACTCGGGTCCGCTCGCAACTGTCAATCAGACGACTCAGTGGTGACCAAGGTTCGCTGCGTCTCGATGGCGAGGCACTTGTATTGGAGAGTATCAGGCTCGATGGCAAAGAACTGACATCCGATCAGTACACCATCGATGACCACTCGCTCACAGTACACGATGTGCCAAGTCAGTTTACGCTGCAGATTGAAAACCGGATAAACCCAGCAGCCAATACCACACTAGAAGGGCTGTATCTGTCCAGTGGTAATTTCTGCACCCAGTGTGAACCGGAAGGGTTCAGACGGATCACCTATTTTATCGACCGGCCGGATGTGCTCTCTGAATATACCGTGACCCTCAACGCGTCCGCGACTGATTGTCCCGTCCTATTGAGCAACGGAAACAGGTTATCAACAAAAACGCTTCCAAACGGTCGTCATCAGGTCATTTGGCACGACCCGCACCCTAAACCCAGCTACCTGTTTGCATTGGTTGCAGGAAATCTGGGGTTTATCGAGGATAGTTTCACAACCGCAGGTGCCCGGGATGTTCGCTTGCGAATCTACGCTGTTGAGCGAGACCTCGGACAATGCCGTCACGCGCTGGATGCGCTTATGCAGGCAATGCGGTGGGACGAACTGCGCTATGGCCGGGAGTATGACCTTGATTGTTTCAACATTGTTGCGGTCGAGGATTTCAACATGGGAGCCATGGAAAACAAGAGTCTCAATATTTTCAACACCCGTTACGTCCTCGCACTTCCTGAAACAGCGAGTGACCAGGATTATCAGGCGATCACCGGGGTGATCGGTCACGAATACTTCCACAACTGGTCCGGGAACCGCGTCACCTGCCGAGACTGGTTTCAACTCAGTCTGAAAGAGGGTTTCACTGTTTTCCGTGACCAGGAATTCAGTGCAGAACTGGGTTCGGCCGGTGTCAAGCGGATTGAAGACGCCAAACTAGTACGCGGCCAACAATTTCTCGAAGACAGCGGGCCGATGGCTCACCCTGTCAGACCTGCCTCTTATGCCGAAATCAACAACTTCTATACACTGACGGTTTACATCAAAGGCGCTGAAGTGGTGCGAATGCTGGCGAACCTACTTGGCCCGGTTCTGTTTCGAAAAGGCTGCGACCAGTATTTTGATCACCACGATGGCCAAGCGGTGACAACTGAGGAGTTTGTCTGCGCTATGGAACACGTCAGTGGCCTGGATCTCTCGCAGTTCAGACTCTGGTACGAGCAGGCTGGCACCCCCAAACTGACTGCCCGAGGCACTTATAATGCCGAGGCGGCATGCTATACCCTGACTGTTGCTCAGCAGTGCCCGCCCACCCCTGATCAGGATCACAAGAAACCGTTTCACATTCCCCTCGCCACGGCCTTATTTGATCGCTCCGGACGGGCGATGAAGACAACCGTCGAGGAGCAGGGCGAACCCAAACATGAACATATGTTGAGCCTGTACCAGAAAGAGCAGCAATTTGTATTTGAAGGCGTCGTGAAAGAACCAGTGGTTTCCTTGTTGCGACGGTTTTCGGCACCAGTAGAACTTGAACCTGATCTGTCAGATGACGAACTCGCGATTCTGATGGAGCATGACGACGATCCATTTAACCGGTGGGATGCGGGGCAGCGCCTTTCCAGCACCGAAGTATTGCGAGCGTTTGAGACAACTGTTGAGAGCAGTACGTTTTCGCTCAATGATCGTTTTGCAGTGGCCTTTGAAAATACGTTACGGCACGACTTCGATGACAGATCCTTTCAAGCCTACGTTTTAACCCTACCCGATCATGCCCACCTTTCGCAGATCACCCCCGTTATTGAGCCGGACCGGCTCCACCAGGCCAGAAAGACGGTCAAACTGGCACTAGCTAGACGATTTACAGCCGATTTTGAAGCGCTCTACCACCGGTTCGAGACGACAGGGAACAATCCGACAGACAGCATCAACAGCGCTCGGCGGGCTCTGCGTAACACCTGCTTGTCTTACTTGATGGCGCTTGAACAACCAGAATTCACACGTCTCGCCAGCCAACAGCTGTACGCAGCCGATAACATGACTGACGCCCTGGCTGCTTTAACCTTGCTCGCCTGTTCACCACATCCAGAACGCAGCGCTGCTCTGGCTCACTATTTCGATCGCTGGCACGATTACCCGCTGGTCATGGATAAGTGGTTCCGGGTTCAGGCAATGTCGGATTTGCCTGGAACGCTTGATCACGTAAAAGCGCTCACATCACATGACCTGTTTCAGCTGGAAAATCCAAACAAAGTGTTCTCCCTGCTCGGAGCCTTCGCCCATGCCAACCCGGTACATTTTCACCAGATCGATGGTCAAGGCTATGCATTCATTAGTAAATACATATTGAAACTGGACCATACTAATCCGCAGGTCGCAGCCCGACTACTGTCAGCCTTCAATCTCTGGCGGCGTTACAACAGCGAACGACAGGAAATGATGCGGGGGCAGCTTGAACACATTCAAGCACAACCCGATTTGTCCAAAGATGTGTCTGAAATCATTGATCGTATTCTCTCTTAAATGGCAGTTCGGATCCTCACCTCGACCACCTGCTGACAGACTCTCTACAGTGTTATGATCCGTCTTGATCACCTGATTGTTAAGCGCTGTTGCAATTGAAAAAACCGCCCAACAGATCGCTGGAAACATCAAGCCGCGAGGACATTGACAACTTTCTGCAGCGGGTGAGGTCCACGCCACTGGCTTCCCGCCCAGCTGGCCGGGGACGACTGCTGTTCGCCATGGATGCTACGGCCAGTCGGGAACCCCTGTGGGACAGGGCCTGTCACATTCAGGGTCGGATGTTTGAAGAAACCGACGCATTGGGCGGTCTCGACATACAGCTGGTTCACTACCGCGGTTTTATGGAGTTCTCCTCGACACCCTGGATGAGCAACACTGAGGCATTGCTCAAACACATGACGGCCATACGTTGTGCCGCAGGACAGACCCAGATTGCCCGCGTTCTCTCACACGCCACAAAACAGGACCAGCCTGTCAACGCTCTGGTATTTGTCGGTGATGCCATGGAGGAAGACCCGGACGTTCTGTGCAAACTGGCTGGTGAGCTTGGCATCCTCCGGATCCCGGTGTTCATTTTTCAGGACGGTGACAACCCAATTGCTGAGCGAACGTTTCGCCAGGTTGCACGGCTCAGCTCGGGTGCCTGGTGCCGGTTCGACACCAACAGCGCTGCACAGTTGCGCGATCTCCTTTGTGCTGTGGCGGTTTATGCAGCCGGTGGGCAGAAAGCGCTTGAAAAATTCGGCCGTGAACGGGGCGGCACTGTACTCAAACTCAGCCACCAGATCAGCAAAAAGAACTGAAAACGTGATCAGACTGGTACTCGCTTTACTCGCTCTGGTGGGTCTGATGTGGCTGGCATCGTGGCTCGGCAAGGTCTCGCCGGCCCAACGCAGCAAGGCGCTCAAGATGATTTTGCTCTACGGCGTCGCCGGTGTGCTGTTGCTGCTGGTGGTCACTGGGCGAATTCACTGGATGTTCGCAGCAGTCAGTGCGGCACTTCCCTGGCTACAACGAGTATTAATGGCACGGCGGGTATGGCAGATGTTTAAATCGACACGGAGCCCTGCTTCTGGCCAGGTCTCAAAGGTGGAAACCGCTTTTCTGCGCATGACACTGGATCACGACAGCGGCGATCTGGCAGGTGAAGTAATTGCCGGAGCGTTTGCCGGACAACAGCTCGAGCAGATGAGCCTCGAAAATCTACTCGAGTTGCTGTCCACCTGTCAGGTGCAGGATGCCCAGTCTGCTGCTTTGCTCGAATCCTATCTTGATCGCCACCACGGCGAAAACTGGAGAGCGGATACCGACACCGGGGACACGGCGGCGGTGCCACCCAGCGGCTCCATGAGCCGGCGGCAAGCTGCGGAAATTCTAGGTGTGGCCGAAGACGCATCGAATAAAGAAATCAAGGCCGCACATCGCCGCCTGATACAGCGTCTGCACAGCGATCGTGGGGGATCGGATTACCTGGCTACTCTGATCAACCAGGCCCGAGAAACCATGACCAGCTGACCAAACAGCCATCGATATGTTTTCTTCCCTTCAGTCGCTTTATACTCAGATATCATGTGGACCGTGCGGGCTAAACGCAGGGCGATTCACGAAAAAGGTGCTGCATGAGGCACCGCCGAACGCCGGCGCAACTGCCATCCTGGTCAAGAACTACACAACCCGTGCATATGAGCAACCAGCGCAGTCGTAAAACTGTCAGACAGACAACCCTGTCTGGTCCGCTGCAGATTGCGCTTGTAACCGTGATCCTGATCGGTGGCATGTTGTCCTGGCCGGAGCATCTGAGTTCCACAGAATGGCAACGCAGCGCCGTGTGGGGTGTGGACCGGCACGTCATCAGTGACGCAATAACGCCATCAGTGCAGAACAATGCGTATCCGCGCGAGATCACCATTACCAGCCAAGGCCGGCGACTCCCGGCAACAATCCACTACAACACCGATCGGGTACTACGTGATTCTGTCAACGCGATTTTTGAAAAATATGGACCGGATTACGGGATGTTTGTTGGACTGGACCCGGATACCGGCAAGATTCTGGCACTGGTCAATCACCGCCGAAAAACAAAGCCCGCTGCCAATTTCGCTTTACAGGCGACGTATCCGTCTGCTTCGGTCTTCAAACTTGTAACGGCCAGCGCTGCTATCGATCTGGGGAAGGTTAATGCTGACACCGTCATTCCATTCAACGGCAAAACCACCAGCCTTTACCGCCAACAAGTACTGCACCACAAGGACAATCAATGGACCCGGCACTTGCCTCTGAAAATGTCCTTTGCCAAATCTGTCAACAGCGTATTCGGTCGACTGGGCGTCCAGCATGTCGGCGGTAAAGCACTGCTGGATTACGCTCAGCGACTGGGGTTCAACCGGGAGATAAAAAGTGATGTCGAGATCAGCCCAAGCCGCCTCGCGTTAAACCTGGACAACCCCTGGTCTATCGTAGAAGCCGCGTCCGGCTGGACCCAAAAAACCACGATGAGTCCGGTTCATGCTGCGGTCCTGGCCGCGGCGACCATCAACGGCGGGTTTATTGTCCAGCCGAGTCTGGTCGATGCGATTACCGATACCAACGGTATCGTTCTGTATGCTGATGATGAGCCCTATGCCCGCCAAGTGTTCAGCGAGTCAACCGCCCACCAACTGCAGAATATGATGACTTTAACTGTACGCAAAGGATCGGCAAAAAAGTCTTTTCAAGATGTCAAACGTCGAAGTCGGTGGCAAAACCGGCACACTCAACGGGACAGACCCTGCCGGTACTTACGATTGGTTTGTGGGCTATGCCAAGCGCGGTGACCGTAAGCTCGCTTACGCGGTACTTTGCATCAACAAGGAAAAGTGGTATGTAAAATCGGCCTACGTTGCACGTATAGCGATAGAGCATTATTTCTCTGAACAAGCGCTGTAGCCACTGGCTCAGCAAATCCCTAGCACAGGTAGAGCACAGCATATTGCAGCAGTATCTTGATGTCGTCGAAACCGTACTCGGTAGCGGTCATCGAAAGACCAATCGAACTGGCGTCGATACTCTTTCAACTTTTAACTTAAATTTTCAGATTGACCTGCGCCAGGGTTTTCCACTACTGACCACCAAAGAGATTTCCTGGAAAAATATCGTCGTTGAAAATCTGTGGTTTCTCTCCGGCAGCACCGATATTGGCCTGCTGCGCCGGCATGGCTGTAAGTTTTGGGACCCTTGGGCGGATGAAGACGGCCGCGTGCCCAGTGCCTATGGCAACTTCTGGCGACACTTCCCCGTACATAATCAAGACGACGCCTCGTTTAACGATCAGGTGGCCTGGGTTGTGAACGAACTCAGGCAAAATCCGGACAGTCGCCGTTTGGTGGTATCCGCCTGGGCACCAGGCAATGCCCAGTTCAGCGGTTTACCCCCCTGCCATGCGCTGTGGGTACTCAATGTTCAGCGCGATGAGGCTGCCGAGCCGCTGCTCTGTCTGCATTTAACCCAACGAAGTTGTGACGTTGCGCTAGGGCTGCCCTATAACATCGCCGGCTACGCTTTCCTGCTCGAGCTGTTTAGTCGTTTTGCGGGTATACCGGTGGGTTACTTTGGTCACACCTTGATCGATGCGCACATCTATACCGCCAAGCCTGATGGCAGTATGGCAGAGTACGACCATGTACCCGGTTTACGTGATCAGCTGCTGCGGAAACCCAAACCATTGCCACAGTTGACCATAAACAGTGCTGTTCGATCACTCAACGACGTGGAAGATCTCCTCAGTGCCACGACGGACGAGTTGCTCGGCACTTTTTCCCTGGCCGGCTACGAACCCCACCAGGCGATTGCTTTCAAGGTGGCCGTGTAGTTGTACGATGACAGCAGTAGCTGCACGGATTGCCAGAAATCTTCTGCTGGCTCAAGTTAGGGGCTGACATTGCGCGCAGCAATTGTGGCAATCACTCAAGACCGTGTCATTGGGGTAGATGGAAAACTGCCCTGGCACTATTCGGCCGACCTGAAACGATTTAAGCGGCTGACTCTGGGCGCCACCATCATTATGGGCCGGGGCACGTGGGAATCGATTGGCGCAAAACCACTGGCAGGACGACGCAACGTTGTGATCACCCGCTCGGTGCTCGATGATGTCCAGTGCTATACAACGATCCCGGCTGCACTGGCCACCTGCACTGGCGATGTCTGGTTTATCGGCGGCGGACAGCTCTATGCAGCGGCTCTCGAATATTGTGATTTCATCGATGTCACGCAGGTGCCTGACAAAATCTCGGCTGGAAATACCGTGTTTTTCCCTGAACTGGACCCGTCGGTGTGGCAGGCAGAACCGATGAAGCCGCTGGTGGAGGATCCCAGGTTGTGTCATGGCCGCTATTACCGACAATCGACTGTAACCCGAAGTGCCGACGGGTAACATTCAACCTCGTGTCCTTGACTTGAGTGTTTAGCGGGTATGGACGTGTCTTTCATTTTTGATGATCTGAACGACGCTCAGCGTCAGGCAGTATCCAAGGATCCCGGTCCGATGCTTGTTCTTGCCGGCGCCGGCAGTGGCAAGACCCGCGTTCTGACCCATAGAATCGCCTGGCTTGTGACAGCACTCGAGGTGTCGCCACTGTCTATCCTCGCTGTTACGTTTACCAACAAAGCGGCCCTGGAAATGCGCCACCGGGTAGAACGCATGATCGGTTCTCCAATGCGCAACATGTGGCTCGGCACGTTTCATGGTTTGTCACACCGTTTCCTGCGCACTCATTACGCCGACGCCGGTCTTTCGGATTCTTTCGAGATCCTTGATGCCCAGGACCAGCACCGTCTGGTGCGCCGTTCACTTAGAGAACTGAATCTTGATGAGGGATTCTGGCCACCGCGACAGGTACAGTGGTTTATTAACAGCAACAAGGACGAGGGCCGGCGTCCCCCACAACTTGAAGGGACATCAGATAACCAGCATCAGACTCTGACCCAAGTTTACGCCCACTACGAATCACTGTGTCAGCGCTTTGGACTGGTTGACTTTGCAGAACTTCTGCTGCGGTGCCTAGAGCTATTTCAGAACAACGGGCCAATCCGAGACGCTTATCGGGAACGTTTTCAGCACATCCTCATCGACGAGTTTCAGGATACCAATACCATACAGTACCGTTGGCTGAAGCTGTTGGCACAGCCGCGTAACAGCATCACTGCTGTAGGCGATGACGATCAGTCGATCTACGGCTGGCGGGGTGCCCGAATTGAGAACATGGACTTGTTTCAGAAAGACTTTCCCGATACGCAGATCCTGCGGCTGGAACAGAACTATCGATCGACTGGAACAATTCTCGCGGCAGCAAACAGCGTAATCGACCACAACGTCGGCCGAATGGGGAAAAAACTGTGGACTGAAGATCAGGCTGGTGCGCCGATCAGGCTTTACGCTGCTTTTAACGAAATCGACGAAGCTCAGTTCGTCGTGGAACGCCTCCGCGAGTGGGTGCATGAAGGCCATCGCCGTGATTCTATTGCTATCCTCTATCGCTCGAACGCACAGTCCCGTGTTTTTGAGGAACTCCTGCTCAGTGAAGGCATTCCTTACCGGGTCTATGGTGGACTCCGGTTTTTCGAGCGGGCCGAGATCAAAGATGCTCTGGCGTACCTGCGCCTGATCTCAAATCGCCACTCTGATCCGTCTTTTGAACGGGTCGTCAATGTCCCCACTCGCGGCATCGGTGCGCGAACAGCTACCGCAATCCGTGAACATGCCAGGGCGTCTGACACCTCCATGTGGTCCGCTGCGATTGAATTGGCAAGTAAAACACAAATACCGACCAGAGCCCGGACCTCGTTGAAACACTTTACCGATCTCATCGAAGCGCTTGACGCATCGACACAAGATCTTGATCTGACGGAACAGACGGACATCGTTGTGCAGCGCAGCGGGCTTATCGATCACTACCGTAAACAGCACGGTGAAAAAGCGCAGACGCGGGTAGAAAACCTCGAAGAACTCGTCACTGCAGCCCGTCATTTCAATTACGATCCGGCCGACGACCAACATCCGGATCCACTATCGGAATTTCTCGCACACGCTGCACTGGAGGCTGGTGAAGGGCAAGCAGAAGAGTGGGAAGATTGCGTACAGCTGATGAGTCTTCATTCGGCCAAAGGGCTTGAGTTCCCGCTTGTATTTCTGAGCGGTCTGGAAGAAGGCCTCTTTCCGCATCAGCGCTCGATCGATGAACCGGGTCGACTCGAGGAGGAAAGACGTCTGTGTTACGTCGGTATGACTCGGGCCATGGTGCAACTTTTTCTGACCTGGGCCGAGGTCCGGCGGCTGCATGGCAGGGAAAGCTATACCCGCCCGTCTCGTTTTCTAAGCGAAATCCCAGCAGAACTGGTTGCTGAGGTACGTTCGTCCACCGTATTGACCGGTGCTATCTCGACACCTGCCGAAGCCTTGAACAGCAAGGCTCAGACAAGCAGCCCGGGTATTGACCTGGGTGCTCGCGTACATCATGTCAAGTTCGGTCATGGTACTGTCCTTAGTGTAGAGGGGCAGGGTGAGCATGCCCGAGTTCAGGTTCGATTCGAAACTGCTGGCAATAAATGGCTGGTGTTGGCCTACGCCAACCTGGATCCCGCTTGATTGACGTCGGTGGGTGTGTGTTTGCTGCTGCTACTCAGTTCAGGCGGTAGGAAAAAACAAGACCGGCAAATACACAAGCACCGAACCAGGTATTGTTGATAAACGCCTTCAGACACATGTCTCGATCGCGACCGCGACACAGTCGGTATTGATAAACAGCCGTTCCCGCAGCGCCGACCAGGCCCAGATAGTACCAACCGTTCAGATGCAGCCCCCAGCCGATGATGCCAAGTACCGCCAGTGCGAGAGCCTGCAACACTGCGTTAACCAATAGATCGTATTGGCCGAAAAGAATGGCGGTAGATTTGAGCCCGATTTTGAGGTCGTCAGGCCGATCAGCCATCGCATACATGGTATCGTAAGCGACCGTCCACAACAGATTGGCGCACAGAATCCACCAGGCCAGCGCCGGCACACGACCGGTTTGCGCAGCAAATGCCATCGGAATCCCCCAGGAAAATGCAATCCCTAGGTACAGTTGTGGCAGGTGTGTAAAGCGTTTGAATAAGGGGTAACTGATCGCAATCGCCGCCCCGATCAAGCCCAGTACAATGGTTTGTCGGTTCAGGGTTAACAACAATCCCAGTGCTCCCATGATAAGGGCTGCAAACAGGATCAGTGCCTCCCGGGTAGAGACCTTGCCTGTTGCCAAGGGTCGGTTTCGAGTTCTTTGGACGTGCGGATCAAATGCGCGATCAAAGTAATCGTTTATCACACATCCTGCTGCACGCATAACAATTACGCCAGTAACAAACACTGCGACGATCTGCACTTGTGGTTGACCATCACCTGCGATCCAGACAGCCCAAAGTGTGGGCCACATCAGCAACAGCCAGCCGATCGGTCGATCGAGCCTTGCCAGGCGCACGTAAAGAAACAGGCGATCACGCACTGTAAAAGCCGTCTTCAGTTCTGAGCCAGCGACGGATCAACCGATCGATCAGCTTCGTCTCACCGTTTTCAAGCAGTTGAGCAGCAACCTCCCGGACGTCTTGTAATAACATGTGATCGCGGGTCAGATCAGCAATGCGAAATTGCGGCAGGCCACTTTGACGCGTGCCCAGTAACTCGCCCGGACCACGCAGTTCGAGGTCCTTCTGCGCGATCTCGAATCCATCATTGGTCACGCGCATCGTCGACAGCCGCACCTTCGCACGTTCTCCAAGTGGGGCCTGATACATCAAGACGCAGGCTGACTTTCGGTCTCCGCGGCCCACTCGACCACGTAACTGATGTAACTGGGCCAACCCCAGTCTTTCGGCGTTCTCGATCACCATCAAACTGGCTTCAGGCACATCGACACCGACCTCAATAACCGTAGTTGCGACCAGCAGGTCGACCTGGCCGCTCCTGAACCCGTTCATGACGGCGTCTTTTTCTGTCGGTGTATTGCGACCATGCAACAGCTCGATCCGCAGTTCAGGCAGGTCCTGGCGTAAGGACTCTGCACGTTGCGTGACCGCCTCTACGTCTAACAGCTCTGACTCATCGATCAAAGGACAGACCCAGTAAGCTCGCATACCCCGGGCACAGGATTCTCGGATACGTTCCTGTACTGCCTGACGTCTTGAATTGGGCATCACAACCCAGGCGGCATCTCATCGATGACCGAAACATCCATGTCTGCATACATCACCATAGCCAAAGAACGCGGTATCGGGGTGGCTGTCATCACCAGCTGGTGGGGTGCACAATTATCTGTGCGCCCTTTGTCCCGCAGCGCCAGTCGCTGCTCGACACCAAAGCGGTGCTGTTCGTCTACGACCACCAGCCCCAGGTTGTGATAGTGAACACCGTCTTGAAACAACGCATGGGTACCAATACCGACCTGAACATCACCATTGGCCAAGCGCTGACAGGCTTGTCGACGAGTCGCAACTGTTGCCCGACTGGTCAGCCACACTACATCTATTCCTAGGGCCTGGAGCCAGTTCTCAAAACTCTCGAAATGCTGTCTGGCCAACAGTTCTGTCGGCGCCATAACCACAGCTTGGCAACCGGCTTCTACTGCGGCGAGCACTGCAGCAGCAGCCACCACAGTTTTCCCGGATCCCACATCCCCTTGCACCAGTCGCATTGCAGGAACCGTACTGGCCAGGTCGTTGAACACCTCTTCAACAACCCGTACCTGTGCACTGGTCAGCGGAAAATGCAGTTGTTCACAGAGTTGTGGCCAAAGCCTGGTGGACGGCGGCATCAACGGAGCACACAGTCGATCGCGGTAGGATCGCCGTTGTCGTATCGCAATATGATGCGAGAGCATTTCCTCAAATGCCAGCCTTAGCCGGGCAGGATGAGATCCTTGCATCAGCAAAAGAGGATCGGTTCCCACAGGCGGGCAATGCAAAATGGTGAGGGCGTCGGCCAACGATATCTCCACGCCCGGGACGTCGACACCCTTAGGTAATAACTCTTCAATCTCCGTTGCACAAAGTGGCAGCGCCTGTCTGATCATATCCCGCCATTTGCGCTGGCCGACGCCATCGGTAGTCGGATACACGGCCGTCAATGTCTGCTCCGCAGTGGCCTCTGACTCGCTCTGCAGCAAACGGTATTCAGGGTGGACCATCTCCAGGCCAGTTGAACCTTGGCGGACTCCACCAAAGCATTGGATCAAGCCGCCTCGTGCCAGTGCGCGTTGCTGGGTTGCTGTGAATCGGAACTGTCGCATAGTAATTCTGCCGGTATTGTCTGAAATAACCGACACCAGGCTACGACGACGGCCCAGGCGTACGCCGGAGAGCTCGATCACACCGGTCACAAGTGCTTCGCTACCGGCCGTAAGTCCACCCATAGGTGAAAATCGCGTGCGATCCTGGTAGCGCAGTGGCAAATGAAACAGGACGTCCTGGACTGTGCGGATACCCAACCGGGCAAGCCGGGATTGGATTTGGGGACCCACTCCCTTAAGCGCGGTGATTTCCTGCGACGCTAACCTGGCCCCAGCGGGTTGGGGCAAATGTTGGTCAGCCACAGGATGGGTCAACCGGCAGCATGAGGCGAGTCTAGCTCTCCACCAATCAAACGGGTGTTCGCAGCGTCCTATGCCGGCAGATAAACTATCGCCTCAATTTCGACCGGAACACCCTTGGGCAGAGCAGCCACACCGATAGCGGCACGGGCAGGATACGGCTCATCAAAATACTCGGCCATGACTTGGTTAACCATCGGAAAGTCAGTCAGGTCGGTCAAGAAAACTGTCAACTTGACAGCATCGGCAAGGCTCGCGCCGGCAGCCTCAGCAACTGCCGACAGGTTATCAAAAACCCGTCGAATCTGAGTTTCCATGTCACCTTCGACCACCTCCATACTTTCTGGGTCCAAGGGTATCTGCCCGGATACATAGAGCGTCTGACCGGCAACAACTGCTTGCGAATAAGCACCGATCGCATCCGGCGCCTGCGAAGTGCTGATAGCCTGTCTACTGGTCATCGTTTTTTGTCCCCGTTCAGTTGGCTACATCTGGATGTATTATCCCCGTGCTCGGAATACGCGAATTACTGACCGGCGCGCTCTTAACCGGCGGATAATCCGGGCAAGGTGTTGGCGGTTTGAGACTTCTATCGTAAAACGAATCGTTGAGTTACGATTATCCCGTGCATTGACCGCAACACTGTTGATATTGGATCCTTCTTCGGCGACCAGTGCAGCCAGCTGAGCAAGTACACCCCGGCGGTTGAGTACTTCCAGTCGTATGTCCGCCGCGAATTCCCCCTTAACTTCATCCGACCACTGTACGCTGATCCAGTTTTCAACAGTTTTTGCTTGTTTAGCGGCATTAGGGCAGGTTGTGGTGTGAATAACAATGCCACGACCAACCGAAAACAGGCCGGTGATCTTGTCGCCGGGAATGGGCCGACAACATCGGCCATAAGACACACTCATACCCTCAACACCCTTGATCGGGAGCGGCCCACTTGTTGATTTCTTCAAAGGTACACTGCTGCCGGGCAACAACTGGCGCGCGACGACCATGGGTAGGCGTTTGCCCAAACCGATATCCGCCAACAGCTCATTCCAGTCTTCTCGATTGAGCCGCTTGAGCAACCCAATCTTCTGGCTGGTCTTCAGCCGAGCCGTCAGACCCACAGATTTCAGTGCCTGGTCAAGTAACTGACGACCGAGTTTGGCAGCATCACCTTCCTGCCGGGACTTGAGGTAAATTCGTATTGATGCGCGGGCTTTGCCGGTGACAACATAATGAAGCCATAACGGTGTCGGGCCTGCAGACCGTGCTGTGAGCACTTCGATGTGATCCCCATTATTGAGCACCTGGTGCAGCGGTATGGCTTCATTGTTGATCTTGGCACCGATGCAGTGATTTCCGATGTCCGAGTGAACCGCGTAGGCAAAATCCAGCGCGCTGGCGCCTTTGGGGAGCTTCTTTATATCGCCTTTAGGTGTAAACACATAGATTTCATCGGGGAAAAGGTCGGTCTTTAGGTGCTCGAGAAATTCCGAGGGATTACCGGACTCTTGCTGGGTTTCTATCAGATCGACTACCCAGCGATGGGCCAGTATCTGCGGTGGTGCTTCGCCGTCATGAGATTTGTAACGCCAGTGTGAGGCAACGCCCGACTCTGCGACCCAGTGCATGTCGGTGGTCCGGATCTGTACTTCGATACTCTGGCCAAAAGTGCCGAACAACTGCGTATGCAATGATTGATAGCCGTTGACTTTGGAGATCGCGATGTAGTCCTTGAACTTACCGGGTACCGGTTTGTACAAGTTGTGAATGATACCCAGCACCCGATAACATTCGTCCACTGTGTCCACGATAATGCGAATCGCAAAGATATCACCCATTTCCGCCATCGGTACCCGCCGATCGTGCATTTTTCGGTAGACGCTGTAGATGTTTTTCTCACGACCGACCACGGTCGCGTTTATCCCAGTCTCCTCGAGCTCTTCAGTAATCTTCAAACGTGTGCGGTCGATAACCCGCTTGCGATTACCCCGACGTTTACTGATCTCTTTGTGAATCGCAGAGTAACGTTTGGGATAGAGGTGTTGGAAACTTAAATCTTCCAGTTCCTGAGTCCAGGTATGCATACCCAGACGGTTGGCGATGGGTGCAAATATATCGATTGTTTGTTGGGCGATTCGCTTGCGCTTATCTGAACGCAAAGAATCTAGGGTGCGCATATTATGAATTCGATCAGCCAGCTTGATCAGTATCACCCTGATATCCTTCGCCATTGCCAGGAGCATCTTGCGGAAGTTCTCCGCTTCCGCATGTTCCTTAGATTCAAACTCGATCTGGTCGATCTTGCTGACACCGTCAACCAATAACGCGACGTCTTCACCAAACGATTCCGCCAGCTGCTCGCGCAAAGTGGGGGTGTCTTCTATAACATCGTGAAGGATGGCAGCAGAAATGCTGGGACTGTCAAGCCGCATATCCGCAAGAATCAGCGCAACAGACAGGGGATGGGATATGAATGCCTCACCGCTGCGGCGGCGTTGGCCATCGTGGGCATCCGCACCGAACAGATAAGCCTCATAGACGGCTTTTACTTCTTTGGGATCTAGATACTCCTCAAGAACCTCGATCAGATCACTGATGACCGCCTTGCCTGTTGATGCAGGCGGTTGTCCTGCTTTACTGGACTGAGGTTCTTTCCTCCTCGTTGTTGTTGCTGCTGTCGTCGGCATTGCTGTCACCTGTATCGTCGTCTGCCGCATCAGATTCGTTGGCTGCGGTATCTTTTTTCAGACTCAGATCTTTTGTCTCCGTCCCAGCTTCGGCTTGAACCTCTTCGCTTTCACCGAACAGTACTTTCTCGAGATCGATTTCCTCTTCTTCGAGAATATCCGGCGTTACCAACCCTTCTGCAATCTCTCGCAGTGCAATGACTGTCGGTTTGTCACGGTCTTCCGGTACCAAGGGATCGGCACCAAATACCAGTTGCCGAGTGCGTTTTGCGGCAACCAACACCAGTTGAAATCGGTTCTCGACGTTTTCGAGGCAATCCTCGACGGTAACTCTGGCCATTTTGTTTCTCCGGCAAACCAGGGGATGCAGCCCGTTTCCGTCCGGGGCCACGAACAAACGCGCGACTGACCAGGTCTGTATTCAATCCGGTCGAGGAGGCTGCGCTAACTGTCTGGGGTATCTGAAGTTTTTAGTGTAACGTTTTCTGTGGAATTCACAAGGGCAGCCAGGTCTAAGCCAGCTGCTGACGTCGGTGGCTGCTGATGGAGCACGAGTTGTTTGAGTTCAGCCACGGTATCGTCAAACTTGTCGTTGATCACGACATGATTGTATTCAACGTAATGCCGCATCTCAGTGATTGCTCGTTGCATGCGATGGCCGATCTGATCCCGGTTATCGCGTCCGCGCCCGACGAGACGTTCTTGGAGCGCTTCAATGGAAGGCGGCAGGATAAAGACACTGACCGCATCGAAATTTAACGCTCGAACTTTTCGCGCCCCCTGCCAATCGATATCCAGAATCACTATCTGCTCTGCTGCCAGAGCTCTGTTCACACTACCGCTGGATGTCCCATAGTAATGGTCAAACACCATCGCATACTCAAGAAATTCCCCGCGTTCGATCATTTGTTCGAAAACAGCTGGACTGACAAAGAAATAATCAACACCGTCTACTTCTCCTCGGCGCGGACTACGGGTCGTGTGGGATACGGAAACCACAACATGCGGGCAGCCATCCGCGATGGCCTGGGCCAGACTGGTCTTGCCGCCCCCTGAAGGTGCTGAAAATATCAACAGCTGCGGTATCTTCTGCCGGCCAGTCACGCACTGCACCTACTCAATGTTCTGGATCTGCTCGCGCATCTGTTCGGTAAGTACTTTCAGGTCGACCGCTGCAGTTGTGGTATCGGGATGATTTGATTTTGAGCCCAGGGTATTGGCTTCTCGGTTGAGTTCTTGCATCAGGAAATCGAGTCTTCGGCCCACGGGGCCCGGTCCGTTGAGAATTTTTTCAACCTCGGCCAGGTGAAGTTGTAGCCGGTCGGTCTCCTCAGTTACGTCGGATTTGGACAGTAACAGTACCAGCTCCTGTTCGAATCGTCCGGGCTCCAACTGTTCAGCGAATTCACTGACACGTTCGTTGAGGCGCTGACGGGCGTAACGCTCCAGTTCGGGCACGCGGCCTTGCACACCGACGACAACATCTTGAGCAGCCGCAATTCTCGCGTTGATCACCGCGGCCAACTGTCGACCCTCACGCTGCCGCTGACTGACCAGTGCAGACAAGGCATTCGCTAGAGCATCTTTAGCAGTTACGCTCAGCTGGTCCTCGTCAATCCGCGCGGCTGTCAGCACCCCAGGCCACTTAAGAATATCTGCTATAGATAATTCACCCGCAACGGGCACTGTGGACTGCACGGTTTTCGACCACGCCATCAGCTGCTTTATTGTGTCCAGATTGAGCTCGGGGCCACTGGATAATGTTTCAGCTGACTGGTATCTGAGCACGGCGTCTATCCGGCCCCGGCCCAATGACGCCTTTATAGTCTCACGGAACATCATTTCTGCACTACGAAGTTCCTCCGGCAGCCTCATGGAGACTTCCAGATACCGATGATTTACGCTACGAATTTCCCACACCAACCGGCCCTGTTCTGACTGTGATTCGTGCTGAACAAAAGCTGTCATACTGCTGATCAAACGCAGGTCTCCGATATTAGGTTGAAGGGATCGGTCTCATCGACCCCGCGTACACCACCACACCTAATAGTGTAGTTGATGCCGGGTAACGCTTTCTCCCCGGCCAGCGGACGGTCTGACAGCAAAAGTGGTTGCTTGTCATTTACCTGAAACGCCCGCAGTGTTATGGTCGACATTTCTATGGTCTTACCAAATTACCAAAAAACTGATGGATACTCCGCGCGTTTCAGACATCGTCGTCGAAAAAATTGAGCAGTTGATTCTCGAAGGCACGCTGAAACCAGGTCAGCGCCTACCCGCCGAACGTAAATTTGCTCAGCAAATGGGTGTCTCCCGCCCGTCGTTGCGTGAAGCGCTTCAGAAACTGTCCGCCCGCGGTATGCTGGTCGCAAAGCGCGGTGGGGGCACCACCGTGACAAAATCCCTGAATCCCGCACTTGAGAATCCACTGCTGGAACTCATCAGTAATTCACCGGACTCTCATGCAGACGTGCTTGAACTGCGGCATGCGATTGAATCATTGTCTGCCTATTACGCAGCCAGTCGAAGAACCGAGTCGGATATCGAACAGATTCGAACCTGTTACAAGCGGCTGATTATTTCCCACAGCCTCAAGGATGCTGCGCTAGAAGCCAAAGCCGATGCACACTTCCACCTCGCCATTGCGGAAGCATCACACAATGTTGTTCTGGTACATGTGATGCGCAGTCTGTTTTCGCTACTGCGGAAAAGCATCCGCTACAACCTGGAGAATGTCTACAAACAGTCAGGGCGCTTTGAACACGTGCGAGACCAGCACTATCACTTGATGACCGCAATCATAAACGGTGAACCTGATGATGCGCGCTCTGCATCAGATCGACATATCGACTACATAGAGCGGGTATTGATTGATACTGATTCTCAGCGGCAACGAGAAGCACGTGCTAACCGACGAGCATTAGGGGTAGCCGCAGCCTAGAATCGGCGCGAGACACCCACCATCTCGCTCGATCGCGACCGACTACTGGACCACCGACTTGTTACGTCTGTTAATACTTTTTTTCCTAACAACCGGCTTGTGGCTCGCGTTGTCCGGACATTTCGATCCGCTTCTGCTCAGTCTCGGACTGCTCTCCGCGGCAACCGTATCCTTCGTCAGCCGGCGCATGGGTATTATCGATGCAGAAGGACAGCCTTTGGAACTGATGCCCGGGCTGCTTCGCTATGCACCCTGGCTGGCCAAAGAAATCGTCCGCGCCTGTATTGATGTCGCATGGCGGATCGTGCAGCCCAGTCTTCCGATTCAACCGACCATAATCCGAGTGCCCGCAAATCAGCGGACGGTGACGGGTCGTGTCAGCTTTGCCAACTCGATCACCCTGACACCCGGGACCATCTCCCTCGATGTGCTCGAGAAACAGATTGAAGTACATGCTCTGACTGCAGAATCTGCGGCGGACCTCGAAAGTGGAGAAATGGGCAAGCGCGTCGAGCATCTAGAAACTGGCTAATGCTGCTACTGGTGACCACAACTTTGCTGGCAGCGATGGGGCTGGCGCTGATTCGAGCGATCAAGGGACCGACCGTTTACGACCGTATTCTTGCTTCAAATACGTTCAGCACAAAAACTGTCCTGATGGTATGTGTGCTGGGATTCTTGACCGGGGAAGCCGAGCTCTACCTTGATATCGCTCTGATGTACACGCTGGTAGGATTCATCGTCACCGTTGCCGTGCTCAAGGTTTCTGAGTTCGGTGACCTCGGGCAATCCCGACCGGATTCAGGAAAAAACACACCGTGAGCCAAGCTCTCAATATGTTGAGCGGGATGCTGCTTTTCCTCGGTGCGCTGTTTATCCTGGTGGGCAGCATCGGCCTGCTGCGCATGCCTGATGTTTTTACCCGCATGCATGCCGCAGGCGTCACCGACACAATCGGAGCCGCAGCTATCATCCTGGGCCTTATGCTGGTGGCTGGATGGACGATTGTTCTGATCAAGCTCTTGGTTGTTTTGCTTTTCCTGATGTTGCTGAATCCGACAGCCTGCCACGCACTGGCTCGTGCAGCTGTCCATGGCATTCGAAGTCCATGGCAGGGAGAGTCAGAACAACAGTGATCGAACTGATCAACATTGTATTACTGGGGCTGCTGGTTATTACCGCTATAGCGGCGATTCGCCTGCACGATCTTTTCGCCGTGACGATTATGTTCGGGATCTTCAGTCTTCTGGCCGCCGTGTTGTTTGTAGTTTTAGACGCGGTCGATGTTGCATTTACTGAAGCAGCCGTGGGCGTTGGTATTTCCACCATACTCATGCTGGCAACTATCGGTCTTGTCGGTCGGCAGGAAAAACAACCCACGCACCGGCCACTGCTGCCGTTGATCGTGGTAGCTGTCACCGGCGCGGCTCTAGTTTACGGCACCTTTGACATGCCGCACTTTGCTGCCCCGGACGCACCTATACAACAGCATGTTGCGCCCCGCTACCTTGAACAATCTCCCAACGAGATCGGAATACCCAATGTGGTAACCGCAGTACTCGCCAGTTACCGTGGCTACGATACGCTAGGTGAGTTAACTGTGATTTTCACCGCTGGCATCGGTGTACTGGCGCTACTGGGATTGAGACGGCGGCGTAGTCGCCTGGCCGACTCCCCGGAAGAAGAACCGTGAGAGACAACCCTGTACTTCGGGTAGTTACCAAGATCACCATCCCGATCATCCTGCTGTTTTCGCTGTACGTGCAGTTTCACGGGGACTATGGACCCGGGGGGGGGTTCCAAGCCGGCGTCATTTTCGCCGCTGCGTTTATTCTATACGCCCTGGTCTTTGGTACTCAGGCTGTCCGGATTGTAGTTTCACCGTCAATTTTGCGACTGCTGACGGCATCGGGTCTGTTGTTGTTTGCCGGTGTCGGCATGGTCACCATGCTGCTGGGTGGCCATTATCTGGACTACGACACACTGGCCCAAAATCCTTTACATGGCCAGCATCTGGGGATCTTCCTGGTCGAACTCGGGGTCGGTATCACAGTCGCCGCTGTCATGATCACTGTTTTTCTGGCCTTTGCCGGACGCAGGGACTGAGCATGGATATGTTCGCGCTGTACAATTACTGGGTCGTCATATTTCTGATGATGACGGGGTTTTACGTGGTTATTGCGAGCGGTAACCTCGTCAAAAAAATCATCGGTCTTAATCTGTTTCAAGCCTCGGTCTTCATCCTCTACATCAGCATGGGCAAGGTCAGTGGTGGTGCTGCACCTATTCTGCGCGAGACAGTGCAAACCTACTCCAACCCACTGCCCCATGTGTTGATTCTGACTGCAATCGTGGTCGGGGTGGCCACCACGGCACTGGGACTGGCCTTGGTTGTTCGTATAAAAGAGGCCTATGGCACGGCCGAGGAAGATGAAATCCATAGCCAGGATGAATCTCTGTGACACTGACCCAACTGCCTGCGCTTCAGGTCATACTGCCGTTGATCGCAGCACCTGTGTGTCTACTGCTTCGCAGCGGCCGTCTGGCCTGGTTGCTGAGCATCCTGGTCAGTACAACAGCCCTGATAATTGCCGTACTGCTGCTCAGACTGGTTCTTGAAAACGGCACTGTCATCTATTCCTATGGTGGCTGGGCAGCTCCCTGGGGAATTGAATATCGCGTGGATATTGCTAACGCGTTTGTGCTGGCGATCGTTGCTGGTATCAGCACCGTCGTATTGCTGTTTTCACGGGTTGGCGTTTCCTACGAAATTAAGTCTTCCGACCAAAGTCTTTTTTACACGGCTTATCTGCTGTGCCTGACCGGTCTGCTGGGAATGACCGCGACCGGTGACGCCTTCAATCTTTTCGTTTTTCTGGAAATTTCATCGTTGTCCAGTTATGTCCTTATTGCGATGGGGCCAGATCGACGAGGACTGACTGCAGCTTACCAGTACCTCATCATGGGCACGATTGGTGCAACCTTCATTCTGATCGCAGTTGGCCTGCTCTACATGGTCACGGGTACCTTGAATATGGCCGATCTGGCCAATCGGCTCCCCGCTCTGGCACAGAGTCGCACCCTGCGTGTCGCGTTTGCTTTTCTGACGGTCGGTATAGGGCTTAAGCTGGCATTGTTTCCGCTGCACCTGTGGTTACCCAACGCGTACGCGTACGCACCACACGTAGTCAGTGCATTTCTCGCCGCAACCGCAACAAAAGTCGCGGTCTATGTTCTTTTGCGTTTCATGTACGGTGTTTTCGGATCAAGTTTTACCTTCGACAGTATGCCGTTGCAGTTCATATTGATGGTGCTCGGCGCATTGGCTGTGTTGTCTGGGTCCACCATTGCAGTATTTCAGCACAATATCAAACGCATGCTGGGATATTCCAGCGTGGCTCAGATCGGCTACATGATTTTGGGCCTTAGCCTCGCATCAGTCAGCGGCCTTACAGCCACGTTGGTACATATTTTGAACCACGCGCTGATGAAAGGCGGCCTGTTTTTAGCGGTGGCTTGTATGGCCTATCAGTTGGGCGGTGTGCGCCTGGCCGATCTGGCTGGCACCGGACAACGTATGCCCTGGACCTCGGCTGCGTTTGTAGTTGGAGGACTGAGCCTTATCGGTGTGCCGCTGACTGCTGGCTTTATCAGCAAGTGGATGCTGGTCGTTGCCGTCCTGGAGACCGGCTGGTGGCCACTGCTGATTGTCATCGCCGCGGGTTCATTGCTGACCGTCGCCTATATCTGGCGAGTGATTGAGATGATCTACTTTAGGTCAGCCGCAACGGCAGACGGGCCGCCGCAAGAAGCACACTGGTCTTTGCTCGCACCGGTTTGGCTGTTGATTGCTGCCAACATTTACTTTGGAATCGACACCCAATGGTCGGTTGACGTGGCTCGGCTTGCAGCACAGTTATTATTTGGAGTTCACGCATGAACGCCCTCGCGCTGATAGTGTTGCTGCCTTTTATAGGCGCCGTGGCGGTGTTGGCAACTGGTTCTCGCCCTAACCTGCGTGAATGTTTGAGTCTTGGTGCCGGGATAACCCTGGTGGGATTGGTCGTCAGCCTGCTACCCGCAGTATTCGCCGGCGAGCGGCCCGTCAGCGTGCTTGCTGAACCCATCCCCGGTATACCTATCGCACTGGAAGCGGAACCGCTTGGGATGCTCTTTGCGTTGATTGCCAGTGTGCTTTGGATCGTCACTACCCTCTACTCGATTGGCTACATGCGTGGTCACGGTGAAACCAATCAGACCCGCTTCTATGCGTTTTTTGCCGTGGCCATTGGCAGCACTATGGGTATCGCTTTCTCACAGAACCTCTTTACTTTATTCATCTTCTATGAATTGCTGACGTTGTCGACCTACCCGCTTGTCACCCACGCCGGTACCCAAGAAGCGATGCGAGGCGGTAGAGTTTATCTGGGCATTCTCCTGTCGACTTCAATCGTTTTCTTCCTGCTGGCAATAATCTGGACCTGGACTATTGCTGACACGACCGATTTTCGCGTTGGTGGCATCTTGGCAGGCAAAACATCACCATTTGTGATTGGGCTTCTGTACGCCCTGTTCGCCTTTGGTATTGGAAAAGCTGCGCTGATGCCATTTCACCGCTGGCTGCCGGCAGCTATGGTGGCACCTACACCCGTTAGCGCGCTATTACATGCGGTCGCCGTGGTCAAGGCTGGCGTTTTCTCTATTCTTAAAGTAACCCTTTATGTGTTTGGACTCGACCTCGTCAGTACGAGCTGGGCATCCGGCTGGCTGCTGTGGATCGCAGCAGGCACTATCATCATAGCTTCACTCATCGCTTTACAGCAGGATAATCTCAAGCGTCGTCTGGCCTACTCGACTATCAGCCAGTTGTCCTACATCATCCTGGGTGCATTACTTGCCAACGCCAGTAGCATCATCGGTGCAACTACTCATATCGCGATGCACGCGTTCGGAAAGATCACGTTGTTTTTCTGTGCTGGCGCTATCCTGGTCGCCACCCACAAATCCGAAGTCAGCGAGATGAATGGCCTGGGTCGACGTATGCCTTTCACCATGGGAGCATTTTTTATCGCCAGCATCAGTATTGCCGGACTGCCACCGCTTGGTGGCCTCTGGAGCAAATGGTACCTGGTTCTTGGGTCACTGGACGCGGGTTATGGCGTACTGGTGGGGGTCCTGATGTTGAGCACACTCTTGAACATCGCCTACCTGCTTCCGATTCCGATTCGAGCGTTTTTTGCTGGTGATCGAAACACTGCCGGGGCAATTACGGAAGCGCCTGTACCCTGCCTCATCGCAATCGGTGCCACAACCGCGATGTGTTTGGTACTGTTCTTCTATCCGGATCCGATCCTGCAGTTGGCTTCCCTGCTGGTCCGCTGAGATCGACGACCCATGCCGGCGCCAGTCATCAGAACACAAGTGATCACAAGAACATGATTTTCCGTTTGCTTCTAGCACTGTGCGTTGTACTGGTGGGCGTGGAGATCATTGTGAATCGACACCCGATATTCCCATGGGAGGGGTGGATCGGGTTTTACGCGGTTTGGGGCTTCGTCTCCTTATTCGGCATCGTCATCCTCGGCAAGCATCTGCGCCGGGTCATAAAGCGACATAAGGACTACTACGATGAGTAGTCTCCCGCCAGGACTGATCCTAATTCTCGGTGGCCTAGTCCTGCCTGTGTTGCCCCGGTCAGTCCAAGCGAAAGGTGCACTGGTGCTGCCGGCACTGGGGCTGTTACAGCTGCTATTTCTGTCTGAAGGGATGTCTGTCGATGTCGAAATCGCTGGCTATAGCCTGCTCCCGGTGCGGGTAGACAGACTGAGCCTGGTGTTTGGCTACATTTTTTATATCGCTGCTTTTCTCGCGGCGCTCTACGCACTGCATGTCCGGGACACAACCCAACACGTGGCCGCGATGATGTATGTCGGGAGTGCCATAGGTGCAGTGTTTGCGGGAGACCTGATCACCCTGTTTGTGTACTGGGAAATCACCGCGTTGACGTCGGTTTTCCTGATCTGGGCTAACCGCAGCGAACGCGCCTACCGGGCGGGCCTGAGATATCTGCTAATCCAAATCGGTTCTGGGGTGTTGTTGCTCTCCGGCATCTTGTTTTACTTCCATGAGTCGGGCTCGCTGTTATTCACCCAACTGATCGGCCCGGGAGAGAGTCTTGTCACAGCTGGCCCGGGCGTATGGCTGATCTTTCTCGCGTTTGGGATTAAGTGCGCCTTTCCACTGCTGCACAACTGGCTACAGGACGCCTACCCACAGGCCACGATAACCGGCGCAGTATTTCTGAGTGCGTTTACAACCAAGCTCGCAGTTTACGCGCTGGCCAGGGGATTCCCGGGCACAGAAGCGCTCATCGGTATTGGTGTCGTGATGACCCTTTTCCCGATTTTCTTTGCGGTGATTGAGAATGATCTGCGCAAAGTATTGTGCTACAGCCTTAACAACCAACTGGGATTCATGGTCGTTGGAATTGGGATCGGCACCGAACTGGCCCTCAATGGCGCTGTCGCCCATGCTTTCGTACACATCCTTTACAAGGCACTTCTGTTCATGTCTATGGGCGCTGTGCTTTATCGCACCGGAACGATCCGCGCGTCTGACCTCGGTGGACTCTACCGGTCGATGCCCTGGACAGCGGCGTTCTGCATCGTCGGTGCGATGTCGATTTCTGCCTTTCCGTTGTTCAGTGGGTTTGTCGCAAAGTCGTTGACCATGTCCGCAGTGATCGAAGGATATTATGTTTTGACCTTTATAGGGCTTTTGGTAGCATCTGCTGGCGTCATGGAGCACTCGGGTATCAAAATTCCGTACTTCGCATTTTTCGGACGCGATTCGGGGATTCGATGTCGGGAAGCACCGATTCACATGTGCCTTGCCATGGGCGCAACCGCTGTGCTGTGCGTCGGCATTGGCTGGTTTCCTGATCCTCTATATGCCCTTTTGCCTTATCCGGTGGACTACGAACCTTACGCTGACTTTGGCCACTCGTTGACACAGATTCAGCTACTGCTCTTCGCCGCTTTAGCCTTTGCCGTACTCCTACGAATGGGTCTGTATCCGCCCGAGCAGAATGCCATCAACCTCGATACCGACTGGTTCTACCGTCGACTGGCGCCTAACGTTATCCATAGCATTACGAACAACCTGGCAAATGTTACAGACCGGTTGACCGCAACGACACGGTTAGCTGGTCGAACCCTAATGCGTTCCGTAATCCGCCACTATGGGCCCGAAGGTACGCTGGCCAGAACCTGGCCAACCGGCAGCATGGTGCTGTGGATCGCGGTGCTGCTGGCCGCCAGCCTAGTGCTGTACTTTGTTTAGTCCAAGATCCACTGGCGCTGATGACCACACCAACCGCTGTAGGCATCCTAAAAGTGGATAAAATAAGCTGATGAGCGCCTGGCCTGATACTGAACTGACCGACCATCTTGGCATTCGCTATCCAATTATTCAGGCGCCGATGGCTAGTGCGTCAACACCGGCGCTCGCTATCGCAGTCTCGACCGCCGGCGGACTGGGCTCGCTTGGCCTCGCCATGCACACCCAAGAGGCCCTGCGCAATGACTGTGCCACAGTATCCAATGCCACCGATGCGCCCTATAACGCCAACTTTTTTGTCCACAGCGAGCCGGTCGATGACCCAGAGCGCACTGAAGAGACCCGCTCACTGCTGGCACCCTACTATCGTGAACTGGGACTCGGCCAAGTACCGGATGTGGTTACGCCAGCACCGTCTTTCAATGAAACCCACCTGCAAGCCGTGCTTGATCTTCGTCCGCCGGTGGTGAGTTTTCACTTTGGTCTGCCAGGTGATGATGCGTTCAAGGCGATCAAGGCAGCTGGTCTGTTCACTCTGTCGTCGGCAACCAACGTGGCGGAAGCCCGTGAACTCGAGGCCCGAGGTGTCGATGCGGTTATCGCCCAGGGTTTTGAAGCCGGCGGGCATCGCGGCACGTTTTCAGAACCTTACGAAAGGGGTCACGTGGGCACTTTGGCGCTGGTTCCCCAGGTTGTCGACGCGGTATCCATCCCCGTGATTGCTGCAGGGGGCATCGGCGACGGCCGCGGTATCGCTGCTGCGCTTGCCCTTGGCGCTAGTGCCGTGCAGCTTGGCACGGCGTTTCTAACCTGTCCTGAATCAGCCGCGCATCCGCTTTACCGTCGGGCACTCAACGCGGCCCGCGACGATCAAACACGGATCACACACGCTTTCTCCGGTCGGCCGGCTCGAGGCCTGGAAAACCGTTATCTGCTTGAGATGGCAGGTCATGAAGCCCGTTATCCGGATTTTCCGATTCTCAACACCCTGACAGGACCGCTGCGTAAAGCCAGTGCAAAAGAAAACAACCCCGATTTTCTATCTCTATGGTCCGGTCAAAGTGCCGTGATGTCGAGAAACCTGCCTGCCTCCGAACTGATACAGCTGCTGGTCACAGAAACAGAATCTGTCCTAGAGCGTCTGGCACCAGAACGTTAATTGTGCCCGGTCACTGACGCCGACAGAATTTCATTTGTCCTGACGGATAAAGCGTATCGCCTGACGGGCTGTCCGCTTCACCATCTTTCGTCGAACCGGGGCCGAGAGCAGTCGGTTCAATGCCGCCAGCGCGATTTGGCCGGCTGCGCCAACCTGAGGCAAAGCTGAAAGTCGTTTCACCGCCTGAACGGTTTTGAGCAAATGAACTGACACTATGTACTCCGATTGTCCGTGGTCCATCAGCATGCCGGTCGTTTCTTGAAAAAATGTCTGTGGTTCACTCACCACCCAGTCTTCAAGCGCCACGGCCGGATCAGCATGGCCAACATTACGACCCGCAAAACAGGCCATCTGCAGGAGGCCTGCCGGCCACAATTCCGGATAACGCCCACACAAAGTGTAGACAGCATCCGCGAAAGTCAGTCCGTGCGTAAAATCGAGCCACCCCCGATCACTGCCATAAGGCTGGTCGATATCGTCCAGGCACGTAAGATCAAAAGTCAGCATGTTCTGGGCGTTCACTGCCAGCAGACTGCGGTAGAGTTCCTCCGGTGGAGCGCTGCCGTGTTCTACCGTCAAAGCCATGGCTTTAGCTGGATTAAGGCCAACATAAGCCTCGGGTGGTGGTGAGTGACCATTTAGGCCCCGACCAAAACTAGTAAGTGCCTCACCGTAGTGCCGGAACTCGGGAATCAGATCTTCCCGGAACCCAGTGACAATACTGCGCACCAAAGAGAGCAACACGGGTGCCGCCACACCCTCACCCAAGCGATGGATCAACTCGGCAGCCCTGGGGATGTAAATCAGGGCATGCCCAAAACTGTGGTAGTGCGCCAGGGCTGCTCGGGCAAGACCACGTTCCATGGTGGCAAAAGCACCACCGTCTACGAGCGCTCCACGGGTGCGTTGTAACGCTGCTGTCTCGTCTTCATGCTCTACGGCCGCAACAAAAGCATCTTCATCCCAGGCAAGCGCGCCGGAAACGAACGGGTAACGGGACTCGCGCAACGTATCTTCCGACATGTGCCCAATCGCTTCTAGCAGGCAAATCAGCTGTTGTTCCCGTTTCCCGTCGTGATCATCGTAAAGCTGCAACCACTCTGCAGCCCCCGCATAGGCGTGTGTCCAGCCAAACTCCATGCGCTCACTGGACCATTCAATCGCCTTGGTTATCGCTACGGTAGGGTCTACACCCATCTGGAACAATCGGGCGAGTTCCCGAGCCAGGCGTTCGTAATCATAATTACAAAAAGCGTGGTTTAGATCATTAATCGTTTTCTCCTGTTGTTCGGCCAGTGGCGGATCGATGATCTGTATCCAGATATGATCACCGCGTACTTCAACCGGATAAACCCGAAGCTTGTCACCATCCCGTTGGTTTTCGCCTGTCTGAAGATCGAATTTCCAGTTGTGCCAGTTACAGGTCAGCCGACACTGTTCATCCAATACTCCTTCTCGCAGTGGATAGCCTTCGTGTGGACAACGATTGTTGCACGCGTAAATTCCCTGCCTGGTATCGAACAGCACGATCTGACGACCCTCAAAACGGAACACCTTTCGGCCGCCGCGCTTGAGTGCATCGCAGCTGACTGATTTGATCCAGCCTTGAGTCATGATGTGATCGCTAGTGCTGTGATCGACCATTACGGGCAAAATCACTCACGAGGTGTGAAACGTTATGGCGTTGTACACGCTGGGGCTCGTTCAGACTCATCTTCATCATGTGCTCATGAAAACCCAAACTCATCAACCACCATCCCCCAGCCTTATCTCAGGGTTTTCGCGTATGCTACGCGGATTCTTTGCGCGGATTCTGCCTGACAGTAACACATGACCCTATCACGTTATAACGCCCGAAATGCCAGCACTTCGCCGCAGACTTTCGGTGGCAGCCAGAAGCGCAGAACATAGGCTTAATTATTCCACCGTGCGACTACCGAAATTTCTGAGTGCATTTCGGATTCAGAGTTACCGCTTCCAGTGGGGATCGGATCTGCTTAACTCATGGGCATTCGAAATGGAAACGCTCATCCTGGGCTGGTTTGTACTGGTTACCACCGATTCACCTTTCTTGCTGGCCGCATTCGCGGCCCTGACTTTCAGTGGAACTCTGCTCAGCCCGTTTTTCGGCGTGCTGGCAGACCGGGTCGACCGCCGGGCGATACTGATCATACTGCGGTTGATTTACGGCGCTCTGGCTAGTGCCATCCTATTGCTGGCACTTGTCGGTACCGTACAGCCGTGGCAGGTCTTTGTTATTTCCGGTATAGCTGGGCTAGTACGACCATCGGATTTTGCTGTGAAGTTCGCGCTGATCGCCGACACAGTACCCACTAGAGATCTGCACAATGCGATGGGCTTTTCACGGGCGACCATGGACTCAGCGCGCATATTCGGCGCACTGCTGGGTGCGGGCCTGTTTTCTACTCTGGGTATCGGCGCAGCCTATGGCGCTGTCGTGGGGCTTTACCTGGCGAGCGTACTGCTCGCCTGGCGGATCACGCCAATACCCAGACAACCCACCGAGAATTCAAGGCCCTGGACAGACCTGAAGCTGGGTTTTTCTTACATCCGCCGTAATGAAACTATCGTCGCGATCATGGCGCTGGCTTTTCTCGCCAACTTCACTGGGTTCCCGATGATCCGCGGTCTGTTGCCCGCCCTGGCCCGTGACGTATACGCAATGGATGAAACCGGTCTGGCACAGCTGATCGCGCTGTTGGCAATGGGTGCATTGCTGGGGTCCCTGGCAACAGCGACGGTCCTTCGTGTCACAAAACCCGTCCGCATGATGGTGATCTGGTTGGTGATATGGCACCTGTTTATTTTGTTGTTGGGTCTATTCTCTATACCGATGGTTGCCGGCGTGGTAATTACAGTGATCGGGCTCGCGCAGAGTTTCGCGATGATCCCAATGTCTGTTCTGTTACTTAAGATTACTGATGAGGTCTATCGGGGACGGGTATCCGGTGTGCGCATGCTGGCCGTTTACGGTATGCCAATGGGACTACTCACGGGCGGGGCGTTGATTGAGTGGATTGGCGTACCGGCGACTACCGTCATATTCGGGTTGACCGGTATACTGACGACCTTAGTAATCGTCGCCCGGTGGCGCACTATACTGACTACCTGATCCTGTGACGGTCATTGTTCTAACGATGTACTTCCGTTGACCCCTGCCTGAGTGTGAAACTATTGCGATATCTCGCCGGACTGCTGGTATTTCTGCTGGCAACTGCCGTTACTCCTGCTCAGCATTATGAAGCTGGCCAAGCTGTTGCGGATATCATCACCAGCCCATCCGATGATCGGGATTATCTCGCACATCGTCTCAAAAATGGACTGCGGGTATTGTTAATATCCGACCCCCATACGGACAAGGCGGCGGCGGCGCTCGATGTTCGGGTGGGCAGTGGCAGTGATCCGGAAGAACGGCCGGGTCTTGCTCATTTGCTTGAGCATATGTTGTTCCTGGGTACAGAGCGGTATCCGGAAGCGGGGGAGTATCAGGCCTTTATCCAGCTGCACGGTGGCAATGATAACGCTTACACGATGCCGGATCACACCAATTATTATTTTGATATTGAGTCCCAATATCTTAGGGGTGCACTGGAGAGGTTCTCCCAATTTTTTGTCGCCGCGCTTTTCAACCCCAGGTTTATAGAGCGAGAACGCGGTATCGTACACGCCGAATTCAGCGCCAAATTGCAGTCGGATGGAAGACGCTATCTGGCAGCCAGACGCCAAGCATTTGACCCACGGCATCCCGAGTCGGGTTTTGCTGTTGGGAACGAGAATACTCTCGCTGATCGTGAAGGAGACTTGGTGCGGGAAGACCTCATCGGTTTTTACGAGGCACATTACCGGGCTGAGAGTATGACTTTGGTCGTTTTAGGCCGGGAATCAACGGTCCTGCTGCGTGACTGGGTCGAAGAATTGTTTGAAGGCGTGCCGGCCGGGAAGGCCATTGCCCCACAGACGGAAGTTCCAATCTACCCGCTCGGGACATTACCGCTGCTTCAGAAGATCATCCCTGTTAAGGAAATCCGGCAAGCTGTTTTCTCGTTTGCAATACCTTCGGCGCTCGACGACTATGCGGCAAAACCGCTGTCTTACATTGCGAGCCTCCTCGGAGATGAGGGGCCCGGTTCGCTGTTTGCGTTATTGAAAGAACAGGGCTGGGCCGAGGGGCTATCGGCCGGCGGCGGGTTGAGTTACGAACATTACGGCACCTTTGAAGTCACGATTTCGTTAACCGAGTCGGGTCTCGAGAACTACCAGCGTATCGGGGCTTGGTTGTTTGCACTTATCCGGCAGATTAGTGAAGAGGGCGTAACGTCGTGGGTATTCGATGAGCAGCGCAAACTGGCCGAGATTGATTTTCGATTTCGAGAGGACGTTGAAGCCTACACTCTGGTTCGGGCATTCGCGGCTCGCATGCATGATTACCCAGTTCAAGATCTTTATTACGCGCCATATCGTTATGACAAGTTCAATAGGGAACTGATTCTTTCCTACCTTGATCGATTGCAACCCCGCAATCTCCACTTGTTACTGGTCGGGCCGGAGCTCGAAACCGACCAGGTAGAGACCCACTATGGGGTTCACTACAGTTTGGAGACTTTGCCTAGCGATGTACTCGAGGATTGGTCAGGTCTATCGACCAATCCTGATCTTTACCTTCCGAAGCCCAATCCGTTTCTTGCTGTAGATCTGGAGTTGCGCCAGGAGCAACTAGAGGTATCTAAGCCCACACGCATCGACATTCAAGATGGGTTTACGTTGTGGTTCGACCACGATACCTCCTACGGGTCGCCGCGCGGAAATTTTTACGTAAGTATTCGCTCGCCTCACGCGCGAACGACGCCAAGAGAAGCCGTGTTGACAAACTTGTATGCGGCGGTGGTGGCCGATCAGTTGAATGCATTTTCATACCCCGCCCAACTCGCCGGGCTTGGATTTGAGTTATACGATCACCAGCGTGGGTTCACCTTGAAGATCTCGGGGTATACGGATAAACAGGCAGTGTTGCTGGAGACGATCCTCGCCGCACTTCGAGTTCCCGAGGTAACATCGGAACGCTTCGACCGACTTCAGGATAATCTAGTCCAACAACTTCGTAACTTGGCACTCGAACAGCCCTACGAACAGGCCATAGCGGATTTACGACGTTTGTTGCTCGATACGATCTGGTGGCCCAACGTTAAGATCGAAGCTGCTGAAGCTGCAACCCGCGAAGCCCTAGAAGCTTTCGTTCCGCAGTTGTTGGAGTCGGTCGAATCAGTGGCGCTCGCCCATGGGAATTACACCCGGGAGGAAGCACTGTCGCTTGCTGCGCTTGTTGCTGGAGAATTGCTGGGGACGAACCGCGCCGCTGTCGTTCCCCACGGCCAGGTAGTCCGACTAGCGGCGAGTGAGGCACGGGTTCGAACTTTATCGATCGACCATCCCGATGCCGTGCTAGCACTGTATCTGCAGGGGGAGAGTCACGAACTTAGCGATCGGGCGAAATATTATTTAGCGGGGCAAGTCATGAACGCACCGTTTTATCAGAGTTTGAGGACTGAACAGCAGATGGGGTATTTCGTGTTCAGTGGGGCTATGGACGTGATGCAGTTGCCGGGCCTGGTGTTTATAGTGCAGTCGCCGAATCAAGCACCTGACGCGATAGAGGCGGCAATGATTGAATTTTTGCATGATTATGCAGCGTCGATCGATAGCATGACCAGCGCCGAGTTTGAACAGCACCGCAGCAGTTTGGTGGGTGATGTGATGCGCCAGGAGGAAAAATTGTCGTATCGAAGCAGTCGCTACTGGCTCGAGATCGATCGGAACGACTACGGATTTGATAGTCGTGAACGGCTCGCAGCAGCAATCAACGAAGTTTCACTGGACGACTTCCGTAAGTTCTTCCAAACATCGGTGCTTGATCTCGCTCGTCCGCACCTGGTAGTCCGCAGTTTTGGTGCAGTGACGGGCGCCGAGGCAGCGCTGCCTAGAAATGAAATTGTCGATCCACTCGCATTTCGTTCGAGCCTTGGTCGATTTTTACCGGTCGATGAATAAATATAAGCTCCGTGTAGGCGCAAATGGCTTGAGCAGTCAGCAATGGGGAGTCTGATCGAATTGTCTGCGATAGTCGGTCGTGTTCTGGCCGCGCGGCATTTCAAACTCGCGACCGTTGAGTCCTGCCTGAGTCTGAAACTATTGCGATATCTCGCTGGACTGCTGATATTTCTGCTGGCAACTACCGTGACCTTTGCTCAGCATTATGAGGCTGGCCAAATTCATATCCTGTCGCCCTGGGCGCGGGCGCTGCCCCCCACCAGCCCCAACGGTGCGGTCTATCTGACCCTCACAAACCACGGAGCTCATCCTGACAAACTGTTGGGCGCATCGGCTGATATTGCCGAGCACGTAGAAGTTCATTCGCACATCCTCGAAGACGGAATGATGAAGATGCGTCGGGTCGAATCGGTTGACCTACCGCCCCATAAGGAGGTGCTGTTTGCACCCAGCGGTCACCACATTATGCTGATCGGTCTTAAGCAACCGCTCGCGGCGGGGGACCGGTTCTCGCTTTTACTGACATTCGAGCAGACAGAACAGGCGTTGGTCGAGGTCGTGGTGCAGATGGCCGATACCCAGGGCGCGGGGCAGACGCACCATAAACATGACCAGACTGGCTCAGTAGCGGCAAATGACCCCGGACCGGTCAAGCGGTTTGAACTGTACATACAGCATGGCAAAATCTTGACCGACGAGCGCACGATTCGCGTGAGCCAGGGCGACCAGGTTGAACTGTACTGGTCCAGCGACAAACCCGATGTGCTGCATCTCCACGGTTACGATATACACACCAAAGTAACCCCACATGTCCCCGCAGTAATGAAGTTCAAAGCCTTCGCCAGCGGACGCTTTTCGGTCAAAAGCCACGGCGAGTCTGGCCACGCCAGCCTGATTTATCTCGAGGTACACCCCAAGTAGCACCCGGTAGGATCACCAGTAAGTAATGCCCCTGCTGTGACCGGAACCGTCGTATTAAAGACCTCCCTTAAGCAGGTGCTGGGACCGCATAGCGGTCGAGATTGTCTTCAAACTCATGCAGGCGTTTCCAGATCGAGCGTAGTTCGGTGATGGTGGTCCAGTTATGTAGAAACAGCGAAAAGCTGCCGTGCACTTTACCGAACGCATTGGACACCTGAACCATGACACCTAATGTAATAACGCCTGTGAATAATCCGGGCCCCATCACGAGGTAGGGGGCAATAACCATAAACTGGTCATAGGTAGAGATCCAGGCGTCGAAGTAACCGTAATGTAGATACAGTCGATGGTAGTTGTATCGTATACCCCCGAAGAATCCTCGAAGTGCTATGGGGTCTGCGTGACGAGCTTTGTCGTCCTCACCCAGCACCAGGTCTTTACGGAAGGCCGCCTCAACCTTCTGGTTGTTGTATTCCAGGCCCGGCAGCTTCCAGCCCACGAACCAGGAAATAACCAAACCGCCGAGCGAGACGATCAAAGCGCCCCAGACCAATGACCCTTCGATATCTCTTAACACCGGTAGGTCGACCTTGTCAGACAGTCCATAGAGCACCGGTATAAAAGCGATGAGGGTCATGACTGCGCGGACAACCTGCAGCCCCAGAGACTCGACGATCCGGGCAAAACGGTTGCAGTCCTCCTGCATACGCTGGGATGCACCCTCGATCTCCTGCTGAACGCTACGCCAACGCGGCACGTAATTAAAGGTGATGGCTTCGCGCCAGCGCAGACCGTAGATGCGTGTAAACCAACCTGTAAAAATCGCCAGCAGAATATAGGGAAACGCTATGACGACAAATGACAGATCGCCTTCAAATCCGTTTCGGATGTAACTGATAGAGACCAGCTCTGCTATGAACAACGAGATGCCGTCGTCGGGATTATCTTTGTAACTGGCCGCATTCTGCAGCAGATCGTAGAATCGTCCATACCAAGTGTTTATGGCCACAGTCATTTGTACCTGTAGCCAGATCGACGATAACAGCAGCAGGCCGCCACCGTAGGCCCACAATGCCCATTGACGAGTTGCGTAAAATGACTTGATCATTCGATGTTCTCCTGTTGTCCCTTATTCGGCCAACATGATCTTCAATCTGAATATGAGCCAATAATAAACAAAAGACAGACAAACGCGCCTGCGATTTGCGTACGATCGAATTACAAATTAGGCTTGTGCATCCTGACGCGGGTCTGTGGCACAGTGTAATTCACGCTCTGCCAACATGGCCAACACGCCCACCTGAATACCATGTCGAATAAACCCATCTGGTCATTACCCACACCGTTCACTCACAATGTCTGTGCCTCTGCCGGCGCGCTGTCGTTCGTCGGCGGCGCCGGTGACTTTGATTCGACCGGCGCCCTACGCAACCCCGGTGACATGTCCCGGCAGATTACAGGGGCTGTCGAAAACATTGCCGCAGCGCTTCATCAGGAACACTGCTCACTGGCTGATGCCGTGCGGGTAAAAGCGTTTTACAGGCCCGAGGATAACCGCGATGAAATCGCGATCGTTCAGGCCCTGCAGGACGCATTTCCCAACGCGCCCTCACCCGTGATCTCGACCTTGCCGGTACCGCTACAGCCCTTCAAGGGCCAGGAAATCCAGGTACAGGTCATTGCCGTGCGCAACTGGCGCGACTCAGGAGATTTCCAATTTGAAACCCAGTCGCTGCAGGTGGCAGGCAACAATGCATCGACATGCCCTGTAGTCACGACCGCCCTACGGGCAGGGGAATTTATAGCTGTGGCCAACCGGACCGCGGCGCACTTCAACGCCACGTTCGATACGGCCCTGGATGGGGCAGGTCAGTCACATATCATTATGCCCTCGCTCCAAAACAGCCTGACCGCAGTGGGTGCCTCACTTCAGGACAGTGTGAAAATGGAGGGCTATTACTTCGGCACCACACGTAAGGACTGGGCGCCACTGGCTCAGGCTCGGGCATCCTACTTCAGCGAACCTGGTCCGCCAGCAACAGTCGTCCCCTGTCACACGCTGTGGCCGGATAAAACGGTGACCAAGATCGAGGTGCTCGCCATGCGCGAGCGCCGCCACAGTTATGACAAGTACATCCCTCGAGAAGACGCCTGGCCAGATCGGGTCTGGGACTGGCCGTTGAGCCTGCCCTACCGTCAGGCTCAGAAATTGCGCGGCATGATCTGGCTGGGCGGGCAGGTGCCGGCCGAGCCGTTTTCCAACACTGGCAAACGGGTCTTGTCCGGTCAGCTATTACCCCAGACACGCTTCACCATGAGTTACATCGACGATCTACTGCGCCCATTCGGCCGCAGTCCGGCAGACCTCAAACTGATAGTCTGTTACTACACCGCTTCAGATGAGGAAGACAACACTCCGCATTTGTTACAGCTGCTGCGTGATTGCTGTGGCGGTGTTCTACCCCCGGTCACGCTGGTGCCGGTACCCCACATGCAGACCGCAGACTCGATGGTCGAGATCTGGGGCGTGGCACAGGGTTAACAATTCGGTATTGCAGCCTAAGATCATTGAATACAACTGAGGGCTTTGAGTTCTGGCGCCATGTATACGCATGTTTTTTGTTCCGGGCAGGATCCAGCACAGCACCCTACCGTGATCCTGATACACGGTCTGGGCGGCACGCTCAATATCTGGGACCCGATCGCGGGTGTTCTGGAGAATCGTTTCAGTGTGCTCCGGTACGATCTCAGGGGCCACGGTCAAAGTGATGTGCCGGCTGGTGACTGGTCTCTTGAGGATTTCGTACACGACCTTGAAGCGATCTTTATCGACGAAAGCCTGCCGCACGCGCATCTGGTCGGTTTTTCATTGGGTGGTTTAATCGTTCAGCAGTTTGCGCTTAGCTATCCTGAGCGTGTTGGACAACTCGCAATTCTCAGTGCAGTTGCCGGGCGTACGGATGCCGAGCGACAACACGTACAGGAAAGGATTTGCAACCTGGAAAAAGGGGATTTAGACACCAACATCGAGTTGGCACTGGAACGCTGGTTCTCCCCTGAATTTCGGCAGAATCATCCCGAACGAGTTCAAAAACGAATTGCTGAGTTACGTGCCACTTCACCGGAAGGTTATTTTCAGGCCTACCGGGTATTTGTGCTCAGTGACCTTGCAGAACACCTGTCTCAGATTCAATGTGAAACTCTAGTTATGACCGGTGAATATGACCCCGGTTCAAATGTTCGCATGGCCCGTTTGATGCATGAAAAAATTCCCGCCTCACAGCTCGAGATCCTGCCCGGTCTGCGACACAGTGTTCTGGTGGAGGCCCCGCAACTCATCGCTGAAAAACTCGATTCATTTCTGCGATAAGCTTCAACCCTTGCGCTAAACCCGCCCAGGAGCAGATCAGATTGGCAGAAGACAAGCTGTTTGATTACATCATTCTGGGTGCGGGCTCTGCAGGTTGCGTACTCGCCAACCGCCTTTCAGAAGACCCGGCATTGGATGTTCACGTGCTTGAAGCCGGGCCGATGGATCATAAACTGATGATTCACATACCCGCCGGGGTCTATAACGTTTATAAAGATCCGAGTATCAACTGGAACTACAACAGCGAATCAGAGCCAGAGTGTGACGGGCGAAAGATTCAGCTGCCAAGAGGAAAGGTCATTGGCGGATCGTCGTCGATCAATTCGATGGTATACATGCGCGGCCATCCGCTGGACTACGACCGCTGGGCACAAACCCCTGGTCTGAAAGCCTGGCGCTATGCGCAGTGTCTTCCCTACTTCAAGCGCTGTGAATCTTCAGATCGTGGAGAAAACGAATGGCGCGGCGGCCATGGCCCCCTTGGAGTGACCCGGGGTCATCTCGAGAACCCGCTGTTTGATGCGTTATGGGAAGCTGGCCAACAGTCTGGCCAGGGTACTTCCGAGGACCTGAACGGCTACAAGCCAGAAGGGATCGCCCGGCTAGACAGTACCACCAAAAACGGGCGCCGCAGCAGTGCCGCGGTTGCCCATCTCAAGCCTGCACTGACGCGGCCAAATTTGAGTCTCGAGACAGGTACACTGGTCAATCGCATTCTTATCGAGAACAAACGAGCTGTCGGCGTGGAATACGTTTCACGCGGTAACACTCGTGAGCTGCGGGCCGCCAAAGCAGTGATTGTCTGCTGTGGGGCGATCAAAACACCGCAACTATTGATGTTGTCCGGTATCGGGCCTACTGACTATCTGAAGTCCATGAATATTCGCTCCGAGTTAGATTTGCCTGGCGTGGGACAAAACCTGCAGGATCACCTGACCATCATTACAGGTTTCGAGTGCACCCAACCGGTCACCCTGCATCATTTAACTCAGCCGCTGTCAAAGCTGCGGGTCGGTGTACAGTGGCTGCTGACACGCTCAGGTATTGGTGCCTCCAATATCTGGGAAATGGGCGGCATGGTCTACGGCAATACTGATGCCGCACATCCGAACCTCCAATACCACTTCACACCCGTATACAGTGAGTGGGCCGACCGTAAACTCCTGTTATACCCCGGATATCAGCTCAATTGCGACCAGTTGCGACCACTCAGCCGTGGGCAAGTAAAACTCCATTCCGCTGACCCACGTGACAGGCCTGCAGCACATTTCAATTATCTCAGTCATCCACAGGATCTCAAGGAACTGATCGAAGCCTTGAAGGTGATGCAGGACATCCTGACACAACCGGCGTTCGATGGATTTCGGGGCAAACGAATAACCCCGGCACCGGAGGTCACCTCAGATCGGGAGCTTGCGGACTACGTGCGTGCTACCGCCGACACCGACTACCATCCCTGTGGCACCTGCAAGATGGGTAGTGATGATCAGGCAGTTGTCGATTCCGAGTTGCGGGTGCACGGTATAGACGGTCTGCGCGTGGTGGATGCTTCGGTGATGCCGAGCATAGTCAGCGGGAATCTAAACGCGCCTACCCAGATGATCGCCGAGCGTGCAGCAGATTATCTACTGGGCAAACCACCGCTGTCGCCGGAACACCCCCACTTCCACTTCGGAGATCACAGCGCCACCTGAGGATGTCAGTTCGCCATACAAACCGTCTGTTGGCGACGTGACAATACCTCGTAGATCACTGTACGGTCGTATTGCACCCTGATTGAAATTTCAACTGGTCATCAACATGGAGCGGATGGCACCTGATGTCGATATGTGTTCAGTCAACAAGCATACTCCAGAGATGGTGCAGATAGCCGATGCCGGATTACACAGTCGGGTTCGGTAATCCAGCTGATGTACCAAAAGCTTGTCCCACGCCGTAGCACAGGCGTTTTTCCAACTCATTTTTGCTCATCAATGACTCCATAGCTGAATATTGTACGTACATGGAGACTGAATTATGGGTTATATCAGAGTACGCGAGGGCCGTTATCAGGCTAATGTCAGACGCAAGGGTTATGCGCCAGTAACCAAGACCTTTACCAGCCGTGACTTTGCAAAGCGGTTTTTTTACGTCACGCTCCACCATGTTTAAAACGTCAATTTATTGTAGCTATAGAAACGGCTATGCGGCAGGGGGAAATCTATAACATCAGGAAGCACGATATTAATTTCAAAGATCAGACGCTCCTTATTCCTCAGACTAAGACGGATACACCTCGCACCATCTTTTCATTTGTCCAAAAGAGCGTTAAATGCGCTTACAGAGCAACTGAGAGCGCCAGGGAAGGTAGTCCAGCTGGCTGATAGACCAATTTTTTGTGTGAATAGATGGACAGAATGGAATCGTTTTACAAAACTGAACGATGACTGCGGTATTGATGGTCTGCGGTTCCACGATTTACGGCATGAGGCTACATCACGATTATTTGAGAGTGGATTCAATGTCATAGAAGTTGCCAGTATCACTGGTCACGTTACTCAATGGGTAGGTTCAGTGCCTTTAACTCGGCCTCACGAAGCGGCAAATCGGAGCTGAGGAAAAACTCGTCAAGCTGCGGCGGCGCCACTGATGTTGCCGAGAGCATATCGTGCACCTGACCACGATGATGAATCTGGTGCGTGAACAGATGCGCAAGCACGCTCCAGACAGCCTCCGTGTACTGTGTACCGTCCAAAAGCTTGAACGACACCTCTGAGGCAAGGGTTTCGGGCGTCGCGGCGTCGCAGTACTCGATCAGCGCTCTATCGGCTGTCACCTGATCTTCCACTAGTGGCGCGAGTTCGTTGTGCAATTCGTCCCCAACGTCGGCGGGCAGGTACTGCTCTCCAGTTAAGCGCTCTAAGTAGAGCCAATCTACGAAGACGATGTGATCCAGGTGGATGTGTATGGAGCCGAAAAAGCTCGGGCGGTTCGCGTAGTACTCCGAGGCAGGCAGTCGCAAACATGCCGAATGCAGGCGATGATTGCTCCAGTGGTTGTTTCTGGCTTGGGCTATGAGGTAATCGCCGAGTCCAGGACACAACGCGTTTTCATTCATCGGTTGATCCTCGCTGTCTTCCACTGCTCTTCGGAAAGTCTAGCCGGGGTCAACTATGCTTGTGAACAGATGGGTATAGAACCGCTAGAACCAGAACTACCACCTGAACCAATTTCAAGCGGCAAACGGGGAATCGGTCAAGCCTGTCGGTGTTCCAGCAATCTGGGCATCAGTTCGACCAGATTACACGGTCGGGTTCGGTAATCCAGCTGGTGTACCAAAAGCTTGTCCCACGCCGTAGCACAGGCGCCGGAAGACCCGGGCAGACAGAAAACATAGGTGCCATTGGCGACCCCTGCGACGGCCCGTGATTGCAACGTTGATGTGCCGATCTCCTCGTAGGAGATCATGCGAAAGACTTCACCAAATCCGTCCAGCGTTTTTTCGAGCAGTGGACACACGGCTTCCGGGGTGCCGTCAAATCCGGTCACACCAGTACCCCCTGTGGTGACAACAACCTGAGCGTCAGGTTCGGCAATCCAGTTTGAGACCACTGCCCGCACCGCAAAGATGTTGTCTTTGACAATGGTCTTCTCGAACAACTGGTGACCCGCGTCATTGAGGCGCGACACCAAAAGCTTGCCGGACTTATCGTCGGCTTCAGTCCTTGAATCCGAGACCGTCAATACGGCAATGTTCACCGGTATGAATTCACGTTGGATCGCCGTCATTGCTCCCGATACCTGTTGTGGCCTTGTCGTTGACAGCCTATTATAGTTTGCCTTCTCTGAACACCGTATGCAGAGGTTATCACCTTAGTATGACGATCAATGTTCGGTTTTTTGCCAGCCTGCGCGAACGCATTGGTGTTGCGCGGACCGAAATTCCCGCTGATTCTGTCAATGATGTCCGTGATGTCTGGCAGGCGATCAGCCGGCAGCCGCTCGATGAGGAAGTGCTCGTTGCGATCAACCGTAATTACGCGAGCCTGGATCACACTGTGACAGACGGTGATGAGGTGGCTTTCTTTCCGCCTGTGACCGGCGGCTAAAAGGAAATTCCATGCACATCGAACTGCGCGATCAGTGTTTTGACCCGTGGGCCGAGGTCACAGCATTTCGTGATCGTATGCTGTTAGCCGGCCAGTATGGTGCTTGTGCGGTGTTCG
>JYMV01021501.1_pt1 | contig 42672 bp, 36 predicted proteins | sample 338911 | NCBI WGS metagenome assembly JYMV01 (sample SAMN03354496, study PRJNA234377) | hydrothermal vent metagenome | biome: Deep sea; feature: Hydrothermal plumes at the Eastern Lau Spreading Center, Western Pacific Ocean; material: Seawater | place: Tonga | collected 2009 | depth 2000 m m | reverse complement strand
ATAATACTGTCTGGATCCAAAACGGAATAAATGGAAATATCCTCTGACAAACCAGAAATCAGGTTCCAACCTTCGTTTAAACTGATAGTGAGTTCATTCATGGCAGTACCTGTAATAGTAATACTGACAGCACTTTCAAAACGGAGCCAGTATCCTTCACCTTGAGTGAGACTTGTTTCAAGACTATATCCATCATCAAAAGAGTACAATGTTCCCTCTATTGATTCGGGAAATATAAGATTATAGGAAGCATCTTCAACCTCAAGTGGCAAACCAACAAGATTCCAATCTGATTGATACTCAACACCAATATCAATACTCACGGACCGCGTAACAACTCTAAATCCCATATGATCTGTTGTTACAAAGGGTGGTGTGTCAAAGCGATGACTGCTCATTGCAAAAATTCCTGGATAAGTATGATTTCCTCCTCTAAGTACTTTTACTTCTACATCTTCAGGGATGTTGTCATTAATAGGATTTAAATAATAATTACTATCGACACAAGTCTGGTAGAAAGTCCAAATGGATTAGGTGGATATAATTCTCCTACTGGAGTTAAGTAAGTTTCGCCACTTGGTCCTCCGAAACCTGTTCCATAATTAGCTTGACTATGACTTAGATTTCCATCATTAGTAGGATATTCTAACTGCTGACCTGCCCTTGCTGCATATTCCCATTCAGCTTCAGTTGGTAAATTAACACCATAATAGTCTGCATACATCATAGCACCATACCAACTAACCCAAGAAGCGGGCCAATTCTCATAACCTTCTACAACGCTAAATGTATATGAAGTTGTATCCAATTCAATCCAACATCTATTTAAAGGATGTTGTCCCCCACCAGCAATATCACTTAACTTAATGAGGACTTCACCAGCCCATAAGCCCGATAGCGTACTATCTGCCATTATACTCCATGCATGTCCATTAGCTATTTCCTCAGGTGTACTCGACCAATCTCCTGGTATTCCTTCTTCAATAATTAGATTACCAAGGGATGCCATATCATTGAGAAAAACAACATAATATGCATTAGGAACTTCAGTTTCACCCATTTTAAAATCATCTATACCCACTAGATGTTCTGGGTCCTGATCATTGAACATTGGGGGCGGGTTATTGTTTCCCATTGTAAAACTCCCACCAGCAATATTTAATAAAGTGCCTGGATAAGTCTGACAAAAAGATGTCGTTGTAAAGAAGAAGACTACTATTAAGACTAATGTCAATTGAAATCTCTTCATTTTATTACTCTCTTCAATTTACCCGGAGGAATCAATTTGGAGTGGTCCATATTATTGTTGAATGAATTTTATTTTTATGATTTGGTAGCTAATCTCCCACTTAGCCATCCCATGGGAATATAGGCTAATGATAAGTCAAGTATCACAAACCAAATTGGAGAAGGAATCATAAATACCATTGAAATACCACCAATTAAGAAAAATATCCCCATCCCCAACGCAAATTTCATTTTATGACTTGCTGCAATTCTGGCAGATAGATAAGCACCCACCAAAGTACCAATAGCATGTGCTAAAAATGGAAAAATAAAATGTTTAGGTTCAAATAAATGCATGGATGATTGTAAGCTTTCCGTATTAGTAACATCAACTCCTTCTGGTAAAGCAATAAAAGAACCTTGCAACATAATAATTCCCATATTCACTACGCTTCCAAGGATTATGCCCGTAATTACAGCTAAAACATTTCTTGCAATTTTATTCATGTTCATTCTTTCAATTTATCCAGAGAAATCAATTTGGAGGGGTAATCACTCACTCGTTAACATAATGTTCCCTGAATTATTCGTCCGAACCCAATATCCTTTTCCCGGTTCTATATTTTCTGTATTTAAGTAGCCACCAGAAGTAAATCCATAAACCGTACCGGAAATGATAATCCCATCCGGGTCTTGTATGTCCGAGAAATCAAAAGGAGTACTTATTCCTGATATGAGATTCCAACCTTCATTCAGGCTAATAGTGAGTTCATTGATGGAAGCACCAGTAATAGTGGTACTTCCTGCCTCATTAAATCTCAACCAGTATCCTTCACCTTGAATGAGACTTGTTTCAAGGCTATATCCATCATCAAAAGAGTAAAGCGTTCCTTCAATTGACTCAGGAAATAAGATGGTATATGATGCACCATCAACTTGAAGGGGAAGCCCAACCAAATTCCAGTCTGAGCTATAAGTAATAGTTAATTCCAGAGCATCATCTGGACAGTAATTCCCATCAGGAGCAAGCTGAGGCAATTTATTGCTACTGTTATTCACTACTCCATGCATGATTATATCAGTAGATTCAAATAATTCCGGTGAGCAGGGCTCCCATTCATTTGCAATGCCTGCACAGGTCTGGGGATCATCTAAGATGCCCATATCGGTTACGATACACCAATACAAATACTCTATAGCCATGCATTCATAATCGCAAGTATAATCGTCAACTGTCCTCCCCGTGCAAGGTCCATAGCATCAGACATAATTGATGAGTTTGGAGCAAGCCCAAACACACTTGGATAAATGGATACATGGCCAACGTGGTTGATAGTATGTAAAACCTCCTCCACCGTTGCATCATCGCCCCAGTGCCCTGGTTGAGAAGGATCAATTTCATTTCTCCATAAAACGGCTGAGACACCATCACCGTCATAATTATCCATAAAATTATCCATGCAGGCATTTCCATCATATGAAAAAACCGGCATCAAGGCCTGCCTGTTTTGAAGCTCGAAAAATAGTGCCTCATCATCCACAACTCCATCTTCGTCGTTATCAAGCAACTCTGCTGCAACCGCTGCCACATGCAAAACTTTGTAATCCGGAATACTGGACTCCGCGTACACCTCAAAACAATCCAGGACATTTACGTATTTGGTAAAACATTCAAATGCATCGTCATCAGCATTTGGATTTGGCTCAATCTCAAGACACACCTCATTTTGTGCTTGAAGCAACATGGCAAGAAAAAATAGGCTCATGTTAATTTTCTTCATTATTGACCTTTTTACCAAAAAGTAGATTAGATGAGTAATTTAATCATCAATGATGATGATGCCTGAATTATCTGCCCGAACCCAATATCCTTTACCTGGCTCAAGAATCTCTGCATTTGAATAGCCACCAGGAGCAAAACCATAAACTGTACCAGGAATGACAATTCCACCCGGATCCTGTATGTCTGATATATTCAAAGGAGTGCTTATGCCTGATATAAGATTCCATCCCTCATTCAGACTAATAGTAATTTCATTGATTAGAGTACCAGCAATAGTGGTACTGCCAGCATCAATAAATCTCAACCAGTATCCTTCACCCTGAATGAGACTTGTTTCAGGGTTATATCCATCATCAAAAGAGTATAATGTTCCATCTATTGATTCAGGGAATAGAGTATTATATAAAGAATCTGTAACTTCAAGGGGCAGACCAACAAGGTTCCAACCTGCCTGATAATCAATTGATATCTCTTCGCTATAGAGTTGGTCATAAAGAAACAAAAAAGCATCCGATTGTATTTGTTCAAAATATTCATTTGGGCCGTCAAACCAATTCCCATTAATAGTTCCCCAATATTCATGGGGCTGCCCTTCTTCACCGTGGAACTCATTTTCTATTCCTAATTCACTTAATCTACCCTGTATAAGATTTGATCCGTATACAATCGGTAGTAAAATATTAAGGCTAAATGGAAACCCGGAATTATAAGGAACAATGAAATCCGCAGTTCCATGAAATAGAATGGAAGGCACATCATTCTCAGGATCAATCCAATCTAGATCTCCAATTGCACCCCAGCAGGATACCAGTGCCTTTGGCCGACTTTCATGGTCATATGAATTACCTTCACAATCTATACACCCTAAATCTGGATCACCCCAGCCACCATATGTTGACTCAGGCCGTTCGTCATCTTCAGAATAAGCCAAATGAAGTCCAATGAATGAGCCGGCGCTTGTTCCCCATACAAATATATTGTTTGCATCAATATTGTATTCGCCGGAAAATTCTTTTAAATATCTGACGGCAGCACTAGCATCCTGAACTCCTCGATAAACAGCCCGTTCACCACTGTAAGTACTCAGTATATTCAGTCCCAATCTGTAATTTATACTGACAGCTACATAGCCTCTTTTTGCCGCAGCAATTGACAATGCCACTACATCATCTAATTCATTATGACCTGAAAAAAAAGCACCTGCATGGATGAAAATAATGACTGGGCGCTGGGTTTCCGTATCTCCTTCGGGTTCATAAATATCCATATCCAGATCTAGATCATATGTGTTCCATTCAAAGAGAAAAATAAAAGGGAGATCAGGGGCATTGCCATATACTACATCTTCTGTAATAGTTACATTTTCAAAAACTTCATCTAAATAGCGAATTGGATCAGCAGATAGACTGTTTAATATAAGTATCAAAAAGAAAACATAGTTTCCAAACATGCTTTTTTTAGATTTTTTCAACATTAACTGATTTGATTTCATACAGAAGATAATTTTATTTTAGCAGCACCATTTTCTGGGTCTGAACAAAATCCCCAGCACGAATCTGGTAGAGATATACACCTGCACTCACCGGCTTGCCAAAACTGTTCGTAGAATTCCACATGACTGAATGGTGCCCTGCAGGCTGATTTATATTAATTATCTGGTTTACTACTCTTCCATTAAGATCATATATTGTTAGTGTTACATGATTATCAACTGGAAGATCATACCGTAGAGTTGTGATTGGGTTGAAGGGATTAGGATAATTCTGGTGGAGTGCAAAAGCAATTGGTATGATTGCTTTTCTTTCTAAAGTGAATGTTTCCTCTGTTGGTATCCTAATCTCTCCAGCACCTTCCAGAGTGTACTCTTCACCGCTTGCAGTGCTCAGGACCCAGTGCATGTACTCACCGACATCTAAGACCACATCATAACTGAGAGTAAGGCTTTTATAAGGATTCATTACCTCTATTTCGCTGTTTTCCCCTCCAATCTTGGTATCCCCCTTAAATCGTACATCAAAGGCTCCTGAGGGCGGTTTTGGAGGTAAACTATAACTGAGCCTGTCTTTATCTGAAAGCTCTATTCCAAAATACAGTTCTGAACCGCTAATGCTTAAACTGTTGGCTTTCCCTTTAAGACTAAAGTTGTGTGGTTTTACTTTAGCCAATCCCCCGCTGGTTAAGGTAATATCGCCAGCCTGAAATGCACGAAGCCAGTATCCATTTCCGGGGCTCAGCATATCATCCTGGAACTAGAATACTGTCCGGATCAAGAACAGAATAGATGGATACATCCTCCGACAGTCCAGAAACAAGGTTCCAGTCTTCGTTTAAACTGATAGTAAGTGCATTGATTAGCGTTCCATCAATAGTGGTGCTTCCGGCGTTTGCAAATCTCAACCAGTATCCTTCACCTTGAATGAGACTTGTTGCAAGGGTATATCCACCATCAAAAGAGTACAATGTTCCTTCTATTGATTCGGGAAATATAAGATTATAGGAAGCATCTTCAACCCCGAGAGGCAAACCAACCATGTTCCAGCCTTCAGTGTAGGATATGGTCATCCCTGTGCTGAAGCTGTGACTGATGATTACCCGGTTGAATGAAGGAGGAAAACTATAGCTCTCCATCTCTTTCATATCCTCTGAAAAGAACACCCCTCCTGCAGCATCCATCAATGTATAGGCCCCCTCTCCAAGTTCAGCCACGTTCCAGGATAGGGTAACCTCCTGGGTGCCAACATCCGTCTGAAAATCCACCGCCCACTCTGTCATCCCTCCTGCAGAAGGTACAGGGCGCATGTCTACGTAAAATCGGTCATTGACAATGGAATTATATAGTGCAGCATCCCAGGAAGGAGGCGGCGGTGCAGGAGGTGCATACATATCTATCCAGTAATCATATCCTTCCGTTGCATCCGGGAATATTCCTATCTTTAGATGTATCGGCCACGAAAGCGTATCAGCAAAAGCAGTCAGGGTGATAAAGGGAGGCATGATAAAAGGTAGGGTTGACTCAATTCGTTCCGGTGCTCCGTTTAATATCCCATCATTATTGCCTGTAGTAGCATCAAAGGTTATATTCCCATCAGCCTCATCAAATCTCCAATAGCCTGCCAAGCCTTCGGAAAGAGGATCTATTCTGTCATACATATCTGCCTGAATCTCCTCAAATTCCCGGGCATGATCCCAAATCCGAACCTCGTCCAGTATACCTACAAAATAAATATCATCATACACGGAAGCTCCCAAAGAAAGAACCGCTCCTTCCGCCTCTGCCAACGTGTTGCCGCATGTTTGAGCCTCATACACGTTACCGTCCAGGTATGCCGTCACATTGCTGGTTGAAAAAGTCAAGGCAAGGTGGTGCCAATCTTCGGGCTGAAGCTCGCCGCCGCCAAGAACCAGTATATTATCACCGCAGGAATTCATTATTTTGACCTCCAGATTTCCTAAAGATGAAACGCCCATTTCAAAATTCCTGCTGGAGGAACTTATAGCAGGCTGCACCAGTGCTTCGGACCCGCCTGGAGGTGTCCAATAAAGCTGAGCCACAGCATCGCCGCCATTTTCATAATATTCCATCACACATTCATACATGCCGGCTGTGAGATAAATGCTGCCATACCTGCTGGTCGCGCTTTGGTCGTACCAATGGTCTAAGACTGGTGCGCCATCAATGTAGAGCCTCACACCATCATCTGTGTAACTCCTGAAATTATATACTCCCGGGGTCTCTGCATGGATGCTCCCTGTCCAGCGTGTCTGATAATCATCATTAGGGATGGAAGGATCAGGACTGCCGTTCCCCCAATTGAAATCAATGACCTCATCCGGACGCACAAGCACAAGATCACCAAATGGTGGTGAAGCACCTGTTCCGCCTGTGCTGTAGTACTCTCCCATAAATGAGGAAGAAAAAACATCAAGTGCAGAGTGTGAAATAATAACATTATATCCGGTACCCGGGCTGGAAGCAACAAGATTAATCCATGCAGAAACAGTAAATGCTTCAGAACCTTCATCGAAAACACTGCCCAGGTCATTCTCAGCGATTTCTATATAATCATCCTCACCATCAAATCTTACAGCCTGTCCTGGGCCGTAAAAGACGTATGTACAGCTCCCGTCCTCTATAATGTATCCAGAATAATAATTATCTGCTATTGGATCAGTACAGCCTGTGCAGGTTGAATTGTCTCCCTCACATTCTCCACAATCATCCAGCCCGCCGTTATCAGCAAATGGATACTCTGAGCCTATACCTATATAGCCCTCACAGGCTGAAGTGCCCATGTATCCATCATAAGATTCATCGGTGCAAATCGGGGTCCATTCTCCGCATTGGCCGTTGCAGTCAATATACACATTATCGCCACCGCAGACACCGCAATCATCAATGGGATCTGTGCAGGATTCAATAACCACTTCCGCCATATAGGGATCACTTTCCAGTCCGAAACTACTGGTAACCACCAGGCTTACCTGATAAACACCCGGTGAGGTGTAATAATGAACAGGAGAAGGTTCACTGGAATAATTCCCATCTCCAAAATCCCATGACCAGGACGTCAGCTCAATGGAATTTACAATCATTGAAAGGTCAGTGAAAAAGACGGTGGAATTGTCAACCTCAAAATCAAAGAATGCCGTTGGCGCTTCCAAAAAATAAGTTGTAATAAAGAGTGCAGAACCATCGTCCAGTTCAGTCGCAGCTGGAGCATAAACATTGTCAAAAGTGTATTCCAATCCGTCATTACTCATATGATTCTCGATTCCAATTGTGCAATAGCTGCCATGGATAGGTGTACCGCCGCCGTAATATCCAGATGAAGTATTATTAAATATTTTATACTGAATTTTTATATTCCCATCACCATATGGAGGTGCCTGGGAATTGTATAAAATAACCTGGAAAGATTCCACTGAATTTTGGTTTTGGGTCCGCATATCCGACCATTCAAGAATTGCAAATTGATTGGCGGGATCGAAATATCGAAAAACATCGCCTCCACTGGATGTTTTTAGATCATCCCAAAATGCCGCAATCATTGGAGAAGGACCTCCTGCACCCGGGACAGGATAATTTCGGAATGATTCCAAGTCCGATTCACCCATTGCTATCCACCCGTTGGAATTGACTGTTATTTTTTCATAATCAATACCGTAAAATCGGAACGTGAAGGGGAGATCCACTACCTCTGAAGAATTGGAAAAATTACCATTCCCATTATCTGATAAATTCAAATCTGTACCGGATCCTCCATATCCAGGATCAATTTCATACCAGTCATACTCAAGGGCAAGACCATATTCAGTATCAGCCATGTCATAGATGTAATATCCGTAAGCATCCGGGCCCATTGGATCTGATTCGGACACTTCTCCGATCTGTAATGTGAGTGTTTGCTGATTATCATAGCCATCGGAATTATAAAACCGTACTGTTAAGGGAATTAATGTTCCATTTACTATATCATTTCCCGTAGAAATCGTAAAACAATCCAAACAGGTAATCGCTTCATCCGGCTGGATGTCCCCCCATGATCCGTCTCCGTCTATAACTTCAACCAAATCTTCACTATAAGTTAATTCACCCATTACATTTTCCACAGTTACAGACCCTTTGTTTTGTATCGAAACGGGAATGTCAATCGTCTGATTTTTTTCTATAAATGCATCATTCGTAATAACTATATATCCGCCTTTGACCACGAGTGGGACAGCACCTGTCCATTGGTTATTTTGATCATCTTCTATATGAATCCTTAACCCTAAATCTTCCTCCTCAAGAGCTGATGGATCTAATATCATTCTAAATCCATCCCCCAGGGAAGATTCACCCGCATCAATGATCCCATAAGATGAGCTGCTATCTATGAACGTAACAAAGGGTGAGGTAGATTCCAGAGAGGCCTGAATCCCGGTTACATTTAACGAACCAAAATTTTTCAATGGGATTTGAAGATCAACAGTTTCCCCGGGATTGAAAATTCCATTTCCCCCCTCCCCATCGTCCACTGTCAACTCCTGGGTAGGATCCACATTAACTAATTTCCCTGTGATCGTAATTTCAAAAGATCCTGTAAATGGAATAAAATTTCGTTTTGTTACGGTGATGTTTACTTCACCTCCATAATTATAGGATAAATCCAAAGTTACATATCCATTATTATCGGTAAAAGCATTGAAAAATATTTCATCATTATTTTTATGTACTGTAACCATTGCGTCTTCAATAACCATTCCGTTAACTGCATACACATGCGCATTTACATCTAAAAAATTGGTCCCAAATGGAATTTCTTCCTCGAATTGTACATTCATATATTCAGGTGTATCTGTCCAGAGATGGGTCGCTGGATCTCCCATAAGATTATTCCACTGGGTAAATGCATTTATCCAATTATACGGGTTGGTGGGATAAGCGTTAAACAAAACTAATTTTCCATGAGCGAGCCCACCTCCTGCTGTTTCTATGTTCTTGGCAAAAATGCCATCGTAAATCCCCATATCGATAATATTGTTGAACAGGGTGTGTGTGTTCCACGTGGAGGTTCCTATTCCTGCAATGCCCCCTTTTGGATTGGAAACAGACCCTGCCCGCAGGAATTTTTCAGAGATACTCGTATGATCTTCAGCAAAGGAACCTGTTCCGCATGTGATTACAGTAGCGAGAGGCAACATATATCCGTTATTTGCTGCATCAATGTGTGAATTGCTAAATCCGCTTACGCCAATATACCCGCGATAATTAAAATAAAGCACACCCTCGTTTAACTGATTCTGCATCCAGCTTGACCAACCCCCTCCTGATGTTTTTATCCTCACATCCTCAAATCCATAGGCAGTAAGAACTTCTTCCACGTATTCATTCGTAATAGCAGTGGAAATACCTGAAGAACTTGGATCACCTATCAAAGCTGCTTTTTCAAAATAAGGAAGCATGGATGATGCATAGGTTCCCTTCTCATAGTTCAGGATCTTATTTGCAACAACGGCCAAATCAGTTGAAGAGCGCACGGAAATCCTTCCGATTAACACTTCAGGAAACAAATCATCTCCATCCAATTGACTGAAAGGATGGTCACCCTCGCATGCACTTCCATAATTATTATGTCCCCAACCCTCATAATAAGTGGGAACATTATAAGAGCCTCCCACATCACCCACCAATGCAACATACTCAGGCGGTGGAGAATACGTGCCATAGGCATCCTGAATGTAATTCTTAATGGAATAGGATGAACTCCCCGTCTCGCTCAATGACGCTGTATATACTACGTATCCACGCTGATGCCTCCAGTCCACCAGCTGCTGAAAATATGGATTACTCTCAGAATTCCCGCCGCAAATATAAAGGATAGCCGGATCCTGAAACTCCGTATCACGATCCCGATCCTCATAATTCAACACCAATGTTGAATACAACCGCTCAAACACCCTCGAAGGTAATCTCTCTGACCTTCCCTCATCTTCTCTCTCTCCTGATTCTGTTACCCCAATCTCCATCTCATCAATGACCTCCAGTGTCCGCTGTACCGGATTGTAACGGTATGGAACCACACTGATGTTCAATAAATTCAAATCCCTCATCACCAAACGGTCAGAAACCTGAAGAATAGATCCAGGATAGACAGCATCTTCTTCATAAAAGGACGCATCCATATAGTTGATCACCCCAAGGGCTTCTGTCTTCTCTTTGTTCTGAAAAGGAAAAACTTTTATATCAGGAATAATGTAAGAAGACACTACTCTGAAAGAAACATCATATTCCCTGTCTGGCTCCACTTGAACTAACGTGGAAAACAGGGGAAGTTCAGGCTTTCCGTAATCAGTGGTCGTTCCTCCGTTCAACGGAATGAATTTTGTGTATTCCCCCAGAGTTTCCAAAGATACATCTCCAGGGGTAAAGTTCATCAGCGTCTTCCCGGTTTCACTGTCCTGAAGAGTGAATTGGGCACATAAAATGCTTAACAAACAAACTGCTGTTATTGATCTTGTGACTCGTTTTATCATTATTCTCTCATAAGTATTTGCTGTATAGCAATTGGCAAATGGAGCAGAAGTTAAAAATATGGTTTTTAAATGACTTATATTTCTTCATTTTAACTACTAATAAAGAAATATCATTCAAAAGTACATTAGAATTATACACAGTAAATAGCAAAAAACCAATCGAGTGCTTGGAGATGTGAGGGTGATCACACTCCTGTGATGAACACAGGAAAAATTTATACCACACGCAGATTCAGCATTTGGCATGCGCCCTATACGACAGGAGGAACTATGAAATTTTATTTATACTTTCTCTGGGCCTTCAATAAGAGGAGATTTGCTTTTTCTCTCTCGCCATCCTGGTCAACTGAGACAATCCTGATTGCTTTTACCAGGGGAATGTTTCGATTGTCATAATTGGAATAGAGCGCATCCATATGTGCTGTGATCAAACCCAGGTCATACCCTACCTTCTCAGAGATTTGCTCATCCAGAATATTATAAAACCGTTCAATGTAATAGGGCTGAATCCACCCCGGATGGTGTAGATACTGTTCTCTCACCTGTCGCTTGTGATAAGATTTTATTGCAACCGTAGAGGCATAAACACCATTGACAAAAGTAATCTTGGCTTTTTCCTCCAGGGAATTCCAATAATCTACAGGTGCCGTATTTTGGGCATTGCCGAATGTTAGGAGTCCAATAAAAATGAGAATAATCTTTCGTTTCATAATTTTCCTTCCATTTGATTAATTATTTATTTTTCCATTAAAATGATTTACTATGGGTATCCTTCTTCCTGTACCGAATGCTTTGGAGCTCACCCGTAACCCAGGAGCAGCCTGCCGGCGTTTATATTCATTGATTCGAATTCGGTGATACAGGTCGTTCACGATGGTAATATCCGCTCCATTTGCCACTAAATCTGCAGGGCTTTCCCGCTTTTCGATAATGGCATCCACCAGGGGGCTCACTACCTCGTAGTCGAAGGGATCTACCTGGTCAGGGGCCAACTCTGCAGATGGCGGTTTGGTGAGAGAGGATTCGGGTATCCGATCACAACCAGCTGATTGATTTACCCACCGAGACAAGGCATACACGTCTGTTTTTGAAACATCAGAAATGACGCATAATCCACCGCTCATGTCCCCGTAGAGGGTGCAGTACCCCAGTGCCAGTTCAGTTTTGTTCCCGGTAGATAGAACCAGCCAGCCAAACTTATTGGACAGGGCCATAAGTATGTTCCCTCTTATACGTGCCTGAATATTTTCTTCCGCTGCGTTTCTTTCTTTTCCTCCGAACAAAGGTTCCAAAACAGTTTCATAAACCGTTACCGTATCCTCAATAGAGATTTTTTGATAGTGTATGCCAAGGTTTTCAGAAAGGGTGCGGGCATCCTCCACACTGTGATCACTGGAAAATTTGGAGGGAAGAGATATGCCGTGGACATGTTCTGCCCCGAGGGCATCAGCTGCTATACAGGCTACCAGTGCCGAGTCTATTCCCCCGCTCAAGCCTATGACAGCATCAGCATGCCCCGTTTTACGAAAATAATCCCGTACTCCCAGGCAGAGGGCATTATACATCATTTCCTCACGGGGAATATGGGTAATCTCCTGGCTTTTGCTTGCATCCAGGTCCACAATTAAAATATCTTCCTCAAAAAACTTCCCCTGTCCAATTAATGTTCCATCACCATCATATGCAAGGGATCCACCATCAAAGATCAGCTCATCCTGGGCTCCCACCAGATTACAGTACAACAATGGAATTCCATTTTCACGCACTTTTTCTTCTATAAGGGTTGTTCGCTCTTGTAATTGGCCATCGTGATAAGGCGATGCGGAAATATTAATGATAACTTCAGCACCTTCCCTCTTCTGAAGATTGGTGACCTTACACTCATAATCATGATCCCAGAGATCTTCACATATCTGGATCCCTATCTTTCTTCTCTTCCCATTCAGCTCCAATTCAAAAACTCCCTGCGTCTTTCCAGGGGTGAAATACCTGTCCTCATCAAAAATATCGTAGGTTGGAAGGAGTATTTTATCATAGGTATAAACAACTGCTCCATTTGCGCACACAGCGCCGCTATTGTATAATGCACTCTTTTCTTTCCGAATGCATCCTAGGACAGCAGGAACAGTCACCTGATTGGAAATATCCTCCAATATTTCCACATTTTTCTGTACAAAATCTCTTTCCAGGAGTAAATCCTGTGGTGGGTAACCTGTAATAACCATCTCAGGGAACACAATGAGATCAGCACCTTTCTCTACTGCTTCTCTATAAAATGATAAGATTTTGTCCTTGTTTCCAGGAAAGTCCCCCATAGTAGGATTAATTTGACAGATAGCAATTTTCATCATGGATCCCTGTGATGCATTTATATCCTCAAATCAATAACGAATATCAAAATGTGTCCAATTGTCCCCAGCCGGCTCCCATTCTACTTCTACATCATCCACAACAGACCTCTCCGGTCCCTGTTTCAGCTTATCTATGAATAGATCCAGCTTTGATTTTTCACCATTGGCCTCTAGATAGACGGCGCCACCCGTTTCATTTTGAACCCAGCCTGTCACTCCAAGTTCTGTTGCCTTTTCACGGGTAAACGCCCTGAACCACACACCTTGAACCTTCCCTTTAACCCTTATCTTTGCCTGGCAATTACTATTCATTTATTACTCGATAGTATCTGTTTAAGTCTTTTTATTACAATAGATGGAGTTTTTACTGATTCAAGTTTTGGGACGGACCATGATTTATATCCAATGACTGGTTTGTTCAATTGCAGGGCATAGGCAATTTCACTCAAGGTACCATACTGCCCATCAATTGCCACTGCTGCATCACAGTTATGCGCTAACAGGGCATTTCTTGCCACGCCCAGTCCCGTTTTAATGGGCAATGTTAAATACGCATTTCCCTCTTTTGTGCTGGCCCCCTTTAAAATACCAATACAGGTCCCTCCTCCCTCTTTTACTCCCCTGGCAACAGCTTCCATGACCCCGGTGCCTCCTCCGCAGAATACAAGCCAGTTTTCTTCTGCCATCAGTCGTCCAATTTCCACTGTATCAGCATACAGCTCCTTTCCAACAGTCCTTCCCCCGAATACAGCGATTTTTGCCTTATAATCCATCAAGGCTCCAGGCGGGTCAATGTCCTTGGAAATGGGATAGTCTCTCTAATATGCCTGATCCCTGTGATCCATGCCACCGTGCGTTCAATTCCAAGACCGAATCCCGCATGAGGAACTGAACCGTATTTTCGCAGATCCAGATACCATTGGAACGGCTCCATTGGTAAATCATGCTCCTTAATCCTCTTTATAAGTGAATCGTGATCATCTTCACGCTGTCCTCCGCCCACAATCTCCCCATAGCCTTCCGGGGCCAGCATATCCACACCCATGGCCAGTTTGTCATTCTCTGCATCACGCTTCATATAAAATGGTTTGATCTCTGCAGGCCATCGGTGAATCATAACTGGCCGGTCAAATTGTTCTGATATCACTGTTTCGTCGGTTCCTCCAAAATCTCCTCCATACTCAAAATCAACTCCATTTTTCTTAAGGATCTCCACTGCATCGTCATAGGTAATTCTTGGAAAAGGAGTTACCACTTTTTCCAATATTGACATGTCACGATCTAATGTCTCCAAATCAGTTTTGCAATGCTCAAGGCACCACTGAACAATATATGATACGTACTTCTCTGCCCAGTCCATATCCTGTTCCAGGTCACAAAAGGCAATTTCCGGCTCAATCATCCAGAATTCGGTTAAATGCCGGCGGGTTTTTGATTTTTCCGCTCTAAATACAGGGCCGAAACAATATACTTTTCCAAAGGCCATTGCGCCAGCTTCCTGATATAACTGCCCACTCTGGGTCAGGTATGCAGACCGGTCAAAATATTCCACTTCAAACAGGCTCGTTGTCCCCTCCGCAGCATTCGCTGTAAAAATAGGTGAATCGACGAGAACAAACCCGTTCTGGTCAAAAAAATCCCGGCTGGCTTTAATGACCTGATGACGGACTCTCAAAATAGCATGCTGTAGTTTTGATCGAATCCACAAATGGCGGTGATTCATAAGGAAATCTGTCCCGTGTTCTTTAGGGGAGATAGGATATTCTTCAGAAACCTGAATAATCTGAATAGAGTTCACTCCCAGTTCAAAGCCGCCCACAGACCTGGCTTCTTCCCGAACAGATCCAGTGATAATTACAGACGATTCCTGAGTCAGGATTGGCTCCAGATTAAACGTCTCATCATCTGTTTTCTCCTTCACAACCACACATTGAACCAAACCTGTTCCGTCTCTGAGGATTACAAACCAAATTTTCCCTATTGACCGGGTCTTATACACCCATCCCCTTACTGTTACTTCCTCACCAGCATAGTTGCCTAAGTCCGATATATTAACCTGATTCATAGTATTCCTATCATTAAATGTGTTTATTCTCTATTTTTTACCAATTGGATAAAATTTTATTCAAAATATCTTCACCGATTTTACTGACGGCCACCTTAACAGCAAAAGAACGGGGGTCACCAATTTCGTCATCATCTTCCTCATCTATGAGTCCGTCGTTGTCATTATCAATTCCATCCGTACCACTATCCCCACTCAATCCATAAGCACCCCAGCCGGAATATTGACTCTTCATGAGAACTTCATCATTTTTTACATCATACCATTCCACATCCAACACTACGGTATACCGGTATTCTGTTACAGCTTCTTCCTTGGTGAAAGTGGACGGCGCATCTTCAACTTTTTTAATGATTCCCCTAAGAATAGAATCTGCATTTTCCTCATCTACGACACGCAAAATGTTTTCCTCCGTGAATTTCTCAAGAAGATTATCTGTGATATCTTCTGTAATACCGTATTCAGCAGTTTGGTTATCCAAGAGAGGAATTGCAATGCTTTTTATATGAGAGGGAATCGATCCTGCCAGTGAATAAAAACCGCACCCAGCCAGGAGGAAATAGATGAACAACAATATGATAGTGTTCACATTCGAAATAGTGTGAATTCTTCTCATCATTTGGAGCGTACTATTTTTTATCCTCTTGGGATTGTTTTTCATATTTCCGTTTAATTTTTCGTTCAAGGCCGTAATCATTAATCTTTCGATAAAGAGTTCGTTCACTCATTCCCAATGACCGGGCGGCAGCCCGGCGATTTTTGTTAAAAAATTTCAAAGTACGTTTGATCGCTTCCTTTTCTAAATCCTCGAGGGTCATGTCGCCAATAGCATCAGGCCGGATTAATGTGTCTGCCTGGCTGTCAATTTCCATAGTAACCGGTACATCCTGGACAGATTCATTTATATAGTGCAGTGTGTCATTCCCTCTCGCCTGCTCATTCATAATTTTCCTGATGAGTTCAACATCCTGACGGAGTAGAAAGAGCTGACGGAGTATCAGCTCATTTTCCACCCTTTCGGGGGATTGATCAACTAACACCGGAAGATGAGGATTCTGAAGAGCAGTATCCAAAGACGGTCGTAATTTCCGTTCCACCATTTCTGAAGTAACCCGTTCTCCTTTCTCAAGGACAAGGATACTCTCCACAAAATTTTTCAATTCGCGCACATTTCCGGGCCAATTATACTGTTTCATGAGCCGAATTGCCTCAGGCATGAACCCTCGATACACAATATCGTTCGTCCGTGTAAATTCCAGAGCAAACCGTTCAACAAACAAAGACAGGTCCTCAACCCGCTGACGCAGTGCTGGAACATGAATTGACACTGTTTTCAACCGATAATATAAATCCTGCCGGAAATCACCTTTTTTTACGAGAGATTCTAAATTCTTATTGGTAGCAGCAATAATCCGGACATCAGTATAGAGCGTTTTGGAATCACCCACATGAATGAATTCACCATTTTCCAAAACCCGCAAGAGCTTTACCTGGGTTTCCAATGGAGTCTCCCCAATTTCATCTAGAAATACCGTTCCTTTATTTGCAGCCTCAAAATATCCTTTTCTGTCGTCTCCCGCGCCGGTGAACGCTCCCTTTTTATGTCCAAACAGCTCGCTTTCAATGATACCTTCCGGGATCGCACCGCAATTCACTATAATAAGCGGTTCATGAGTCCTTTTGCTGGATTTATGGATGGCTTTGGCCACCTTTTCTTTTCCGGTTCCGGATTCACCTGTGATTAACACAGTGATGTCCACTGGTCCAACCTGGACAATCATCTCAAGAACTTCCTGGATCGCCTCAGTATTGCCAATAATTCCAGATGTTTTCTGTAAACGATTTATATCAATCACGTTATTCCTGTATTTTTAATCATGTTATGAATAGTTAATTTGGCGTGGAGATTATTCCGGCATCTCATTTGTAAACCTCCCACATTGTTGATAAAAGTGTATAAAGATCCGAGTGTTTCGCTTCCCAGTTGAGCAGTTTTTTTGCCTGCATGGAAATTGAGGTCAGTTCAGCCGGGTCCCCATCTCTGCGTCCAACAATCTCATAGGATATCTTCTTTTTAGTAACCTTTTCAGCCATGTTGATTACATCCAGTACAGAATAACCGACACCGGAGGCAAGATTGACAATGAGGTTTTTATTTTTCTCAACCAGGTAATTCAAGGCAGACACATGAGCAGATGCTAAATCATTCACATGGATATAATCTCTGACTCCGGTACCGTCCGGCGTATCGTAATCATCACCAAAAACTTCCATACTTCTGCGGATCCCTCCGGCGACTTCCATGACGACAGGCAAAAGGTTTTGTGGATTTTTTTCCTTGGCGCTCACCCTTCCCCCAAGGTCATACCCGGCAGCATTAAAATATCGCAAACAGGCATACCGTAATCCTTTAAGTTTGCTAAACCATTTTAGATTTTGTTCAATAACAAGTTTTGTGTATCCGTAATAATTGACAGGCTCCACCGGATGATGTTCATCAATGGGAAGATATTCAGGATAGCCGTAAACCGCTGCCGTTGAAGATAAAATAAATTTTTTGACTCCATGTTTTGTCATTGAATTCAGAACATTCAACGTACCAATTATATTATTTTGGGCATACTTATGTGGATCTTCCATGGACTCACCTGCTGCCTTCCAAGCGGCAAGATAAACTACAGCATCAATATTTTGGGAAAATACATCATCCAGGTCTTTCTTATTTAAGGTTGATCCTATAAGCAGTTCAGCCCTTTGATCAACGTTTTCACGAAACCCCAAGGAAAGATCGTCAAAGACTATCACCTCAAAACCAGAGTCGCATAATTCAAGCACGACATGGGAACCGATATATCCTGCTCCGCCAGTGACTAAAATTTTCATTATTGCATTATTTCCATTTTAAGATTCATTTGGATTTTATTCCTTCAGTTGACGAAACACTTTGCCTACTTCTTTTTCCAATTTAGAAATCTCGTCACGAAGGTGAGCTGCATGTTCATAATCCATTTTGTGCGCTGCATCAAGCATTTCCTCCCTCATCATTTCAATTGCCATTTGCTTATCCATTTTGTCAAAATCAATTCCTTTCCTGGAATACCCAATTTTATTATCATAATCCTGAAAAGAATCGGCCACAGCAGTTGTATACAAAACATCCTCAGTTGATTTATATACAGTTTTCGGAGTGATCTTATTTTTCTCGTTAAATTTTACTTGAATTTTCCGTCTACGTTTTGTTTCATTTATCAGGAAATCCATTGCTTCAGATATCCCTTCAGCATACAGGATCACTGAGCCGCCCAGGTTCCGGGAAGCCCTGCCTGCCACCTGCATCAAAGAACTTTTTGACCGCAAAAATCCCGCTTTATCTGCATCTAAAACTGCTACAAGTGAAACTTCCGGAAGATCTAACCCCTCCCGAAGTAGATTGATCCCAACCAGTACATCAAATTCTCCCAGTCGAAGATCACGAAGAATTTTCACACGTTCAAGTGCTTTGATTTCAGAATGGAGATACTGAACCCGAAAATTCATACCAATAAGATACTCGGTCAAATCCTCTGACATACGCTTTGTCAGGGTTAAGACCAAAACCCGTTCGTCATTTTTCACTCTCCTGCGGATTTCTTCCATAAGGTCATCTATCTGCCCCTCAGTTTTTCTCACTTCTACTTCGGGATCTATAAGCCCGGTCGGTCGAATAATCTGTTCTACCACAACCCCTTTGCTCAGTTCAAGTTCACGTATAGCAGGGGTCGCAGACAAGTAAAGATTTTGATTTTGGATGTCTAAAAATTCACTATATTTCAACGGACGGTTATCCAGCGCACTGGGAAGACGGAATCCATGTTCTACTAATGTTTTCTTTCTTTGCCGGTCACCATTATACATTCCCTGTATCTGAGGAAGAGTCACATGGGATTCATCAAGGATCGTTATAAAATTATCTGGAAAAAAGTCAATCAAAGTCCAAGGACGTTCACCGGGTTTCCGCCCTGAAAAATAGCGCGAATAATTTTCGATTCCTGAGCAGTACCCAATTTCACGGATCATTTCCAAATCGAAATGAACCCTTTGCTCCAGCCTTTGGGCTTCAAGTAATTTTCCCATACTTCGTAGCTCTTCAAGCCTCTCGATTAATTCCTTCTGGATTTTTTGTGTGATTTCTAACGCCTTTTCCTTATTTGTTACAAAATGCTTTGCAGGATAAATATACAGCCTGTTCACATCACGGAAAATTTCCCCCGTAATATGATCAAATGTTTTGATAGAATCGACTTTGGATCCAAAAAGTTCAATACGAACACACACATCTTCATAGGCAGGAAAAATCTCAATACTATCACCCCGAACACGGAAGGTACCTCTTTCAATGACAGTATCATTCCTTCTATAATGGATATCTATAAGCTGTCGTAATAATTCCCTTCTCTGAACATCATCTCCTCTTCTCAAGTTTATTACCTGTTCCTTGTATTCACTGGGCGAACCGATCCCATAAATACAAGAAACAGAACTGATGACTATTACATCCTTCCGTTCGATCAATGAACTGGTTGTTTTCAATCGAAGCTTATCAATTTCTTCATTCATTGAAAAATCTTTCTCGATGAAGGTGTCCGTTACCGGCATGTAGGCTTCAGGCTGGTAATAATCGTAATAGCTAATAAAGAATTCAACGGCATTTTCAGGGAAGAGTTGCTTAAACTCTCCGTACAGCTGAGCAGCCAACGTTTTATTATGGGATATGATGAGGGTCGGCCGTTGTACCTCTTCAATAACTTTTGCAACGGTATACGTTTTTCCTGAACCGGTAACCCCTAACAAAATTTGATGTTTCTGTCCAGAATCTAAACCATGTATCAATTCTTTAATTGATCTGGGCTGATCTCCCTTTGGAGAAAAATCTGAATGAATCCGAAACTCTGCCATATTGACTAATTTACCTCGGTTAATTAATAGAAAGCAATGGCAGAGATATTAATATTTTAATGCACTGGATAAGGTTGGTGCTTCATTTATTCCTGCCAAATAGACTTTTTACATAGTCTTCCCTATTAAATGACAGAAAATCACTTAAATCCTCCCCGATTCCAATGAATTGCACAGGAATGCCTAATCCCCGGTATAGGGAAAATATAATGCCGCCCTTCGCAGTACCATCCATTTTTGTCAGAACTGCTCCATCCAGTTTTATGTAATCTGAAAATTCCTTAGCTTGAACGAATGAATTTTGTCCCAGATTGGCATCAATAGTAATAAGAGATGATAAATCATAATGAGAAAATTTGTTTTTCACTACTCTTTCCATTTTAGCCAATTCCTGCATAAGATTTTTATTGGTGTGTAACCTTCCTGCTGTATCAACAATAATAATTTCTGAACCCAACGCTTTTCCTGCCGCCATACCATCATACAATACGGCTGAAGGCTCCTGAGATTTTTCGTTGCATACCAGGCGTATATTCAGACGATTTGCCCATATTGCCAACTGTTCTACCCCTGCTGCCCTGTACGTATCACATCCCACTAGGAGTACTTTCTTACCTTGACCCAGGTAATAATTGGCAAGTTTTGCTACAGTTGTTGTTTTTCCGGTACCGTTTACTCCCACAACCATGATAACAAAAAGTGAATTAGACCCACCCTGTACATCGGGGGAATCAGGCAGGATTGATACTAGATAATCTTCCACATGTGTATAAAAATCAGATTGATTATTCTTGTGAATAATCCCAAGGATTTCATCGACTGTCTGAATACCCAGGTCCGCACCAATAAGACAATTTTCAAATTCTTCCAATATCTCTGGAGAAATCTTATGACTCGTGAGCATTTCCAATGCATCAGATATAGAGCTCCGGGTGTGGCTAAGAGCACTGAAAAGCTTTCCTAAAAAAGCCATGAATAATTAAAGTTTCTTAAACTCTTTAAAAAATGTCCTGATATAAACAATCCAACTGATCAACAGTAATGGAATTACTATCAATAGACATGTCATTGTCAATAATTCCAATATTTCTGTGCGTGGAATTATTTTAAGCAGGACAAATAATGCAGTCAATCCGCTCGCCCATTTTCCAAACATGTTTGCACTGAGCACTAAATCTGTATAATTTATAAAATAAATTGCTCCAATCGAAATGGAGACGTAACGAAGGATTAAAACAATAAAAAACCACATTGGAATAATTCCATTCAAAATAAGGTAAAATACAACAGAACCAATACAAATCGTATCGCAGATAGGATCCAGCCATTTCCCAATATGAGTGACTTCATGGGCACGACGGGCAAAAAAGCCATCCAACATATCCGACAAGGCTGCTATCAAAATAAGCCCCAGTGTAATCAACCACCATTCCTGATTCTGTAAGGAATATATGATGGGAATTGCCATAAAACCCCTCCCCAGACTGATTATATTTGCTACCGTCAGAATCCGGGTTGGATCGGTAATTTTTGGTTTATGTATCTTCTCGTTCAATCCGTTTTAAATCAGAAGTTGTTATTGAGTCGTTATCAAGTGATAAAACAGTATCACAAATGGTGTTTACAAATTCAACATCATGTGATATGACTATCAAATGTTTTTGCTTTAAATATCTCTGTAAATACTGAAGTAAATTTACCTTTTGTTCCCAGCCCAATCCAAATGTAGGTTCGTCTAAAATAAGAAGATCAAATTCACAGTGGGTAAGAATTACGATAAGGGCAATACGCAAAATAGACCAAGGAATATCATATGATGATTTATTTCTAATTAAATCCCATTTAATCTGGGTCCGTTCCATAACAGTGATACATTTTTTGTGCAGATGTACTTGCAGTTTTCCAATACGAAGAAATTCCTGCAGGAGATCCTCAAGGGTCTTCTCGCCAATTAACCTTTCCGGAAATTGATCTAAATAAGCAATTGTTGGAGCAATCCCTCCTTCTAACTTTAATTTTATTACTCCGCTATCAGGATGATTGATTCCAATCATAAGTGAAGCCAGGGTCGTTTTACCAGACCCATTCGCTCCAACAATACCCAAACTTCTGGAATTGTTTACTGTACAACTCATTTGCTTAAACAATATTCTTTCATCTCTGTAGGCAAAAAACATTGAATCAATTTCAAGATTTAATGACCCCTTCTTTAATTTGCAGCAGGGATACATTGGTTTTTCACCCAAATTAAATTGAGATAAAGCTGAAAGCGATAATTCCCAGTGGGTAACTCCATATTGAAGGTCATCAATATCAGAAGTTAACCAAAGAACAATCTGGTTATTTTTGAATAATTTCTGTTGGATATTTTCCAGTATAAAGTTTTTCATTCTATGATTTAGAAATGAAAGACAATCATCCAAGATTATTAATTCCGGTTCAGTGCTGAACGCAGTGATAATATTCAATATTTCTTTCTCCCCGCCACTTAAAGTAACTGGATGCCTCGAACCATTAACAGAAAAAGGTAATTCCTTTTTCAATGCCAAAAAGGCGGATTGAATAGCAGCCGAATCCGTTTGATTGCATTCCAGCGAAAATGCAAGTTCCCCATCTACTGTATCGCTTACTATTTGACTATCAGGATTTTGTAAAACGATTTGGATTGGATTTGGACATTTTTGAATCTCCACATCAAAATTTCCAGGATACTTTCCATGTGTTCCTGACAGATGTTGAACAAGATTTGACTTACCAACACCGCTTTCGCCATAAATCACATGAAGACCAGGCTTCAACTTTACTTCGGTGGAATTTCCGGGAAATCGAGTAAAATCAATAGTAAATAGAAGTGTATCAATCACGAATAATCCCACGAACCACCCGAGTCGAAGAACCTAAGTTTTGATGAATAACATCAGTTGCTGCATAACTGGCATTCAAATAATAATCCTGGTCATTTAACAGTGCAGACAATTTGGTTGTCACATCCATTGAGGATTCGACTGAAAATCCTCCACCAGCCTGAAGAAGTTCTCCCGCTTCATGAGAATTATCATACTTAGGTCCAAACAAGACAGGAAGCCTAGCAATTGCTGGCTCCATGACATTATGAACACCACTTGAAAATCCCCCGCCAAGATAAGCAATTTGACCTTGCCAGTAGAGTTTTGATAAAATTCCAACAACACCAACAACAACAACTCGTGCTCCCCTGATATCCAGGTTAATTTTGGAGTTATGTCTTCTAACACTTAATCCATGCTGTTCGAATTTCTTAATCGCTGCCTGTATATTTTCATCGGTGGGTTCATGAGGAGCCCACAAGAGGGATATCTCCTCATTCTCTTTTAATAACTGTATTATGGGTTGACTGATTACTGCTTCATCTTCAGGCCAGACACTTCCAGCAACAATTCGTTTTTCACGCTGTAATACCGACATGGTCCGTTCCTTTGTGAATGTATCGGCATGGTTTTTAACCTGATCATACCGAGGATTTCCCAAAACACGAATTAACGGTGATTTATTAACACTGACAATTTTTTGGAGGAGAAGGTAATCAGAACCTGAAATAGTATAGATTGTGGAGAATGAATGATACACAGAACGATAAAAATTTCGTATTACAGGAAAAATTTTATAGGTCTTATCTTTAAAATAAGCGGCAAAGATAGTTGTATGAATATTCCGAAGATATGAAATCCAAACCAAATTAGGCCAGATATCATATCCCGCAAAAATAACCTTTTTGGGGCGAATTATTTTCAATGCTTTCCAAATACTCCAAATAAAGTCAAATGGAAGATAAATCTTACAATCTATTTGCTCATTTTTCACATTCTGGTATCCAGCCGGAGAAAAAAAAGATACAAGGACTTTACACTGTGGTTTAATTTCTTTTAATCCCGCGAGGACAGGAAGAACTTGCTGAAATTCACCATGGGAGGCCACATGAAACCAATACACATCATGGGATCGGTCAAAATCCTTAAAATATGACCGTAATGTATAAAGAGACATCATACGTCCCTTAAAACCATCCTTAAGTTTCGGGTTGAAAAATGTGCCGACTAAACCAAAAACAAACAAGAGTGGAAAGAGAATCAAATTATATAAAAATGCCCAAAATATAATCATACTTCTAAAACCTTTTGGACAGCAGTTTTTACTGTTCGTGGATTAATTGAATTCATACAAACCTGTTCGCCTCTGTAACAGGGCTTTCTTCCATTTTGTGAGCATGGCCGACACCAAAGATCATCACTTTCAACGATTATAGATTCAGATAAATTTGGTCCACCACCAGTTTCTACCGAGGTGGGTCCCATTATCATCACAACAGGAACTCCAAGGGCTTCCGCTCCATGTACGAAGCCTGTATCACTTCCGATGACTAGCTTTGCCTGAGAAATAAAAGCTAAGGTTTCCCGTAAATTCGTTTTTCCATGAAGATCAACAACCTGAGGGTTGATTTCCGACAATTCATTACAAATTATATCGGATGATGATCCAATGAGCACCGCATGTAGATTGTTCCTTTCCAACTCTTTGATTACCTCAGTATATCCTTGGCAATTCCAAATTTTTTGCTTCCATGCTGCTCCAGGTATAATCACACCATAATCACCCAAAATCTTCATTTCTTTAAGCTGATCTAAAGCAATTTGTTTTTCTGATTCTGAAAGAAAAAGAGATGTTTTAGGAATAGAGGTTTCCGTATCCAATAAATCAATCAATGGTTCGTGAAGAAGGCTCAGTTGAGAAAAGGTATCAGAAAAACGATTGATATGAAATTGAAAGAGCTGGAATCGTTTCCATCTGGGTTTTTTCAAAATTCGTATTTCTGAATTTTTCATTTGTTTCCTGATGATCTTAGATCGAAGAGTATTATGGAGATCCACAACTAAATCATAATCCATTGTGTTCAGATGTTTTCCAGCTCTTTTTATCTGTACAAATCCTGCTGCTCTCTCCAGAATAAGAATCTCATTGATGTATGGATGACCTTCCAGGATTGAAGAATAATCATTCATAGTGAAAAAATCAATCCGGGCTTCAGGAAAGCACTTTCTAAGAGAAGCGAGCGGAGATGTTGACAAAATAATATCCCCGATGGAACTGAATTTGAGAATTAGGATTTTCAAAATTTAACGAAATATGTAATTCAATAGTTTAATATACAATCCTAGAATGATCATCATCCATCAATAGTAGATCATGCGCTTTATTTTGTTCTATGGGCATTAAAAACCAATAAATCTACCATAGATTTCTTATAAGAAGAATCCTCATAAGTTTTGATTGCCATCATTGCGTTGTTTGAAAAATTATCAATTTTTTTTCTCGCATAATCAAATCCGTCACCTTTCTCAATTAGATTCCGCAATTCACGAATAATTTGGGGAGTTTTCTTCTTTGTTCGAATAATTGTATTCATCCGTTTCTGATCGCTCTTTTGCAGGGTATGAAAGCTGTGAATATAGGGAAGAGTAATCATGCTTTTTTTTACATCATGTGCAACATCTTTTCCAATATCTGACTCTCGAGCTAACAAATCAAATAAATCATCTTTTATCTGGAAAGCCATACCAAAGTTTTGACCAAAATCTTTCATGGCTTTCCGATCCTCCAGGTTGTTTGTGGTGGTCAGTGAGCCAAGTTCACACGAAGCAGAAAACAAAGAAGCTGTTTTCCGGGAAATAACATCATAATACAACTTTTCAGAAACAGACTTCCTGAAATTTTTTTCGATCTGAAGAATCTCACCAGAACTCATCTGTTCTGCAGTTCCAGATATAAGTTCCAGTACCTCAAAGTCTTTGAGCTTAATCATATTAATCAAAGATTTACTTAAAATATAATCACCCATCAGTACGGATAATTTATTTTTCCATTTTTTATGAAGGGTAGCCCATCCACGGCGAAGATTTGCCTCATCAACAACATCATCGTGAATTAACGTAGCAACGTGAAGCATTTCAATCATCGCTGCAGCTCGGTAACTGTTTGCAGTGGGTTCCCCACAGATATGTGCTGAAAAAATTGTTAAGTATGGCCGGATATGTTTGCCTCTTCGCATCATCATATATTTCGCTAAGGTGTTAATCAATCGAACTTCAGACCGAAGCGAATCCTTCAATTCCTTTCGGAATAAATGAATATCTTCATTAATGGGTACAGTTATTTCCTTTAATGATTTGATGTCTTGTACCTTTGTGTTAATATTATTCATCACTAAAATTTAATCAATTCTCTGTCACGTACGCACTCGTTGATGAAATTGTACTTTTAATCTGTTTTCAGATTGGGAGTTTCTTCTTTTGTCTTTGTTGCAAGCCAGGAAACACCGATACTTACCTCGTACAGGATTGTCAAAGGGAGAGCCATGAGAAAAAGACTGATAGGATCAGGGGGAGTAATCATTGCAGAAAGAATTAATATGATAACAATTGAATGACGGCGGTAATGTCTCATAAAAGGAGGAGTTAGAATTCCAATGGAAGACAAGATATATGTAAGTACAGGCAGTTCGAAAATCAGTCCGGTACCCAGTAAAAGCCAAGTCATGAAACTAAAATAATAATTAATAGAAAAGTTATTTTGGATGTCACCATATCCAATGGAAGTAAAAAAATTTAGCGAAAATGGAATAATAACAAAATAAGCGAAAAGAACGCCTGCAAGAAATGAAATGAATGTAAAAATAATTAGTGGGAAAATATATTTACGTTCATTCACTAGTAAACCAGGTATAATAAATTTCCACGTTTGATATGTTAAAACAGGGATTGCAAGAATGACTCCGCCAACAAATGCAAGTCCCCATTTGATTAAAAACATTCCCTGCACTTTAAGAACTTGCAGGTCTAAATCCAGCTTCCTTGTCGGCAGGATCAGTATTTCAATAACCTGATCAATAAAGAAATATGTGACGATAGCTCCAATAAGAACTGATGTTAATGCCTTGATAAGTCTCCATCGCAACTCTTCCAGATGATCCAGAAAAGACATATTTCCATGACCCAGATCAGCCATTTTCAAAGGAGGTTAGTAATCCTTCCGCAATTTCATATGGAGAAAATTGAATAGATTCTACTGATTGAGTAGCCTTCTCTAACTGTTCTAATCGATGCGAAGACCAAAATTTGCTCAACAATCGGTCCTTAATCAACCCACGGATTCGCTCCCGATGTCTTTCGAGGCGTTTTGATTCAAGAATCCCTCTTTTGTCCATTTCTTTTAAATGATCTTCTATGAGTTTGTACCAATCAAATACACCTTCACCCGTACTCGCAATCGTATTAATAACTGGGGGTTCCAAAGAATCCGGTTTTGAGAAACTATGCAAAAGTGCCCGAAGGGTTTGAGCTAAACGGTTTGCACCTTTCTTATCAGTTTTATTAATAACAAAAATATCAGCTATTTCCATTAATCCAGCTTTCATTAATTGAATTTCATCACCTGTCCCTGGCATGAGCACTACAACAGTCAAATCAACTGCTGTTACAACATCGTGCTCTGCCTGTCCAATACCAACTGTTTCAAATATAATAATATCTTTCCCGCTGGCAGCTATGACATCACCAACATCTTGTGCTTTTTTAGCAAGACCCCCTAAATATTGATGAGATCCCATACTCCTGATGTACACATCATTATTATCAAAAAAACGGTTCATCCTTATCCGATCGCCTAACAATGCACCACCAGAAAACGGACTGGTAGGATCGACTGCTACAACACCGACGGATTTATCTTGGGAGAGAATTTCCGGGATCAAACAATCCACCAGTGAACTTTTTCCAACCCCTGGAGGGCCTGTTATGCCAATCCTGATAGAATGATGTATGTAAGGGTGAAATTGAATAAAATAATCAGGAGGAATATCCTGATCATTTTCGATATGACTTATTGCCCTGGACAGCTCTCTATGATTATTTGAACGAATACTTTTGAGCATCGTACTGTCCATAGAACTGCCGTGTTTTATAAATTACTAATTATCAGGAAAAAAGTCGACAAAATTTGATAAAATTGCGTATGGTTGTTTTACGACCACGACGGGCGATAAACCGTTTTTTCTCTAGTGATTTTAGGACTCTGGATACAGTTTCTCTGGAAGTACCAGCCATATTTGCAATATCCTGATGATAGGGTAAATATTGGATAGTTACGGTCCCTCCTTTTATTTGACCTAATTCTTCTGCAAGGCGTATGAGAGCAATACATATTCGCTGTTCCGCATCACTAAGAGATAAACTCTCAATCTGTTGATCACTATATCTTATTCGGGAGGTTAATTCTTCTAAAAGCTTAATAGCAATTTGGGGGTAACTTTCAAGAATATATAAAAAGTCACCACGTTGCAAAGACAAAAGTACAGAATCATCAATGGTGACAACATTCGCCGATCGTCCCTCACCATCCAGTAATGCCATTTCTCCGAAAAAATCTCCCTCTCCAAGCATAGCCAATATCACTTCCCGTCCATCATCACTCATACGGGTTACTTTTACTGCACCTGACTTTATTAAGAAAAATGTCCTCCCCATACTTTCTTCAATGACAACCATTTTACCCTTTGAATAACTTCTGGTTATCATTTTTTCAGATATTTTTTTCAGCGAAATTTTATTTAAAATAGAAAAAAGAGGAACCGACTGCAATAATTCGATTTTGTCCATTGTAGAAAATACAATAATATTTTAATTTTTCAAATTGTAGTTTAAGAATAAATAGACATTCCAATTCAAGCACATTACAACTTTATTTGTTTCGATTGACTTCAAAGACAAAATTGAAATAAGTTTAACCCAATAAAAATATAGAAAGAACAAAAATGGATAGACACCCGCAACAAATTAAACGTGAACGACAGGATATAACCCGTAGAAACCGAAATATTCGAAACATGTCAAAACTCAAAACTCTTATAAATAACGTCTTACAGACGAATGACCCGGTTGAGGCGGATTCTGTTTATAAAAATACAGTTAGTTTTATTGACAAAATGGTAAGCAAGCGTTTAATACATAAAAATACAGCAGCTCGCCGTAAAACACAGATTACTCGACATGTTAATTCTATTAGAAAAGATTAACGATCAAATCCCTGATAATTTGGAGCTTCTTTCATGATACGCACTTCATGGGGATGATTTTCCTTTATTCCCGCGCTTGAAATCTGAATAAAATTTGATTTCTCACCAAACTCTTTAATAGTCTTCACACCACAATATCCCATTGATGATCTCAAACCACCTAAGAGTTGATGGATGGCATTTTGAACTGATCCCCTGTATGGAACCATACCTTCAATTCCTTCAGGTACAAGCTTGGAACTGTCCATCCCTTCCTGAAAATACCGGTCACCACTCCCTTCCTTCATTGCTTCCATAGAACCCATGCCGCGGTAGGTCTTATATTGACGTCCTTCATATAAAATTGTTTCTCCGGGGCTTTCATCCATTCCAGCGAGGAGATTCCCAATCATGACGGAATCCGTCCCAGCAGCAAATGCTTTGGCCATATCACCGCTATACCGAATTCCACCATCAGCAATAACGGGAATGTTATGTTTCCGGGCTTCATCCACACAATTCATGATCGCCGATAATTGAGGAACCCCAGCCCCAGCAATAATACGTGTTGTACAACTTGATCCTGCTCCAATCCCTACTTTAACTCCATCAACTCCACTATCAACAAGCGCTTTTACTCCATCCGAAGTAGCAACATTTCCTGCAATGACATCTACTGAAACCAAAGATTTAATTTTTTCAGTAGTACCTAAAACACCGGAGGAATGTCCATGAGCAGTATCGACGACAATGGTATCTACATGGGCATCAGCTAAGGCTTGTACCCGTTCTAAAACGTCTTTACCCATACCAACGGCAGCACCCACCCTGAGACGTCCATTTCTATCTTTGCAGGCATTGGGAAATCGTTCTTTTTTTTGAATATCTTTCACCGTTATTAAACCAGCCAAATTACCCTTTTCATCCACAACAAGGAGTTTCTCAATACGATGTTCCTGTAAAATCTTTTTCGCTTTTTCCAGGGTTGTCCCTATGGGAACAGTCACAAGATTTTTAGATGTCATCCTGTCCTTTACAGATAAATTTAAATCTGTTTCAAAACGAATATCCCGATTTGTTAAAATACCAACAAGTTTCCCCTTTTTCACTACCGGAAGACCACTGATTTTGTTTTGATCCATAAGTTGTTTTGCTTCACGAATTTTTTTTGAAATATCCAAAATAATAGGATCCATGATCATTCCACTCTCTGAGCGTTTTACCTTGGACACCATTGATGCCTGGTCTTCAATGCTCAGATTTTTATGAATAATGCCAACTCCACCTTCTCGGGCAAGTGCTATTGCCATTTTTGTTTCGGTCACTGTGTCCATTGCTGCACTGAGAATTGGGATATTCAATTGAATGGAGGATGTCAGTTTGGAGGAGACATTAACTTCTCTTGGGGACACAGATGACTTTTGAGGTACTAACAGAATGTCATCAAAAGTCAAGGCGAATGTAAATGGTGGACGGTTTTTCACGTGTCTTACTCCAATGAACTAACTTTTTGAATAGCGCTTTGTACAAGATTTAGCTGAAGTTCTTTTTTATCAGGCTCACCGGTTGTTATTTGGATTAGCTTCCAAAAGCCTGTATTGACCTCATAAATTTTATCTCCCCGTGCAAGGATATCAGCCAATCGTTTGTGTGATGATTTGACCGCTTCTTGAGCGTCGCGCTCAATTCGCACTGTTACCTGACCTTTAAGGGAAGTGGGGAATTCCTTATATGTATATGTTTTAGAAGAAATTGATACAGCTGACATAAGGAAATTTAGGATAAGTATTTGTCAAGAAGAAATGAAGAATTTTGGATAAATTGATATAATGGAAATTAAATAGTAACTCATAGACCTTGTAAAAAGTAAGATAAATCGATCAATATCTAAAAGTTCAATTCATTAATATTTTCCACCACTTCATGATGAACAGGGATGGAATCACTGAAATGCTTTCCGTAGCCTTTTGTAATAACGCGGTCATCAAGTACAATAAATGTTCCCTGATCCAGTGTGGATCGTATTAAACGGCCAAAGCCCTGACGAAACTTTATGACACACTCGGGAATGGTATAGTCAAAAAAAGAGCTTCCTCCAGACATATCAACCGATTTTGAATAGGCCCACACCACCGGTTCTGTGGGTACACTAAAGGGGAGTTTGGTAATAATAAGTGTTTCGAGAAGTTCACCCGGAAGATCAATGCCTTCCCAGAAAGCATTTGTACCCAACAAAATTCCATTTGGATTACTGTGCATGCCCTGTAGGATTGAGTAACGGGAAGCACCATATCTCTGGGCAAATACAGGCAAATCCCTCCCCCCCGGTTTGGAACGTAATTCACGGTACGTTTGATTTAACATTTTATGTGAAGTAAATAAAGCCATGATTCTATTATTATGACTATTATGAACATTGTAAATTATAGAAGCAATTGATTCTGGATCATTGCTGATATCTTTTTTCCCGCCGTATTGAAAATAGTTAACCTGATCTTCATAATAGAAAGGACTCGCAAATACATCGGTTTTCAATTGTGTCTTTTTTAGGTTATTTAATCCTACCCGTTCACGGAAATAGTCAAAAGATTCATCAATCTGGAGAGTCGCTGAAGTCAAAATACAATGATCCAGTTTTTCAAAGAATTGGGAGGATAACATCTGTGAAACATCAATGGGAGAACTATGTAACGACAGACTAAGAATTCTGCCCTCAGCTCCTGGCTGAATAAATTTTCCTTCCTGCCAATACACCCAGTCAGGATTCTGGTTTGCCGTCAACATGACCAAAATCGCTGACTTTTCTTTCAGTAAATCTATTCGTTGCTCCAAAGTATGATGGAGATCAGGATATTCCTTTTTATCAGAATCTATTGAAAGCAATTTTCTTTCAATTCGATCCAGGTTTTGAAGAAGATTATTCAGGATAGAACTCAACCAATGCAGCTCACCTTGAACGCTTCCAAATTCTTCAGTGAGGTTTTCTATGATAACCTTTTTTGTATATGTGTCTTTCACTGAATATCGTTTCGTATAATGCAGGCTAAGAATATCAAAAAAGTCCTTCACTGCTTCCATTCCTTCGTTCACTTGATCTTGCAGGTTTTTGTAATAAGATTCAAACTCTGGATAAAGTTTTGACAAGTCTTTTAAACCCTTAGACCACCAAACGGTACCAATGTTTGACGGGTCAATACTACGCAAAACCGACATGATTACAAATTGATCCATGTGAATTGAGAATTGACTGTAAGCTGTACTTATTAAATTATGAGCCTCATCGATAATCACTGTATTATAGGGTGGCAGAAATCCTGATGATGTGATTTCAGACAATAAAAGAGCATGATTTACAATGATAATTTGAGCATCAAAAACTGAACGGCGGACCTGCCCGAAAAAACACCCTTTATATTTCGAACAAATATTTGTTGTGCAGAAACCCGGTTCACTTTGAATCAAAGATGCAATTCTACCAGGATGGCTGCTCCAAAAACCATTACACTCCGACAAATCTCCAGTGTCCGTATATTCGAGCCAAACAAAAATTGGTAATAGGCTTTCTATTTCTTTGGGAGATAATTGTTTTCCATTATCAGCAATTTCCCAGTTCAATCTTGTCTTGCAGATATAATTATTCCGTCCTTTTAATTTAACGGCATTAATTGATACATCAAGCGCTTGTGCTAAAAGAGGCAGGTCTTTGTAAAATAATTGATCCTGAAGGTGTTTTGTATGGCAGGAAATAATGGTTGGTCCCTCATCTCCAGCAATAACAGCCCGCTTCAATGCAGGAAATAAATATGCCAGTGATTTCCCCAGCCCTGTTCCAGCTTCAACAATACCAATTTCAGGAGTGTCAATGATAATATTTTCCACAAATTTACCATAACCAACCTGCTCCTGCCGATTTTCGAACCCATCCATCTTTTCCTGAAGTAATCCACCGGGGCAAAAAACGTCCTGAACAGAAATATTTTCGATATGTTTATTCCCATTAGAACGGTAAATATTTGAGTACTTATTGTGCTGAACGTTTGATTTTGTTATCCCTGCCTTCAAATCTTCAGTCCGAATTAGTTCATTTGCTAAATCAACATAAAGCGACTTATTGGGAATGGTAACTGATTTGACCAGAGATACCAGTTTAGAGATTACATGTAATGGATAACTTGCTGCTTCTTTTACCAAATGAATAAATATTGTACCGCAAATCTCAGCATCCTTTTCTGCTCTATGGGAACCGATGGAAGACAAACCAAAATATTCACCAACTGATCCAAGATTAAACGCCGGGTTATCAAATAAAAATATTCGGGCTAACTGGAGTGTATCATATTGGCAATGATCCACTTTTGATTTGCCAAATCGATCACCAAGTGCATTTAAAAATTTCATGTCAAAAGAAATATTATGAGCAATAAGCGGAAAATCTCCAATAAAAGTGAAAAATTTGTCAAGGATATCCTTTTCTTTTGGCGCAGTAGCCACCATACTATTTGTGATTCCTGTTAAATCCGTGATAATGTTTGATATGTGCCTCTCCGGATTAACGAGTGTTACAAAACGATCAGTTATTTTTCCATCAATATACCGGATTGCTGCAATTTCAATAATTCGATCTGAATGTGGACTCAAACCTGTTGTTTCAAAATCCAGCGCAATAAAAGAGGATAGATTTAATTTTTTTAATAATTGTTTTTTAATCATTTAAATTAAAAATTTTACCCAAATAGTTAGAATTTCCAAAATAATTAAATTTTCACTAATAAACCCAAACCTCGAAAATTATAATAATAGGATTGAATTGAGTTCATTTTTATAAAAGTCAAACATAATAAAGCCCATTCCACAATACGCTTAGAAATGAAAAATAGTGAATAGTTAATCAAAGACCGGTAAACAATCGCATTACATCAATTAAAAGCGTTGGTTTCTTTGAGACTGCGATAGAAAATAGTTTCCTAAGCGACCGATCTTCCTCTTTGACAGCAGCGATTCCATCGGCAATACGATTTAAATCATCATCATCAAATCTAAATATCGCCTCTTTAATCCGATAATATTTTTCATGTTTTTTCCCCCTAAGTTTTCTCCATTTCTTTTCATAAGAATTAAGATTAGCCCTAGTGGGTTCTTTCTTATTATGCAAAAGTTCAATTGCAGTTTCCGCTGCAGCCATCCCGCTCATCATTCCAGAACTTATACCTCCTCCAGTCATTGGATTTACCGTATGCGCTGCATCACCAACCAACATCAAACCGTCCGCAACCATGCATTTCAGCGTTTTATCAACCGGAATACCCCCAACCACCGTGGTTAAAACTGAACATTCAGGATATTTCCATTGCAAAAATTCATCAAGAAATTTCTGTGCTGATTTTCCCTCTTTCGCATAATAGCCGGAAATCGCCAAACCAATATTTGCAGACTTGTTACCTTTTGGGAACACCCACAAATAACCTCCAGGTGCCCATTCTCGGGATAAATAAAACTCAAATTTATTAGATTGAACCTCTATTCCTGAAACGGTTTTCTGAATACCCGATTCCATGTCTTTTAATTTTACCTGAGTCCGGAGTCCTCCCCAACGACCTACTCGACTTTCCACACCATCAGCGCCAATTACAAATTTTGCCTGTATTTCAAAAGGTGTGTTCAAGTAGTTTCCCTTAACTCCACAAACCATATCATTATCAATAATCAATCCATTTACATATGCTTTGGTAACAACCATTGCGCCTTCCTGGACAGCCATATGAGCTAAATCATAATCAAAAATCCTTCGATCAAGAATGTACCCTTTATCATTTAAATCAAATTCAATTTCTGTTCCATTGGGAGCTGTGAGTTTAATTCGATCAATGGTAGATTGAATCCAACGAGGATCAGGGTCATGAAAATAACGCAAACCTTTATCACTAATAGCTTCACCACACCTTACAGGCATACCAATATCCCTGTCTTTCTCAAGAACAAGAACCGAGAGACCACCACGGGAAGCAACTTGAGCAAAAGTGGTACCTGCAGGTCCACCTCCAACTACGATGCAATCAAATTGTTGCTGTTGCCACACTGCTTAATACATCAATTGGACAAATGAAAACACACAGATCACAATCAATACAAATTTCATCATCAATTTCAATAATAGATTCCATCACTTCAATACAATCTACCGGACATACCCCTACACAGCAGCCACAAAAATCACACTTATTTTCCTCTATTTGGATCATAGCTATTTATTTTAACCTTTTTTTTGATCAACAGAAAATGTTGGGAATACTATCCCGTAGCGGAAATAATGGTAATAACGCAAAAAATAAAAAAGTAGAAATAAAGGAATCAAAAACCATCCTTGCCGCATTGCTACAAAAATTGCCATTATTAAAATTGGAAATATCCTCGCACGTTGAACATGCCGACCATGTTTCATGAGAAAAGAAACAAAGGGAAATGGGAATGCAACTGCAGATGCGGTGCTTATTACAGGATCATCCAGTGCAAAACCAATTATTGTTGACATAATCAGTAAAACCGATGCACCCAAACAGTATTTCCAGCGTTTTTCATTAGAAATTACGGTATTTTCACCTGTATCCTTATCTTGGCGAATTGGAATGCCATAAATAATAAAAATCGCTAAATAAGCCAAAATATAAGGAACAGAATGAGGTGCACCTGTCATTATATTCCCACCCCATCCAATCAGAAACATACCTGCACTGAAAAGAAAATGGACAATAAATTTTGAACTCATTATTTGTTCCTGCCCATATCCGATTAATTCATTTTTTATCAAAAATAATATGGATAAGGTAGTAATCAGAATGAGCGATATTACGCCTATGAACCATCTTGAAAAATCCCAAAATAAAAAACGATCATGATGTCCAGAATACGCAGCCATTCCTGCTGCAAAAAGAATCCAAAATCCAAACCAAAACAACGGTTTCCACCTCATGAAACCATCAAAATTTTCAGAAAATGCTGAAAGCGATTTATATGCAGCGGATTCAGTGGGGACTATACGAGAAATAATCATTGGATAAGTTTTATTCCAAATAAAACGTCAAAAATTTCAATTAGAATAATAAATCCAACAATAGAAGCAGCAATCCCTAAAAGGATTGTTATGAGATTTTTAGAGATGGTCATTTTATTCATTCCGCTTTTTAATTCATCCATAAATTGGTTCACACCCCATTTTTTCAAGATAAATATCGCTGTCAGCATACCACCGATGGGAAGCATGTATTTGGAGGATAAGTAATCCATAAAATCAAAAAATGACATACCGAGAAATGCTGTTATGTTTATTCCTCCGCCAAGAGAAAACGAACAAAAAGCACCCACGATTGTTATGACTAATCCAAATCGAATAGTCGCTTTTTTCCTAGTCCACCCTTTTTGATCAATGAAATAAGCAGTAACAACTTCCAGGATAGATATCGCTGATGTAAGCGCAGCCATAAAAAGCAGAAAAAAGAACAATGTACCCCATAAAGTACCGGCATCTAATTGGGGAAAGACTGATGGCAGAACAACAAAAATCAATCCAGGTCCTTCAGCAGGATTAGCACCCAGAGCAAACACTGTTGTAAAAATAGCTACACCAGCAAGCATAGCGATGGCTGTATCCAAGGTAATCACCCACAAAGCTGAATTAAGTAAATTTTGTTTTCGCCCAAGATAACTTCCATAAGTGATCATGGTACCCATTCCCAAGCTCAACGTAAAAAATGAATGTCCCAACGCCAGGACGACACTGGAAGCTGTTAAGTCTTCAAAGCGCGGTTTAAATAAAAATGAAATTCCTTCCATCCCTCCAGGGAGCGTCATGCCCCGCACAGCCAGCATGCCTAATAGAATAATAATAAGCGGCATCATGATCTTGGACCATTTTTCAATTCCACCTTTAACACCATTAACGATGACCCAAATACAAACGGTCATAAAAATAACTTGAAAGAAAATGGGGCTCCACGTTCCTGTTATAAAATTATTAAAAACATTACCTGCCGAATCCGGATCTCCCGCCAACTCTTTAAAACCACCAGTGACGGAGATAACTACATATTTCATTATCCAACCGCCCACAACACCATAAAAGGAAAGAATTACAAAGGCAGAAGCCACACCAAGAAATCCCAACCATTTCCAATTAGTTTTTGGAGCCAATGTTTCAAATGCCCCAACTGGACTTAATTGTGTTCTTCTACCTATAACAAATTCAGCAATCACAATTGATAGACCTACCACCAGAATACACACAAGATATACAACTGTAAAAGCAGCACCACCATTTTGTCCAGCCATATGCGGGTATTTCCAGATGTTACCGATTCCCACAGCGGATCCGGAAGCAGCCAGAATAAAGCCCAGTTTTGATCCCCATTGTTCCCGTTGATTACTCATTTTCCTTCTTTCTGTTTTGTGTCTTCTGCAGTTGATTGTTCCAAATCTTCACTCATTATTTCATCAAATGACTGCAAATGTGCATCAACAATCGCATCTATGAAACCATAAACATAAATAAATCCAATCCACCAGGCACTTTTATTTCGTTTTTCAAGATATTGATGTTTTGGAAACGCAAGATCATCATTATAATATTTATAGCCTACACGGAATTCATTAAATTTGATTCCGGCATAAATTTCAGCCGCAAAAATAATGCCTGCTTTTAAATATTTTTTGTTATATAACTGACCTCCTCCGGGACAAAGCAAGGCATAAAATGCAGCTTTCTGTGGTGTACGTATTTGCAAGGTATCTTTCTCTTGTCCATATCCAAATGAAATTATTAATCCAAAAATGAACCATGTCCTGACTACTTCACGAAATCGAAATTTCTCACCAATATTTTTTAAACCGAGGCTATACATTCAATTTCAATATCTGCATTCATTGGCAAACCAGCTACTTCTACTACGGATCGGGCGGGAGGTTCAATCCCTTTGAATTGGTCGCTGAAAACTTCATTCACTATTGAAAAACGGGAAAGATCAGTAAGAAACACTGTCATTTTCAATATTGAAGAAAATTCTGTGCCACCGGCCTCCAGAACCGCATTAATGTTTTTTAATACCTGCATTACCCTTTGTTTAAAATCCCCGTCCACAATATTACCCGTCATTGGATTTAAGGGAATTTGCCCGGAGGTGAAAATCAACCCATCCGTGATGATTGCCTGGCTATAGGGACCCAAAGCCCTTGGAGCCGATTGTGTGTTTATACTTTTTCGCTCAATATTCATACCAACCTCTACAATCCCTCCTCAGGGAAATTACAGATTGGCAGACCGATTTCCTCATTCATTTTCCGGAATATTTTTCCATCAAAACTTCTTAAAATGAACTCACCCACAACAGCGACCGTCATTTCAAACAAGTGTCCTCCATGAATCTCCATTTTATAATTGCCAATTGTTATGTGGGCATGTATAAATGGTTCTCCCTCTTTTAGTGTAATATTTCCCTGGAACGAAACCAATTCATAAATAGAACCAAAATTTCGTCGGATATAGGATTTATTTCCCAAATCATAGGCACCCAATTCAATGTTTTTTACAGCACCAATTCCAGAAACCTGACCATTTTGGATATTTGCATTCTTGCAAAAATTTGTCAATGTTTCCATAACCCATTCACTTTTTTCAATAAAGATAAAATAGGATTGATCGAATTGTTTATATTTCATATCAACAGAGAATCAGGAAAAATTCTTGATCAATTTATGAACTATTTTATGACTCTCTTCCAGTGCCTTGCCCAGTTTGGAAACATCTTTTCCGCCAGCGGTGGCAAGATGGGGTTTTCCTCCTCCCCCGCCTCCCATTACCGATCCAATAGATTGTGCCAGAGAACCAGCGTTTATCTTTTTCTTTACCAAGTCAGGAGTCACAACTATCACCATTGCTGGTTTTTCTCCATCAATCATTCCCAATACACCAATACCGGAATCCAAACCGGATAGTAATGAATCCCCCAGCAATTTAAGCTCATCCATCGAAGATGCTTCTACTTTTTGTCTGATAAAAAGAGAATCACCAATTTTCTCTGCTTTTTCAATGAGAGATTTGGTATTAATTCTGGGTGCTTTCCTGCTTTTTCTTGATTCTTTTTCAAGTTCCTTCTTTTTTTGTATCATCTGTTCCACACGATCAGGCAAATCATTTACAGAACAATTAAACTGAGCTTGAAGCAGACTGAGAATATTTGCTTGATTCTGTATATATTTTATCGCATCTAAACCGGTCACAGCAACAATTCTACGAACACCTGAAGCAAGCGAAGATTCTTCAATGATCTTTATGAAACCGATATCTCCAGTTTGATTTGTATGAGTTCCTCCACAAAGCTCTTTGGAGTAATCTCCAACGGATACCATGCGTACCTTATCACCATATTTCTCTCCAAATAGAGATTGAGCTCCTTCCTGTTGTGCTTCTTCAAAACTCTTTATAGAAACATCCAAAGTAGTGTTTTTTTGAATTTCCTGATTTACTAAGGATTCAATCTGAATGATTTCTTTTGGGGTGATTTTTTCAAAATGTGTCAAGTCAAACCGAAGATAATCCGGCGCAACCAAAGATCCCGCTTGATGGACATGATCTCCCAGGATTTTTCTCAATGCAGAGTGTAAAAGATGGGTTGCAGTATGATTCAACTGAATAGCACGGCGGCGATCTTCATCCACATTGCATTGAACCTGTTGTATCGCTTTCTTTGGATCAAAATCTCCCTTACAGTAATGAATACAGGTTTCTCCATCTTTCTTTGTATCCATGACCTGTAATGTAATTCCATTATAAAGAATAACCCCTGTATCACCGATCTGACCTCCAGATTCAGCATAAAACGGAGTCCGGTCCAATATTATGAGAATTTCATCTTCAAGCTTGCTCCACTGTCGAATAGCAGAAGTACACGAAAGTTGTTCAAATCCTATAAATTTTGAATCCAAACCTTCACTCATCATATTCCATTTAATATTCACTGCTTCCTTTCTGAATTTACCTGAAGATTTTGCACGTAATTTTTGTTGCTTCATTTTCTTGTCGAATCCTATTTCATCAACTGAGAGACCTTTCTCCCGCGCCATAAGTTGAGTGAGATCAAGAGGAAAACCATACGTATCGTATAAACGAAAAGCTTCCTTACCTGGAATTACATTATCCACTAAATGTTCCACGACTTTGTCAAAATGAGTCAGCCCCCGGTCCAAAGTGGCATTAAATGAGGTTTCTTCCGCTTTAAGTACTTGACAAATATGAGATTTTTTATCAATGATTTCAGGATACACATCCCCCAAAATTTCACCAACAGTTTCCACTAGTTCATAAAGGAATGGCTCATGCAGGTTCAGTCTTCGGCCAAATCGGGATGCACGTCGTAAAATTCGCCGCAACACATATCCCCTTCCTTCATTTGATGGCATCACTCCATCAGCTAAGGCAAAACTGAGCATTCGTATATGATCCGCAATAACTTGAAATGCTGCTGGATCAGTTTTAAAAATTATATCTGAAATCTTTTCAATTTTTCTGAAAATAGGCAAAAACAAATCTGTATCATAATTGCTGTTCTTTCCCTGCAGAACAGCTGTGATACGCTCAAGTCCAAGTCCCGTATCAACATGTTTCGACGGCAGGTCATGGAGATTTCCATTCTCATCACGATTACTTTGGATAAAGACCAGGTTCCATAGTTCCCAGTATTCATCTGAAGAATTCAATCCATCTGGAGTTTGTTTTGATAGTTTATTTCCAACATAATAATGAATCTCTGAACACGGTCCGCAAGGTCCGGTCTCTCCCATCTCCCAGAAATTATACTTCTTACCAAACCGCAATACACGCTCAGGTGAAATATCCGTTTTTTTCGTCCACAGTTCAAACGCTTCATCATCATCGTTATATATTGTAGCCCAAAGACGATTTTTATCTAACTGCCAGGTTTCGGTAAATAATTCCCACGCCCATTGAATTGCTTCTTCCTTGTAATAATCTCCAAAGGACCAATTACCCAACATTTCAAAAAAAGTATGGTGATACGTATCCAATCCTACCTCTTCCAGATCGTTATGCTTTCCGCTCACACGAATACATTTCTGGCTATTCACTAGTCTTGATGCAACGGGTTTTTGTTCACCGAGGAAAATTGGTTTGAACTGGTTCATCCCGGCATTCGTGAACAGAAGAGTTGGATCATCTGAAGGAACTACAGAAGAACTGCGGACAGACTTATGCCCTTTACCTGTAAAATAATCTATAAAAGTTTCTCTTATCTCTCGGCTGTTCATCGAATAAAACTGTTTAGATTATTGTTTCATCAACTTAAAAAGTAAAACTCGTTTCAATTCCTGTCAGGTTTACAGGTTCCAACTCTCCATCACTATTCATTCGGAATGTCCGTTGATAGGTATAATTCAATACCATTCCGGAACCAAGCTCTATAGCAATTCTATATCCCATCACCGTACTCTCGGTAAACTCAAACTCGAAAGGATTAGGCACATTCAATTGCTGGTAAAATAATTTTGCAGTTTTAATTTTACTTATACTTTTCTTTAATCCAAGTTCCGATTGAAAACTCTGGTTTGTCTGGTTGGAAAATATATTGCCGTCCCATATATCTCCCCTCAAATTCTGGTATGCCATATGGAAGCCTAACAAACCGAAAAAATCCATACTAAAATTGGCAAAGATTCCTTTCTGCTTCCCAAAACGACCCAGTTTACTTTCTTTGGTTTTGATTAAACCACCTTCTATTGAAACCCGTTCAACTTCGTAGGTTTGATTCCAATATCCAAATTCAAAGTTACCTTTTGGAATAATTCGATACTCCAAATTAAAATGTGCAGGTCCAAATTTAGCTGCTACTCCTACAGGAATAATCCCGGAACCAAGCGAAACTGTACTGTCAGGATTTCCCGGATAGTTGGCTTCTCCAATCATTTTAGCTGCTTGTGCATAAATGGCAATTGACATGTTTTGTTCAGTGACAACCGGGTAACCAATATCGATAGCAATTGCACTCATTGGATCATCTTTAATTTCTGCAGGATTGAAAGTGTTATGATCCAATGGAAGTGTAGTAAACCAAACATCGAAACTATCAGGATTAGAACCTTCAAATTCTAAATAGACTTGCCTCCATTCTTCCTTATTTTCCCTGGCATTAGAATATTTGTTTCCATCATCAGG